>VAPR01001237.1_pt1 | contig 13267 bp, 11 predicted proteins | sample 3380701 | NCBI WGS metagenome assembly VAPR01 (sample SAMN11536904, study PRJNA540576) | hot springs metagenome | isolation source: hot spring wet sediment | place: Spain: Lobios | collected 2014-01
TTTGACAAATTCCTTCACCATCGGGATCATGCCCCGTTCAGTGACCAAGAGGTCGTGAGCAGGGCTTTCCAAAACCTCTATCACTTTGCCCACTGCTTCACCTTCTTCAGTGACGATGTCCATGCCTTCCAACTCGCTGAGCAGAAACTCGTCTTCTTGTAAGCGAGGTTTCCAGCCCTCCTGAACAGTCAGGAGTAAACCGACCGCTCGTTCGGCTTCAGCGATGCTGTCCATTTCCATGAATTTGACAATCCAGACAGCACCTTTGGGGAAGCAAGTTTGGATGGTGAGGGGTTGGCGCCGCCCGGAAGGGAAAGTCAGACAAAATTGGGCACCAACGGTGAACAACTGGTCAGCGGCTCCATGAAGGGGACGAACTTTCACTGCCCCTTTGAGTCCGTGAGTGGCTACGATTTGCCCAACGGGTTGGGTCCATCGCCGCAGTTCATCCGCCACGATGAACACTTTTTTCTTTCGCGCCGGCATCTTCCCATCCCTCTTTGCGCCTCTCAAAGAAGGCTAAAGAAGCCATCTGAAGGGGCAAGAGGAAACCCTTGCCCCTTCCAAGCCGGTATTTCGAAACGGGCTTCACCAAGGACCTTGGTCCATTGGAAGCCGCCGCAGAAAGAGAAGCGGGGTTCAAAGGATTTCCACAGAAACCTTTTTGCCCAGTTTGGTTGCGGCTGCCCGGGCCAAGGTGCGGATAGCGGTAGCGATGCGCCCTTCCTTGCCGATGACTTTACCCAAGTCACTGGGCGCAACTTTCACTTCCACGATGACTGTCTTTTCGCCTTCAATCTGCTTGACATGCACTTCTTGGGGGTTGTCCACCAAGGACCGGACGATGGTTTCAATGAGGTGCCCTAAGGATGTTCGTTGCTCCATCTTGCTCCCTCCTTGTTGCGGTCTCGTTTTTTCCTACGGGTTTGTGTTGGTGGTTTTGGCGGCTTTTTTGCGTTGGAGAAACTCCTGCCAGATCCCCAGTCGGCTTAGCAAGTGTTGGACAGTCTCGGTGGGTTGGGCGCCGACCGAGAGCCAATAAAGGGCTCGTTCCCGGTTCACACTCAGTTCTGCCGGCTCGCGGGTTGGGTTGTAATGCCCCAAGATTTCGATGAATTTGCCGTTGCGAGGTGCTTTGGCGTCCGCCACGACGATCCGGTAGCGGGGATTGTTTCGGGCGCCAACACGCATCAGTCGCATCCGCACCAACTTCGTCTCACCTCCTTTTCAGTTGGCTACCAATCCTGCTGCTGCCTTGCCGCTCAGACATTCAGAAACCACCGAACAGCCGCATCAGGTCTTTTTGGCTCAGTTTTGCTTTCGCAAGCCGTTTCATTGTATCACGCATCACTTTGAATTGACGCAGGAGTTGGTTGACTTCCTGAACAGTGGTGCCGCTGCCCCTTGCGATGCGCCGCTTGCGCGAACCATCGATGATGTCGGGGTTGCGTCGCTCCTCTGGAGTCATAGACAAAATGATTGCTTCCATGCGCTTGAGTTTGCGCTCATCAATTTGCACTTTAGGACCCCCTAACCCTCCCAAGCCGGGCAGAAAGGACAGTAGTTGTTCCAACGGTCCCGTTTGACGCAATTGGCGCAGTTGCGTCAGCAAGTCTTCCAAATTGAAAGTGCCTTTGCTCAGGCGCTCCTCCATCTTTTTCACTTTGGCTTCGTCTACGGCTTCACCAACCCGTTCCAACAGGCTTGTCACATCGCCCAGTCCCAAGATGCGTGCAGCCATCCGATCAGGGTGGAACACATCCAAGTCGCCCAAGTGTTCCCCAGTTCCTACCAACTTCACTGGTTTGCCAGTCACGGCTCGGATGGAGAGGACGGCACCACCTCGGGCATCGCTGTCTAACTTGGTCAGCACTGCTCCTGTGATGCCGATTTGCGCATCAAAGGTTTCAGCAACCCGAACGGCTTCTTGACCCGTAGTGGCATCTAACACCAACAGCGATTCGTGGGGGCGAAGGGCTGCTTTCAAGCGTTGCAGTTCATTCATCAATTCTTCGTCGGTGTGCAAGCGTCCTGCAGAGTCCACGATGAGCACATCATACCCGTTGGTTTTTGCGTGTTGCAGGGCGGCAGCAGCAAGGGCTTCTACGGTGCCTGTGCGCATGGTGAATACAGAGACACCCACTTGCCCACCAACTTGTTCCAACTGCTCTATGGCAGCGGGGCGTTTGAGATCCGCTGCTACCAACAAAGGGGCATGGCGCTGCTTTTTGAGCCAAGCAGCGATTTTGCCACATGTAGTGGTTTTGCCTGACCCCTGTAGCCCTAAAAGCAGGAAAATGGTGGGTGGAGTAGGAGCAAAGCGCAAGGGTTCGGCTTTCTCGCCCAACAGTTTGACCAACTCTTCGTAAACAATTTGGGTCATGCGCCGGTATGGGTTGGGGTGTTCTAAAACCTCAGGCACCATCACCCGTTCCCGCACCTGTTGGACGAACTGGCGGGCAACCCGCAAGTTCACATCGGCTTCCAAAAGGCTGAGTCGCAACTCCCGGAGCCAGTTGTCCACTTCTTCCTCACTCAATCGTCCGCGCCCGCGCCAACGCGCCAAAAGCCCTTGCAAGCGATCGGTCAATCCTTGCCACATGGTCATGCGCCTCCAATGGGGCAAGTATAGCGCACGATAGCGTTGCCTCCATTTCCATGCCAAAATTGAAACGGCGACGCGAGCCTAAGTCAAAGGGGGCGAGCACACAATGAGGCACTGGAAGGTCCTTCTGGCAGCTGTGGGGATGGCAGTTTTGGGCGCAGGTGCTTGGAGTCAACCTCCTCAAGCCCCACCTGTTATTGCTCAATGGTTTGCTCAACGATTGAGCGCAAACCGAGAAGCCCCCGTAGAAGTTCCAGAACGCCGCGAGATTGTTCTTTACGAGGGCAACCTTGCGGCTAACCCCTTCAAACCGCGAGTGATTTCTCTGGGTGGTGGCACTGCCCTTCAGGACACGGAGTGGAGTTACCGAGGTCTCCCTGCTCTTCGGGTGGTGACAAACGGAACGGGTTCTGGTGGAGGAATAGACTTCCTTGTTCCCATCCGGATTGTCGCCCCCTTGAGCAACTACGAGTTGGTCATCACGCTGGTGCCTCCGATTCCTGTGGAACCGCAACAGATGCCCGGTTTTCCCGGAATGCCCGGGGTGCCTGGGATGGGAATGCCAGGAATGCCCGGTGGACCAGGGTTGCCAACAGGACCAGGTGAGACTATGGGAGCGCCAGGTGCCGGTCCCGGTTTCGGTCCAATGGGTAGTCCGTTCGGTCCCCCTATGGGACCGGGTGCACCCATGTTCGGTGGACCGGGCGGTCCTATGTTCGGTGGACCGGGCGGTCCCATGTTCGGTGGTGCTCCAACAGGTCCCGTCAGTCCCTTCGGCGGCGGTGCGGATGCGCGACGGCGAGCTGGGTATCGTCGTTACCTCGGCACTCAGTGGTTTTATGGAGCCCCCGGCACGAATCCTTATGGGGCCAGTCCCTTCGGAGGACCTCCTACTGGAGGGCTCACGGGAAGCCCAGGACAATTCATGGGAGGACCGCCAACAGGATTAGGCTACGGACCTATTGGCACCCCCGGCGGTCCAGTCATAGGTGCTCCAAGCGGTGGGTTAGCAGGTTACACTTCCCCCGTGCCTGGTCAGTTTGGTCAGGCAGTGATTCTGCGCACCCTACGCAACTTCTTCTTCCGCTTCGTCACGGACAAGGGAGCTTTCACGATGACCTTCCCCTTGCCTCCTGATCACGCCTTGACCTTTGAAGGGGATTGGGCAACCTTCAGTGTGCCTTTGAGCCTGATTCCTGTGTTGCCTGAACCACCTGTTGTGCTTTACCAAGTGACCATTTGCGGTGATGCTCCTGAGGAAATCCTCATTGGTCGTCTTCTCCTTCGCCCGCGCACTCCTGATCGTCCTTTCATCACCTTGCGTTCCTCTGCAGTTGTGGTCACCGAAACTCCGTTGCCTGGTGAGCGTCCTATCCGCCGGTTCCTTGCTCAAGCTAACCAGCCCTTCACCATAGAAGCCTTTGTCACAGGCACCAACCTACCCCTTGACATTCGTTGGGACTTCAGCAAGGACGATGCAGGAGGCTTTGAAGCTCCTGATGCGCGAGGGCGTAGTGTCTCCTTCACTTTCGAAAAACCCGGCGTCTACGAGTGCGCAGTTCAAGTTCGAGACCTCTTCGGACTCTTGACGCCCGTTGAGGAACGGTTCCGAGTAGAAGTTCGGTAAATCGTCTCTCTGCTGTTGCCCAAATCCTTAGGGGGGATGAGTCAGTGGACGAAGTTGGGGTTGCTCTTGTTGGCTGTGGAGGGATGATGGGTGCCCATGTGCAGCGCGGTTTTCGAGCCCTTTGGGCAAGAGGCTTCCGATCGTTCCAAATCGTCGCATGCGTGGATGTGAACGAAAGCAATGCTCACCAAATGGCGGATAGGGTTGCTGAGTGGCAGGGAAGACGACCGGCAGTCTACAAAAGCCTTGACAAGTTTCTTTCCACCGAACACTCTGTCGCGGCAGTAGACATCAGCCTCCCTCACCACGAGCACCACACAGTCGCCGTCGCTTGTTTGGAAGCAGGCAAGCATGTGTTGATGGAAAAGCCCCTCGCTATAACGCTTCGGGCAGGGCGGAAGATCATAGAAGCCGCTCAGCGGAAGGGCTTGGTGTTGTCTATTGCTGAGAACTACCGACGCGCTCCTCACCACCGCGCTATCCATTGGGCACTTCGTCAAGGATGGATTGGTGAGGTGCAACAAGTTTACTGGGTTGACGCTTTTGAGCGGCGGTGGTATTGGGGTTGGCGGGATCACAAGGAGTTTGCAGGCGGTGGTTGGACTTTAGACGGCGGCGTCCATTTTGCGGACTTAATGCGCTACCATGTTGGCGAAGTAGTAAGCGTTTCGGCACAGATGGCGGCTTTCCAACCCCTTCGGTTCAGAAGAGGTAATGGGCGCGAGGAGCAAATCACCGCAACGATTGAAGACACCACCCAAGCCCTCCTCCTGTTCGCCAACGGGGAGATAGGCATCTGGGTGGAAACCATTTCCGCTCCTTGCCGCCGCTTGAGCTTGCGCACCATCTACGGTGCGAGCGGGGCGGTGGATTTGGAAGTTGGCTTCTTCCTTGCCGGACGCACGGAACCTGTGCCCTTGGACCAAGTGCAGGAAGCCTTCCTCGCTCAATTGCCTCCCGACGAAAAGGAACGACTATTCCCCTTCGGCTTGATGGATGACATCGCCCAAGAGGTCTGGGAGTTCCTCACAGCATGTCAAGAGGGCAACCCAAAGGTGGAAGTGGATGGGGAAGAAGCCTATCGCTCTCAAGCTGTTTGCATGGCGGTTTACGAATCTGCCACCCTGCAACAACCTGTTCGGGTTGAGGCAGTGATGGCGTTGGAGGTAGAAGCCTACCAGCGCCCCATTAACGAGCGATGGCAAATTTCCTAAGGAGGTGTGCGCTATGGAGGAAGAGCGCCGCGAAGAAGTCACTCAACCCGTTACCGCTCCTTCCGAGGAGGTCGCTGCTCCTTCGAAGCGGGGAGGGTTCATTGGCGGGCTGATTTTGGGGTTCGTGCTGGGCGTCTTGGTTTGCCTTGCGTATGCGTATCCTGCGTGGATAACCCCTCTGAAAAACGCTGAAGAGCAAATTCAAATCCTCAGCAACCAAGTGCAGATGGCACAAGACAGGGTGGCAAAGATGCGTTCTGCCCTTGCTAAAGCCCAAGAAGCCCTCAGTGCCCTTAACGAAGCCATTCAAGAGATAGCGCCCAAGGAAGGCGGACAAGCGCCTCAACCTACCCAACCCATAGAAACCCAACCTCAGGAAACCCAACCCCAACAAGCCCCACAACAAGAAACTACCCAGCAGTGATAAGCTCAAGAGCGGCAAACACCTCCCTTTGTGAACCGTTGCGCTTGAGCGCAATCATGGAGTCAGGGAATTTTGGGGAGGGGGAAGAACGAACTGTGTGGCGACAGAGGTTGTTTATCGCTATAGGGATTTTGTTTTTGGCGATTGGGTTGTTGACAGCCGTTGAGGGGATAGCTTGGCTCGCGCCGGAGCAACCTGTTTCCTTGCCGTCAGACCTATTAGCAGAACTATGCAATCCCGACTTGCTTCCGAAAGGGCACTACCATTTGGTGCAGGAGTGGGAAGCCGAAACAGTTTTTGCCCACCGGATCGGTCGTCTGGTTAGTGACAAGCAAGCCAGTGGCGAAGCCGCTTGGGAAGTGCAGGTCGGTGCAGACCGCCCGCGGGAGCATGCGCTTTTCGGTCCCTATGTGGATTTGCCGCCCGGCTTCTATGTCGCTTTTTTCCGCTTGAAGTTGTTAGAACCGCCAATTTGGGACATCGTAGCGGAAGTGGATGCTTGCGTTAACTACGGGCGCCGAATCCTCCGCAGCGAAGAGGTCGCCGACAAATTTTTGTCTACTGCAGAGTATCGGCAAGTCTTTCTTCCCTTTCACTACGAGGGCGGGAAGTTAGAATGCCGACTGCTCTGGCACGGGCTTGTCTCCCTAAGGATTGACAAGGTCACGCTTTACCGAGTGGAGGAAGCAGATCCTAAGGAATTTGTCAAGCGTGCCCCTCGCCCAATTCCCTCGGGGGAACCAAAGGGGTTGCGCTATTACACGGAACCTCGTCCTTTCCCAGACCTCTTCCCCCGTTCCAAAGCTCCTTCCCCTCACCTCGTGGTTGTGGACTTGCGTCCATTGCCGGCTGATTGGCAATTAGCGCTCCTGACTTTGCAAGGGCTTGTCAACCGCAGCCGACCGCAACTGTATGTTTTGTTCAACCCTACGGACGAGTTCTGGTTGGCGTGGTTGCAAAAGCGCGGTTGGGTCAAATCCGTCGTGCGGTTGGATGACCCGATAGAGGTGCTCCAACGCTTTGGTAGCGTCGTCAAAGGGTTGATTGTCTACGACCCGCTGTTTCCCGCAACGAAAAATGTAGCGACTATGTTGGCAAGCGTGGAAAGCGGTTTGCCTGTTTCCCCGCGTTTGAAAAGGGATTTGGATTTGCGTGAGTTGAATACCTCCTTCCCTGTCCTCGCTGATCTGCGTGGCAAGTGGAAGACCAACGCAGAGGCTTACTGGTGGGCATTTGACAACCTTTGGGCACGCCTCAACCACCATGTGGTTGCCTGCTCCTACCCTGACCATATTGGCTTGCGTGATTACCTCGTGCAGCATCGCATCTTTACCTTTTGGGTCACGGGTCCCATTGATGGGGCGCGTCAAGGCGGCGATCCCATCGCAGAAGTGCAGTTAATGGAACGCTTGTTTGAACGGATGCCCGTCAACATCCCTGTCATGAGTTACCCTTGGGCGGGTGAAGATGTGGGGATGGGGGAAGGTCCTGGCGTCACCCTCTTTGCTGAGTTCGGCAAATTCCTTGTCGGCAGCATTGATTGCACCAACTTGAGCGTGCACTCAGGCATCCCGGTCCCTAAGGTGCGCCAAAAGCCATCGCCCCCTATTCCCTCCTTGTCCCTTGACAAGGTTTACTTCACCTTCATCATCTCGGACGGCGACAATCTGCCCGTGCTAACCAACTCCAACTTCCCCCAATTGTGGCGAAGCCCAGTGCGAGGCAAACTCCCTCTGGGTTGGTCCATCTCTCCCGCCGCCATCTTGCTCATCCCTGCCATCGTGGACTACTACTACGAAACGGCAACACCCAACGATTGTTTTGTCGGTGCGGTTTCGGGCGTTGGCTACACTTATCCCGATCACTATGGGCAGCGCTACCGGGAACCTGACCGAACCCGGATCTTTGACGAGTTCCTTGCGCTGACTGCGCAACACATGGAATGGATGGATTTGCGTGACCTTTGGGTGATGGGTGTTTCGAAGCCTGAACTGCTGCGCCGCTACGCAGAGAAAATCCCCACTCTTCGGTCGCTGTTTCCTGACTATGGTCGCCGATTGCAAGATCCGTCTGAAGTCACTTACCCCATTGTCCGCAATGTGCCTGTGTTCCATGCCATCACAGGATGGCGCGAGGAGGATAGCCGCGAAGAGCGGATTGCCCGCATGGTGGACGAAATTCGCGCTATGACACCCCAGCAGCGTCCTGCGTTCCTGCATGCCTTTGTATGGAACTGGGGCTTTGATTTGGAGATGCTTTACGAAGTCACCCAGCGGTTGGGCGACACCTATGTGCCCGTTCGCCCTGACCACTTAGCCCACTTGTATCGCCAGTGGTTAGCCCAGCAGCAATTGTTGGTGCGGACTCCAACGGAACTTTTTGCTGTGGAAGGAATCCCTTCGCAATGGGTCGCTACCCTCCACAACGGCTCCCCTAAGCCCCTTGCCGGATATGCCCTTGTAACAGAGGGGATGCAAGCCGTAAGGGTAACACCGGCAAAATGGCGGTTGAATGCTGGCGAGAGTCTCTCGTTGACTATCACAGGTATCCCCACAGGAGAAGTGCTTCGTTGGCGCACTGTTTGGAATGGGCGCCAAAGAGAGCATGCATCCTCTATCCGACTCATTCGGCGGCAGGAATTGCTAAACCCCTTGCCTAAGGTAGAGACATTGCAGTTTGCTGTGTGCTACCAAGCGGAGCAGTTAGCCCATCGGATAGGAGCGGAGCGGCAAGACTCTGAAGCGCTCAATGGGAGAGTTTGGGAAGCCCGCTTGGGAGAGGCTGGTGCTGGTCACCTCGTGTTCGGACCTTATGCCCCTTTGCCAGCAGGGGAATACCTTGCTCTCTTTCGGCTCCGACGATTGGATGAGCGAACGGGGGTTGTTGCGACCCTTGACACTTGCGTCGGTGGGGGCGAACCCATCACGGCGTCCTTCTCCCTCTCCAGTGACCAATTGCCCGTTGGGCTGTTCCGTTGGGTCGTCCTTCCTTTCAAGCATCCCGGTGGAACCGTAGAAACTCGGGTCTTTTGGCATGGTGCGGTTTCCCTCTCTGTAGATGCTATCGTGATCTTGAAGGTCAACCCGACGCGTTAGCCGTTTGGTTGCTTTGCTCCCCTTTTGCCTATTTGCCCTTTTGGCGGAATTCTGTCTTATGCGTTAAGGTTTGTCTTTGGTGGAACGATCATGAAATACCGCAAAACTTGGTTGAAGGTTGCTGCAGGGTTGGGAGCCCTCATCCTTGCCCTTTGGCTGTGGCAAGCAGCTCAACAGTGGTTCACGCTCCGACGGCTGCGCGAGATCGTGGCAGGCTTGGGGACTCGGGTCGTTTCGGTCACCCCTTCTCCAACCGTCGTTGTGCAGCGGTTGCAAGCCCTCCACCGGTGGGAAACAGCCCGATTCGTGAGCCAACATGTCGTAGAAGCAAGGTCTGAATCGTCTTGGCTCCCTCCGTTCCTTGGGGACGAACGCTTGTTGCTTATCGCTACTGCTGAAGTGATCGCTGGGGTAGACATGGAACGGCTGTCGCCAAATGATGTCCAGTGGCAAGACAACCGCCTCGTCATCACTTTGCCGCCACCGCAAATTTTGTCGGTGCGGTTGGATGAGGCAAAGACGCAAGTGTTTACTCGCGAGCGCGGCTGGTTGGTGTTCAATCCTGATCCCAATTTGGAGCAAGCGGCGCGCTTGCAAGCCTTGCAAGAAGCCCGCCAAGCCGCACTGCAAAGCGAACTACTTTCCTTCGCCGCTCAAAAAGCCGAAGAGAATTTGCGCTCGTTCTTGAAAGCGATGGGGTTTGAGCAGGTGGAAGTCCGATGGCAACAAGATGTGAACCAAGAGCACGACGGAGGGAGAAGATCGTGGCAACCGTGACCGCTTTGGCGTTTCGATGGACGGGAACAGAACTGCACCTTTTAGACCAACGCCTTTTGCCCCATGAGGAAGTGTGGGTGTCTTGTCCAACAGCAGAAGCGGTTGCCGAGGCTATCCGAGCAATGGTCACTCGCGGCGCACCCTTGATCGGCATCAGCGCTGCATTTGGAGTGGTACTGGCTGCTTTGCGAGCGCAAGAAAGACACGATCCTATCATCCCTGCCGTCCAACGAGCCGCAAAAGTGCTCACGGAAGCCCGACCGACCGCTGTGAACTTGAGTTGGGCAGTGCGCCGAATGCAACAAGTGGCAGAAGAAAACCAACACTTTTCTTCCGACAAATTGGTGGCACGATTGGAGGAGGAAGCGGTCACGATTTACCGCGAAGACCTTGAAGCCAACCAACGCATGGGGGAGTTAGGGGCATCGTTGTTGCCACCCAACGCTCGGGTGCTAACGCATTGCAACACTGGTGCATTAGCTGTCTCTGATTGGGGCACTGCTCTGGGAATCATCCGCACTGCCTATCGGCAGGGGAAGGTGCAACTGGTTTGGGTGGATGAAACCCGACCGTTCCTGCAAGGGGCACGCTTAACTGCTTGGGAGTTGCAAAAAGAGGGCATCCCGTTCCGCTTGATTGTGGACGGCGCTGCCCCGTGGGTGATGCAAAAGGGCTTGGTGGACGCAGTGGTTGTTGGTGCCGATCGCATCACGCGCAACGGCGATGTCGCCAACAAAATCGGCACTTACATGCTCGCCGTAGCCGCTCACCATCACGGCATCCCGTTTTATGTTGCGGCGCCCACTTCCACGCTGGATTTGCAATTGTCAAGCGGTGCGGAAATCCCAATTGAAGAGCGAGACGAAGGAGAAGTTTTGGGTTGGCGGAATGTTCAGGTCGCCCCCGAAGGGGCTTGCGCCTTTAACCCCGCTTTTGATGTCACCCCTGCTAACTTAGTGACCGCTATCATCACCGAACGAGGTATTGCCCACCCTCCTTACGAAGAAAGCCTTCCCGCTCTTATTGCGGAGTCAACCCCTTCGTCCAAATCATAGCGAGAGATCGTTAGGCAACAAGTCTCTCTTGCTTGTCAGGAGACGAGCCCTCCAGTTGACAAACTTTCCGGGTTTTTTGTGCTCCAAACGATTTTCAGCACTCCCACACGGTCTGAACCTTTTGCCCCATTGGTGCATCCTATGAATAGCGCTGCCCAAAGGGGTGCGCCAAGCTGATAGCACCCATGCAGGCAAGGCAAAGACAAGGGCGGTTTCGAAAGTTGCTATTGCAACGGGTGCCCGCGGAAAATGTCAACTGGGGCGAAGTGGAAGCCTGATGGCAGCGCAAAATTTGTCCCAAATCACAGCCGATAGGTTTCTTGGCGGGTAAAATGCTAATGGCAGGTGATGCCAATGCGTTGGTTCATCGTTGCCCTTGCGTCGTTGACGCTGCCTGCGGCGGCGTGGGGGCAAGTGAGTTACGCCTACGGCACCAAAGTTTTGGGTGCCAAAGTGCACTATGTGGTGGTCAACCCCTTCAGTGATCAGTTACGGCTAACCCCTGTGTATGTTTCCGGGGGGATGTCCTTTGAAACGATGGTTCGACTGTATCGTCCCATTGTTGCTATCAACGGCACTTTCTTCCATCCGACCACCAAGCGACCGGTGGGCGATGTGGTGATTGAACGCACCCATGTGCACAAAGGCAAACTCCGCACTGCCCTTATCGTCCAAGGTCCGTTCGTCCTTATCTTCACCATCCCAACCGCAACAGATTTCACGGGCAAGATAGAAGCGCTGTTAGCGTGCGGACCGCGATTGCTTACGGATGGGCGGATCACTGTCTACCCCAAAGCTGAAGGCTTTCGTGATCCCCGTTTGTTCCGCCCTGCCCGACGCAGTGTCGTAGGAGTAACGAAACACGGAAAAGTGGTGTTCGCGGTGATTGTCACTCCCGTGACTTTGACCAAAGCGGCAAAAATCATGCGGACATTAGGGTGTGTGGATGCGATGAACTTGGATGGTGGTGGTTCGTCTGCGCTCTACTGCGCAGGGAGGTTCTTTGTCCGTCCCAACCGGCGGTTGAGCACAGCGTTAATGGTGCTGCCTGTCAACTCTTTAAAAACCGTTGGACTATCGCAACCATAACTGCGGAGGGAGAGAGATGGCGATTGATTGGGAGCAGTTGACAGTGGTGGCACAACAGGTGCGGCGCAACGCTTACGCACCTTATTCGCAGTTCCAAGTGGGTGCTGCGTTGCTTGCGGCTTCTGGGCGCATTTACGCCGGCTGCAATGTAGAAAACGCTTCTTACGGTTTGACCGTTTGCGCTGAACGCAACGCTGTGTTTGCTGCTGTCGCAGCAGGTGAGCGCACCTTTGTGGCGTTGGTGGTTGCTGGGGTAAGCTCGGAAGTGTTTCCCTGTGGCGCTTGCCGACAGGTGTTGGCGGAGTTTTGCGATGATTTACCCATCCGCATCGTCGGCGAAAATGGCAGCTGGCAAGAAACTTCGTTAAAGGCTTTGCTCCCCTTTGCTTTCCGGTTCCAAAAGTAGGCTGACCGAAAACAAACCCTCTCTAATCAGCCCCCTAAAAGCTTGTTGTTCCCTACGGAAAGCGACTCCTTTGACCTGTGCCAATTCGTGAAGACTCGCTAAAATTGTGGCAGTGTCAGCGGACGAAATAAGACGCAATATTGACAGCAGGAGGTGGCTGTTATGGCGACGCGAACGGGGCAAGAAGGGACAGCGGTGGTGGTCTCGCACACCCACTGGGATCGGGCATGGTATTTGCCTTTTGAGAAGTTCCGAATCCGCTTAGTTCGGTTGACCGAAAAGCTGCTCCGAATCCTTCGCGAGAATCCCCGTTTCACCTTCACCTTTGACGGTCAGACCGTCGTGCTGGAGGATGTGTTGCAGGTGCGCCCCGAGTGGGAAGCAGAGTTGAAAAACTACATCTCCGAGGGACGCTTGCTCGTTGGACCTTGGTATGTCTTGCCCGACGAGTTTTTGGTCAGTGGCGAAGCAATTATCCGCAACTTGCTCATCGGGCACCGCATTGCCCAAAAGTTTGGGCGCGTGATGAAAGTGGGCTACATCCCCGACCCCTTCGGTCACATCGCTCAGTTGCCCCAAATCCTCAACGGTTTTGACCTTGACACTTTCCTCTTCATGCGGGGCATGGGCGATGAAGCCGACGAGTTGGGCAGCGAGTTCTGGTGGGTCGCGCAAGACGATGAGAGCAAAGTCCTTGCTCATCACCAAATCACCAGTTACTGCAACGCGGCTCATCTCGGCTATGTTTTTGAGGACGGGGTGCCTCGCGTAGACTACGAGCGAGCATTGCAACATATCCGCAACATCATGGCAACCATGCAAAAGTTTGCAACGGTGCCAGTGTTTTACATCAGCAACGGCTGCGACCACTTGGAGCCTCAACCTGAGTTGCCCGACATCATTCGCTACCTCAACCGAAACTATGATGGCGTCCGCTTCGTTCAAGGCACGCCCGAAGATTTCTTCCGACTTGTC
>VAPR01001238.1_pt1 | contig 13266 bp, 10 predicted proteins | sample 3380701 | NCBI WGS metagenome assembly VAPR01 (sample SAMN11536904, study PRJNA540576) | hot springs metagenome | isolation source: hot spring wet sediment | place: Spain: Lobios | collected 2014-01
CACTAGGCGACCGGATACATCTACACCGCCCCCGACTGGGAGCCTTGCTGGCCTGCCCCTGGCGAGGGCTTATCATTAGCCGACCGGATGCATCTGCATTTGCCTCTCGACAGGGAGTCTTGCTGACTTGCGCCTGACGGCCGGCAAGTACTACGCGATGGGAAGCATCTACATCGTCCCGGCTGAGAGTCTTGGCGGCCTGGGCTCCGCAGAGGGCAAGCACTACGCGATGGAAGGCATCCACATTGCCCCCGTAGCTCAACTGGATAGAGCAAGGGATTTCTAATCCCTAGGTTGCAGGTTCGAGTCCTGCCGGGGGTAGTGCGATCGCCGGTGCGAAGAGGCACCAGGCGGCACCTGACGGCGCAATGTCCCAATCTGCCGCAACTTGCTGAGAATTTTTCCGCTGTTTGCTGCTGGCTGCCGTCTCCTGCAGCTGCGGATTTTGCTGCGGCATTGCTGCGGATTTTGCTGCACGGTTTTCTGGTGTTACTTCCGCGTGAGTCTGTCCTTGACCTTCCTGTGCCTGCGTCCGTAAACTCTCGGTCCGCAAGTAGCAAAACGGAATTGTCAGCTTACTTCCTTTGCTATCGCCGTGCCCACTTTCGCTTTCGAGAGCGGTGATTCGTTCCTGGGCCTGGCGAAAATGAGCGTCCGTAACTTGCAGGTAGTGTGCACGGGCCACTGTTGGCGAATTGCCCAGCCAAGCGGCAACCACGTGCTCCGGGAAAAACTCTGCCAGTTCAGTTTGCCGGGAGCTTCGCATGTTGACAAACGGCTTCGGCCAGCAGGGCAGCCCTGCACGCCGCAGGTAACGATACAACGCCGTCCGCAGGTTGCAGTTTTGCCAGCCCCGGCTCGTAACGACACTTTCCCGGAGCCGAGCTTCCCAGACCACATATTCCGAATCCGCCGGGGCTAACTTCCGAGCCTCCTCAAGAATCGCCCGGACCTCCGGGAAAAGCGGCACCACGCGGTAGGCCTTGCCCGGCAAATGTTCCAGCTTGGGTTGCGGCACGGTAATCAGGCCCGATTCCCAGCGGATGTGCTGCCACTTCAGACTCATCACCTCACTGGGACAACGCAAGCCGGCATACCGCGCCAGACCAACTACCGTACGCCACACCGGCGGTAGCACGGCCAGCAGGCGAGCAATTTCCTGGCGGGTAATGAACACTCGGCGGGATTCATCCGGTTTTGCCTGCACCTTGACACCCGCCAGTGGGTTTTTCACAAGCAACTCACGCTGCACAGCATCTTGCAAAATGCCACGAGCTTTCACGAGGAACTTGTAAATCGTGTACGGGGCATAGCCACGTTCGCGCAGCCAGCACACCCAATCCTGAGCCCGACCCGAAGTAATTTTGTCCAGCGGACAATTTTCCCCGAAAAACTCGCATAGTTTCCTGGCCGTGTCGCGCAGTTTGTCCAGTGTACGGGGCTTCAGGTCTTGTTCGCGCCGGGTCAGGTAGCCTTGCACAAACTCGGCCAATGTCGGTATTCGCGGCAGTGAATCAACTAACCCTGCTCGTTCAAGTCGAGCTCGCAACTCCGGCCCGATGCTTGCTAGCCAGAGTTGCGTTGCCCGGTCCAGCGACACATTCATCTCGCGGGCAGCAATGAGGGTTTCAACATGGGCCAGCACTTGCTCGGCCAGCTTGCGATTGCCAATACCCAACCGCAAACTATGCCGCTTCCCTTCCTGGTCCAGCCAGTCTATCCGATAGCCACCTTTTCTTTCCCGCACCAAGCTCGCCACACTTGACTCCTTACTGCAGCCCGCTGACTTAGTTCTCACCAACTGCCCGAATAGCCGGCCTTTTCATTCGGCCATGCGACATTACGTTGAAGCCGACTTAGCTCTAAGCCTAAATATCCTGATCCTCAAAAGACTGATTCCTGTGTCACATCCCCTCTGTTCTTACGCAGCCCATGCACTACCGACTACACGCCAGCTCAACCCGACCGCGACCTTGTCCAGACTCCCATGTTAATACCATATCGCGGCACTTATACCCCCATCCGGTGTATGCCAAACACGACCCACCTATTCTCTTCACCTCGCAGGCCGGTTTATAAGATGCTGCTGCGGGCACTTCCCTGCAGCACCATTGTTTTCCTAGTTGAATGGCTTTCTTGAAAAGAGCCACATCTACCTTCAAGTCACCCTTTCACGGCTTGCTATTCGAATGCCCGTCGGACTCCCCAGAGAACATCCTTGCCTGGCTCCCATTTTCAAGCGTGTGGCTATTGGCCCAGTCCTCTAGAGCTTTCTTTGGGATGAGCACGACTCGGCCCACCTTGCGATAAGGAATCCGCCCCTGCCGCAACCAATTCCTCAATGTCCGCATGTCACCGCCTCTGGCTAGGAGCGGTTAATATAACACACTTCTTGCCGCATTACAAGGTGCGTTTGTGCCCGCATTTACTGGAAAATCAATGACTAAACGATGGCGTCTTCGAAACCAATCTTAGACATTGCATTGCCCTATCCTGCCCAGTAACTATCCCGCCGAGCAACTATCTCGTGCAGTAACTACCCCGCCCAGTAACAATGTATCTAAATTCGGATGGTCCATGAAAAGCACACCTCGTTGCTCACGCTCATGCCCATTTTCATTTTTATTGCATAAGCGTCAGCCTTGATTTTCTGGGCTATTTCGCTTAGAAATTAGCAGGCTCATAAAGTTCAGCGTCACGGCACGCCAGTTGCTGTTTCATTGCGTGGACTTGCAAGGATGCAAATGCAGCAGGGTGCATCTGAACCATTACCCGGCAGGTGAGCTTTACATGCTTGACGATAATCGAGGCCTCCAGAAATTGCACCGTCCCGTTCCACAAATCCGTACTGTGCTGGACAAGCAATTAGCTGGCTGACTTTAGTCCCGCTCTTATATTTTTCTGATTGCCAGAAGAAGCGGGATCCCATAATGTGTGCGGCAGGTAGGTGCGGATCGTATATATAATTGCTAGGGCTAGTCTATATAGTCACGGCGGTAGAGTTGTGTAATTGCGGCGGCCGACTTATATAATTGCGGGAGCGGATTTGTGTAATTGCGGTGTCCGAATCGAACCTGGACAGTTCCGCCAAGGCTCGTTGCCACGACGATTCGCATATGGTTAGAAGCCGTTGCCAAAACTATTAGAGCGGTTAGCTTGCTGCAGGTCGTCTTGATCACTCCCAGGTTGTGCACCAGTTTCTCTGCGTTTCTGCAAAAGGCTGCATAAGAGTTGCTAGCCGATGCAAACATATCAGCTGCCGGCTTTTCCCGTTTCCGCGAAAAGGCGAGTGTTTCGGGCCAAGCTGGTTGCCGACGTGGTCTGCCAGCACCGCCGATGCTTATCGGTGTCAACCGGGTCGGCCTGGTAACTACTGGGTAGGCCCGCCACTGTTGCCGATGTTTGCCACTGATAGTTGGTATAGTTGCGCAGCCCATGCCACAGTTACGCGGCGAGTCTCTGCCGCCAACGGTTATTGCTGATGGTCGCTGGAGCTGTGGCAAAAAACTAATTGGGCAGGGGAATCTCACAGGTTTTCCGCTCGAAACATTGGTTGGCTGGTGTCCGGTGCGCTGGAAAGAATCAGGCCACGCAAGTGAAGAGTTCCTGCGGCAGCAAACGCCGAGATATGTTAGATGGCCTGGAAGTTATTGGCACTGCAAGTGAAGAGTGCTCGCAGCAGGCAGTGCCGAGCCATCAGCGCGCTGTCTCCTGGGCCAGCAACCAGCCGTAGCGCCGTTCAGCCAGCTCTGCAAGCTGCTGGAGTTCCGGTTGCCGACCCCGCCACTGCCTTTCACGCCAGTATTCCTGGCGGCTTTGTATGTATCTCAGTTTCTCCCCTGGCGGCAGATCTGGGGGCAGACGGGTACCCGGGTCTAAGCCGTGTAAGCCAAACAAGCGGCGCAATTCCTCGCATTCTCCATCGGTCAGGAACTCAGGTCTCTTTTCCAATTTCAGCAGACCTTCAAAATCGGCGTTGTACTCTTCCAGTTTGTGGTATAGCTCGCTAAATTGCCGGTCCAGGTCCTGAAGCAGTGCGCTCAGGAGGTCTGCCCGATCGGTAGGTATCACGCGGTTCACGAGATCGACTAACTCTTTGACCGTCGTGCGCACTTCCCGCTCCGGCCAGTGCAGTCGCCTTGCCAGATCGCCCGCCTCGTGCTCCTGGACGGTGCGCAGCAGGAGTTGGTAACGCTCGCACAGGGCTTGGTCCTGCTGGTCTTTCTTTTGCAATTGCGGCAGATAATTGTAGCGCAGGTCGTCCAGCAAGGTGCGGACTTCGCGCAGAATGCTAAAGCAGCGCAGCAGCTTGCTGCGGCGGAAGAAGTGTTGCTCCAGCACTTCTTTCAAGGGGCCAAAGCCAGACCATTCCTCCAGCTTCTCCAATACCTCTTCATCAGTGAGGGTGGCATCGGCGGCCAGACGAGCGATGGTTGTGAATACGCCCCAAGGCATATCGCCGCGCAAACCTATTCGCTCAGCAACGCTCACAGGACAGTCCGGATAATCCTTTTTGTAAAGTTCCTCACTGTCCAGGAGTTTGCTCAGCAGTTTGGCGGGAATCTGCTGGAGTTGCTGGCGGAGCTTGCGGAAGGAGTCCTTGTCTTTCTGGAACCGGTCCAGAGCTCGGCGAAGACCGGCGGAGACAGGCAGCACCGTGTTTAGACTGTCCCGCAGTTGCTGAGCAATCTTGGCGGCCAATTGCTCGCGACGCTGTAGCAATTCCGGTTGCAAATCTACTTTGGCCAGCACTCCCAGGGCGTTCAGTGCCCGTGCCTGCCCGCTGGTCGCCTGAGTAAACTCCTCCAGCAACTGCTGATCGGTAAGTCGGGCTACAGGGCCAACCAGATAAATCACGGCATCGGCACGTTCGGCCCACTGGCGCGTGGCCTGTGCGTGTTGCTGGCGCAACTGGAGGAACTCTTTGGTCTGTTCATGGTGTTCCAGCACAGCCGCTTCGGTGCCGGGAGTATCCACCAGCGTCACTTCCCTGAGACTGGGATGGGGCAGGAGATATTCCAGATGATCAATTTGCGCAGCCCGCTGCACGATTTCCGGAGCATGTCCTTGCAGGCTGTCCAGGAATTGTCGATCGACGTACTCATCCTGGCCATTGCGCCAGAAGCAGCGGATGGGACGTGCTGGGTCCGGAGGATTTCCATAGCGAAAGAAGTTGAGGGTGGCCGTCGTTTCCGTGACGCCGACTTTGGCCAGGTCGTCTTCCAGAAAAGCATTGATGAACGTGCTCTTGCCGGCCTTGGCCCGGCCCACAACTGCCAGAGTACAGGGGTGGTACACCTGCTCTGCCAGTCTTTCCAGACGGTCCGGATAATCCGCCAGGGTCTCCGGCAATCTTACCTGCCGCAACTGCTCAGCGCTGCGCCGCAACAATTTCTCTAGCTGGCTCTGGAAGCTATCCATATCTATCACCTTTGACTTATCACACTAAGTGTTATCCTCGTCGCAGGGCTCGATGCTTTGCGAGCTTAGTTTTTCCAGGCACATGCGCTATCAAATATCAGCGCACCGTTCTCCGTTCTACGCTTCGTTAAAAATGTTCCTGCTAAGGTTTTCGTAGCAGTTATTGGCGTCCAGCACAGGCTTTGCCGTGGAAGCTACATAGATGCCATACTGCCGATTGCCTGAACAGGTGTTTTGCCGCGCATGCCCGCCGGCAAAGTCGAAGTAACGAATTCCGTCTTGCTGGTTGTTCTCGCAGGCGTTGCTTTCCAATTGCGGCTGTGCCTGACCCTGAACCCCGATGCCATGATTGCCATTCTGGCGGCAGATATTGTGCCACGCCACGCCCCTGGCGGACTCAAGGTACATAATGCCGCATCGCTGGTTGCAGTCGCAGGTGTTGCTTTCCAATTTGGGCTGCGCGTGTCTCCGAACCCCGATGCCATGATAGCCATTCTGCCGGCAGACATTATACCGTGCCGTGCCCCAGGCAGAATCTGAATACAAAATGCCGCATTGCTGGTTGTTCTCGCAGGTGTTGTCCTCCAGGTGCGGCTGCGCCTGTCCCTGAACCCCGATGCCATGCAGGCCATTGTGCCGGCAGATATTCTGCCGCGCCGTGCCCTCGGCAGATTCACAGTAAACAATACCACATTGTTGGTTGTTGTTACAGGTGTTGGCTTCCAATTGCGCCTGCGCCTGACCACTCACCCCGATCCCATGCAGACCGTTCGGCCCACAAATACACCCTGATATAACACCCCGTGCGCCACCTCGAAGCCATATCCCTAAACCGCCTCTGCTGTTCGACTCGTCCCACACCCCGCCCCGGCAGACACAATCCCGTATCTCGATCTGCCCCCCTTCCACCTTTACCACATGCGCCCATCTCTTGCCTACATGTTCCACCGTCAACCCCTCCAACCGCCACGGACCTGTCCCCTGAAAACACAGCACATACCCCTCGGCTTCCGACCTCAGCCGGCTATGTTCTCTTCCCTCCCCTCGCAACACCAACGGCTTGTCTATGATTACTCCCTGGCGCAGATACCAGTCCCCCGCCGGAATGATGATTACGTCCCCGTCCCTGGCACGCTGTACTAACTCCCCAAGGGATGGGCCTTTCTCATCGAGACGATGTTCCCGGATAGCAGCTGGATTTGTGCAATTTGTTTTCTGATCATAGCGTGCCCCATAAATCGCTGCTCCCAGAGCCACTGCAATATCCCGCTGCTCCCAAACCAATGGCTCCGTCTGCAATTCCTCTTTCAGACGCCGCTGGATCAAAGGAATCCGCGACGACCCCCCGATCAAAAGCACATGCTTAGCTTGCAGACCCTTCTTGTTTGCCTCTCGAAGCAACTGTCTGGTTAGCTTCACCGTATCCTCAACATGCGCATTGATTAATCGCTCGAAATCCCGGCGCGTCATGCTCCGGCTTATCAACTCGCGCCCTTCGCTCCAGAACCATCCCAGGGGCGCTGCCGGCTCCTCCACCACGGACAGATTCTCCTTATATTTCTGGCATCGTTTCAAGAACGCTAGGTTCAAACCGTCTTTCCCAAGAGAAGCTCCATACTGCCGCACGAAATTGTCGAAATCATCATAGATCGCACGGTCGAAATCTTCCCCGCCGATACGTGATCCCCTGGGCGGCAACGCCACACGAAAACCCGCAGGACCCTCGTCAGGCACCACCAGCGTCAAATCAAACGTACCCCCTCCCAGATCATAAACGAGAATTCCCTGCTCAACCGGCCCCACACCTGCTGCCAGATAAGCCAGCGCGGCCGCTACCGGTTCCTCCAGCAGCACCACCTCCGCAAAACCGGCCAGCCGTGCTGCTTCGCGCAGACGTTCCTTCTCCACTTCGTCGAAAACGGCAGGATGCGTCAACACCACCCGCTGCACCTCCCGGCGAAAATGTCCTCCTTCGGCATCCTGCTTCAGCTTCCGCAAAATCTCCGCCGCCGCTTGCACCGGCCGAACCTGTCGTGAACCCACCGCGTACCGGGTGTCCTCCGCCAAGTGTCGTTTGACTGCTCGAAGAACCCGCTTGCACGCCTGGGGATCCTCCACGTAGTATTCTGCCACCTTGCCCACCACTACTTCCTTATCCCCATAATAAACTACCGATGGCGTCTTTTCTTCTCCTTCTGCATTGCGGAGCACTTCCGCCCGGCCCGTCTGCGGATTAAACCACGCCATGCTGCTGTAGGTCGTGCCAAAATCAATTCCCAAGACAGGTTCCTTCTTCATGGTCTCAGCCCTCTTTGGAAACCAGGCTTCGCTCTTTTGCCCTGAAGACGGTCCTACTTTCGCGGTCTTTTCCTTTGAGACCGGGTGTTTTTCATCTCACGGGCCTTTCAAGCAGCGGCCAGTATCTTTTCCAGTCCGTGCAGTTCGTTCTGGACATTCTGCAACTCTTGACCCAATTTATCCCAATCGGCCAGTTGCTGGCGCACTTCCTGGACCCTTTCCCTGCGAGCCCGCTCCTGCAGCTGCGCATCCTTTTCCAACCGCTGAATCTCAGCCTCTCTCTGCTGCAATTCTTGTTGCACCAGTTTATCAATCTGCTCCTCCGCCTGGTTTTTTAACATCTCGAAAGATTGCTCTACCGCCCCAGATGGGCCGAGATAATGGTAATGAATCTGATTCCATGCCCTGTCCAAGCGTGCTCGTAATTCTTGTTTTGCCGCTTCGAGTTTGGCTTTCTTGCCTTTGAACAAGTTCCAAAGGCTACCAAGGCCGCCAACTATACTCCCAAATGCAGCAGCAGATTTGATGCCCAGCAGTCCTGATATCAAGGCACCTATAGTGGCGAAGAAACCGGTGGCAAGAATCACATTGGCACCCAGAAAAGCTGCCGCGCCGACTAGTGCACCCATGCCTGCTCCTTTCATCACTTTACCGACATCACTCATTATCTCACTAAACTTATTAGTGTCCCTCACTGGAGGAGATGCTGAATCAACCGTGGAAAGTACGGGCCCCGCAGGCAAGGAAACGATGAACTCTCCTAGATGCTGAGCTAGCTTTTGCTGAGTGTCGCTCACTGTGCGTTTCCAAAGATCACTGACTTCCGTTACCATCTCATTGAAGATAGTGGATCCCTCTTTTTCGACTTCCTCCAGAGGTAATTGCTCTACTTTACGCTGGTAATCGGAGAGTATTTTTTGCAATTCTTGATGAATGTGTTGCCGACCTGCGTTGCAGACTTGCTGAACCTTTTCCAGAAATTCACGACGCTTCTGGCCATGCGGCCCGCAGTCGGTCTCCATCTGCTCCCGAAGTTTGCGCAACTGCTGGTGCAACTCCTTCTGTTTCTCTTTGGACTCCATCTTCAGGTTATCCAGGCGCTGCTGCAACACCTGCTGGCAGGAACGGTGATGCTCTATCCCTAAAGCAGCGGTCGCCCTGGTCTTGACCAGACCGGCGATGCGGTACAAGAACAACTGCAAGGCTTCTGACAGTTCTTTATATTTGCTGGCCTCAAGATAATCTTCATCCTGAGTTTCCGAGGCCTTACGTAACAACTGGTTAGAAACCGGCCACACGCGCACCTGGCCCAATTGGTCGCCAAATCGCTGTCGCAGAATATCCTCGTTGCGCTGCAGTATCTTTTGCCAGGTATCCTGATCGAAAAGGTCTATCTTGGTCTGGATGAAAAACAGATGATTCGTCACCTTCAGCAGGTCCTCGATAAACTGCAACTCTGGCTGGCTGATCGGTGCCTGCGAATCGAGCACATACACAACCCCATCACACTCCGGGACAAAACGATAAGTGATCCGCGCATGAAACGCATACAGCGAGCCCAGTCCCGGAGTATCCAGCAACCATAAATTGGGCGGCAGAAATGGCGCAGGTACATCCACCTCAATCCAGCGAATGATCTGATCCAGACGCGGGATTTCATTTAGGTCAGCCAGCACCTGGGAACCATAACGGGGCAGGTCTTCGGCACGGATGACTTGCTCCGAGTCGTCTTCAAATCGCAGGCGGTATGCCTCTTGTGCTGCCCGGCGAATGCGAAAGACCTGACACGTGGCCACATCCACATCAACGGGCAGCAGGTCCCGGCCTAGCAACGCGTTGATGAAGGAACTTTTGCCGCGCTTGGCCTCGCCAACAACCAGGACGCGATAGATATTTTCTTGCAGTTTCTCCCGACACATCTGCAACACATCGGGAAAGGGCGGCAGTCCCAATCGCTGCCCGTGTTCCTCCATCTGGCTCAAAAGGTCCAGAGTCTGACGACGCAATCGTTCCGTCTGAGCAAGCAGGTCAGCAGTAGCGGCCATGATGTTCTCCTTGTGTTTTATTGTGGGTTTGGTTCCCTCTCCTCAAAACGACTTCGTTCCGGATTCGGTGACAGCGGCTCTCTGCCAGGGTCAAGTGGAGGAACCGGCTGGCCTTCCAACGCACCTCCTCCAGATGCGGCGGAGGTACTCTGAGAAAATCGGGTTCCCGGCTGAGAAGGAGGTGCAAGAGATGATTGGCTCTTGACAGGAGCCTCAAGATCCCCTGCCGAAGCCAGACGCACGTGTGCCCGGCGCAACACACGCCGACCTACAACGAAGCCCGGACTCAGCACCTCCGCAACCACGGCGAGTTCGGCATCCGCAGGAGGCATCGCTGGCTGGTGGCGCGCTCTGTTGAAGCGCACGCCGATCTCCCCTTTGTGGAGAATTTCTACCTGATTACGCTCCAGAATTTCCACCAGCCTATCTTTCAGGTGCTTGGCCAGTTCCTGTGCCGGGGGATGCAGGCGCGGGTGTATGCTTTCTATTTCGTCGAACAGCTCGACCACTTCCTCAACCAGTTTTACCCAGGGGCGATTGTCCAGCGGGTCGGCCGTCAGTGGGGGAATACCGGGTTGGATTGTGGGCAAGGCTTTTTCCGCCCCAGGACTCGGCTGATCGGCATACGCTTCAGGTTGTTCCCTGGAAGGAACGGAAGTGCTTGCAGGGCTTTCAGCTTGTGCAGTGCGAACGGCGACGAAGCCTTCGGGCTCCGTGGGGACAGACGGAGTATTTGCCAGACCTGGGACCGGACCTTCTGCAGACGTCAAGGAGGGAGAAGATACTTCGGCACCTGGAGTTGTCTTCTGGCTCTCTCTGCTTTCGGAAGTTGCACGCTGAACCAGTCCTGCACGCGTTTCTCTCCAAAGCAGCCATACCAGGCCGACAGCAGCCAGACTGGCCAGCAGCGCCAGGACAATGCCAGCGAAATGCCTTTCACGGAGGGCGCTCACGAGCAGAAGACAGTCAATAACTGCAACCAGAATCCCCAGCCCCAGTAACCGAAGAGACTTGGTCCGAAAGGGCGACTCTGAGCGCATAGGAACACCTTTCTTCTGTTGTTACCTTTTGGCCCTTTTATATGCGCCTCTCCTTGAGAGAACAAGCTTTGCTCTGTCGAAAACATAGTTGCGTGTGGGCGCAAACTAACGGCGTAGGCCGCCACCCGCAATGCCACTTCATTGTTCAACGTCCACTCCCGCCACCTCCTCAGCTGTGGCTGACAGTATAGCACCGGCGCTGCACATGACCATCCTCCTACAGTTTTTTCCCCGCCGCGCCCCCAACTGTGGCTGACAGTGTAGCGCCTGGTTGCCAAGCTTAACATTACCGCCGCGCCGTCAATTGCGAGCCGGTGGTTCGCTTCAGCTCACTTAGGAACGATTCCACGTGCCAACGCTGACGGTACACCTTGGGCATCTCCCATCTGGGAACGCCAGCGGCCTCGCACTTGCCCTTTTCGGTCAGACGCTGCCAGCTCGGAACATGGGTCATTGACCACGCCCTCCAACGGTGTGATTGCACTTGGCCATTCCGACCAGACACTGCCAGCGGGGTGCCTGGTTGGCCGAAGCCGCAGGCGGTGATTGCACTTACCCTTTCCGTCCAGACGCTGCCACGGTATCCAACTGTTCACCCGCCACCGCTCTCGACAAAACTCGTGCACGCATTCCGCACCATAGCCCGCGTCGGCCACCAACGGCTGCGGACGCACCCGCCGCAGACCATCCGACAGGGCCAACAGTTCGACGATGCCCCGATAGCTCTGTCGCAGGTAGGCTTTCACAATCAAGCAGGCCAGCAACTGCGGCTGGGTGAATTGGTGTGGGCTTTTGGGGTGCGAATACGGGGGCAACACCTGCTGGGCTAATTCCAGGGCCATCCTAATTACAGCTTAGAGCAAATGCGTCTTGTCATTTCGACAATCACACGCCAGGGACGCGGTGTATCCTAGTTACAGCCTAGAGCAAATGCGTCGCCGGAAGTCAAGGATCCGTATGAAGCTATCAAGCTAGATCCTGGTTACAGCTTAGAGCAAATGCGTCATTGCGTCCGACGCAATTTTCTCCGCATCCGGTTGTATCCTGGTTACAGCCAAGAGCAAATGGGTTCCTTCCATGGTGAGCATTTTAGCTAATGAGTGTGGACGTTACAGCAAAGACCGACAATGATTGGTCCTTCCATGACTGGGTGCCCCCGAAAGGGGCAGGAGGACCCGTTGCAACAAAGACCGACAATGATTGGTCCATCTATGACCGAGCATCGTAGCTAATCCCACTTCGTGGCGGTTCCATCGGGAGCTGTCGTGGTCGTGTCCGACGACCGAGCATCCCAACTCTTCCTGCCCCACGCGCCAAGATGTTTTCGACAGAGCAAACCTATTTCAAAAATGCGCATAGGCAGATGAGAATGAAGGCTATGAGCACAAAGGCACGGTACATTTCCACCTTCCGCTCATAACGCACCACCAGTTCTCCTAACATACCACCAACCACGGATCTTTCGCCAACGCCACCACGGTTGCTCCACTACCCACCGCTCCCGATACCCCGATAACACCGGCGAGCGTCCCCACTGACGACGATTTCACCGTCGCGGAATGCAGGGCCGAATCCCTCACCGACGAAGCCAAACCCGCAACCTATCGCTGTCGTATGCCCGGTCCGCCACCAACTGCCGCACCCGCTTCTGAGCATGAATCTAAGTGTCGAACTCGCAGTTCTAAGGTTTCTACATTAACTCGCGTGCTCGCTTAGACAGGCGCCGGCGCTGCTGCTATATCCGAACCGTTTCCACTGTAGCTTCCGTCAGATGCACCTCTGCCTCCTGAGCACTGGCCCCCATAGTCCCCAACAGCAATCCCTGACCATCCACCAGCACCATCACCTTGCTGCCCTGGCCACGCTTGACCTGCCCCACGGCTTCGCCCCTTTTTGCCGCCACAAACGTGCCGTCCAGAAAGGCCCGTTGCCAGGCCAACCTGCCCTGTTCGTCCAGGCTCGCTAACAACACCCGCTCAATCCCTTCCCAGACCCCTTCTTCTTGCCACTTCCGCAGCCGTCGCCAGCAGGTGATGGGACTGCCATAACAGCGGGGCATATCCTCCCAAGCACAACCGGTACGGAGCACCTAGAGGATGCCATTGAGGGTTTTGCGGTCGTCGGCGTGTGGTCGGCCACGGGTATTGGGTGGCGGAAAGATTAGTTGGCTACCTTTCTACTCGCCATTTACTACTCGCTACGTGGATGAGCGGCCATTGCTGTCCTGTAACGTCGTGCACCATGGGGTTATTGTCTTTGGTCCCGCCCGCCGTCGTAGTGCAATGTGCCTGGGCAATTTGTAATCGGTCCTACGCAACGCTGGACTCGATCTGGACCAGTTGTGCTAAGTGCCACAGGTGTGAACGTCAGATTGCAAATTGCGACTGGCGAACACACAACCAGGAGCGGTGGGCGTCAGCCCACCGTGGTGTGTGAAACCGTCCCGGCGCGGTGAAAATCAA
>VAPR01001531.1_pt1 | contig 13259 bp, 10 predicted proteins | sample 3380701 | NCBI WGS metagenome assembly VAPR01 (sample SAMN11536904, study PRJNA540576) | hot springs metagenome | isolation source: hot spring wet sediment | place: Spain: Lobios | collected 2014-01
TTCGTGATGTGAGGGATGACCTGAACCGTAGCGCCTAAGTAATCGCCCCGACGCTCTTTATCGATCACCGACTTGTAAACGCGCCCGGTGGTCAGGTTGGAGTTGCGCGTGCAGTTGACATCCATGAATCGCTCATAATGTCCCAAATCGAGGTCAGTTTCTGCGCCATCTTCTGTCACGAACACTTCCCCGTGCTGATACGGGTTCATCGTGCCTGCGTCCACATTGATATAAGGGTCCATTTTGAGGGGCACGACCTTGAAGCCACGGTTGCGCAAGAGGCGTCCAATACTGGCGGTGGCAATCCCTTTACCGATGGAGCTAACCACACCGCCGGTCACAAAGATATATTTCGTCAAGCGCGTTGCACCTCCAAGCTCAATTTTTAGGGGTGCAGGGTTGGGCGTCCTGCCCTCTGGGATTGTACCCTAATTGCACCCTCTGCCAAAATGGAAGAGCACAAGGAGCAAATCGGCATCGTCCACCCTCCCATCTTGATTTACATCGGAGGGTAGATTGCCTGCTTGACCGAAATCGAACAGCAGGGTAAGCAGGTCGGTGTCATCCACACAGCCATCGCGCACAATATCCCCCTCAAACGAGCGATGATAGAACACGATATTGCCGTTTCTCTGCCAATCGGTAATGCCCATCTCCAACAGGGGCGAGTACTCATACTCCACCACAAGGGACCGCTGGGGCGGTTGAGCAAGCGAGAGCCAGCCCTCACCGAGGTGGGAGCAGTAGGCAGTAGGGGCGAGGGATACCCCATCCGCCAGAACACGCAGAAGACGATGAACCGGTCGACGCCTCAGGGAGAACAATTTTCGGGAGCCATCGCCCTGAAACGACTCAGTACGCACGCGGATGCCATCCCGATTCAGGTCGCCAAAGGTAATCGCCTCCACCACCAAGGAGACGCTGGAGGTCCAATCGGGCATGGCGGAGAAACCGTTTCCTCTGTTGCGGAAAATGCGGGCAGGACCCCACCATTTACCCACGGCAAGGTCGAGCTGACCGTCCGCATCGAGGTCTGCCAGCGCCACCGCGGACACATAGCCATCGTAATAACTCCAGATAGGCGTGAGCGTAAAAGTGCCCGACGCCAGACCCTGATAGATTTTGAAACAGCCACACCCACCGCTGACCTGATTGTTGTCGCTCATGAGCAAGTCGAGCCAGCCATCGCCCGTAACATCCCCTATCGCCATCGTATTGGCGAATTGAAGAGAATTGTCGGTACTAATCCAATCGGGGGTTGTGCTGATGACGCCGTTATGGTTGCGATAGAGCCGATTGCCATTGCGCGCAATAACCACGAGGTCCTGGTCGTTATCATAATCAATATCGGCGAACATCGCATGGGCTGCATCGATGACATCCGTTACCTGCCAGCTGGGAGTGCGCTCAAGCACGCCGCTGCGGTTGAAAAAGATAAACAGCTCCTGCCGCCCCGACCCTGAATAGGGCCACAGACCCCCTATCACGAGGTCTAAATCACCATCGCCATCAGGATCCCCAAAGCTGGGATACCATCCATAGAAGCTGACGGCGGATGTCCAGTTCGGGGTGGAGCTCAGTAGTCCTCCCTGATTAAGATAGAGTTTCACGCCCGGTCCCCCTTGAGGAAGGAGTAGTGCCACCGCTACATCCTGCCAGCCATCCTGATTGACATCGCCCACCGCCAGATGCCCATGGTAGCCAATATCGCTCGATGTCCAGCTGGGGGTGGTCTCCAATATCCCCCCAGTATTGTAATAAACCGCCACACGCTCACGGCGCATGTCGTTGCCGTTTGAAACCACGAAATCGAGCCAGCCGTCGTTATTGAGGTCAGCAAATACCCCACCCGTTGCATAAAATCGGTCAGCGGAACGCCAGTTAGGTGTCGGGAGATAGGGTACTTGAGAAACTGTACCGCTGAGCAACCCCATAGTAAGGAGACATAACCCCACTTTGCCACTTGCTCGCCCCATGCTCCTAAACTACGCCCTCCCCTTTGCTCGTTCCTGCTCGGGACTGGGAAACAAATCGCAGGAGTGCCCCCAGATTCGTGGAATCCCAACAGGGATGTCGGTTCCGCGTGTGCTGTGTGTGCCTAACTTCTCCGAAGGACGCAACGAGTCCACCCTCCACGCAATCCTTGATGCAGTGCGTTCTGCAGGCGTGATGCTTCACCACGCCTCTTGGGATTGGGACCACCATCGGATGGTGCTGGCGTTCTCGGGCACCCCCACCCAAGTGAAAAGGGCGGTCTTGCGTGCAGGGGCGGTGGCGGTCGAGCGGATTGACCTGCGTTATCATCGGGGGGTACACCCGCGCATCGGAGCGGTGGATGTGGTGCCGTTTGTGCCCCTAAGTGGCATCACGCGTGAAGAGGCAGTTCAGTTTTCTCATCAGGTAGCAAGACGCTTCGCTCGTCTCCTGCGTGTGCCCGTTTATCTCTACGAACACTCGGCGGGGGAGGGACGCATTCGCGATTTGCCTACCCTGCGCAAAGGCGAGTTCGAAGGCTGGGTAGGCAAACCCCTCACAGGACCACGCAAGCCCGACTACGGTCCCACACGTCTCCATCCCACTGCCGGGGCAACCGTCATGGGCGTACGCGACCCCCTGATTGCTTTTAATGTGAACCTGCAAACCCCGGATGTCAAAATCGCAAAGGCAATTGCCCGCCAAATCCGCCAAGACCGAAACTATCTGCCCGAACTGCAAGGGGTGCGCGCACTGGGGCTATGGCTCCCCACGCGGCAGGTAGCGCAGGTATCGCTCAACCTCACCCAACCCCAACACACCGACCTGTTCCGAGTGCTCCACTATGTGCGTGTGCAGGCTCAGGCACACGGCACCGATATAGCCAGCACCGAACTGATAGGTGTCCTGCTGGCAGAAGACGCGACACGCGCCCTCGCCAGTGCCCTCTCACTTGATTCGATGCAGTCCAGCCAGATTGTATGCCGGGATGTGGGAAGCACGCCCCCCAAACCTTGACTCCGCTTGACCGAATGTGCCATAATTTAGCCACGCTAAGGATTTAGAGGAGGAATGAATGAAGAACCCAACACTCCCGGTTCCGCAAGGGCTGAGTATCGAGACGATAGAGAAGGTTTCACGAGCGCATAAGGAGCCTGAGTGGCATCTCCAGCGTCGTCTGGAGGCACTTGAGCGCGCCCTCCAACTCCCCCTGCCGTCGCCCAAGCAGGAAGATTGGCGCTACACCGACATCACAACCCTTTCGCTGGATGCCTATCCTGCCGTGCTTTGGAGTGAGCTGAAACTCGCTCCTTCTAACGCGCCTCTGCCCCCCTTCGTCACCGAGTCGCCAGCGATTACCGTCATTCACCGCGCTGGGGGGGCGCTGGAGGTGCAGATGCCCGAAGCTCTTCAGCAGAAGGGGGTGCAAGTGCGCGACCTGCGAGAGGTGCTGGCAACCCAACCCGATTTGCTGAAAGACGACTTGGGACGCCTCGCTCCCATCCCTGGCGATAAGTTCTCCCATCTGCACACCGCCTGCTGGGACGAAGGCATCTGGATTGCCATCCCAAACGGCGTGGAAGTTGAAGGCGTGTTGGAGGTACTCCACTGGTTCGAGACGCCCGGTGCCTACTTCCCCCACACGATGATAGTAGTCGGGCAGAGCAGTGTGGCGAACATCGTGCAGTCGTTCCACTCGCCTGAAGAGGCGGCAATCCTCGTGCTGGGGGCGGTTGAGGTGTTCAGCCAGCCGAACAGCCAGCTCCGCCACACGCTCTTGCAACGCATGGGGCGCAACAGCCTCTTCATCACCAGCGTCGACTACGAGCAGAAGCGCGATAGCCGCGTGGTCTCACTCGCCGTAGGGCTGGGAGCGAAGTTGGGGCGCATCGTGCTCCAACATCTGATGACCGAACCCGGCGCCGAAGCACGCCCGCTCGGACTCTTCTTCGGCAACGAGACCCAACACCTCGATTTCCGCACCCTGCAAGACCATCGCGTCGGACACACCACCAGCGACCTGCTCTACAAAGGCGTGCTGGACGACTCGGCGACCTCCGTCTTCTCTGGGATGATACGCGTGCACACAGGCGCTCAGTACACCGACGCCTATCAGGCGAACCGTAACCTACTGCTCAGTGGCGACGCACGCGCCTACACCATCCCCAACTTGGAGATTGGCGCCAACGAGGTGCGCTGTACCCACGGCGCAACGGTGGGACCCGTCCAGCCCGATGAGGTGTTCTACCTGCGCTCGCGCGGGTTAGACCCCGCCACCGCCGAAGCCTTGCTGGTGATGGGATTCTTCGAGGTCGTACTGAGAGAGGTGAAGCCTGCCGACCTGCGCTTAGCCATCCAGAAACTGCTCGCCAGCAAGCTGAAGGGCGAGGCACCGAAGTACTTTATGGACCTTGCGGAACTGGACGAGAGTGCCGTCGCCGTTGTAGCAAGGTAGGGTTAGAGCCTTTGGCGTTGGGGAGCGCATCAACCCATCCGCAGCATCGTCCAGCGTCCCCCCCAGGCGGACGTAGCGCCCGTGATCCTCCATGAGCACCAGCTCCGTGTGGCCGCCCGAGACCACCAGGCAGAGGGCGGGGAGGCGGGGAGGCTCGCCAGGCTGCAGCCAGTTGGCGTAAATGTGGGCCTCCAGGTGGTTGACGGCCACCAGGGGCCGGCCCCAGGCGTAGGCCAGGGCCTTGGCGAGGTTCACGCCCACCAGCAGGGAGCCGGCCAGGCCCGGGCCGATGGTGACGGCCAAGGCATCCACGTCGGCGGGGCGGCATCCTGCCTGCTGGAGCGCCTCCTCCAGTACGGGCAGCAGCAGCTCCAGGTGGTGACGGGAGGCCACCTCCGGTACCACCCCTCCATAGGGGGCGTGAAAGGAGGCCTGGGAGGCCACCACGTTCGCCAGCGGCGTCTCTTCGAGACCTTGCGCGAGCCCTTGCCACAATTTCGCATTGATAAAGTTCTTGATACCCCAGCCGCCACACACTTGCGTTATGTACGTCAGTGAAGGCGGCCTAACACTCGGTTGCGTCCGCCACCACGCCCTGGCCGGCCAGGAACCGATCGATCAGCCGCTGGCGATCCAGGGCCAGCCAGAGGGCCTGCCGCACCTCGGCCTCTCGGAAGAGGGGAGAAGCGTGGTTCAGCAGGATGGCCTCGTAACCGGAGAGCACGGCGGAGAACAGGTTCAGCGAGGGCAGGGCGCGGACCTGATCCAAATCCGTGGGGAAGATCCGGGCGATGCCCTGCACCTCCCCCGCCCGGTAAGCCTGAAGGGCCGTGCGGGTGTCCGGGAAGATCCGGAACTCGAGGCGCTCGAGCAGCGGCGGACCCCGGAAATACTGCGGGTTGGCGGAGAGGACGATCTGCTGGATCCGCCCCTCCTCGACGCGGACGGCCTCCACCCGATACGGCCCGGTGCCGATGGGGTTCAGGTGGAAGGGATGGGTGTTCAGCTGGGCCGGCGGGACGTCGCGGAGGCGATGGGCCGGCAGGATCCCGAAGGTCAGCAGATCGGGGAAAAGCGCCAGGGGCTCCGGCAACCGGAACTGCACCGTCAGGCTGTTGACCGGGACGACCTCGATGGATCGCCAGAGACGGGCCCGTTCCGGCGGACCGGGCAGCTCCTCGGACTGGAGCAGGCGCACCGTGAAGAGCACGTCCTCCACCGTGAAAGGAGCCCCGTCGTGCCAGCGGACGTTCGGGCGCAGGTAGAACGTGTAGCGCAGGCCGTCCTCGGAGACCTCCCAGCGCTGGGCCAGGTCGCCCACCGGAAGCCCCTGCTCGTCCAGCCGAACCAGGCCGTTGAAGATCAGGCGCGTGAGCTCTCCCTCGGGATCCCCAGGCTGGACCTGGAGGGGATTCAGGGTGGTGATCGGACCCACGATCGCCTCCGTGTAATGTCCCCCGCGGGCCGGGACCGTCTCCACGCCCGCCCGCAGGATGAGGGAGAGCATCATCGTCCCCAGGCCGAGGGCGGTGAGGGTCAGGAGGATCAGGGGGAAGTAGAGCCCGCGCGCCAGGGTGGGATCACGTGGACGGGTGGCCATCGCCTTCCTTCAGCCGGTGGGGGTGCCGGTCACGATCACGTTCACCACCGCCAGGACCAGGAAGAGGACGGCCAGGAAGATCGTGAGGTTGAAGACGGTGCGCTCCAGGCCCCGCCGTTTCCGGGGCACTCCCACATCCCCCAGGCCGAACACCCCTCCCAGCTGCGAGGAGCCGGCCTGCAGCAGGATGATGGCGATCAGGGCGATCGCCAGCAGGATCTGCGCGATGTTCAACGCCGTGGCCACCGCTTTCCTCCCTCGAAAGGTTCCCGCTCCCGACCGGAGCCCCTCCATTATAACCTGATCCCCGCCTCCACGACAGATCCCCTCCCCCCACCGGACAACACCCCCGCTACCCGCCGCTCCCATTTCTCTGTTTGAACTTTGTAATATCGCGCGAAAGCACTCATATTCGGCGTATTTATCACGAATGTTTCAGCGAAAATCTCGATATAGTGCAATATATACGCAAAACAATTCGGGAATATTGGCCTCGTGGATCCACTGGGCTCTTACGGAATTCTGAGGCGCGTGTGGTAGGATGGGGATGGATCTCCTCTGGAGCGCCTCGGGGAAGCTCCGGCAGGGCTTTTCCTCGTTTCGCGGGCTGGTCGTTTCCGGGTGAGCCGTTGGGTCCTGCGCGCCGCGAACCGCTGGAGGCGTGAGCGTCTCGGATGTCCTCTCGGCCTCATCCCTGCCCGACCCCCTGGGGGGTCGGGCCTCCGGAGGGAAGCGGAGATGCGCGGGCTTCGACATTTCGACCGGAACGTTCGTCTCTTCCTGATCGCCCTGGCCCTGCATGGGTTCAGCAGCGCCATCTATGGTCTCTGGTTCAACCTGCATGTGCTGGAGGGGGGCGGATCCCGGGAGCTCCTGGGTCTGCTGAACGCCCTGCCCTCCGCCCTGGCTTTGGGGATCGGCCTGCCGGCGGGCCGGTGGATCGATCGGATCGGCCGTCGGCCGGCGATGCTCCTGGGCGTCCTCCTGATGGGCCTGGGCACCATCGGGGTGGGCCTGGGGACGGGCCCCTTGCCCCTCGGGCTGGGCGTGGGCTTGATCGGGGTGGGATACAACCTGTTCGTGATCGCCCACGCGCCGTTCCTGGCGGAGAACGCCTCTGAGGCGGAACGGGCGGCCCTCTTCGCCCTCTCCTCGGCGGTCCTGTTCTGGGCCGGCTTCGCAGGCGAGCTGGCAGGGGGCGCGTTGCCGGATCTTTTCCGGGTGCTCGGGTCGGTGGGGCCGACGCCCTACGCCGGTCCCATCCTGTTCACCGCCCTCATCGACTTCGCCTCCCTGGGGCCGCTGCTCGCCATCCGGGAGGCCCCTCGCGCTCCGATGACCGCCAGGCCGATGCGCGGCCAGGGGCGACCCCTGCGGGCACCGGTTTTCCACATGGCGGTCCCGAACCTCCTGATGGGGATCGGGGCGGCCCTCAGCATCCCCTTCCTGAACGTCTATTTCCACGAGCGTTACGGGCTGCCGGATGAGATCCTGGGCGCGCTCTTCGCCCTGGCCTCCGCCCTTACCGGGCTGGCCACGTTGCTGGCCCCGGCCCTGGCTCGTGGGATCGGGCGCATCCCGACCGTGGCCCTCACCCAGGGGCTGTCGGTGGTCTTCCTGATCGGGATGGCCCTTGCGGATCAGGCCCCGCTGGCCGCCCTGGCCATGATCCTGCGCGGGGCGCTGATGAACATGGCTTCTCCGCTCTTCACCGAGTTTTGCATGGAGCAGACCCCTCCGGCCGAGCGGGCGACGGTGAGCAGCATCCTGAACCTGACCTGGGAGGCCGGCTGGATGATCGGGGCCGCCCTCTCCGGGCTCCTGCAGGCCCGCTACGGCCTGACCGCGATGCTCCTCGGCACCGCCGCGCTGTATGGGCTGGGGACCCTCCATCAGTATCTGGCCTTCGCCCCCCGGGATCGCGCCCTGGCTCCCCAACCCGCTCCGGCCCTGCGGCGCCCGGCCGGGTGAGGGCCTGCCCCGCCCCGGAAGGGACCGTCCATGAATCCGGTCCGGAGGCCCCGCATGCCCGCGTTCGCAGACGGCCTTTCCCTGTATGGACAGATCCGCCTCCACCGGGGTAGAATAGGAGCGAGAGGGCCCGGGGGCAGGCGGAGGATCCCTCCGAAGGGGGGAGTATGGTTCTGGATCAATTCGGCCGTCACATCCGATATCTCCGGATCTCCCTGACCGACCGCTGCAACCTCCGCTGCGTCTATTGCATGCCGGAGCAGATGGTCTTCCTCCCCCGGGAGGAGCTCCTCACCGATGACGAGCTGATCCGTCTGGCCCGCCTCTTCGCCGAGCTGGGCTTCGACAAGATCCGCCTCACCGGCGGGGAGCCCACCGTCCGTCCCCATCTGGTGGAGCTGGTCGCCCGGATGGCTGCCCTCCCCGGGATCCGGGAGATCTCCATGACCACCAACGGCCTGCGCCTCAAGGCCCTGGCCGAGCCCCTGGCCCGCGCCGGCCTGAAACGGGTCAACGTCAGCCTGGACACCCTGGACCCCGAGAAGTTCCGCCGCATCACCCGGTGGGGCCGGCTGGAGGATGTGTGGGAAGGCATCCTGGCCGCCGAGGCCGCCGGGCTCACCCCCATCAAGCTGAACGCCGTGGTGGTTCGGGGCTATAACGATTCAGACGTCATCGACCTGGCCGCCCTCACCCTGAGCCGCCCCTGGCAGGTCCGCTTCATCGAGGTGATGCCCTTCGCCGACGTCGCCCCCTTCGCCCAGCAGGCGGTGGTTTCCACCGCCGAGATGATCCGCGTCCTGGAGGGCGAATTCGGGCCGCTGGAGCCGGTCGGCGACGGCCGTCTGGACGGCGAGGCCCGGGTGTATCGCATCCGGGGGGCGGTGGGGACGGTGGGGTTCATCAGCCCGGTCAGCGAGCCTTTCTGCGCCCAGTGCAACCGGGTCCGCCTGACGGCGGAGGGACGGCTCCGCCTGTGTCTCTTGCGGGATGATGAGGTGGACCTGCGGACGCCGCTTCGCAGCGGCGCCGATGATGAGGAGCTGAAGGCCCTGATCCGGGCCGCCATCTGGCGCAAGCCCTGGGGCCACGGCCTCCCCGAAGGCGTCATCCCCACCGCGCGCGTGATGAGCCAGATCGGCGGGTAGAAGCGGCCTGGCTGAACGGCCACGCTGGACGACCGATGGGAAGGGAACATCCCCGCGCGCCCGTTCAGGGCCTCACTTCCACCATCCCCACCGTCTGCCCGCTCTCCTCCCCGACGGCGACCTCCAGGGGATAACGCCCCGGGGCGCAGGGCACCGGCACCGGATACCGGACCCGCCATCGCTCCCCCGGTTGCCAGATCGCCTCGGGTTGCGCCGGGTTCCACGGCCAGACCCCCTCGGCCTCCCCGAGGCGAACCCGCACCCAGGCCGCCGGAGGCGGCCCCTCCACCCGCCACCAGAGGGCGATGGTGAGCGTCCGGCACGCGCGGGGCTCTCCTTCGAGATCCACGTGGGTCAGGGCCAGGCCCGGCCATCGGGCCCGCGGCGGCTCCGCCCACCGGGGATCCTCATAGGGACGCGACGGGGCCGCTCGGACCACCGGGTTCAGCCGGGCGTCCAGCCAGACCTCCCCGCCCCGGTAGACCACCAGGCGCGGCCGATACCGCCCGGGGGGCGTCCCCACCTGGGCCATCACCTCATAGCGGGCCAGGATGGTGCGCGGATACGGCCACCGGGCCGTGTCCCACGTCTCGCCCCCCAGCGCCCCGTCCCACTGCCCCCACACCGTGCCGTCCTCCCGCTCCAGCCGGAGAGAAGTCCGCAACCCGGACGGGAGGGGCCCGGTCGTTCGCCATCCCACGATCACCGGAAGGGGGCGATCGATGGGGAGCTCCCCTCCCGGGAGGCCGTAACCCAGCCAGCGCAGGTTCGACCCGATGGGCTGGCCCGCGTGACCGAAGAGGGCCTCCGGCTCCGCAGGCAGCGGCCGAAAGCTTCCCCAGAGGAACCGTCGCACCCGGATCCCCCCGCTGAAGGTCCACGTCTCCACCTCATCCCCCACCCAGTCCAGGGCTGCCGCCGCGACCTGGGCAGGGTCGTTGATCTCATCCCCCCACTGCACCAGCCACGCTCCCGAGGTCCCGGAGAGGACGGCGTTCAGCGTTGGGGTGACTGTCTCATAGTCCAGCACGTGGCGCACATCGGCCACGGGATCCGCGGGGAGCGGGACCGGGATGGTGGACCGGGCGTAGACCTGATAGGCCGGGAGGGCGAACCCGCTCACCAGCACCACCGCTTCCCCCGGCCCTCGCCGGGCCTCCACCGTTCGCACCGCCCCTCGCCAGTCGTCCTTGGTCTGCTCCGCGTGGCCCAGCGCCCAGAGGAGCGCCGGCCCGACGAAGAGGCCCCAGGCCAGCCATCCGGGCAGGAGGGCCCAGCGGGCGCGCCGGGTCCCTTCCGCCCAGCCCAGGGCCACCGCCAGATAGAAGGCCACCGTCACGCCGATGAAATAATGCGGGTGGAACTTGGGGCTGCGGTAGAGCAGGCCCAGCCCGATGGCGAGGGGGAGGAGGCTGAGCCAGACCCATCGAACCCGTATCGCCCGCGAGCGGATCCCCATCAGGAGGCCGGCGACGAGGAGGAGGGCTCCGGCGATCAGGCCCGGAAGCCACGGGGAGCCCGGTGGTGGAAGAAGGCCTGCCATCCGGGCCTGCAACGCCTGGGCCTGCCCGAGGGTCCCCAGGGCCCGGATCAGATCCAGCCGTCCCGGCCAGAAGGCCCCCTGGGTTTGACCCACCCACAGGGCGTGGAGGGCCCCTGGAGCCGCCCCCAGGGCGATGATCAGCGCCCACGGCCAGCGAGCCCGCCCGCGCGCCCCGAGGAGGAACAGCCACCCGGGCACCATCCAGAGCATCGCGTAATGGGTGTAGACCCCGGCCAGGACCGCGAGGGCGGTCCCCCCCAGCCAGCCCCGGAGTTCCATCCACAGCGCCAGGGCCGTCCACATCCCCAGGGCCGAATACATGCGGACCTCGCGGGACTCCCAGATCCAGAAGGGGAGGGTGGCCGCCAGGGCCAGCCCGAGGAGCCCTGCCCATGGGGATCGCCCGAGGCGGGCCGCCGCCGCCCCGAAGAGGGCCACGGTCAACACCCCCACGCCCACCGAAAGGAAGCGGGCGCTGAACTCGGAGGAGCCCGCGAGAGCCATCCAGAGCCGGAGGATGAGATAGAAGAGGGGAGGATGCGCTTCCAGGGGCTGCCAGACCCCGGAGCGGGCCAGGGCGATGCTGAAGGCCTCGTCATACCACAGGCTCGGGCCGTCCAGACGGTAGACCCGCAGCCCGAAGGCCAGCGCGAGCAGGAGCAACGCGGCTCCGGGCCATGCCAGCCATCGGCTCCGATGCATCGGCTCCTCCTCCTCAACGAGCGCGCAGCGCCCGGAAGACTTCCTCCACCTGCGCGGCGATACGCTCCCAGGCGAAGATTTCGGCCAGCCGTCGCGCCCCCTCCTCCAAACGGGCGCGCGTCTCCGGCTCCGCCAGCACCCGGCCCAGGGCCCGCGCCAGGGCCGCCGGATCCTCCGGGGGAATCAGGAGGATGTTCTCCCCCTCCCGCAGCTCGGGGATCGGGACCCGGGGGAAGGTGCTCACCACCGCCCGCCCGTGGGCCAGGGCGGCCATCAGGGTGCCGCGGCGGAAGGAGACCCCGTCCCGATAGGGCAGGGCGCAGACCTCCACCGCGGCGAAGGCCAGGGAGATCTCCTCAGGCGGACGGTAGCCGGTCTCCCACACCGCATCCTCCAGCCCCAGCTCCCGGATCCGCTGGCGACAGGCCGCCGCGTAACCCCGCTGGCTGGGATCGCTGGGCGCCACAGAGGCCCCGATGTGGACCAGGCCGATCGCCATCCCCTCCTGGCGGAGCCTGGCGATGGCCTCCAGCAACACATCGAAACCTTTCGATGGATGGAGAAAGCCGAAGAAGCCCACCAGCGGCCGGTCAACGGGAAGCCCCAGCCGCCGCCGGGCCTCCGGGGGATCCGGGAGGTCGGGAGGAGGCTGGATGTTGCTGCCGATGGGGATCCGCCAGAGGGCCCGGAGGCCCTGGGCGCGCAGCCGGAGCTCGTCCTCGTGGTTGGTGACGATCACCCCATCGGCGGCGCGGGCCAGGAAGCGCATGCTCCACTCCCGGAGCGGGCCCGCCTTCGGGAAGAGATAGGGGACCCGGAGGTCGTGAAAGGTGACCACGAGGGGCGCGTCACCGATCCAGCGTCGGGCGAGGGCCGGCCACAGGTTCATCGCCCCGCCCAGCCCGTAGGCGGCGGCCTGATACTGCAGCAACACCCCCTCCGGCCGCCAGGTCCGCAGGGAGCGCCCCAGCGCCCACCAGGCGGTGAGGTCCCACCGGCGCACCACCCGATGGACCGGCACCGGGGAGCCGGCCTCCCCCATGCCCCGCCGGTCCGTCCACACCGCCACCGTGTGCCCCCGGGCCTGCAGGGCCCGGGCCAGCTCGCGGGTGTAGTCCCCCACGCCGCCGGGGAGCGGCGGATATTCGCCGGTGATCAGCGCCAGCCGCAAGGAGACCTCCCTTCTCTCCGGCTCATCCTGGATCGCATCTATGGTATAAATGAGGCGAAGAATCCAGAACAGGGGGAAGGGCGGTGCGCCTTTCGGTGATCATACCCGTTTACAATGAACGGGCCACCATCCGGGAGATCCTGAGACAGGTGCGGGCGGTGGGCCTGGCGGACGAGATCATCGTGGTGGACGATGGCTCCACCGACGGGACGCGGGAGATCCTCCAGGAGGAAGCCCGCAACGGGGACATCCGGGTGATCTTCCACGAGCGGAACATGGGGAAAGGGGCGGCGGTGCGGACCGGCATCGCCCACGCCACCGGGGACATCCTCCTGATCCAGGACGCCGATCTGGAGTATGATCCGCGAGACTACCCCCAGCTGATCCGCCCGATTCAGGAGGGACGGGCGGCGGTGGTCTACGGCTCCCGCTTCCTGGGCCCGCGCAAGGCCATGCTCTTCTGGCACATGATCGGCAACAAGTTCCTCACCATGGTGACCAACCTGCTCTACGACGCCATCCTGAGCGATATGGAGACCGGCTACAAGGTGTTCCGCGCCGACGTGATCCGGAACATCCCCCTGCGGGCCCGGGGGTTCGAGTTCGAGCCGGAGATCACCGCCAAGGTCCTCAAGCGAGGCTACCGCATCTTCGAGGTCCCCATCTCCTACTACGGGCGGGAGTTCAAAGAGGGC
>VAPR01001239.1_pt1 | contig 13227 bp, 10 predicted proteins | sample 3380701 | NCBI WGS metagenome assembly VAPR01 (sample SAMN11536904, study PRJNA540576) | hot springs metagenome | isolation source: hot spring wet sediment | place: Spain: Lobios | collected 2014-01
CTAACAACGGAAGCGATGGGCAAAACTTCCCGCCTCATAGGGAAGGCTTTCACCAGAGGCATGTGGAACAACATGACGGAACATCCATCCAACAAGGCGTTTTGAATAAACTGCCACGCAAAAGCGCTGCTCAGTAAGTAGGCAGAGTAGTTGGGGATGTTATACCGGAAAAATTTCTCCACCACAATCAGCCAAAGAGCGGCCTGGGCTACTGGAGGAACCAAGGACCAGAAAAAACCCAATACAGTTCGGCGGTAACGGATGCGTAATTCCCGCCAGACTAACACCAAGATCGGTTCCACCAGTTGGGTGCGCCAAGCCAGCTGCATAAGTTGTTCCTCCATGGCAAGGGAATTCTCCTGCCTAAACTCTGTTGGTTTAGTAAAACTTTGCCACCGAATTCAGTGGCACTACCAATCCACTTACCTAAAAAAACAGGCTGCCAGCGGGGAGGGAGGTGCTGGCAGCCGACCCGACGCGGCAGGGCGGGGAGGCGGCACGGTGGCACTTTTGGGGGCTTACTTCTTTTTCTTCTCTTCCAGTTCTAGCAACTCCTCAATGCTTACACCGACTTGGATTTTTCCGCCGAACACGGTGCCCGTCGTGCGCTTGCGGAACCGCTCCAGCGCCAAATCGTAGGCGCGTTTGGGTAAGGGCACATACTTTACCTCGCGGACAAGGCGAGCCGCATTTTGCAGGTAAAATTCAACGAACGCACGCACTTCGGGTCGTTCAGCCGCTTCACGGTTCACATAGATGAACAAGGGACGCGCTAAAGCGTAGCGGTTCTTGAGCACATTCTCTACGGTAGGCAGCGCTGGTTTGCCCTCGTTGTATTCTGGGTGTTGGATAGCCACTGCTTTGAGGCGGTTCTTGTTGGCTTCGTAGTAGGCAACACCAAAGTAACCGAGAGCGTTCTGATCATTGGCAACTCCTTGCACCAAGACATTGTCGTCTTCACTGGCAGTGTAATCGCCTCGGCACGCTCTGGCTTTCCCAACCACTGCTTCAGTGAAGAACTCAAAGGTGCCGCTGTCTACACCAGGGCCAAACAACCGCAAGGGCGCATTGGGGAAACCGGGGCGAACTTGAGCCCAACTGGTCACTTTCCCTTGAGCATCAGGTTCCCAAATGCGCTTGAGTTCTTCAATCGTCAAGTAGCTGACCCAAGTGTTGCGTGGGTTGACTACAACCGCCAACGCATCGTAAGCAACGGGCAGTTCAATGTAAGCGATACCATTCTTGCGAGCTTCTTCTTCCTCAGCGGAGCGGATAGGGCGGGAGGCATTAGCAATGTCAATCTCGTTGCGGACAAAGCGACGCATTCCGCCACCTGTCCCTGAAATGCCGACAATGACTTTCACTTCTGGGTTTCGCTTTTGAAACTCTTCGGCGACCCCCTCGGTGATAGGGTAAACGGTGGACGAACCGTCAATGCGGATAGTGCCTGAGAGCCGAGGGCTTTGGCTGGTGACAGAAACGGTAAAGACAGCGAGGGCTACCGTCGTGCTTACCAACGCCGCACTTACAAATCGGCGCCATTGTTTGACCACTGCGTCTCCGACCTCCTTTACCAAGTTTCACAGCAGTTTTCCTTGCTCCGCTTCTCATTATGGAAGGGCAGCATGAAGTGTCCTTTAAAGCAGCATTAAGGGAGGGTTAAGGAGAACAGCGAAACCGAACACTTAGCGCCAAAATCAAACGCAGGTTCATCAAGTTATCGAGGAGGGACGAAAATTGCCCAAACGCGTGCTGTTTGTCTGCACAGGCAACTCCAGCCGCAGTCAGATGGCTGAAGGGTTTGCAAGGGCAATGGGGTTAGAGGCTTTTAGTGCTGGTACGCACCCAAAGGAAACTGTTCACCCTCTTGCTGTCGCAGTGATGAAGGAAAAAGGCATAGACATCAGCCACCATGTGCCTAAACCCCTCAACTTGGAGTTAGCTGGGAGCATGGATTTTATCATTACTGTGTGCGGCGAAGCCGATGCTGAGTGTGCCAACTTCTCCCTCCCTGTCCCCCGCTTCCACTGGGATCTACCAGATCCCGCAAAGGCAACTGGTAGCGAGGAAGAGCAACTTGCTATTTTCCGCCAAGTTCGGGACGAAATAGAGAGGCGAGTGCGTCAGCTCGCTGAATTGCTGCAAGGACGTTAAACTGCACCAAGGGCGGTGATGTGCTGATGAACGAACGAATCCTCATTGTAGAAGACGAACCTACCTTAGCCGAAGCCATCGCTTACGCCCTCAAAAGGGAAGGCTTTCAGACCTTAGTTGCTGCAGATGGACAGACAGGGCTGCGTATGGCACTGATGGAAAAGCCTGATTTGGTGGTCTTGGATTTGATGCTGCCTAAACTGGACGGGTGGGAAATCTGCCGCACCCTGAGAGCTAAATCCACGGTGCCCATCCTTATCCTAACGGCACGGAGCGAAGAGCATGAAAAGGTTTTGGGGTTAGAGTTGGGTGCCGATGACTATGTCGTCAAACCCTTTTCCATGCGAGAACTGATTGCCCGCATCCGTGCCCTCTTGCGACGAGCCAAACGCTTGCCCTCTATTGAAGAACCAGAGATCTTACAAAGTGGCAACTTGACCCTTTATGTCACTGAACATCGGGCGGAGTTGGAAGGTAAAGAGTTGCTCTTAGCCCCTCGGGAATTCGCCCTGCTAAAGGTGCTGATGTTGAACAAAGGGCGCGTTTTGTCTCGAGAACAATTGTTAGAGTTAGCATGGGGACACAAAGAGTTTATTGACCCTCACACGGTGGATGTCCATGTCCACTGGTTGCGGGAAAAGATTGAACCCGACCCGAAAAACCCAACCCGCATCGTGACCGTGCGAGGCGTGGGCTATCGGTTTGTGGAATGATAAGTTATGATTTGGAGGCTTAGCTCAGAAGGGGGAAACCAAAGGGGGTTGTAATAATGCAGTATGTGCGCTTGGGACGCTCAGGGTTGCGGGTGAGTCGCCTGTGCTTGGGCACTATGAATTTTGGTCCTTTCACCGATGAAGCCGAAGCTCATGCCATTATGGACAGAGCCTTGGACTTGGGAATCAACTTCTTTGACACCGCAAATGTCTATGGTCAGCGTCGGGGAGAAGGAGTCACCGAGCAAATCATCGGTCGTTGGTTTGCCAAAGGAGGTGGGCGACGGGAAAAGGTTGTCCTCGCTACGAAAGTCTACGGCGTAATGGGCGATTGGCCCAACCAGTCGCGGTTATCCATTTTGCACATCAAGCGAGCGTGCGAAGATAGCCTCCGTCGGCTCCAAACTGATTACATTGACCTTTACCAAATGCACCACATAGATCGGGAGTGTCCTTGGGAGGAAATCTGGCAAGCCATGGAGCAGCTTTATCGGGAGGGCAAAATCCTGTATGTTGGCAGCAGCAACTTTGCAGGCTGGCACATTGCCCAAGCACAAGAGATTGCCAAACAACGCAACTTTATGGGTTTGGTGTCGGAACAAAGCCTTTATAACCTCACGGCGCGAATGGTGGAGCTGGAAGTCATCCCTGCTTGCCAAGCCTATGGTATTGGGTTAATCCCTTATAGCCCCTTAGCAGGTGGGCTTCTGGGAGGAATTTTGCAAAGGATAAGCGAAGGGCGGAGGGCTTCTGAATGGGTTCAACAGCGCATCGCTCAAATGAGGGACAAGTTAGAGGCATGGGAAGGATTGTGCCGAGAATTAGGTGAAGAGCCTGCCAATGTTGCTATCGCTTGGCTTTTGCACCAACCTGCAGTAACGGCTCCCATCATCGGCCCCCGAACAGTTCAGCAACTGGAAAGCATTGTGCGTTCTTTGGAAATCCGATTAGACCAAGAAGTGCTCAAGAAACTGGACGAGATTTTCCCCGGTCCCGGCGGACCTGCTCCTGAAGCCTATGCTTGGTAAAGTCAACTTGTTTTTCCTCTTGGGGGTGTCAGAAAGCCAACTTGTTGGTGCGACAGATTTTGAAATGGTTTGCCATTGCCGCTTTGGGTGGAACCCTTGTCGCAACACTCGTTGGGTGGTGGTTTAATGTTGCGCTCACAAGGGTGCTTTTGCTAATAGGTGTGATGGGGTTAGTGGCTCTCTCTGTGTTCAGCCTTTGGTTGTTATCCCTTCAAGCGAACCTTCAGCGGCTGCAAACCCTTTTGGAGAAAGGGGAAACGATTAGCCAGTTGACTTGGCAAGAGCTGGGGGAATTAGGACAAGCCTTAGCCTCTATCTGGCAACAAGCCCAAGAGGCTACAGAGAGATTGCGAGAAGAAAGGGCGTTGTTGCAAGCAGTGCTTCAGAGAATGACAGAAGCGGTGATGGTTATTGATGAGCAAGGAACACTGATCTTAGCCAATCCCTCTGCTGAAACTCAATTTCACCTTCCTTCCAATTACCATCGCCGGCGATTGAGTGAGTTGGAGCTTCCCTTTGCCATCTTGGAGTTGGTTCAAAGGACGCTGAGGAGCAAGACCCCACAGGTGGATGAGGTGCAGATCCTTTATCCAGAAGAACAAATTTTGGACACTTACGCTTTGCCTCTCTCCGTTGGAGGGAAAACCGTCGGCGTGCTTTTGGTAGCGCGTGACCTAACAGAGTTAAAGCGTTTGGAAAAGCTACGACGCGACTTCGTCGCCAATGTCAGTCACGAGTTGCGAACGCCTATTGCTACCATGCGTTCCTTAGCAGAAGCGTTGCTGATGGGGGGTAAGGACGACCCTGAGGTTCGGGACAAATTCCTTTCGTCTATCGCTGAAGAAGCGGAGCGGATGGGGCGGTTAATAGACAACTTGTTAGAACTGGCGCGGATTGAGACAGGGCGACGGGAGTGGCGGCGCAAACTGGTCGCTCTTGAGGAAATTGTTCAGCAAGTCATAGACCGCCTTCGTCCCCAAGCCGATGCCAAAGGTCTATCCCTACAATGGCGCATCCCCGACCCCTTGGAAGTCTATACCGATCCCGATGCCCTCACCCAGATCCTTTTCAACTTGATAGACAACGCTATCAAATACACCCACCAAGGCTATGTCGTTGTGGAAGCAGAGCAAGTTTCTGCACCTGATGGGCAGTGGGTCACCATCCATGTTCGGGACACGGGGATTGGGATTTCGCCTGAACATTTGTCCCGCATCTTCGAGCGTTTTTATCGGGTGGACAAAGCCCGCAGCCGGCAGTTGGGAGGCTATGGTTTAGGGCTCAGCATTGCTAAACACCTTGCCGAAGCCCAAGGAGGCAAAATCACTGTGCAAAGCCAAGTCGGCAAGGGCAGCACCTTCACCTTGTGGCTCCCCGCTTCCTCCCCAGCAACAGTTAGGCAAGTTTGATTCCCCTGTTCAATTGGCACCCTTTTCTCCTCCTTTGCACCCCAACTCGGACAAAGGAGTTTGGTCAAATTTGGGTAGTTGACTGGGAGGGATACTCACAAGAACTGGAGGGCACATCTCTTGACGAGTCAAAATTTTTTCGCTCTTTACTCTAAAGAGTGTAGGTGATTCTCAAAGCCCGTGCTATGTCTTTGGCTCCTCTCGTTGATTTAGGGGTTCCATCGGGAGCAAATGTTGCTTCACAGCTGACGCCGCTCCTGCCTTTGATTGGAAGTCGCTTGCAAATGACATCGGGAGCCACTGTTGAAGTCAAAGGCATGGTTATCGGGATACCAACAAATCTCGCATTAAAAGGCGAATTTCTTTTGAGCGATCACGGACAAACTTGTGCGTTGCCTTATTCGCAGGTTTGTTGCAACATCTAAACGAGTAGTCCAAGTGAAGCGAGGAGGTTGAGACCATGACGAGGGTGCGTGTTGGTGTAGTTGGAACGGGCGGAATTTTCACTGGTGCCCATCTCCCAGCTTTCCCAGAAATCCCTGAAGCGCAGTTGGTAGCGTTGTGCGATGTAAGCCAAGCCGCTGCGCAACGAGCGTTGAGACGGTTTGGGGAACTGTGCGAGCAGCGGGCAAAGCGTGCTGAGGAGGAAGGCGATTCAGAGAGGGCAAAGCAGTTGCGCGAGGATGCCAAACAGGTGCGCCTTTACACCGACTACAATGAGATGTTGCGGAAAGAGAAACCCGATCTGGTTAGCATCTGCACCTCCCCCGATTTCCATGCCCCTGTTGCCATCGCTGCCCTGAAAGCCGGATGCCATGTCATGTGCGAGAAGCCGATGGCGCGCACATGGTTGGAATGCTTGGATGTCTGTGAAGTCGTGGAAGAGACGGGGCGGTTTTATCAACACAACGAAAACTGGCTTTTTGACCCCTTCTACTACACTGCCCGAAAACTGATTGACGCTGGGGCTATCGGCGAAGTCGTGGCAATGTATCTGAACACTTCCCATGCAGGACCGGAAAACCGCCTCTTCTTCTGGGACGAGTGGCGAGCTGGAGGAGGTTCGTTGTTGGATAACGGGATTCACGCAGTCACCGCTTCATGGTATTTGGCTGGCTTTGACAAACAACCAGTGGTAGCAAAAGCGGCAGCCCCAACGGGCATTGCACAGCGGATGAAGCACCGAATCATTGACTTGCGTCATCGGGAGTTCCGTGTAGAAGACGATGGACACATCCTCATCCGTTACGAACACCCTGAGACTAAAGCGTGGACGACAGCGCATGTAGAAGGGTCGTGGAGCCATCCTGATTCACCCCCAACCGTCGTCTGGGGCACTACAGGGAGCCTGCGCCCCGTTTGGGAAGAAGGACGCTTGTTCGTAGAAATCACCGATGCCTTTGGGCATTCGCGGCGGGTGGAAGCAACAGGACCGACTTGGACCTTCTGGCCGTCCAGTTTCTACGGGGAAATCGTTAACATGGTTCGGTGCGTGTTGGATAATGTCAAGCCTCTGTGCGATCACCACATCGGTGCGGAATCCCAAGCCATCGTCGGGGCTGCTTACTTGTCTCAGCGGGAAGGACAACGGGCTGTCTCCTTGGAGGAGTTCAAGGTATGGGCTTCGCAAATCCGGAAGAAGCACGGAAAGAAAGCCAACGAGGTGCTCATTGAGGAGCAGTTGAAAGGCATTCGGCGGCAATAGTCCCGACGCAAACCTGAGTTTAACCGAAGGGAACTACTGAGACGAGAAGGAGGGGATAGTTGGTGGTTGACAAGAGGAGTCCCATTCGTGTAGCCGTGGTCGGTGCATGTGGGCGCATGGGACGGGAGGTGATCCGAGGGATTTTGTCCCATCCAAAACTAAAGCTGGTTGCGGCTGTTGATCTCAAAGAAGTGGGCATAGACATCGGCGAGGTCATGGGAGGACAACCTATCGGCATCCTCGTGCAGGACGATTTGAAAGCCGCCCTAAAAGGAAGTCAAGCCCAAGTCGCAGTGGACTTCACCCATCCCTCCGTCGCTGAAAGCAATGCCCGCACCATCGTAGAATGCGGAGTTGCCCCTGTGATCGGCACCACTGGTTGGACAGCAGAGAAAGTGAAAGCCATTGATCGCTTGGCGAAGCGGAGGAAGGTCCCTGTCGTTATCGCTCCCAATTTCGCTATCGGGGCTGTTTTGATGATGAAGTTTGCGATGGAGGCCGCCCGCTACTTTGATCGCGTGGAGATCATTGAACTGCACCATGACGGCAAAGCCGATGCCCCTTCTGGAACGGCTTTGCGGACTGCTGAGTTGATTTGCCAAGCCCGAGGAAAGCCTTTCCCCGAGCCGAAGATTAAGAACCCCGAAGTGCTGTTGGAAGGAGCATTAGGCGGAGATTGGCAAGGAATCCGCATCCACAGCGTTCGCTTGCCCGGGTTAGTGGCTCACCAAGAGGTGCTGTTTGGGTTACCAGGTCAGGTGTTAACAATCCGCCACGATTCCCTTAGCCGAGAGTCCTTCATTCCCGGCGTTTTGTTAGCAGTGGAAAAAGTGCTTTCGTTGCCACCTGGGGTCACTTACGGATTGGAACATTTGCTGTGACGGTTGGCTTGTCCTAAGCACCAACCGTTTCCCTACACAAGTGATGCTTTGAGAGACTTAGGGAGGGGCAACAGGACGAGGGTTTTTATCCCTGCACGAGTTTGTATGAATATGCCAAAATTGATGCCCAGCAGTCAGGTTCAGGGACGGTTAGGGCGCCGAAGTTCAATTAGACGGTCCACCTTTTGCTTGTCCAAGCCTGAAGGGCTCAACGAGGTGGGTTTTATCGTGGAAACCAGAGCAAGATTACTGATACCGACGGAGCTAAAGGTGGAGCGGTCAACGGTTACGGTCAAAGCGGTCGTGGTTAGCCTTTTGCTGGTGGTTGGGATCACGGTAGCGGGCTGTTTTTCGGCGTTTTTGCGCTACGACTTGATTGGCACGGGGCATCTGCCTCGTAGTGCTTTGTTTCCTCTCCTCGTCTTCGCCCTCATCAACCCTCTTTGGCGTTGGCTATTTCGCAAGCCGTTGTTCAGCCGTTCGGAATTGCTGTTCATCTATTGTGCTCTCGTTATCATGAGCGGCATTCCCGGGCAGCAGTTTTCCAACTACCTCTACACGGGCTTGGTTTCACCGGTTTACCATGCTCATCCTCGCAACATGCCAGAGTTGCTGCAATATGAAGGGATCAACTGGCTACAGCATATTCCATGGTGGGCGGTGCCGTCTTTAGATCCTCGCAGTGGGGTTGTCACTTGGGTGTTTGAGGGGATGCCCGAAGGTGCTCGCATCCCTTGGCAACCTTGGGTGCTTCCCTTGACCTTGTGGACTCTCTTCTTCTTTGCCCTCTTCACTTCGCACATCCTTCTTGCGGCGCTATTTCGCCGCCAATGGGTGGAGTATGAGAAGTTGACTTTTCCTTTGGCACAAGTGCCTGTAGAAGTGGCAGACGAACAGCGTCTTGGACGGTTGGCTTACAACTTGTTGTTTTGGTTTGGTTTCTTCATCCCCGTTGTCGTTTACACCTTCCGTGCCCTACACCTTTATTTCCCCTACTTTCCAAACATCAACATCTACCCCAATTGGGGGGCTTTGTTCCAGAACCGACCGTGGGATGTGCTCAACTACACCCCTTTCAACGTTTACTTTGACATGATTGGGGTCACCTATCTGATCCCGTCGGATGTGGGGTTTAGTTTTTGGTTTTTTGCCTTTGTGGCACGACGGTTGCAGATGGTGGTGCGGTCAGCGATGGGGTTGAGTGACCACATCCCGCCCCTTGAGCATCAAACCATCGGCGGATTGTTTGCTCTCTTTGGGTTACAAGTTTGGGTGGCGCGGGGTTACTTAAGGTATGTGTTCCAGCAAGCCCTAAAGGGCAACGGTGGGGGCGAAACGGAACCCTTTCCTTACCGTCACCTTTTGGTCTTATTGGGGTTCTGCGTAGTGGTCGTTGTGGTTTGGATTGTCAAGTTGGGGGTCGCCCTCCCTTGGGCGCTGTTGTTGCTGGCGGTGCACTACATGTGGCGCATTGTGCAAGCCCGGATGATCGGTGAATCGGGATTGTTTATCTTCTGGTCACCTTATCCTGTGCACGGAGGTCCCAGTGTGCTCTTCATGCGGTTGTTCGGCAAGGAACTCATTGGAGAACGGAATGTAGTAGGCTTGACCATGGTCAGTTCTAAATTTGGTGATTCAGCGGCTTGTTTGGTCACCCAAGGGTTGCATGGGTTCAAAATTGCTCACGCTACTGGGTTGAACTTGCGTCAAGTGTTTGGCTTGATGGTTGCTTCTGCTTGTGTTTCCATATTGGTTTGCCATCCAACCAGCCTTTACATCATCTACCACACAGCGGTGCCGAAAATGGGTTGGTGGACACGAGGCTATCCCCGTTGGTTAGCCAATGAGTTCCTCATCCGCTTAGCCCAAGATTTGCGGGTGCCCACTGCCCAATACTTCCACATGCTGGGTGGGTTCCTGTTCACTTTGTTCCTTGCTTGGATGCGGTGGCAGTTCCTTTGGTGGCCCTTCCATCCCCTCGGCTACGCTGCCAGTAGTGCAGTTCCTTGGTTTGGGGATCGCTACGGGTTCAGCATGTTCCTCGGTTGGCTGCTGAAAGCGTTAGTGATGTGGTTTGGCGGTATTCGGCTATGGCACTTCTTCAAGCCTTTTGTCATCGGGATGATCGTCGGCAATACCGCAATTTTGTTCCTGCTCATCATCATTCACTTCTTCTTCCCAACCAACGAAGTTGTGATCATCGAGTAGCGCAATCTTCGGAGGCAAGGGAAACTTCTGCCTGCGTCGTGGTTGGCTGGTTAGGGAATGGGGGTCTCGCATTTGGTCTGTTGGTGGGTTGCAAGTTGTGCTCAAAAGGGTCTACGCTGATCCCTTCTTTCCTGGCTACCCTCCCGTTGGCGATTTCCTAAAAGTCAGACAACAGCTTGGGAACCGATACGAGCGGCAGTGGCGTTGGAGCGGTTAGAGTTGGTTGAAGTGAGAGGGGCTGATTGGAGGCGCTTGACAAAAGGTTGGACGGAGCGAACCAAGCGTTATGTCTTGGGTTGCCGCTTGCCAAAAATCAAAACGGTGAGCCGTCCCCCCTTGACAAAGGTGCGAAGGTATAAGGGCGTGGGGAAAGGGTTTCGGAGTTTCAAATCCAGCGAGCCAAAGTTAACGGTAGCGTCCATGCCCAACGGGAGGTAACCGACAGGTCGGCTGTGGGAGTGTCGTTGGACGACTTCCATGCCTGCACGCAGTGCTGCCAGATACAAGGTGCTGGAAACCTGACATACACCCCCACCGAAATCCTCGGTGAACTCCCCGTCCACAATCACGCGGGCTTTGCGATATCCCCGCTTTAGCGATCGGGGTCCTACTACAGCGTTGAACGAAAAGGTTTCTCCGGGGCGAATGAGCAAGTGGTCCAAGCAGGCAGCGGCTAACCGAATGTTATGGACGCGGTTGCGTTCGCTTCTTCGGAAGAAGGTGGTGGCTTGTCCTACCACACTGTCTATCGGTGCCAGATCCTCTGTCGTCACTTCAGGGCGCCAAGGGGCGAGCACAATGGTGAAAGAGGACAAATCTCCTCGCGCTAATTGACGGCGCCATAGGTTTAGAGTTTGGGCGGTGTCCACTTGCTGCCCTTCTCGGGAGGGGATGAGGCGAAGCCGTCCTCTTTGCCATTCCAACCAAGCCCGTTGCGGAGGTCGGTTGAGGAATCGGGCGAGTTTCTGCAACACTTGGCGGGCGCGGGGTTCCTCCCACTGGCAAACGAGGGGTAGTTGGTGACCTTCTCGCCATGACCACCATGCTTGGCTAATGGCTAACCACCTGTTGGGATGGCGACCAATTTGAAGGGCTTTTTGCAAGATCTGGTCTATGTCTGCTCTTATCCCCAAATCAGCTAAGGATAGGCGTTGCACCACCCGCCCTTGATAGAAGATGGGCACGACAGTGGTAGCGAAGTGGGTAGGGGAGAACTTTTGGGTGAGTAACTGGTGGGCTTGGGTCGTTGACAATCCACCAATAGCAACGCCTTGAACTTGCACCCCGTAAGCGATGCGGTCTGTGCGAAGCCACCAGGAGAACAGCCCAACCCCGCCACCTATAGGCAAAGCGAGACCTACAAGCAGGCCCACCAAAAACCAACGACCCATTGCTTTGGTCACCGTTTGGTTAGACAACTTTTGAGCGCTGCGATTACGGGAAAGGTTAATCCACAAAGTGTAATGGATCAACGAGCAAGTTAGGAAAGCAATCGTTCAAACCTTGTCGGTTGACTGTGTGGTAGGGCTTAAAGTCTTTTGCTCAAGCCACCAACCTTTGAATGGTTATTTGGGCTCCTATGGCTGTCATTGCAAAATTTGGTTAGTGCTGTTTCTCATTTGGGAACTGAGGCATCCATTCTTTTAGGGCTACGAAGGTAGGTGACTCATGCTATGATGGCAGGACCAACTGTCACGGTGGAAGGCTTAGCGGAGTGGGATTACATTGCGGCTCCTGAGGCGCTGACCCACAAGGTGCGGCAAACCATTGATCGCTTCCAAATGTTGATTCCCAACGAAAGGGTTGTGGTTGGGGTTTCGGGAGGACCTGATTCGTTGGCGCTGCTTCATGTTCTCTGGAGGTTACGGACGGAGTTCGGCTGGCACATTGTGGCAGCGCACTTCAACCATGGGTTGCGGGGCGCTGAGGCTGACGCTGACGAGGAGTTTGTGCGTTCCTTTTGCGCTAAGCGGGGAATCCCTTGCGTGACAGAGAAAGGGCAAGTAAAGTCTTTAGCTCAACAGCTTCGTCTGTCCCTTGCTCAAGCCGCCCGTCGCGCTCGCTATCAGTTTTTGGCTGCCGTGGCGGAAAGGGAAGGAGCGAGGAAGGTGGCTTTGGGACATACCGCCAGCGATGTGGTGGAAACCCTTCTACTGAACTTGCTTCGGGGCACCGGAGTGGACGGTCTTCAAGGAATCCCTCCTGTCTCGCCCTTGACAATCGCCAACTCGCCCAACGCTTGCTTTTTAGTTCGCCCTTTGATCAACTGCTGGCGCTCCGAAACGGAAGCCTACACCCGTGTTTACCGGTTGCAACCTCGTTGGGATCAAAGCAATATGGACACGCGCGCTCCTCGCAATTGGATCCGTTGGGAGCTACTGCCGTTATTGCGCACCCGATTTGGGAAGGTGGATAGCGCCCTGTGGCGATTGAGCGAGATGGTGCGGGAAGAAAGCGCTTTCCTGAATCAGTTAGCCGATGAGCATCTCCATCGCTCGTTGGTGCACGAAGGGGATGGGAAACTGGGGATTACTCGGTCAGCGTTTTTAGATTTGCCCAGAGCATTGCAACGGCGCATCTTGCGCCGGATGGTGGAACGGCTGTTGGGACCCCTTAACGAGGTGAGTTGGGAGCACATAGAGATGGCTTTGGGAGTTGTGGAGCGGCATCACCATGGTGCTGCTTTTCACTTCCCAAACAACCTTTTCTTGCAAGTGGCTAAAGGCACGGTATGGTTGATGCTGCTGCCGACAAGCAGCGAAAAAGTGCCCTAAACTTTGTAGGGGCACGGAAAAGGCGGAAGACAACAGCATTCCATAGGAGTGATGAGCACAGCGATGCGAATGTTCCGATGGCTAATCATCATCAGCATCTTCTTCGGATTGCTCGTTTACTTTGTGGCGCGGGAACAGATGGGGCGCGTTAGGGAATACCGCTATGACGAGTTTGTGAAGAAAATTGAAGCCCGACAGGTGCGGGAGGTGGAGATTAGCGGTTCTCGAGCCTTTGGGTTCTTAACGGACGACACGCCTTTTGTTGTCCAGCTGCCGGAGCGGACGGAGACTCTGGAAAAGTTGTTGTTGGAATATGGTGTGTCCGTTCGGTTTCGGGGTTCCCCCATGAGCGCCA
>VAPR01001241.1_pt1 | contig 13223 bp, 16 predicted proteins | sample 3380701 | NCBI WGS metagenome assembly VAPR01 (sample SAMN11536904, study PRJNA540576) | hot springs metagenome | isolation source: hot spring wet sediment | place: Spain: Lobios | collected 2014-01
CAGCTTTCCACGCGGATTGGCGCGTGAACTGCGCAGTGAACGGAACAGGCAACAACTTGGTTGTGTTTCGCTTGTGGAGGAGGACTCATGAGCAAAGATCAAACCCCTTATGTAGAAGAGGTTCGAGCGATACTCGAACAGATCTACAAGCACATTTCAAACCCCTACGTGGAACAGTTCGTGGACGTTCCGGTGCTGGCCGAGAATCGGCTGGCCCTTTTGTACCTGTGCCTGCGGGAACAGGGAATGTCCAAAGATCGGATACGTACGTTCTGCATGACGGTAGCACTGGTCCAGTTGGGCCTCGACATGCATGAAGGGGTAAAAGTAACCTACGAGGAAACCCTGACGGCTGAGCGAAACAGACAACTCACCGTTCTCGCAGGAGATTATTACAGCAGCTGCTATTACCACTTGCTCGCAGAGGCAGAAGAGATTGAGGCCATCAAGGTACTGTCTCAGGCGATCGAGCAGGTGAACGAGGCAAAGATGAAGCTTTACCTGGCGGAACAAGAGAGCAAGCTGACGTGGGACGACTATATGTCTCTGCGTAAAACCATTGATACCGCACTCTACGTGGCAATCGTGAACAGGTACGCTGCGGATGACGTGAACCGTCGATTCTGGGGGGCCCTGTTCGAGGAGACATCTGCTGTGGAGTGCATGATCGGCGAGTGGGAGCAGTTGAAATGGCAGCAGCATGCTCCATTCGGCTTTTCCCGCTATCTGATGCAAAAGCCGGGAACCACGTTTGCCCAGGTGGTAGCCAGTGTGGAAGCAAAAGCGCTTGAGTTGATCACCATATGCGAACAGCTCATCCGCAGTCTCCACCCGGCGGAAACAAGAAACACGTTAACGTGGATTACGTCGCGGTATTCCAATCGGGTCAGCCGTTTGAAGCGCGTCGTGGAGGAGATGTAGTCGGTGAACGAAAACCAGATGAAACAAAAAGCGCAATACGTACACAACGTGTTTCAAAACATCGCGGACGAATACGACAAAATGAACAACGTGATCAGCTTCGGCAGTCATATCGCCTGGCGCAACTACACAATGAAACAGATGAACATCCAGCCTGGACAAGCTGCGATCGATGTCGCCTGCGGTACGTGCGACTGGACCATCAGTCTGGCGCAAGCAGTGGGAATACAAGGTCGTGTGGTCGGTCTGGACTTTAGCCAAAACATGCTGGACGTGGGAGCCTACAAGGTATCGAAGGAAGGTCTCGGCGGAGTTGTTGAGCTGGTTAACGGCGATGCCATGAAGCTTCCGTACGAGGACAACACCTTTGATTACGCAACGATCGGTTTTGCCCTGCGCAACGTCCCAGACATTCAGACCGTGCTCAACGAAATGACGCGCGTGGTCAAGCCAGGCGGCAAAGTGGTTTCCCTGGAAGTGTCCAAACCGCCGTTTTTGCCTTACCGCAAGCTGTTTTACTTGTACTTTTACAAAATTCTTCCGTTGATCGCCAAATTCGTAGTCAATAAATACGAAGAGTATGCGTGGCTGCCGCAATCGCTAACCAACTTTCCGGACAGCCGGGAATTGGCCCGGATGTTCCAGCAGGCAGGGCTTGATCCTGTACAGGTCAAACTGTTCATGGGCGGAGTGGCAGCGCTGCACATTGGGACGAAAAAATAGTGTCAGCAAGGGATATCGACCTGTAGATTGGAAGTGTTTCACGTGAGTCTTCATAAATTGAAAATTATTTTGGAAATGATCAAATTCGAACACACCATTTTTGCTCTTCCCTTTGCCTTTATGGGTGCCGTTTTGGGCAGTATTGTAGTAGAGAACGCATGGCCTACCTGGTGGGAAATCTTCTGGGTGACGCTTGCAATGGTTGGGGCCCGCAGTGCCGCGATGTCGCTAAACCGTCTGATCGACCGCTTCATCGACGCGAAAAACCCGCGCACGGCGACCCGGGCCATTCCGGCAGGATTGCTATCGGTAACAGAGGTTTTGTTATTTATCGTCATCTCCTTTGCCGTTTTGTTCTATGCGGCCTACAAGCTTAACCCTCTGGCGGTCAAGCTGCTTCCGCTAGCTGTCTTCGTGCTGATTCTCTATTCCTATACCAAACGCTTCACTTGGCTGTGCCACTTTATCCTCGGCGTTGCCATCGGTTTTGGGCCGCTGGGTGGATGGGTCGCTACGACCGGGCAGGTGGACGGGACGGCCATGCTGCTGTTCCTGACGGTGCTGTTCTGGACGGCCGGTTTTGACATTATTTACGCATGCCAGGATGCGGATTTCGACCGAAGCGAAGGACTGTATTCGCTTCCGAGCCGCTTTGGAATCGCGAATGCGCTGTTCATCGCCCGCGCATGCCATCTGCTCACATTCATAGGGCTGCTCTCCCTTTACGTAAGCGCTTCGCTTTCTGTCTGGTTCCTGCTGGGCGTTCTGATATCGGGGGCGATCCTGATCTATGAACACAGCCTCGTAAAGCCGACCGATTTGTCCAAACTGGATGTGGCATTTTTTACGATGAACGGAATTTTGAGTGTGGTCATGTTCACCTTTACCATGATTGATCTGGTGATCGTATGAGCGGAAAACAACTGGCGGTTGGCATTACAGGAGCGAGCGGGGCGATTTACGGTGTCAGGCTCGTTCAGGAGCTGTTGAAGGGCGGTCACACCGTTCATCTGATGGTGACAGAGGCGGGGTGGCAGGTCTTTTCTGATGAACTGGACTGGAATACGGAAAATCGCGAGCAGCTCTTGACCGAGAAACTCCAGCAGGACTATCCGGGTGAGCTCATGTACTGGGGCATGCGCGATTTTTCCTGCCCGGCTGCCAGCGGCTCACATCGCGGGGATGGCATGATCGTCATCCCCTGCTCCATGGGGACCTTGGCCGGTATTGCCCACGGATCTTCCGGCAACCTGCTGGAGAGGGTAGCGGACGTGATGCTGAAGGAAGGGCGCAGATTGGTACTCGTACCGAGGGAGACGCCGCTTAATGCCATCCACTTGGAAAACATGCTGACGTTGAGCCGGTTGGGCGTAAAAATACTGCCTGCCATGCCGGGATATTACCACAAGCCGAACACCATGGACGACCTCATCAACTTTGTGGTGGGTAAAGCGTTGGACGCGCTGGATGTCCCGCATTCGCTGTTTCGGCGCTGGGGGGAATGAGAAGATGACAGAGAAATCCTTGCGAATCGGACAAATCATTTACACCAATACACTCCCTGTTTATTTTTATTTTGATCAAAAGCGGTTTCAGGATCGGGTGGACTTCATTCAGCAGGTGCCTGCCCAGTTAAACGCTGCGATGGCCAGAGGAGAGATTGACGTGGGACCGATCTCCTCGTTCAGTTACGCCGAGCACGCTTCCGACTATCTGGTACTGCCGGGTCTGTCTGTCAGTGCGAAGGGGAAAGTGGGCTCCATCTTTTTGTTCAGCAAGCGTCCGATCGAGCAGCTGGATGGAGCACGAATTGCGTTGACCAACACCTCTGCAACATCGGTCAACCTCTTGAAAATCATTTTGCAAAAGTTTTACGGCCTGCATGTAAGCTATGACACGCAGCCACCTGTTCTGCAGGACATGCTGAAAGATGCCGATGCGGCTTTGTTGATTGGTGATGACGCACTGATCGCGATCCGCAACAGTCAGCCGTATCACGTGTACGATCTTGGCGAGTTGTGGAACCGCTTTACCGGTTACTCCATGACGTTTGCCTTGTGGACGGTGCGCAAACAGGCAATTGAGCAGCATCGGGATCTTTTGTTGGACGTGCACGCTTCGTTCATCGCGAGCAAGGAAAAGACGCGAAACAATCTCGAACCGTTGATTGAGTATGTACTGCGTCACTTCAGTGGTACGAAAAGCGACTGGATGACCTATTTCAAGGGGTTGACGCACGATTTTACGGACGAACAGCGCGTCGGGCTGGAGTATTACTATCAATGCGCGGCGGAACTTGGGTTGCTGCCCTCCCCGGTAAAGGTCTCGCTTTGGGATGCGGCCGAACAGCAGGCAAATACTACATTGACGAGTTAGGTGGGGCGGATGAACCTAGTCGATATCTACTTTCAACTAAAAAATGATGTTCAGTACATCGAACAAGAACTGGAGAAATCCATTGACACCCGTACCCGCGAACTGTATTTGTCGTCCACTCATCTGCTGAAGGCGGGTGGAAAACGGATTCGTCCCGTTTTCGTGCTGCTTGGCGGGAAGTGGGGGGACTATGACGTTACCCGTTTGAAACACGTAGCAGTGCCGTTGGAGCTGATTCACATGGCGACGCTGGTGCACGACGACGTCATCGACGATGCAGACACGCGCCGCGGCAAGGATACGGTACGGGCGAAGTGGGACAATCGCGTCGCCATGTACACGGGGGACTATATTTTCGCTCGTGCGCTGTCCATCGCTGCAGAATTGCCGATTCCGCAGTTTCATCGCATCTTGTCCAAGGCGATTGTGGAAGTGTGCAAGGGCGAGATCGAGCAGGTGCGTGACCTGCATAACTGGAAGCAGGGTTTCCGTACCTATCTGCGGCGGATCAAGCGAAAGACGGCACTCTTGATCGCCATCAGCTGCCAGCTGGGCGCTGTGGCAAGCGGCGCCTCTCCCGAGTTGGTGCGCAAGATGTTCCTGTACGGGTACAATGTCGGGATGGCGTTTCAAATAACGGACGACATTCTCGATTTTACCGCGACGGAAAAGCAGTTGGGGAAACCGGCCGGCAGCGATTTGCGGCAGGGTAACATCACCTTGCCTGCGCTTTACACCGCCCATTTCGGCAAGTCCCGCGATCGATTCCAGTCCTGGCTTTCCCAGGGTACATTTTGGGATCATGTGGATGAAGCGATTCAGCTGGTTCGCGGTGACGAAGGCATCGCCTACGCACACGGGCTGGCGCAGCGTTACAGTGATCGTGCCCAGGCCGTTTTGGCCGATCTGCCGAACAACCAGACGAAAAAATCGCTCAGGGATATCGCTCGTTTCATTGTAGATCGTAAATTTTAAGTGTTTTTTCGAGGGACAAGGTTGCTTGCCCCTTTTTCTTTTGATAAAATTCTCGTTGGTGTCAACTTTGACATAATACATAGCTGTTACGGAGGCAATGTAACAATGGAAAAAACCTTTCTCATGGTAAAACCTGATGGCGTACAACGCAACCTGATCGGTGAAATCGTTTCCCGCTTTGAAGCAAAAGGCTTCCAACTGGTTGGCGCGAAACTGATGAACGTGAGCCGCGAACTGGCTGAACAACACTATGCAGAGCACAAAGAGCGCCCGTTCTTTGGTGAACTGGTAGACTTCATCACATCCGGCCCGGTTTTTGCAATGGTATGGCAAGGTAACAACGTAATTGCGACTGCCCGCAACATGATGGGCAAAACCAACCCGGCTGATGCTGCTCCTGGCACCATCCGCGGCGATTTTGCCACTTCCGTGGGCATGAACATCATCCACGGTTCCGACTCCCCTGAGAGCGCTGAGCGTGAAATCGGTCTTTGGTTCTCCGAGGGCGAAGTACTGTCCTACGAAAAAACCATCCAACGTTGGATTTAAGTTTCGAAAAAACGGGAAAAGACTCCTCATGGGAGTCTTTTTCAATTTTGCCGGAACATCTAAGGGGAGTTATCAAAATGGAAGACAAGGATTTTCAGTATTTTATCGAAAGCGTAAAAAAAATGACGGGCATCGATCTGGCCCTCTACAAGGAAGCGCAGATGAAGCGCCGCCTGACCTCTCTGCGGTTGAAGCGCGGATATGACACCTTCGCCCGCTACTTTGAAGCGATCTCCAAGAATCAGGAGCTGTTTTACGAGTTTTTGGATCGCATGACGATCAATGTGTCCGAGTTTTTCCGCAATCCCGGTCGTTGGGAGGTGCTCGAAAACAAAATTTTGCCGCGGCTGGCGAAGATGTCCCCGCGCTTGAAGTGCTGGAGTGCTGCCTGCTCAACTGGCGAAGAGCCGTATACGCTCAGCCTCATTCTCCTGCGAAAGAACATCGAGGCGTCGCTTCTGGCAACGGATATTGACGAAGGGGCATTAGCGAAAGCAAAACAGGGGGTGTACACGGAACGCTCGCTGCAGGATTGTCCGAAAGACTTGCTAACGAAATATTTTTTGAAAGATTCGATGAGTTACCGCATTTCCGACGCAGTGAAGCAAAAGGTGACGTTTCGCAAGCACAACCTGCTCGCCGACTCCTATGATGCCAACTTCGATCTGATTATCTGCCGCAACGTGATGATTTACTTTACCGAGGAGGCAAAGCACGAGCTGTATCAGAAGTTCAGTCGCGCGTTGAAACCGGGCGGAGTGCTCTTTGTAGGCAGCACTGAACAGATCTTTCAGCCGGCTCAGTACCAATTCGAGACGGAAGATACCTTTTTTTATCGAAAAATGGGATAACGCTGCACGAATTCGGGTATAGAGATCCTGTTTTTTCCCAAAAATAAGAGTAAGAACTGTCATGGGAGGAAGCAGATGGATAAGCAAAAGGTTATCGAAGCGTACCGGCGCGGCTTAATTACCTTGCAGGAATGCGGACAAATCCTCGGTGCAGACAAGACGCAGCTTGACGATCTGGTCCGCGTGGATCATTTCCGCAGATCGTCCAACTCGTATATGATGGTGGACAATGTGTAACCATCTGGTCCGATCCAAGCGCTTCTCCATGGGAGAGGCGTTTTTTCTGCCGAAGAGAGGAACTTTCCCGTTTTCGTATTTCCTCGGGCAAGCAGGTGTGATATTATAACGCATAAAAGTGTGAAAGTGCAGCGAGAGAGAAACTGAAGCTGCCCGAGAGTTGGAGGAGTGAAGAGAGATGAGATACTTGACAGCAGGGGAATCTCACGGCCCGCAGCTGACGGCCGTAATCGAAGGAGTGCCGAGCAATTTGCCGTTCTCCATCGAGAAGATCAATGAACAGCTGGCGCGCCGGCAAAAAGGACACGGCCGCGGTCGACGGATGCAGATCGAAAAGGATCAGGTGAAGGTTCTCTCCGGCGTTCGTCACGGATATACTACTGGCGCGCCGATTACGCTTGTTGTGGAAAACAAGGACTGGACGCACTGGCAGGGAATCATGAGCGCTGAGCCTGTAGAAGGGGCAGAAGAAAAACGGCGGGTCTCTCGTCCTCGTCCCGGACACGCAGATTTGAACGGCGCCATCAAATACCATCAGCGGGATATGCGAAATATTCTGGAACGTTCCAGCGCCCGTGAGACTACAATGCGCGTCGCCGTTGGTGCAGTTGCCCGCCAACTGCTGGAAGCGTTCGGGATCAAGATCGGCGGACAGGTGCTGCAGATCGGCGATATCGTGGCAGAACGCCAGGAGGTAAGCATCGACGAACTGATTGCCCGTACGGAGGAGTCTCCTGTACGCTGCCTGGACAAGGAAGCAGAAGTGAAGATGATGGCCGCCATTGACAAGGCAAAGGAAGACGGCGACTCTCTGGGCGGTATCGTTGAAGTGATCGTGGAAGGAGTTCCGATCGGGTTGGGCAGCCACGTGCAGTGGGATCGAAAACTGGACGGTCGCCTCGCGCAGGCAATTTTAAGTATTCAGGCATTTAAGGGAGTAGAGATCGGCATTGGCTTTGAGGCGGCAGGTTTGCCGGGCTCTCAGGTTCACGACGAGATCGTCTGGTCGGAAGAGTCTGGCTACAGCCGCAAAAGCAACCGTGCAGGCGGATTGGAAGGCGGCATGACGACCGGTATGCCGATTGTTGTCCGAGGCGTGATGAAGCCAATCCCGACGCTGTATAAACCGTTGATGAGCGTGGACATCGACAGCAAGGAGCCGTTCTCTGCGAGCATCGAACGATCGGACAGCTGTGCGGTTCCGGCAGCCAGTGTCGTCGCTGAAGCGGTGGTCGCCTGGGAGATCGCCCGCGCGATGTGCGAGAAGTTTCCTTCCGACGCCATGGACGACATGCTGGAAAATGTAAATCAATATCGCGAATACACGGAGAGATTCTGATGGAACAGCGAAAAACCTTGCAAGTCGAGCTGGGAGATCGCTCGTACCCGATTCACATCGGCGAGGGACTGCTCCGTGAGTCGGCGACACTTTTAAAAGAGGCAGGTATCATACCCGGGCGCTCGGTGTTACTGGTGACGGATCATAACGTTGCTCCGCTGTATTTATCCACGCTTGCCTCCCAGTTGGAGTCGGCAGGATACAGGGTGGCCACCAGTGTGATCGAAGCAGGCGAGCAGTCCAAAAGCCTTGCTGTCTATGAACGGGTGATGACAGAGGCGATTGAAGCAGGCCTGGATCGAAAATCAGCCCTGCTCGCTCTTGGCGGGGGGGTCGTTGGCGACCTGGCCGGTTTTGTCGCCGCTACGTTTATGCGGGGGATCGATTTTGTGCAACTGCCCACCACGTTGCTTGCCCATGACAGTTCGGTGGGCGGGAAAGTGGCAATCAACCATCCACTGGGGAAAAATCTGATTGGCGCGTTTCACCAGCCGCGCATGGTGCTGTACGATACATCGTTGCTCGGCAGTTTGCCAAAGCGGGAAGTGGCCGCCGGTTTTGCCGAAGTAGTGAAGCACGGGCTCATTTCCGACGAAGCGTTCGTCTCGTGGCTGGAACAACATGCGGAAGAGCTGTGGCAGCTTCGTGCTGAATATGTGGCAGAAGCGATCCTTCGCGGATGTGCGGTAAAGGCAGCGATTGTTTCTGCCGACGAGACAGAGCAGGGTCAGCGCGCTTTGCTGAACCTGGGCCATACCTTTGGTCATGCCTTTGAAGCGCTGAGCGATTACGCCAGTATGAACCATGGTGAGGCCATCTCCATCGGCATGTGCCTTGCCGCCAAAACCGCGGAACGGATGGGACTGGCAAAAGAGGGCGTGCATGAACGGACAGAACGTGTGCTCAAAAGCTTTCAACTGCCTACCGAGTGGCCAAAGTCGTTTGACCCTGAACAAGTGCTTGCTGTGATGAAGCGCGATAAAAAAGCGGTGTCAGGCAAGCTGGCTCTGGTGCTGCCAACAGCGATTGGCCAGGTGGAGCTGGTAAAAGACGTAGAAGAGAGATTGATCCTGGAGATCATGAGAGAGGAATGGAGGAAATAGAGAGATGGGAGTGCGTGGAATCAGGGGAGCCATTACCGTAGAGAGCGATACACGGGAAGCGATCGTAGAGGCGGCAAAACTTCTGCTGGAAGAGATGGTCCAGCAAAACGGAATCGATGTGGAAGACATCGGGAGCGTGCTGCTAACGACTACGGAGGATTTGCAGGCGGCCTTTCCCGCGCAGGCGGCCAGGCTGCTGGAAGGTTGGGAGTACGTGCCGCTGATGTGCGCGCGGGAAATTCCCGTCCCGGGCAGTTTGCCGCTTTGTATTCGTGTAATGATGCATGTCAATACAGAGAAAACGGCCAAAGAGATTCAACACGTGTTCCTGCGTGACGCAGTCAAGCTTCGTCCAGATTTGGCAAAACGCTAGTTGACAATCTGATCGCTCTCTTTTACTATTAGGTGAAACGAGAGCGATCTCGTCAGTTGAGTGCAAGTTAGGAACTAGCTGAGAGAAGAGTAAAGAAAAGTTGAGATGAGAAGAGTTAGGATGAGGAGAGAAGAGAACAGGCTAGGATCATCATGACGTTTGATGAAACAATCATGAAATCCAGGACTCTTCCTGGGTTTTTTCTGTTTTTCTCCCCCCTTCTCTTCACCGAAGAGGTGAACGAGTCATGTATTATCCTTCCCGGGCCGAGGTCCAATCCCTCTCGGCACATTATTCCCTGATTCCTGTGCGCATGGTGCTGCTCGCAGACCAGGAAACGCCCATTCGTCTGTATCAGAAGATTCGAACAAACGACTCCTTCCTGCTGGAAAGCGTGGAGGGCGGAGCGCGCTGGGCGCGATACTCCTTCATCGGCATGCGCCCGTTCCAAACCATTGAGGCAAAAGGAACACACGTCGTGATCCGTGACCGAAACGGTGGTCAGGAGGTGCAGGAGGGGAACCCCATCCTGATTCTCCGGGAGCATGTGGAACGCTACCAAAGCCCAAAGTTTCCGCAGTTCCCGCGACTGAGCGGAGGGGCTGTCGGATTTTTCGGCTACCATACTCTCCATTATTTTGAGGATCTGCCTTACCACCGTGCGGAAAGCCTGAACATGCCGGACATGAGGTTCCTTTTTGTAGATGAGATCGTCGCGTTTGACCATCTCAAGCAGGAAATTCAATTGATTGTGAACCTGCACGTGGATCCCGATGATTCTCTGGAGGAAATCGACCGAAAATACGAACGCGTTTGTCAACGTCTTGGCGAGCTGGCCGCAGAGGTTTCGGCACCATTCCACGATGACACTTACCTTTCCCCTTCCCAACAGGTGAACAGGGAATGGCATGTCGATGCCAACATGACACAACCGCAATTTGAATCGATGGTCGAGCGGGCCAAGGAGTATATCGCAGCGGGCGACATTTTCCAGGTGGTATTGTCGCAGCGGTTCAAAGTCGAGACGGAGGTTGATCCATTTTCCGTCTATCGTGTGCTGCGGACGTTAAATCCTTCTCCGTACATGTACTATCTGCAATTTGCAGGTGAGACGATCGTTGGTACCTCTCCTGAATTGCTGGTGCGGGTGGAAGATCGAAAAGTGGAGATGCGGCCGATTGCGGGTACACGCAAAAGAGGGGCCACACCGCAGGAAGATGCGGCACTGGCAGCGGAGCTGCTCGCCGATCCCAAGGAGCGTTCCGAACATTACATGCTCCTGGACCTGGGACGCAACGACGTCGGCCGAGTTTCCGAATACGCAAGTGTCGCCGTAGAAGAGCAGTTGGTCATCGAAAACTACTCCCATGTCATGCACATGGTGTCTCATGTTACCGGACAGCTGAGGGAGGATCTGCACCCGTTTGACGCGCTTTTGTCCGCCTTTCCGGCTGGAACGGTCTCGGGAGCACCCAAATTGCGGGCGATGGAAATCATCGCTGAACTCGAACCGGATGCCCGGCACACATACGCGGGAGCCATTGGCTACATCAGTTTTCAAGGGGCGCTGGACACCTGCATCACCATTCGCACCCTGCTGTTCAAGGACGGCTGCGCATATGTACAGGCGGGCGCTGGCATCGTGGCAGACTCAGTGCCTCACCTGGAGTATCAGGAAACGGTGAACAAGGCGGCCGGCATGCTGACTGCTTTGAAAAAAGCGGAGCAGCTATTCGCGCGGAAGGAGGAACAACCATGCTGACGCAAGCACTGGATTCCATTTTACGAGGGAAACATCTGGATCGGGACACGGCCCAGCAGGCGATGGGTGAAATCATGGACGGGAAAGCTACCCCAGCGCAGATTGGCGCATTTCTCGCCGGCCTTCGGCTGAAAGGGGAGCAGGTGGAAGAGATTATCGGCTTCGCACAGGCGATGCGGGAACGCGCCGTTCGTGTTCCGCTTCTCGACCAGGGACTGGTGGATACATGCGGCACCGGTGGAGATGGCAGTGACACCTTTAACATCTCGACAGCTGCAGCGATCGTAGCGGCAAGTGACGGTGTACGCATCGCCAAGCACGGCAACAGGGCTGTCTCGAGTAAAAGCGGCAGTGCAGATGTGCTGGAGGCACTGGGCGTCGCGATTACACTGACACCCGCTGCCGCAGCCGACTGCTTGCGGGCGACAAATTTGTGCTTCCTCTTCGCGCCGCTTTACCATCAGGCGATGAAGCATGCGGCAGGACCGCGCAAAGAGCTCGCCGTTCGCACGGTGTTCAACCTACTGGGGCCGCTCACGAACCCGGCCGGTGCCAAACGGCAGTTGCTTGGTGTGTACGACGCCACACTGCTTCCGACCGTCGCGGAAGTTCTGCGCGAACTGGGTGTGGAGCGTGCGTTGGTGGTAGCAGGAGAAGACGGTCTCGACGAGCTTACGGTGACGGGCTCAAGCCAGGTAGCAGAACTGCGGTATGGACAAATCAGCACGTATGAAATTGTTCCGGAGCAGTTTGGGTTACGCCGCCATTCGCTTGAGGACCTGCGCGGCGGTGATGCCAGCGCCAATGCTGCGATCATCCGCGAAGTATTCGCTGGCAGACGGGGCGCAGCTCGAGACATCGTATTGCTGAATGCCGGGGCGATTCTTTACCTGGCAGGTCGGACGATTTCCATCGAGGCAGGCGTGATTCGAGCAGCGGAATTAATTGACCAGGGTGACGTGATCAGGAAATTGGAGGAGATTCGGCAGGTAGCAGGAGGGGTTATCAATGCTTCGTAGCATCGTAGAGACCAAACGGGAAGAAGTTTCCCGCTTGAAGCGGCACACCTCCATGCAGGCATTGCTGGATGAAGCGAAAAGCGCGCCTGTGCCGCGAGGATTCCATCGATCGCTTCGGGAAAGTGATCGCGCAGTAAGCGTGATTGCTGAAGTGAAAAAGGCTTCTCCCTCCAAAGGTGTGATTCGCGAAGATTTCGATCCGCTGCTGCTGGCCCAGGCATACGCCGCAGCCGACGCAGAAGCCATCTCGGTGTTGACAGACGAAACCTATTTTCAAGGTAGTCTTCAGTATTTGCGCGACATTCGGAAGTCGGTCGCACAGCCGCTATTGCGCAAGGATTTTCTCATCGATGAACGGCAGGTCGTTGAGGCTCGGGCCGCTGGTGCCGATTGTGTCCTGCTCATCGCCGCCATTCTCGAAGGACAGCAGCTTCAGCATTTGGCTCAGACGGCGGAGGCACTTGGGATGGATGTCCTTCTGGAGGTGCACGACGCACAGGAGCTGGAGCTTGTTTTTGAGTATGCGGAGCCGAAGCTGATTGGTATCAACAACCGCAATCTGCGCACGTTTCACACGGATTTGAACGTGACGGTAGATCTCGTCTCCCAAATTCCGGCTGGCGTAACGGTGGTAAGCGAGAGCGGCATTTCCAAACGACAGGACATTGAATACGTGAGAAGGGCAGGGGCCCGTGCTGTGTTGATCGGAGAGCATTTTATGCGGCAGTCCGATGTTCGCGAAGCGGTTGTGGATTTAGTGGGGGTGCGGGCTGATCTGAGAGGACGTGTCACCCCATGACCCAGGTAAAAATTTGCGGAGTGAAGCGTCAGGATACGCTGCGACTATTGGCGGAACTGCAGGTTGACTACGCAGGGTTCATTTTTGCGGAAAGCCGCAGGCGCATCTCAGCGGAAGAAGCGGGAGAGCTGTTGCGGTCGGTAGAGCATCCCCCTCCCGCTGTTGGCGTGTTTGTGAATCCCACATGGAGCGATCT
>VAPR01001242.1_pt1 | contig 13217 bp, 13 predicted proteins | sample 3380701 | NCBI WGS metagenome assembly VAPR01 (sample SAMN11536904, study PRJNA540576) | hot springs metagenome | isolation source: hot spring wet sediment | place: Spain: Lobios | collected 2014-01
TGCTGCCTATCAAGTCATCATCACCGACCCACTGGACGAAGACTTAGACCTGTCGTCGTTAACCTTCACTGAGGTGGGTTTAGGTGAACGAACCTTCCCCTTGCCTTCCAACCCCCACACCCTTTCGCTGGATATCCCCATTCACAACAATTTGGTCGTTCAGGTGCGAGGGAGCGTGGACGAAACCACTCGCACCCTAACCGTCACCTTCACCGGGATTGACCCTATCACAGGCGACATTAACCCTGACGGCTTCTTGCCCCCTAACCGAACGCCTCCTGAAGGCGAAGGCTTCGTTGCGTTTGCGATCAAAATGAACCCCGACCTACCTTCAGGCACGCAAATCAAAAACAAAGCCACCATCGTCTTTGATGTGGAAAAACCCTTGGACACCAACGAAATTACCGTCACCATTGACCGAGACGCCCCTGAAAGCAAGGTTTTGCCTTTACCTGAGCGGCAACCCCGAACGGCTTTTGATGTCCGTTGGGAAGCCCGTGACGAAGTGTCTGGCGTGGATACAGTGCAACTTTGGGTCAACGAGGAGCGAGCAACAGGCAGTCGGCAGGTGATCATTGGCGAGCGTCTCTTCCACCTTGCCCGTAGGGTTGCTGGTTCGGCACAACCACAGACCCGTTTCCAAGGCAAGTTTGGCTACCGCTACCGCTTTTACACTCGGGCAATAGATGTGGCAGGGAGTGCCGAAGCGGAACCTGAGCAACCCGATGGGGAGACGGTAGTGGGGCAATCTCCCACTTTGCCTGCCGGGCTGCAGATGGTCAGTGTGCCCGTGCAAAGCGAAGAGCCAGATCCGAAAACGGTCTTTGGCTTTGAAGGCAACAAGTGGGCACGGTATGACCCGACTAAAAAAGCGTATGTGTTCTACGACAACGACCCAGAAGGGTTCACCAAGTTTGCCGAGCCAACAAGAGTGCCCGGACGGGGCTATTGGGTTGTTTTGAGCGGGTCAACCCAACCGATGGTGTTTGGGGCAACACCTGACGAAGGAGAACCCTTTGCGATTGGGTTGACAGCGGGTTGGAACCAGATTGGCAACCCATTTTTGGCGCCTGTTCGTTGGGATGTGGCAGCGATCAAGGTGCGAAGGAATGGGGAGACGAAGGCGCTGAGGGAGGCAAGGCAAGCGGGTTGGGTAGAAGACTACGCATGGGGTTGGGATGGTAGCAAGTATGTGTTGGTGTATGACAACAACTTGTTGCCGAGCACTCAAGGGCAACTGGAGGGATGGCGAGGGTATTGGGTTTATGCGCATGCGGCATGCGAGTTGGTTTTGCCGTCGCCATGGGAGCAGAGATCAAGGAGCAGGGAGCAAGGAGTAAGAGGCAGTGGATGGAGTGTAGGGCTGCAAGCAGTTGTGAACGGTAGCACAGGAGAAGCGGTGATAGGGACAGCGATTGGCACAAGAGGCTTAGCGATTGGTTTGCCGCCAGAACCACCTGTGGGGGGTAGTGCCGTTCAAGTTTTTGTGTTGCAGAGAGGGCAGCCATTAGCAGTGGATGTTCGCAAGGAGGTAGGGCAACGGCAGGAGTGGGATGTGGTAGTGCAATGGGGCGTAGGGCAAGGAGCAAGGAGCAGGGAGCAAGGGGTAAGAAGCGAAGTGATGCTGACTTGGGATGGAACAGGCTATGTGCCGAAGGATGTGAGTTTGACTTTGGTTGATTTGGCGACAGGGACAAGACGCTACATGAGAACCCAGACCGCCTATCGGTTTGTGCCGCAGCCGAACGAGACAGAACGGCGGTTTAAGGTGATTGCAGAGTTGGACAATGCGAGACCGCTGCAGATTGTTGGGTTGAAAGCGACACCGTTGCGAGGGCAAGGAGTGGTGGTTGGGTTTACATTGACGAAGCCGGCACAAGTGCGAGCAGAAGTATTAACGCTGACGGGACGAAAGGTGGCAGTGATTGGAGAAACAAGTGTTCGGATGGTGGGACAACAGCAGTTGTTGTGGCGAGGGGTGAATGGAGATGGGGCGAAGATGCCGAATGGGGCGTATCTGGTTCGGTTGACTGCGACGGATGAAGAAGGGCGACAAGTGCAAGGGACGACAACGGTATGGCTGCGATAGGTTTGGCGGCTTTTAGGAAAGCAAAGGAGTGAAAGCGATGACGGGAACAGTGAGAAGGTGGTTAGTTAGTTCGATTGGCTTGGGGATAGTTTGGGTTTTAGCAGGTTGTGACGGATGGGTGAGGGAACCATTGGACACGACGCCGCCTCGGGTTGAGGCGGTGAGGGTAACGCCATCAGAGTTCATCGTCAATGGACAAGAGGTGCAGGTAGAGGCGACGGTGACGGATGTGGGGTTGGGGGTAGACAAAGTGAGGGTTGTGGTGAGTTATCCAAGCGGGATAGAGGAGACGAAGGAAATGACGCCGCAAGGGGGGAAGTATTTGGTGAGTTTTCTGGCGAGATGGGAGACGGGGCAAGTTTTAGTAGGGCAGGAAGTGGTGGCTCAGATCAAAGCGAGGGACAAAGCGGGCAATGAAGGGGTTTCGTCAGAGACGAGGATAAGGGCGATTTCATTTACCCCACCTGAGCCACCACCGCTTTGAGCACAAATACAGCAAGAACGCTTTTGGGGCGCCTTGAGAAATTGTCAAGGATCGGGATAAAGAGCGGTTGCTAACAGGTTGGCAATGGTTTTTCGCAACGAGGCGATGTTGCGTTTGTCGTCAGGATGGACGCGATTGGTCAACAAAATAAAGAAGACACCTTTGAAAGGATCAACGGCGAGGGAAGTGCCTGTGTAGCCTGTGTGTCCGAAAACGCCGACAGGAAACCGATCGCCTTTCATTTGGGGCGAGTAAGGGGAAAGGATATCAAAACCCAAGCCTCGTTGGATACCTTCTACAGGGCAATGATTGGTTCGCATAGCCTGAACCACTTCGGGCTCAAAAAGGCGCACCCCGTTTAGTTCCCCCTCTCGCAGGAGCATCTGACAGAATCGTGCTAAGTCGCTGGCTATGGAAAACAAACCCGCATGCCCAGCAACTCCGCCCAAGGCGTAAGCGTTGGGGTCGTGGACAACCCCTTGGGTCATTTGCCCTTCTCGCCATTCTGTTGCTGCGCACCGACGGTGCCAACTGGGTGGCGGATTGAACCGTGTCCATCGCATCCTCAACGGCTGATAGAGAAAGCGGCGGCAAAAAGTGTCCAAATCCCAACCACTCACCCGTCGGACTATTTCTCCCAGCAAGATGAAGCCCAAATCGCTGTAGATGAACGCCTTGCCTGGCGGGGCTTTTAAGCGGGTTTGGCAAATGTCAGTAAGGATTGCTTCAGGTCGTCCCTTTAAACCTTTCTGCAAGTAGTTTTTGAAAGCGGGAAGACCAGAAGTGTGGGTGAGCAAATGGCGCACGGTCACTCGGTTTTTGTGACCACCAGAAAATTCAGGGAGGTAGCATCGGACGGGAGCATCTAAGTCTATTTGTCCTTGTTGCCACAACAAACAAATAGCAGGTGCTGTAGCGACCACTTTGGTCAAAGAAGCGAGGTCAAATATCGTGTCCGTGTGCATGGGTAAGGAACGGGGCACTTCTTGTCGCCGACCAAAAGCCCCTAAGTAAAGGATGCGTTCAGCAGTGCCGACGCAAATAACCGCACCGGGGGTTTGTCCTTCCGAAATGGCAGCCTGAATGGTTTGCTCAACAATTTTTTGCAACCTCTTTGTCCACCACGACACCTTTCCTCGTCCCTCGCTTTAGGATGAAATTTTCTGCTGGTTCATCGGCGACCAACGAGGATAGCTTGCTGGATGGGCTCTTTACTTTGGACGAGGCAACCGTCCGTGACAATACAATCTTTGAGCACGACAGAAGGGGCAATGGTGACTCCTGACCAGAGAATGGAGCCATCAATGACTGCCCCTTCGCCAATTTCGCAGTGGTCACCGATGACGGCGTAATGGCGGATGCAAGCGCCTTCCTTCACGATTGCGTGGGCGCCGATTGCGCAAGGGGGTTCTAAACGGACGGAATCAGCAATTTGTGCTGTCGGATGCACAAACACTTGCGGTTGGCGTTCTTCTAAAGGACAATCGTGGATAGGCGCCTGTTTTTGCAACGCAGCTTGGTTGGCTTCCCAGTAGTTGCCCAAGTGGCCGATGTCGTTCCAATAGCCCTTGCTGGCGAAACCGTAAACAGGTGCCCCTTCCGCTACTAACTCGGGGAAGAGTTGCTTGCCGAAATCGTAAACCCCACCAAGGGGCACTCGTTCCAAAGCTTCCTGCTCCAGAAGGTAAACGCCGGAGTTGACCCAAGCGGGGCCTCCTGACCAATCCTTGGGCTTTTCAATGAACCGCAGAATACGCCCTTCGTCGTTCAGTTGCACCACACCAAACTCGCGTGGGTCGCTCACTTGTGCCAACGAGATAGTGACGAGGGCGTTGCGCTCTTTGTGGAATTTAATCATCGCCGTCAAGTCCAAGTCAATTAATTCGTCGCAGCCGACAACAAGGAAGGTGTTCTCCTCAGCTGTTAGGAAATCACGCATCAAGCGCACGGCACCGGCTGTGCCGTGAGGTTTGGACTCGTGCAGATAGGTGATAGAAACTCCCCAAGCAGAACCGTCACCAAAGTAGCTTTCAATGTCGCTGCCCCGGTAAAAGAGGTTCACAGATAGCTCTGTGATTTGGGCTTGTTTGAGCCAACGGATGATGTTTTCCATGATAGGGACTGTCATGACGGGCACTAACGCTTTGGGTCGAGCAAAAGTTAGAGGTCGCAAACGCGTTCCTTCCCCTGCAGCCATGATCATCCCACGCATCGTCCATCCTCCTACCGTTGGGCTTATGGGCGTTGTTTTTAGTCTTCTCGGATACGGGCGTAGTTGACCACATCCCGAATTCCGGGCATTCGTTTAATCCGGTCAATCAACCGTTTGACACGGGCTTCCACGCTTTCGTCAGAGACATCGCTTCGGGCGCGGCGAATCCAACCGTAAATGGAGACATTGCCGCCGAAGCAAACCACTTCCATGCGGGAAATATCCAAGCCTGCTCTCAAGAACTCGCGACGCACCTGCATGGCTAACTGCTTCTCATGAGCGATATCCCGAGGCATGTTTTGTCACCTCCTTGGGAGCATAGCAATGACCCGCAGCCCCTTAGGCAACCGGGGGGCTGGTGGTTGTTTGACAACTTTTATCTTCGCTTGCCATTCCGCTTTTCGGTGCGGTGCCGTTAACACAGTGACTTGCATCGCATACTCTCCAACCCGGGTGCTTTTGAACCGGACCGAAACGGGTTGAGGGTCTCGGGCAGTAGGGAGAACAAATTCGTAAAAAGTTCCGAAAGCATTGACGCGGGAGGGAAGGGGGTTAATCGTTACCAGTTGGAAATCAGTCAGCAAGCGCCGATCGAGGCGCAACCGGATAGGCTGTCCAACTTCCGAACGCACTAACAACCGCACCTCTACGGTTCGCCCCAGCGCTACTTGGGAAGGGGCAACAGCGGAGAGGAGAACGCGGGAGGGAACGGGACGGGATAGGACTGCAACGAGAAGAACGCTGAAGGTGAAGGTCAGAGAAGCCACCAATTGCCAACGACCAGAGGAAGTTAGGAGGGGATGACGCCGCTGCGCTACGAAGCGGGGGAGGAAAGAAGGGCAATCCAAAGAAGTGGAGGCATAGACGATTGGCGAACCTTTTGCCCGCTGACAAGCTTGCCCGTTACCGGGGAATGCCTGGCAAAGCCCGCACCGGATGAGCCGTTCCCCACAAAAGACACAGCGCGGGAAATCAGGATGGCTCTCTTCTATCCATTCCCCGCAACGCGGACAAATGAAAGTCCGCACAAAAATCCCTCCTTCTCAGATTGCCTCTTCAATTATGGCGCCGATGCATTAAACTTGCTTTGGGAAAGGAGGGTGGAGACGTCAATGACTGAAATGTCAAAGGCAGAAGCAAATGATGTTGTTGCGCCCTTGAAGGACACAGGAGTCCTCATTTATCACTTGCCAAACAGTGCTCGCTATCAGATCCGAGCGCGTGTTCGCAAGGGAACGGGACGGGTTTTCGTCAACGGCACTCTTTTGGAGAACCTCATTGAGAGCCGCCGAGTGAGCCGCTTTGAAGAACTCCTGCGAACACTGAGTCGCGAGCGATTAAAAAGCGTGGACATAGATTTGGAAATTGACGACCCTTCGTGGCAGGAGACATTGAAACCGACTGTGCTCGCCTACGCCATCGCAGAGTCGTTGACGAACTTACTGGGGCGCTTGTAAGGTCTCCCTTTGTGACAAAATTACTTAAGTCTTTGCTTGTGGCGTGGCATAATGCTCACCAACAACCCTAACGCAAAAAGGAGCGTGCGGGAACCTATGAAGAAACAGCAAGTGACACCGCCAACGCCAGAGGAACGGGAACGATGGATGGATGTGGAAGAAGTAGCCCAATACCTAAACTTGCACTTGATGACAGTTTACCGAATGTTGCAATCAGGGCTTCTGCCTGCCCGCAAGGTAGGAGGGCGTTGGCGCATTCGCAAGGAAGAGTTGGATCAATGGTTGGAAGTTCACACAGGGAGAACACGGAAACAGGTTCTGGTTGTGGATGATGACCCTGATGTGGAACGGATATTCAAAGATGCCCTCCAACCGGAACGCTGCACGGTGGACTTCGTCATGACAGGGCAAGAGGCGATTGAACAGGTGAAGCGAAAGACCTACGACCTCATCTTTTTAGACCTTTTGCTGCCTGGGATGGACGGGGCACAAACCTTCGCTCAGATCCGCAAGATTGACCCTGATGTCACTGTGGTTTTGATGACTGGTTACCCTGATAGCAACTTGGTGAGCGAGGCAATGAAGCACGGTGCTTTCTCTCTGCTTATCAAACCTATTCCCCGCGTCGAGATTCGACGCTTAGCCCGATCGGTGCTTAAACGGGTGCCCCGGACAGTAGGGGCAGGGGTGAAGGATCAGAAAGGAAGGCGGTCAGAAAGATAAGCCTTTGAACAGGCAAGAGAAACCCTAAACCTTTTTGCACTCATAAGTTCTGAAAGCGCTTCAAGGTTCCCTTTTGCAATCCCCGACGAGGAGGACTATCCTGGCGGCCAATGGAAGGCGCGCCCACCTAAGAGATGCAAGTGGATATGGAAGACGGATTGTCCCGCGCCTCGGTTGGTGTTGAGCACCAACCGATACCCGCTATTAGCAACTTGGTGCTCGCTCGCTAACTGTTGTGCCACCAAAAGCATTTTGCCCAAGATGGTTTGATGCTCTGGTGTTGCGTCGTTTAGGGTAGGGATGTGTTGGCGAGGGATGATGAGCAGGTGAACAGGGGCTTGGGGGTTGATGTCGCGAAAAGCCACGATGTCTTCGTCCTCGTAGACGATCTGGCTGCTGATTTCCTTGGCAGCAATCCGACAAAAGATGCACTCACCCACTGAGCATCCCCCCTAAGTAATGCGAGCGATGTAGCGGAAGAACTCCTCATTGGTGCGGTTGCGCCGGATTTGGTCAATCAACCGTTCCGTTGCTGTGATTATGTCCACTTGCGAGAGGGTGCGCCGCAACCGCCAAACAGCTTCTCGCTCTTGTTCAGTGTAAAGCAATTCTTCCCTGCGGGTGCCGGAGCGTTGGATATCAATGGCGGGGAAGATGCGTCGTTCTTGCAGGCGCCGATCCAAATGGATCTCCATGTTACCTGTGCCTTTGAACTCCTCGTAAATGTGGTCGTCCATGCGGGAACCTGTTTCAATCAGGGCAGTAGCGATGATTGTCAGCGAACCGCCTTCCCGCAGCTTGCGGGCAGCGCCAAAGAACCGCTTGGGAAAGCGCAAGGCAGCGGGATCCAAACCGCCTGTCAGTGTCCGTCCAGATGGCTCCACTACCAAGTTGGACTGGCGGGTCAAGCGAGTTAAACTGTCCAATAAGATCACCACATCTTTGCCCATCTCCACCAATCGCTTCGCCTTTTCCAGAACCATGCGAGCGACTTGGATCTGGTGCTCAGGGGGTTGGTCGAAGGTGGCAGCTGCTACCTCTGAGTTCACTGCCTCCCGAAAATCCGTTACCTCTTCCGGTCGTTCATCGATCAGCAAGACGATCACGACGCATTCAGGATGGTTGCGCTCAATGCTGCGGGCAATTGTCTTCAGCAGGGTCGTTTTACCTGCTTTAGGAGGCGAAACGATCAATCCTCGCTGCCCTTTGCCAATAGGTGCAACGATGTCCACGATGCGGGCGGTAGTGTTTTCCTGGGAGTTTTCTCCGGGACGTTCCATCCGGATTCGTTCAAAGGGAAAGACAGGGGTGAGTTTCTCGAAGTCAGGTCGGTTGCGGGCTTTTTCTGGGTTCTCACCATTTACCGCTACGATGCGCAAGAGGCTATAAAATCGCTCCCCTTCTTTTGGGGGGCGAACATAACCCATCACCACATCGCCGTTGCGCAATCCGAACCGGCGGATCTGCGTTTGGCTCACATAGACATCTTCTGGTGAGGGCATATAGCCATCCACCCTTAAGTAGCCTTTCACCTCTTTGTCCTCGGTGATCTCCAAAACCCCCTCCCGGAGCGCGAAGCCATGCCGCGCAGCGAAGGTTTCCAAGATGCGCCGAACCAAGTCTTGCTTCTTGAGTTTGGATGCTCCCGGAATTTCTAAGGACCGGGCAATCTCCTGAAGTTCCGCAAGGGTTTTGGCTTCCAGTTCGCTGAGGTCAAACTCGGTTGCGGTGATGATTTCTTGCTCAGTCATACAGCTCAAAGCCCTCCTTTGTGCGAAGGTTCTGCAGAAATGGCGACCGATGGGAAGTGCTCTTATCTGCGCCCTCGTTTGCCCCGATGGTGGGAACCTTCGCTGTGGTTACACCTATATACTGCCACAAAATTGGCGCAATCGCAATATCTCCGGTCACCCACCACCATAAATCTCCGGGCGCAGCACCCCGATATAAGGCAAGTTGCGATACTGCTGGCGGTAATCCAAGCCATAGCCGACCACAAACTGATTGGGGATGGTAAAGCCCAAGTAGTGGATCGTCACTGGGACGATCCGGCGTTCTGGTTTGTCCAGCAAGGCGCAAACCCGCACGCTTGCCGGGTTGCGAACGCGAATGAGGTTCAGGATGTAATTCAGGGTCAATCCTGTATCCACGATGTCTTCCACGATCAACACATGCCGCCCTTGGACGCTGTCGTCTAAATCCTTCAGGATGCGGACGACCCCTGTTGACTTTGTGTCCATGCCGTAACTGGAGATGGCAATGAAGTCGCAGGAGCAGGGGATGGTCAAGGAGCGCATCAGGTCGGCTAAGAACATCACTGCTCCTCGCAACACCCCAATCAAGTGTAACTCCTTGCCCTCGTAGTCCTTGGAGATTTGGGCACCCAGTTCAGCGACGCGGCGTTGGATTTGCTCTTCAGTTAGCAATACGGCTTCAATGTCCCGGTGCAAGTCGGTGCTGACCACTTGTCATCACTCCCACTCTATGGTTGCTGGAGGCTTAGAAGTGATGTCGTAGACCACCCGGTTGACACCTTCCACTTCGTTGCAAATGCGAGTTGCCATTCGCTCCAATACTTCATAGGGCAAGCGAGCCCAGTCTGCAGTCATGCCATCTTCACTGTAAACTACTCGCACTGCGATGGTGTAGCCATAGGAGCGGCGGTCTCCCTTCACCCCAGTGCTCCGAACAGGCAACAAAACGGCGAAGGCTTGCCAGACCTGACGATACAATCCTGCCCGCCGAATTTCCTCCATGACGATGGCATCGGCTTCCCGCAAGATAGCTAAGCCTTCGGATGTCACTTCTCCCAAGATTCGGATTGCTAATCCGGGACCGGGGAAGGGGTGCCGCCAAGCGATTTCCGGGGGCAGTCCTAACTCCTCAGCCACTTCCCGCACTTCGTCTTTAAACAGGTAGCGGAGGGGTTCAATCAACTCAAACTGCATGTCGGGAGGCAATCCCCCCACATTGTGATGGGTTTTAATCCGAGCAGCGTGTCGGGTCCCACTTTCTATCACATCGGGGTAAAGGGTTCCTTGAGCTAAGAAGCGGATGCGTCCCAACTTGCGTGCTTCTTCTTCAAAGACCCGCACAAACTCCTCGCCAATGATCTTTCGCTTTTCCTCAGGGTCTACGACCCCCCGCAACCGCCGAAGGAACCGTTCGCTGGAGTCGGCATACACCAAGTTCACGCTCAGAACTTCTCGGAAAGTGTGCAGCACTCGTTCGGCTTCCTCTTTTCGCAAGAAGCCGTGGTTGACGAAAATGCAGGTGAGTTGGTCCCCTACGGCTCGGTGAACCAAAGCAGCGGTGGTGGTAGAGTCCACGCCACCGCTAAGGGCGCAGAGCACTCGTTCGGTGCCCACCCGTTCCCGAATAGCCTCCACTGTGGCTTCTATGAAATTGCGGGGTGTCCAAGTGGGGCGACACCCACACCAGTTGTAGACGAAATTGCGAATGATTTCAATTCCCCAAGGGGTGTGGGAGACCTCGGGATGGAAGAGCACCCCGAAGAGCCGGCGGTGGGGATCCGCCATAGCCGCAATAGGAGCATTATTGGTCCTTGCTGTCACTTTGAAATTAGGAGGCGATTCTACGATCACATCGCTATGGCTCATCCAACAGACGAGTTGTGGGTTCAATCCGGAGAAAAGATCGCTGTCGTCTAACACCCGCAACTCCGTGCGCCCATATTCCGCCTTGCTGGCTCGTTCCACTTTCCCACCAAGCAAGTGAGCCATCAACTGCATTCCGTAGCAAATTCCCAAAACAGGAATCCCCAACTCAAACAGGCGCGGGTCATAAGTAGGTGCGTCCGGATCATAGATGCTGGCTTGCCCTCCCGAAAGGATGATGCCCTTGGGGCGCAGTGCTATCACTTCTTCCAACGGAGTATCGCAAGGGAGCAGTTCAGAATAGACTCGGCACTCCCGCACCCGTCGGGCAATCAGTTGTCCATATTGAGCCCCGAAATCCAAAACGACAATCAAGTCTTCAGGTCGCTGCACCATCCTATGAGAGCCCCCTTCAAGGAGTTAGCCATTATCTGTTGCTTTCGGGCTCTGAAATATCCCTTTCTTTTGTCCGTTTTGGGAACCACCACCAGTGGCTTTTGGGCACTCCCAAATCGCGCCGGAGGTCAGCGATATCAGGCAATAGCGCTTCCACAAGAGGCATCAATTTTCGCAACTCTTCGTCCAACTTTGCCAGCCTTCGCCGTTCGGAAGGGGATAATCCCTCTGGGTTTGTTCTCAAGGTCTGTTCCAAATCGCTGCGATCCAACAAAAGCAACTCCACATCCTCTCGCTCCACCTTCCTTTGCTGCCACAGCAAAGAGAGGGATCGGAGGTTGCGCTGATACCAGTGCAGCCACTCGGAAGGTGTTCCCGTAATTTCGCGTCTATCTGGTAGGTCGCGTCGGCGCTGTCTTGGCACAGACAGCCCCCCTTCGGGCTTATACCCTTCCAAGAGAAGGGTCTACCGTCCTTGACCGACGCCTTGTTCCCGCTGCAACCGTTTCCCCTCAGTGCCGATGGTTGGGGCAATCACGATTTGGCATTGGTGCATTTCTCGGATTGTGCGGGCACCACACATGCCCATCCCGTTCCTAAGGGCACCTACCAAGTTGAGGGTGCCGTCATCTTTCTGGGCAGGTCCTAACAAGATCAGTTCCAGCGGTGCTATCTGTCCCACAAAAATCCGCGTTCCCCTTGGAAGACCGGGGTGGGGCGTTGCCATCCCCCAGTGATACCCTCGTCCCGGTGCTTCTTTGGCAGAGGCAATGGGCGAACCAATCATGACCCCATCAGCACCGCAAGCGATGGCTTTGCAAATATCTGCTCCTGTCCGCATCCCGCCATCCGCAATGATTGCAACATACTTGCCCGTGCGCTTGAAAAACTCTTCCCGAGCCGCTGCTGTGTCCGCAATGGCGGTGGCTTGCGGGACACCAACCCCGACGACTTGGCGAGTGGTGCACGCTGCCCCCGGGCCAACACCCACCAAAATCGCGTCGGCTCCTACTTCCATCAGTTCCAGAGCGCCTTCATAAGTCACGCAGTTGCCAACAATGAGAGGAACAGAAATTTCTTTGCGAATCCGTTCCCAAGGTAGAGCAGGTTTCGTGCTGGAAAAGAACCGGACAGTGGTCACTGTAGATTGGATCACTGCTACATCAGCGCCTTCCTCAAGGGCAAGGGGCAATAACTCCAGTGCTCGCGCAGGAGTCGCCGCAACACCTAAACGAGCACCTGCCTTCTTGACCTCCCGAACCCGCTCCCGGATCAACTCAGGCTTAATCGGTTCCCGATACACCTCTTGCAGCACCCGCACCGCTTCTTCTCTTGAGGCATTCACGATCCGATCAATGACAGGGGTTGGATCTTCGTAGCGGACATGCAACCCCTCTAAATTCAGCACTGCCAACCCACCCAACCGAGACATTTCGATAGCGACTTTCGTGTCCACAGCAGCATCCATCGCCGATGCCAACACGGGAATGGACAGGGTAAGGTTGCCGATGGTCAAACTAAGGTCTACATCGTCTGGGTCTACAGAAACGGGTGCCGGCACAAGGGCAATCTCATCCAGCCCGTAAGCCCGACGGGCTTTACGACCAAAACCGATTTCTGTCTCCAAAGCACCATCCCTCCAACAAAGGTTCAGGCTGTTTTTACTGTTTTGCTGTCCTGTGTTTTGCCATTTATTTTGTCGCAGCCGACAGAGGCGTCAACCCATCTCATCACTTTTGTTGTAGGTTCCTTTTCTGACAACAGAGTCCCTGTGCGTTAGGAGCAACTGTTGGTCTTGTTGGTAGGAAGATGAGAACGCTGCCCTCCTCTCACTTGTAAGGTTGTTGCCAACTGACCGGGGTTCGCAACCCTCGCTGCAATTCCAGCAAGCAGGCTTGCTTGACAAGGATGTAAACGGCTCGTTCGGCACATGCAAAAAAGCCTGCCCAACCATCCAAAAAGCCGCCCTTCAGCACGAAGCGACGCAAAAATTTCCAAAAGGCATCCAGAACCGCCAATGCATTGCACTGTTTTCCTTGCAGAAAATCCCACTCTGCTTCAATCCGCGCCCGACGCAGGTTTCTCACCCACCAATCCACAAAGTCTTCTGCTGTGTAATGCCACAAAGGCGCTTCCAACCGACCAACAGGACCGTCCACATAGACCTTGCGATGCACTGGGCGTGGGTCGTGGCGAACCAGCCCTTTGCGAACCAGCCGAACCTCATAGTGGGGATAAA
>VAPR01001243.1_pt1 | contig 13203 bp, 9 predicted proteins | sample 3380701 | NCBI WGS metagenome assembly VAPR01 (sample SAMN11536904, study PRJNA540576) | hot springs metagenome | isolation source: hot spring wet sediment | place: Spain: Lobios | collected 2014-01
GAGGCACCTGAGCTGCTGCCGCTGGACGACCTGATCATCTGCGTCTTTTCGCTCGCCGGTGAAGGCCCTGTGCAGCGATTGAAGCAGTTGGGCAAACGTCTCTTGGCCGAGTGGGAAGCCGCGCATGCGGAGCCGCTCTCTCTGGTCGTGTACGACTCGCAAGATCCGACTATCTCACTGAATCAGAAGTACCTGCATGCCAGACAGGCGCTGGAAATCCGCTTTTTTAAAGGCTACCGGCAGATTTCCGTGATTCAGGACCAGGTGGACTGGGTGATGATCGACCCGTTTTTGACTCCGGCGGAACAGCGGACGTGGATTGATATGCTGAATGACGCCGACCGGGAACAAATCAAGATGTGGATGTACCGGGAGTTTTTGAACAAGGAAGAGCCGTACCCGGAACCGGGTCTCTTGCGCACCCGCCTGACCAGCATCCTGGCCCAGGTCCGCCGTTTCATGAAAGTCTACTATCTGGACGAAGGGGCGCTGGAAGACCGCTACCACCGCGTGTTTGAGACGATATTGTACAATCCGATCCTGTACCGGATTGTCCAGGAGTTTTTGCTGTTCCTGTACGATGTGCTGGACTCGGCCAAAGCGCACCAGGAAGAAGCACGCACCGACATCATCGAGCAGGCGATCCGCTACATGGAGGAGCATTTTCGGAATCGCGACCTGCGTCTGGAGGACGTCGCCCGCCACGTCGACAGAAGTCCGGCCTATTTCAGCTCGCTTTTGACCAAGAAGCACGGCAGCTCGTTCCGCCAACTCCTCACTGCGATCCGGGTGAAAGAAGCGCAGCGGCTTTTGCTCGATACGAAATGGTCGATTCAGGAGATCGCGGATAAAACGGGTTTCGTCAATGTCAACTATTTTAGCAAGATATTTAAAGAAAAGACGGGGACAACCCCTCGTTCATTTCGAAATCGAAAGAAAGAATAAAAATCGAAAGAAAAGATACGTTTTTATTGAAAGCGTTTTCGGTTCTTCCCCGTTGACGTAAATAATGAGAAAAATTCGAAAAGCAGCCGCCTGTTTTCGCCAGGGGCTGTTTTTTATACTCAAGAGTAAGCAAGAACATTCAGAAAAGCAGGTGAAATCATGACGGCAAAAACACAAACGATACAGGACCTGATTCAGCAATACTCCGGAACAGAACTGCACACCAAAGGATGGATTCAGGAAGCAGCTCTCCGCATGCTTCTCAACAACCTCAATGAGGATGTAGCCGAGTATCCGGAAAATCTGGTGGTGTACGGAGGGATCGGCAAGGCCGCGCGGAACTGGGAGTCTTTTGAGGCAATCATCAAGACGCTGACCAATCTGGAGAGCGACGAGACGCTGCTGGTACAGTCCGGCAAACCGGTAGCGGTGTTCAAGACGCACAAGGACGCTCCGCGCGTACTGCTGGCGAACTCCAACCTGGTTCCGGCATGGGCCAACTGGGAGCACTTCCACGAGCTGGACAAAAAAGGCCTGATGATGTACGGACAGATGACGGCAGGAAGCTGGATCTATATCGGCAGTCAGGGGATCGTGCAGGGAACGTACGAGACCTTCGCCGAGTGCGCTCGTCAGCACTTTGAAGGAACGCTGGCGGGAACGATCACGGTTACGGCAGGACTGGGCGGCATGGGCGGCGCTCAACCGCTGGCGGTATCCCTGAACGGCGGAGTCAGCATCAACATTGAAGTGGACCGCACCCGCATCCAGCGCCGTCTGGATACCCGCTACCTCGACGTGATGACGGAAAGCCTGGACGAGGCCATCCACATGGCACTGGAGGCAAAGCGCGAGAAAAAAGGCATCTCCATCGGTCTTTTGGGCAACGCGCCTGAAGTGTTGAACGAAATGCTGAAGCGCAACTTCATCCCGGATGTGCTCACTGACCAGACCTCTTCTCACGACCCGTTGAATGGATACATCCCAGTCGGCATGAGCCTGGAAGAAGCCGCGGAACTGCGCAAAAAAGATCCGCAGGCTTATGTGGCAAAGTCAAAGGCGAGCATCGCCGAACACGTCCGCGCCATGCTGAAAATGCAGGAGCGAGGAGCCGTTACCTTTGACTACGGCAACAACATCCGTCAGGTGGCGAAAGACGAGGGCGTCGAGGATGCATTCAACTTCCCGGGCTTCGTACCTGCTTACATCCGTCCGCAGTTCTGCGAAGGCAAAGGGCCGTTCCGCTGGGTCGCGCTCTCCGGTGACCCGGAAGACATTTACAAGACAGACGAAGTAATCCTGCGCGAATTCAGCTACAATACCCACCTGTGCAACTGGATCCGCATGGCGCAAGAGCGCATTCAGTTCCAGGGACTGCCGGCACGTATCTGCTGGCTGGGTTACGGCGAACGGGCGCGTTTCGGTAAAATCATCAACGACATGGTTGCCCGCGGCGAACTGAAAGCGCCAATTGTCATCGGCCGCGACCACCTGGATTCCGGTTCCGTGGCGTCGCCAAACCGCGAGACGGAAGCGATGAAGGACGGCAGCGACGCAGTGGCAGACTGGCCGATCCTGAACGCCCTGGTAAACGCAGTCGGCGGAGCGAGCTGGGTATCCGTCCATCACGGAGGCGGTGTAGGTATGGGCTACTCCCTGCACGCAGGGATGGTCATCGTGGCTGACGGTACCAAAGATGCGGAAGCGCGTCTGGAGCGCGTACTCACCACTGACCCAGGCATGGGCGTCGTCCGTCATGCCGATGCTGGATACGATCTGGCTGTCAAAACCGCCAAGGAGAAAGGCGTACACATCCCAATGCTGAAGGAGTAGGCGAAAGCCTGCTCCCTCGGTTTACTCAAGGAGGGAGAAGCTATGACGAAGCAGACAAAACCACTATTTATCCGCAACGCAAGCCAGTTGGTGACGATGGAGGGAGGATCGGAAGCCCCGCTCGTCGGCAAACAGATGGAACAGATACAGGTGATTGAAAACGGAAGCGTATGGCTGGAAGACGGTGTGATCCGCTCCGTCGGCAGCGACGAGGAATTGGTGGAAGCCTACCGCGATCGACTGGGAGAAGCGGACATCATCGACGCATCTGGCAAGCTGGTAACGCCTGGGCTGGTCGATCCACATACCCATCTCGTCCACGCAGGCACTCGCGAAAATGAATTTAACATGCGTCTCCAGGGTGCCACCTACATGGAGATTATGAACAACGGCGGGGGGATCCACGCCACAACGACGGCCACGCGCAAGGCGGACCACCAGCAGTTGTTTTCAGAGAGCAAAAAGCGCCTCGACCTGTTTCTCTTGCATGGTGTCACCACCGTAGAAGCAAAAAGCGGCTACGGTCTGACGCTGGAAGCGGAGATCAAGCAGCTGGAAGTAGCGAAGCAGCTGCACGAACAGCACCCGGTTGACATCGTCAGCACCTTTATGGGTGCCCATGCCGTGCCGAGAGAGTACAAGGAGAATCCGGACCGTTTTGTCGACATCGTGATTGACGAGATGATCCCGGAAGTGGCTCGCCGCAGACTGGCTGAATTTAACGACGTCTTCTGCGAACGAGGCGTGTTCACGCCGGAGCAATCGAAGCGCATCCTGGAGGCCGGGATGAAGCACGGTTTATTGCCAAAAATCCACGCCGACGAGATCGAACCCTATGAGGGAGCGGAGCTTGCCGCAGAAATCGGAGCCGTTTCCGCCGACCATTTGCTCCGTGCTTCGGACAACGGGATCAGGATGATGGCGGAAAAAGGCGTGATTGCCGTTCTGCTGCCAGGGACTGCCTTTTTCCTGATGGCCGAGTCGGCGAACGGCCGCAAAATGATCGACGCAGGGGTGCCGGTAGCGATCTCAACTGACTGCAATCCGGGCTCATCCCCGACCGTTTCCCTGCCGCTGATCATGAATCTGGGTTGTCTGAAGATGGGCATGACCCCTGCGGAAGTGCTTGCCGCAGCAACGATCAACGCCGCACACGCAATCAAGCGGGCTGACCGAATCGGCAGCATCGAACCAGGCAAGCAGGCGGACATCACAATCTTTGACGTGCCCAACTACATGGTGCTGCAGTATCGCTACGGCGTGAACCACGTGCACACTGTGGTCAAAGGCGGCGTAAAAGTCGTGGACGGAGGGCGTTTGGCGTGAAGGCATATCCGTATCCCTTGCTCAAACCCCCCAGCTTTGTCTGGGACAGAAGCGCAGCGCCTGCAGAGCCCAAGGTAAACGAATGGATTCAGACACTTGATCCGACACAGGCGGAGGCACACGACTGGACGCAGTACGACGTGGCGCTCCTCGGCGTACCGCTTTCCCGCTCGTCGATCTCCGCGTCAGCTGCGAGCGAAAACCCGGATGCTTTGAGACGGGCATGGAAGTATTTTACGACCTACAATCTTGACTATGATGAAGATTTGTCCGATCTGCGAGTCGTTGATCTGGGCGACGTCCGTCAGCACGTGACAGATATCGCCATCTGCCACCGGAACATCCGGGAAGCCATGTTCCACATGCGGAGCCACCATCCGCACATCCTGCCGATGTCGATGGGGGGCGACCACTCCATTACCGCGATGCTGGTAAAAGGATGGAACGATGCCCATCCTGGAGAGCGCGTCGGCATTCTGCAGCTGGACACCCATTTCGATCTGCGGGATTTATCGGACAACGGTCCATCCAACGGCACGCCTGTCCGCAATCTGATCGAAAGCGGAGTGGTGCGGGGCGAAGACGTCCACAACATCGGTCTCCACGGTTTCTTTAATGCTCGCTCGTTGAAGGAATACGCGGATGCAGTAGGAGTGAACTACACCACCATGCGCCAGGCGCGAAAACAGGGAATCGAACAAACTGTTAGCGCAGCGCTGGAACAGCTCGCAGTCAAGGTGGATACGATCTACTTTACCGTTGACATGGACGTGCTCGATATCAGCTACGGACCCGGTGTGCCGGCTTCTACACCCGGCGGCATGCGCAGCGATGAGCTGTTTGAAGCCGTCTATCTGGCAGGGAAGCACCCGAAAGTGAAAGCGATGGATCTGGTTTGTCTTGATCCGTTTAAAGACAGAGGGGAAGCCACTTTGAAAACGGCAGTTCATACCATGCTCTCATTTCTGACGGGATACAAACACAGAGAGAGATAGAACCATACCGGATAAAAAGGAACGAGAAAACGTTATTACAAAAGGGGGATTATGAGAATGGCTGCACCAAGTCCGGAAAGCGTTGCAAGAACAGACCAAAAGCCAGGGTTTTATACGGCTGCGAACGCCATGAAGTTTGTCGTGTTCAGTTTGATCGGCATTTTTATGTTTTTCGTTCCGATTACCGTAGGCAATACGTCGTCCATTCCGCTTGATCACGTAGTGAGCTGGATTCGGGCCGCCGTTCCTTCCGTGATTCCTCTTTATGCGCTCCTGGTTATCCTGCTGGGAGCCGCCTATCCGTTCGTGACCAAAAGCTGGAACAAGAGCAAGGTGAACATGGTGTTTTCCGTGCTGAAGGTCGTCGGTGTGGTGGTTGCCTTCATGATCTATCTGAAAATGGGACCGGCCTGGCTGATGGACAAAAACATGGGTCCATTCCTCTTCGAAAAGCTGGTGATTCCAGTCGGACTGGTCGTTCCCATCGGTTCCGTGTTCCTGGCGCTGCTCGTTGGGTATGGGTTGATGGAATTCATCGGGGCGCTGGTGCAACCGATCATGCGCCCGATCTGGAAAACGCCTGGCCGTTCTGCAGTCGATGCGGTGGCCTCTTTCGTAGGCAGCTATTCCATTGGTCTGTTGATTACCAATCGCGTGTTTAAAGAAGGCAAATACACGGTGAAAGAAGCGGCCATTATTGCAACCGGTTTCTCCACCGTTTCCGCGACATTTATGATTGTCATCGCCAAAACGCTTGGTCTGATGGAGTACTGGAACCTGTACTTTTGGGTTTCGCTGGTAGTAACCTTCCTGGTGACCGCAGTAACCGTCCGCCTCTGGCCTCTTAGTAAAATGAGCGACGAGTACTATGACGGCAAGGGAGACCCGGAAGAGGTGATCAAGGAAAAACGGCTGCAGCATGCGTGGCGAGATGCGATGCAGACGGCAGACAAATCCTTGAGTCTGTGGAGAAACATCTGGGAAAATCTCCGGGATGGTTTTGTCATGACGATGGGCATCCTTCCATCGATCATGTCGGTCGGTCTCATTGGTCTTGTGCTGGCTGAATTCACTCCGATCTTCGATATCGTCGGATACATTTTCTATCCGTTTACCCTGCTGCTGCAGATTCCTGAACCGCTTTTGGCGGCGAAAGCATCTGCCATCGAAATTGCGGAGATGTTTCTGCCGGCACTGCTTGTTGCAAAGGCACCTCTCGTCACCAAATTCATCATTGCCGTGGTGTCCGTGTCGTCCATTCTGTTCTTCTCAGCCAGCATCCCGTGCATTCTCTCCACCGAGATTCCCATCAGCATCCCGCAGTTGATCGTGATTTGGCTGGAACGCACCATTTTGACATTGATCTTCGTAACGCCTCTGGCGTATCTGCTGCTGCCGTAAGATTGTCGACGCGCTGCATAATGCGGCGGGTCGGCTCTATTCCTGTAAATGAATTCCTCCTTGTGGTAAACTATCAAATTGTAAGTCCATATTGTTTACATAGAACAGGAGGAGTGACAGTGGAAAAACACGTTGCAGCCTGCACGATGCTAAACAACGGCGTTTCGATGCCATGGCTGGGCTTGGGCGTTTGGAAGGTGAAAGAAGAGGAAGTCCAGCGTGCCGTGATCGCGGCGATTGAGGCGGGATACCGCAGTGTGGATACAGCGGCGATTTACGGCAATGAAGAAGGCGTGGGTGAAGCGATCCGCTACTCCGGCATCGACCGCGACCAGCTGTTCATTACCACGAAAGTATGGAATGCCGATCAGGGGTACGAAACGACCCTGAAAGCGTTCAATGAGAGCATGAAAAAACTGCGGCTCGACTACCTTGACCTGTACCTGGTGCACTGGCCGGTTAAAGGCAAGTACACCGAGACGTGGAAAGCACTGGAGAAGCTGAATAAAGACGGTTACGTCCGCGCGATCGGGGTAAGCAACTTCCAGATTCACCACTTGGAAGATTTGCTGGCACAGGGCGAGGTCGTTCCAACGGTCAATCAGGTCGAATATCATCCGCTTCTCACGCAACAGGAGCTGCACGCCTTTTGCAAGCGTAACCGCATTCAGCTGGAGGCATGGAGCCCATTGATGCAGGGCAATCTGGATCAACCTGTTCTTGCGGAAATCGGCAGCAAGTACGGTAAAACTCCGGCACAGGTCGTCCTTCGCTGGGATTTGCAAAATGAAGTGGTAACCATTCCGAAGTCGATCACACCAGAGCGGATTCGCGAAAATGCCGCACTTTTCGATTTCGAGCTGACTGTCGAAGAGATGGCCGCGATTCATGCACTGAACCAGAACAAGCGGTTCGGTCCTGACCCGGACAACTTTGACTTCTAAATGAGCGAAAAAGGTAACCCGATCACTGGAACGCGGGTTACCTTTTCGCTTTCATCTGGAACGTCTATAGGAGATGATCCGGCGGTACATCGCCTTGTTTTTCAATTTGAGAAACAACGAGTAATCCGGTGTCAGGTTGGCTTCGATGATCCAGACTCTGCCGTGGACGTCAATCCCCATATCGAGGCCGAACACGCGCTGTCCGGTGTAGTGGGTGGCGAGACGCCGGGCAGACCGAAGTGCTACGCTCTCGATCCGTTTCAACAGGTCTTTGGTGGATCGGTTTCCCATATCGGCCAGGCGAATGGCGGTGGGAACTGTCAGCACTTTTCCTCTGCTCCGCCTGATATTGGTTACGATGTAGCCCGGCCCTGCCACTTTGGCCAGCATACCCGTTACGACCCAGGCTGATCCGCGGCGCCGCTGCACCATCACACGGATGTCAAACGGACGTCCGTTCACGCGAGCCAGCCGGATTCCGCGCTGTACGATGTAGCTTCTATTTGCGTGGCTGCGGATGTACGAATAGGTTTTATCCTTTCCGTCAATTGTCCGCTTGCGTGCTCCGTAGTGTACCGAATAGCGGTTGTCACCTCGCGACGTGATCATCATCACGCCTACTCCCTGGCTTCCTCCGGTCGGCTTGGCCACCACTCTTGAATATTTGGAAAGCAGGTCAAACAGGTTTTTCCTGCTCATGAGGCGCGTGCGCGGCAGGGCGGAATGCAAGGCCGAATCGCGCCGCATTACTTTATACTTGATATACTTGGTTCCGTGACTTGCCAACAAAATCAACTCCTTGCCACATCATGGAGTAAACTACTCATCCTTTACTCTATGTCCACAACATCAAGTGGCTGTAGGAGGAACGCCTGTTTTTTAAAAATGGTCAGCTACCTGCCCGTCTTTACTCTGCTAGTTGATATCAGCTATACTGGGAATTAGAACCTTATTTCATCTAATGAAACAATGATCGGAATTTTAGGCTAATGAATGTGGGTGAGAAACCAATGGAAGAGCAAAAATCAAATGTGCGGGCAGTGGAGCGGGCACTGGACATCCTGCTGTGCTTCACGGACGCGACTGAGCTGGGGTTAAGCGAGATTGCCAGCCGCATCTCCCTGCACAAAAGCACCGTGCATCGCCTGCTGGCCACCCTTGAAAACAAGGGCTTCGTCATTCGCGACGCGCAGACTGACAAGTATCGGCTCGGTTTCCGCCTGTGGGAGCTGTCGGCTAATCTGTCGCACTCTGACGATCCGGCGATGATCCTCCTTCCTGAGATGGAGCGGCTGCGCGATGTGGTAGGAGAGACGATCAGCTTGTACGTGCGGGATGGACTCGAGCGGATTCGAATCCAGGCGGTGCAGAGCAATCAGCCGATTCGCCGCGTCGCGCCAATCGGAGCGCGGATGCCGCTGTCTGTCGGGGCTTCCAGCAAAGTGCTCGTCACCTATGCGGAACCAGACGTGCGCCAAGCCGTTCTGAACGATCCGCTTTGGCCGGAATCGATCGACAAGACGGCGTATATCCAGCAGTTGGAACAGATACGCCAGCAAGGCTATGCAACCAGTGTGGAGGAGCGGGAGCTGGGGGCCGCAGCTGTGGCAGCCCCGATCTTTAACCGCAACGGCAAGCTGGTTGCCGCCATCGCCGCCTCCGGCCCGTCCAACCGGCTGACCCCGGAAAAAATGAGCGAATTTGCCGCCCCGATTATGGAAACTGCCAGCAGAATGGGCAATATGGTGAAGTAAGAGGAGCATCCCGGAACAGTCGGGATGCTTTTTTATTAAGGAAAAGCCACGTTTTGGTTTCAAGCGGAGACGAGCTGGCCGATACCCGTCTATACAGGCTGTTCGCAACAATCATAGGATGCGTAAGTGCTATCTGAAGGACAGTGGAAACAAAGGGGCGAGTTGGGCAATGCGAATGGCAAGCAAGTGGAAAAAGCATCTGATCCTGTCCAGGCATCCGTCTATCCGTCGGCATCTTCCTGAAACCTACCTGTTGAATCAGCGCTCGTTGTTTCATCTTCTGCAAAAATATCCTGTGGTTTTCTTGAAGCCGGTGAAAGGCACGGGGGGCAACGGAATCATTCGTATACGGCGTAACGGTAATGCGTATGATGTGCAAACGGGTTCCGTCAACAGGGTCGTACGTGATCGCCGCAACTTATTTGGGGTTGTAACCCGCTTGACGCGTAGAAGAAGCTATCTGGTTCAACAAGGCATTTCTCTGTTGACGATTCATCGGCGTCAACTCGATTACCGCATTCTGATGTTAAAACCGGGTCATTCCTGGCTCTCGATGGGGATCATGGGAAAATGGGCGGCACCGAATAACATTGTCACCAACTATTGCAGGGGAGGCAGTCCGATCAGGTTGGGCGACTCGTTAAAGCGCAGCTTACGATTGTCGAATGAACAAATCCGGATGATGGAGCAGCGAATCACGAATGTCGGGTACCAGGTGGCACGAGCCATGGGTGATCCGTACGCCATGCGGGAAATGGGGCTCGATATAGGGATTGACCAGGACAGACGAATTTGGGTGCTGGAGGTTAACACCGGGCCCAAATTTGAACTGTTTCGCTTTCACGCTGACAAAACGCGGTACAGAACCATTGCAGGCTACATGAGGAAGATCAGATCTGGGCGATGACCGGATGATGGAAAAGCAAAAAGGCAGGCGATCTTTTCAGATGCCTGCCTTTTGTGTCTGGAGAGTATATGATGCTACGCTGTTACGTGATTTTCCTCGTCGAGCAGTTGGCGCAATACGGTTTGCAGAATACCGCTGTTGCGGTAGTAATCTACGTCAACGGTACTGTCGAGGCGCACGATTACGTCAAACTCGAACTTGGTGCCGTCTTGGCGGGTTGCCACGACTTTCAGTTTTTGGCCAGGCTGTACGTTGTCGCTCAAGCCGACGATATCAAAGGTTTCTGTACCGTCGATGTTGAGGCTCTTCCAGCTTTGGCCTTCCACGAACTGCAGCGGGAGTACGCCCATACCTACCAGGTTTGCACGGTGGATACGCTCGAAGCTTTCAGCGATGACCGCTTTGATGCCCAGGAGGAACGTACCTTTTGCTGCCCAGTCACGGGAGGAACCGGTACCGTACTCTTTGCCTGCCAGTACAACCAGCGGCGTGTTGTCTGCTTGATACTTCATGGAAGCATCGTAGATGGACATGATTTCGCCGGTCGGCAGGTATTTGGTTACGCCGCCCTCGGTGCCAGGAGCCACTTGGTTGCGGATACGGATGTTGGCAAACGTACCGCGCATCATCACGTCGTGACTTCCGCGGCGAGCGCCGTAGGAGTTGAAGTCCTTGCGTTCCACGCCTTTGGACTGCAGGTACAGTCCTGCCGGGCTGGTCGGCGAGATGTTGCCGGCCGGAGAGATGTGGTCGGTTGTGACGGAATCACCAAACAGTGCCAGTGCTTTCGCGCCCTTGATTTCGCCGATGTGACCCACTTCGCCAGTAAGGTCTTTGAAGAACGGCGGCTCCTGGATGTAGGTGGAGTTTTCATCCCACTCGTACAGATCGCCGGTCGGAGCATCGATTTCGTTCCAAGCCTTGTTTTGCGTGAATACCTGTGCGTATTGGGAACGGAACAGCTCCGGATTCATTGCTTTGTCCATCGCTTCAGCCAGCTCTTGCGGAGTCGGCCAGATGTCTTTCAGGTAGACCGGTTGACCGTCTTTGCCGGTGCCGATCGGATCTTTCGTCAGGTCGATGTCGACTGTACCTGCCAGCGCGTAGGCGATAACCAGCGGCGGGGAAGCGAGGTAGTTCGCTTTTACCTGTGCGTGAATGCGGCCTTCGAAGTTGCGGTTGCCAGAGAGAACCGCAGCGACGGTCAGGTCGTTTTCTGCAATCGCCTTGCTGGTTTCTTCCGGCAGTGGACCGGAGTTGCCGATACATGTGGTGCAGCCGTAGCCGACTACGTTGAAGCCGATTGTGTTAAGCGAATCGATCAGGCCGGCGTCGATCAGGTATTGCGTAACGACGCGGGAACCTGGAGCGAGCGAGCTCTTCACGAATGGAGGCTTCTTCAGGCCTTTTTCTACCGCTTTCTTCGCTACGATACCTGCGCCCAGCATAACGCTCGGGTTGGAGGTATTGGTACAGGACGTGATCGCGGCGATTACCACGGAGCCGGTCTTCAGTTCGGCTTTCTCGCCGTTCGGATAGGTTACTTCCGCTTTCGCGTTGATCTTCTCTTCTGTCAGACCAAAGCCGCCTTTTTCGATCGGCGCGCGGAGGCTGTTGTTGAAGGATTCCTTCATGGAAGTCAGCTCTACGCGGTCTTGCGGACGCTTCGGACCAGCAAGGCTCGGCACCACGGTGGACAGATCCAGTTCCAGGGTTTCGGAGAAGACAGGATCTGGCGTTTCATCCGTACGGAAGAGGCCTTGTGCCTTGGTGTAGGTTTCAACCAGGTTGATCAGCTCTTCGCTGCGGCCTGTTTGACGCAGGTAGTTGATCGTTTCTGCGTCAACCGGGAAGAAGCCCATGGTTGCACCGTATTCAGGCGCCATGTTGGCAACAGTCGCGCGGTCTGCCAGCGAGATGTTGGAGAGACCAGGACCGTAGAATTCCACGAATTTGCCGACTACGCCTTTTTTGCGCAGCATTTGCGTTACAGTCAGAGCCAGGTCGGTAGCAGTTGCGCCTTCGGACAGAGTGCCGGTCAGTTTGAAGCCGACTACCTCAGGAGTTACGAAGTACATCGGTTGGCCGAGCATGCCTGCTTCTGCCTCGATACCGCCAACGCCCCAGCCGAGTACGCCCAGACCGTTGATCATTGTGGTGTGGGAGTCGGTACCCACGAGGGAATCAGGGAAGGCAACCAGTTCGCCGTTGACTTCACGTGTTGCAACAACAGAAGCGAGGTATTCCAGGTTTACCTGGTGAACGATACCGGTTGCAGGAGGAACCGCACGGAAGTTGTCAAATGCGGTTTGCGCCCAGCGCAGGAAACGATAGCGCTCCTGGTTGCGTTCAAATTCAAGCTTCATGTTGTTTTCCAGCGCATTTTCATGGCCGAAATCGTCAACCATGACGGAGTGGTCGATAACCAGGTCTACTGGTACGAGCGGGTTGATTCGCTTCGGATCTCCGCCAGCGCGTTTCATTGCAATGCGCATCGCAGCAAGGTCAACGACAGCCGGTACACCGGTAAAGTCCTGAAGGACGATACGAGCCGGCATGAGCGGCACTTCTTGGTTTTCATCACGGCCTTTTGTCCAGTTGGCCAGTTGTTGTACGTGTTCTTTTGTGATGGCACGGCCGTCAAATTGACGAACAGCCGCTTCCAGCAGCACTTTAATCGAGAACGGCAATTTGGAAACTTCGCCAATTCCCTGCTCTTCCAGGCCTTGCAGGCGATAGTACGCGTAGGTCTTGTCGCCTACCTGCATGGAGGACTTCACATTGTAAGCATCTTGGTTAGCCAATTGAATGACCTCCTTAAACGTTGGTTGAGAGTTTCATCAGATGAAACGCAGTTTCGTTTCTTGATTACGCTCCTATTATACTCGATTTGCTTCTTGTCTTCTACCCTCAATTTCATAATTTGTGCAAATGTTGTACGCATTATGCACCGATGTATTTCGCGTGCAAGGAACGAGCCACGCTCACATCGTCCGTGCCCTGGACGAGCACCCGGCCGTCGGGGAATACCACCAGGGTATGGGGTTCCGCATAAAAGCGGAGAAGAAACTTGTTGCGTTCCACCTTGCCGAGAGGGG
>VAPR01001244.1_pt1 | contig 13203 bp, 14 predicted proteins | sample 3380701 | NCBI WGS metagenome assembly VAPR01 (sample SAMN11536904, study PRJNA540576) | hot springs metagenome | isolation source: hot spring wet sediment | place: Spain: Lobios | collected 2014-01
GGAGTTCTACCGGCGGGAGCGGCCCGAGGAGGCACGCACCATCCACGTTCCCTGCGTGGTGTTCGACGGCCGCAGCGAGGACTTTGCCGCGGAGATGTTCGTGATCATCAACGCCACCCCCACTCGGATCAACAAGAGTCACCTGGTGGAACTGTACGAGCGGGTCACGTGGTGGCAGGCCACCCCCGACAAGAAGTTCGCGGCGCGGATCGCCCGCATGCTGTACGAGGAGCCCACGAGCCCTCTCCGGTACAAGATCAACCGGCCCGGAGGGCGCAGCCGCCAGGAGAAGTGGATCCTGCAGGCGGAGCTCTTCAACGAGCTGCACCGCTGGACCCGGGCCGCCTGGCCTCAGATCGAGCGGGCCGGCGCGCGGCCGGAGGACTACTACGGCATCGTCCGGGACTTCCTGCGGGCCGCGGAGCGGGTGTGGGGCGACGCGTGGGGCAACCCCAACTCCATGGTGACCCGGCCGGTGACCCTGAAGGCCATGCTGCGGGTGTGTGCGGACCTCGCGGCGCAGGACGCGGAGCCCGAAGAGGGCCGGGTGGCGCGGTGGGAGGAACGCCTGGCGCCGTGGGCGGAGTTGAGGCGCCTGTTCCGCGCGGACGGCTTCTACGAGCGCTTCCCCGCGAAGGGGCAGGTGGAGCGGGTCTCGCGGGTCCACCGGGAGCTGGCCCGCGCCGCGGGGGTGGAGCCTGCCGTGGCCGCCCGCCGGCCGAAGCGTTCGGAGGGACGATAGGTCCTCCCGGGCGCTGAGCACGCGTGGGTCTCTTCGATCTATCCCATCCACCCCTTCCGAGCGATCTGCCGCTGCCGCGCGGTGCCACGACGCTCGACCGGGTGCAGACGGCCATGCCGCTCCAGGCGGCGGGGCCGACGAACGCCCTCCGGGCGCTGGTACCGGTGGAGGGTGGCCTGGAGTTCCTCGAGGGGTCCCTGTGGCGGAGGGGCGACGAGGGCGAGCTTGGGGTGATCCTCGACTACGACGGTCAAGGGGGTCTGGTTTCGCTGGCGATCCTGGATGCATCCAGACGGGTGACGGAGGCTCAGCGGGTGAAGTGAGCCGCGGGGCGCCGTATCGGGCTAATTGGCGCTGAGCGTGAGGGTGCCGCCGTCCTCGAGCGGCTGGACCTGGACCGGCTCGCCCCGGAGGTTCTCTACGAACCAGGCAGGGTTCTCTGTGTGGACGGGGACCAGGTGGTGGGGCCGGACGGCACGGATGAACTCCAAAAGGTCGCCGGGGTGGACGTGGCCGCTGGCGTGGAGGCCACCCTCGAACACCGGCCGTCCGCGCTCGTCGGCTCCCTCCCAGCGGAAACCGTGAGGCTCCATCCGCAGCCGCCGGAGCCAGTTCCACAGCCTCCAGAAGTCCACCCGGTTGTCCTCCCCGTACGCTTCGGAGGAGGAGTAGACGTACACGCCGTCCTCGGGCTCGACGTCCAGCAGGTCCACCAGGTCGAAGAAGCTGAACGCCAGGAGGTAGCGGCCGGGGTCGCGCCGGACCTCCGCGGCATCCACGAAGCGCGCCCGGTGGCGGTTGGTGAACTCGCGCAACCAGAGGTCCCGGGCGAGCCGCGGCCGGGTGAAGAAGGCGAGGTTGGGATGCTGGAGGGTGGTGGAGAAGGTCGGCTCCGCGGCTGTGAGGGCCTCGAGCAGGTAGCCGTCCTTGGGCAGCACCACGAGTTGCCGGCTGGTTTCCGCTGCCACCTGGAGGAAGGTCTGCAGGCGCTCCACGTGGCGCGGCCCGAAGTCGGCGACCACGAGTTTGCCGGCGCTGGAAGCCACGACAGCCCTAGCGTTGGCGCACACCTGTGACTCCGTGACGTTCTGCTGTACCTCCCGGGTCAAGCGGGTGCCCTCCACCACGAGCACCGCGACCCGTTCGCGTTGGAGGTCTGCGACCATCGCGTCAAGCAGCCCCGCACCGGCGCCGTGGCGCCGGAAGTCGCCCGTGTACACCACGAATCCGTCGGCGCACTCAAACGCGAAGGCCAACGCGCCGGGGATCGAGTGGTCCACCGGGTACGCGCGGACCCGTACGCCGGCGTACTCCGGACGCGGCGCGGAGATCGGAGCGGGCTCGAGGGCCTTCCGCTGCTTAGGAAGGGTGGTCCACAGACGCTGGAGTGCAGGAGGCGGCTCGCGGTCGGCGGTGTGTGCGGGGCGGCCGAGGGAGGCACCGGAGGGATCCGCTTCCAACTCGCCTGCGGCGTTGGGGCTCCGCAGCCGGCAGTACGCCAGTTCCCCGTAGAACTCCGCTTGCCCCGTGTCCTGTAGAGCCTTGAGGATGGCTAGGGTCAGGCCGGAGGCGACGAGAGGGAGGTCACAACGCAGCACGCCCACGAGCCCGCAGTGGTCCAGGTGGGCGTGGCTCAAGAACAGGGCGTGGACCTCCAGCGGCGGGGCTTCGCCCGGGGCCCGAAGGTCCAGAGGGACCAGGTCTTCCCGGTACAGGCCGGAGAAGGAAGGGACCAGGCCGAGCTGCCACAGGTCGAACAGACCGCGGGCGGCGCGGGGGCGCAGGAACTCCTCAAAGTACCGACCCCAGCGCTGGTAGTTCAGCCCGAAGTCCAGCAGAAAGCCGGCGCGCCCTTCCCGGAGGAAGATCTTCGTCCCCCCGATGGTGCGCGCGCCGTCCAGGACCACCAGCCGCACGGCTCCGCGGCCATTCTACCCTGAGCCGGCAGGAGCCCGGCATATCCGGCGCGAACCGGGGCCACGTGCTGAAGGTGCTGGCGGATCACCGGGAAGCGCGGTCTGAGGTGCCGCGGCGGCTGCGGGAAATGGGGGTGGAGGTGGTGGAGACAGCCCTGCCGGTGGGGGACTACGTCCTGAGCCCCCGGGTGGGGGTGGAGCGCAAGACCGCCTCGGACTTCGTGGCCGCCCTGGTCCGCAAGCGCTTCACCCTCCAGGCGCAGCGGCTGCGGGAAGCGTTCGAGCGGCCCGTGTACGTGATCGAGGGCCGCCGGCTGTACGGCCTGCGGGACGTCCACCCCAACTTCGTCCGGGCGGGCCTGGCCACCCTGGTGGTGACCTACGGCATCCCCACGGTGTTCACGGAGGGCCCTTTGGACACCGCGGCCTTCCTCCTCCTGGTGGCGCGCCGCGAGCAGGGGGAGGCAGGCGCCGCGAACCTGGCGGTGCGGGAGGTGCCGCCTGCCTACCGGAAGGCCGGGGACGTCCGGGACCACCAGAGGCGGATGCTGGCAGCCCTGCCCCAGGTGGGGCCCCACCGCGCGGAACTCTTGCTGCGCCACTTCGGCAGCGTGGAGCGCCTGGCCGCGGCCAGCGTGGAAGACCTGACGCAGGTGCCGGGCGTCGGCAAGGTCCTGGCGCGCCGGATTCGCGAGGCCATGGCGGCGGGCGGGGAGGACGAGGTCAACGGACGACGGTGATGCGTCCCTCCACCCGCGGGCTGATGGTGCGCAGGCGCTGGATGGCTTCCATCACCGCGTTGGCCATGATGGGGCCGTCCACGGGGGACACCAGGACCTGGCCGCTGGCCAGCATGCCGTACCCGTCCCCGCCGCGCAGCATGAAGTCGTTGGTGGCCACGGTGTAGGTGGCCGCTTCGTCCAGAGGCCGGTCGCTCACCCGCACGTCCACGATGCGGGAGCCCGGGGGACGGGTGGGGTTGAAGGTGTAGCGCAGGCCGGAGACCTGGGGGAAGCGCCCCGCCACCTGTTCCCACTGGCTCAGGCCGTTTTCCAGGGCCTGCCGGATCACGGCGCCCGTCACCGCCACCTTCACCACCACGTTCCCGAAGGGAAGCCACGCCAGCACGTCCTTGCGCGCGATCCGACCCGCGGGGAACAGGGCGTTGGTGCGGATCCCGCCCCCGTTGGTGATGGCCACGTCCGCGCCCACCGCGGCCCGCATGACGTCCGCGATGAAGTTGCCCAGGTTGGACTCCTGCTGCCGGACCGTGGTGTTCCGCGCGTCCAGGGGCACCGTGGTCTCGCCGATGACCACCTCCAGCTCCCGGCTGAGCTGCTCCGCGTACCGCCGGACCAGCTGGGCCATCTCGGGGTCGGGCGGCACCCGCTCGTCCACGTCCACCAGCTGGTGCTGGGCGGCCCGGGAGCCGTCCAGGCGTAGGCGTGTCACCCCCAGCCACTTGGCGTCGGACCCTGCCTTCGCCACGAGACGGCCGCCCACCGTGGCGGTGAGAGGGTCGTGCTCGTGGCCGCCGATCACCAGGTCCACCTCCGGCACCTGGCGCAGCAGCTCCTGGTCCTGGGCCATGTTGAGGTGGGTGAGGGCCACGATCACCCGGGCACCGCGGGCCCGCAAGACCTTGACGACCTCCCGGGTCACCGTGAACACGTTGCCGAAGGTGGTGTTGCCCGGGGAGGAGAGGACCGCGGTGTCCTCCGTGAGGAGCCCCACGATACCCACCGGAACCCCTCCGGGCGTGAGCACCAACCAGGGCTTCACCCCGGGAAAGGGCCTTAGACCCGGGGCGAACACGTTGCTGACGACCCAGGGGAAACGCGACTCCTGGACGCGCTTGGCGAGCTCCTCGGGCCCGTAGTCGAACTCGTGGTTGCCGAAGGTGGCCGCGTCCACCTTCAGCTGGTTCATGCCCGCGATGAGCTGAGCCCCCTTGAACACCGAGGACTCCACCGAGGGCGAGATCAGGTCTCCCGCGAACAGCAGCAGGCTCACGGGCTCCCGGGCGCGGAAGGTCTTCACCACCGTGGCCAGCCGGTCGAACCCGCCCCGACGTCCCCCGTCCACCGCCGTAAGCTGGTAGACGTCGTTGAAGTGGAGCAGCGTGAGGACAGGGGGTTGGGCGGGAGCGGGAAGGGCCAGCAGGAAGGCCAGGCCAAGCAGGACGAGGGCGGTCCGAGATCTCATATGGGTAATCCTCCTCGCCTACCAGGATAGACCGCGGGACCCGAGACGAGGGATCCTGCAGTCCCTGGCATGCGTGTGACGGCACCTGTACACAGGTTCAATATAATCGGCGCAAGAGTCTACGCTTGGCGGTTTTGGGGGCACTGAGGTAAGGGGGATCGGGCGCGGGAGGACCAGCATGCTGCGGGAAGGCCAGATCGTGGTGGGGCCGCAGTTCTCCGAGCCCATGGTGGTGGAGACGGTGCGGGCCGACGGGGTGGACACGTGGGTGGTGGGCCTTGTGGGCCAGCGCACGCAGCAGTTCCGGCGGGTGACCCTCTCCCGGGAAGACCTGCAGGTCCTTCAGGTCCTGGAGCGCGAGCGGCGGTTCGACGCCGACGGTCAGCTGCTTCGGGTCGGCGTGGAGGCCTACCGCCTCGGCATCGCCTACGAGTTCGACCCCTACTTCGGCCTGTCCATCTCCCGGGTAGACCCGCTGCCGCACCAGCTGGAGGCGGTGTACGACTACCTGCTGAAGTTGGGCCGGGTCCGGTTCCTGCTGGCGGACGACGCGGGGGCCGGCAAGACGATCATGGCCGGCCTACTCCTGCGCGAACTCAAGCTGCGGGGGCTGGTGGAACGTACTCTGGTCGTCTGCCCGGCGAACCTAACGTTCCAGTGGCAGCGGGAGCTGAAAGAGAAGTTCGGGGAGACCTTCCTGGTCCTGAAGGGCGGCGAGATCCGGGAGCAGTTCGGCGTCAACCAGTGGCAGGAGCACAACCAGATCATCACGTCGCTGGACCTGGCCAAGCGCGAGGACATTCTGCCGGGACTCCGTCAGGTCGAGTGGGACCTTGTGGTCGTGGACGAGGCCCACCGCATGTCCGCGTCCGACCCGGACCATAAGACGCAGCGGTACCGGCTGGGAGAGCTCCTCCGCGACCGCAGCGACCACCTGCTGCTCCTGACGGCCACTCCGCACAAGGGTGACCCGGTGAACTTCTCCTTCTTCCTGCAGCTGCTGGACCAGGACGCCTTCGCCGACGTCCGATCCATCCGCGAGGCGATGGAGCGCCGCCGGGCGCCGTTCTACCTGCGGCGCACCAAGGAGGCCATGGTCTACTTTCCAGAGCAGCAGCCCGACGGCACCTGGGCGACCCGGAAGATCTTCACCCGCCGGATTCCACATACTGTGGACTTCCGCATCGAGGGTGACGAGTACGCGCTGTACCGGGACGTGACGCGGTTCGTGAAGCGCCAGAGCGCGGCAGCCGCAGCCCGGGAGGATGACCCTCGCGCCCGGGCCGTGGGCTTCCTCATGGCCCTGTTCCAGCGCCGACTGGCCTCCAGCACCTACGCCCTGCGGCGGTCCCTGGAAAACCGGGCGGCACGATTGTCCGATGGACTCAAGCGCGCCCAGGAACTCGCCCGGCAGGCTCCGCCCCAGCTGCCCGACCCCGACGAGTTCGAGGAGATGGAAGATGCGGAGCGCGAGCGGCTGGAGGAGATCCTGGCCGCGGTCACCCTGGCCCAGAACGCCGACCAAGTCCGGGAAGAGATCGCCGAACTGCAGCGGCTGGTCGAGCAGGCAAAGGCGGTCGAGGCGAGCGGATCCGAAGCGAAGCTGGCGAAGCTGCACGACCTCCTGCGGCGGGAGGGGTTCTTCGACCACCCCGAGCAGCGGCTCCTCATCTTTACCGAGTTCAAGGATACCCTGGACTACCTAGTGCGCAAGTTGCGCGCGTGGGGCTTCCGGGTCGGCTTCATCCACGGTGGCATGAAGCCGGGATCCCGTGATGAGCCGGGCACACGGCTTCATGCCGAGCAGCAGTTCTGGGAAGGGGCGTTCCAGATCCTGGTGGCCACCGAGGCGGCCGGGGAAGGCATCAACCTGCACTGCTGCCATATCATGGTCAACTACGACATCCCCTGGAACCCCAACCGCCTCGAGCAGCGCATGGGCCGCATCCACCGCTACGGCCAGCGCAAGGACTGCCTGATCTTCAACTTCGTCGCGACCAATACCGTGGAAGGCCACGTGCTCCACCGGCTGCTGGAGAAACTGAAGGAGATCCGGGACGCCCTCGACGACGACACCGTCTTCAACGTGGTGGGTGAGGTCCTCTCACCGGCGCACATCGAGCGGGTGCTCCGCGACTACTATGCGGGCCGGCTGGGCGAGGCCGACCTCGAGACCCGCATTCTCGAGGATATCGAGGAAGAACGCTTCCGGGCCATCTGCCAGCACGCGTTGGAAGGCCTCGCCACCAAGAGCCTCAACATCGGGATGCTGGTCGAGCGGCGGGCCCTGGCGCGAGAACGGCGCATCGTGCCGGAGACCCTGGCCCGGTTCCTCCGGGCCGCAGCACCTTACGTCTCCCTGCCTCTCCGGGAGGTGCCTCAGCTCCCCCACACGTTCGACCTCGCGGGTCCGGTCCCGGGGGTCCTTCGCCATCACGAGCGCGAGCCGGGCTGGCGCTACGGGCCGGTTGCAAGCCGGTACCCGCGCTTTTCCACCGACCGTGAAACTGCCGAACGCCACAGTCTTGAGTGGGTCACACCGGGCCACCCCCTGTTCGAGGCGGTGCGCCTTCACGTGTTCCGCCGAGCAGAGGAGGCGTTCCGACAGGGCGCCTGCTTTTACTCCCTGCACCACGACAGGCCCGCGCGACTTGACTTCTACCGGGCCCAGGTGGTAGACGGTCTGGGCCAGGTGGCACGCGAGACCCTGATGGCGGTGGAGGTCACGGAAGACGGCACCCCGCGGCTCACCGACCCGGCGGTGCTGGGGAACCTCACGCCTGCTCCTCCGCCGAGCCCACTTCCTTCGGTCGCGTACGCTCCCGAGCCCTCGGCGTGGCTGCACGAGGCGGCGCTGCGGCCGCTTTTGGAGGAGGTCCGTCGGGAGCGGACAGCCGAGGTCGAGCGCATCGCCCACCACGTGGAGCTGTCCCTGACGGAACTCATCGCCCGCGCCGACGAGCAGATCGGCCGGTTCCAGGAGGCGGTCGAGCGGGGGGACGAAGGAGCCCGGGGGCTACTGGCCCAGGCGGAAGCCCGGCACCAGGAGTACCTCCAGCGCCGGGAACGCCGGCGCGAAGAGCTCGAGCGCCAGAAGAGCCTGACGCTGCAGGGTGTGGAGCGCATTGCAAGCGTCCTCGTCCTGCCTCACCCGGAGCGGGAGGACCCGGAAGTCCAGGCCCTCCGCCCCGACCCTGAAGTGGAGGCCATCGCCATGCGGGTCGCCATGGAACATGAGCGGACAGCCGGCCGCCAGGTCTACGACGTCCACGAGCGCAACCTCGGCTACGACCTCACCAGCGTGGACCTGCGCTCGGGTGAACTCCGGCTCATCGAAGTCAAGGGCCTGAGCGGCGCCACCGGCCGGGTCCTCTTGACCCCCAACGAGCGTCGGGTGGCCGAAGACCGGCGGGACTGCTACTGGCTCTACGTCGTGACCGACTGCAGAGGCACGCCGCGTCTGCACGAGGTCCGCGACCCGGTGCGCTTCCCCTGGCATGAGGTGACGCGGGTGGAGCACTACTGGCTGGAGGTGGACGCACTGAGCCGGCCGACCGAGGTGCGGGAGCCGGAGGAGCCGTACGGAGGGAGCGCAACATGAGCAATCGTGCCGGCGGGGTGCCCAAGGAAGTGCTGGACGACATCGTTCGCCGGATCGTGGAGGTGGCGCGTCCCAAGCGCATCATTCTCTTCGGGTCGGCAGCACGGGGAGAACAGGGCGCGCACAGCGATGTGGACCTGCTGGTGGTGGTTCCGGATGGTGTCCCTCGTCGAAAGACTGCACAGGCGATCTACCGGAGGCTGGCGGGTCTCGGGGTGAGCAAGGACGTGGTGGTCGTGACAGAGGGCGATGTGGTGGAATACGGCGACAACCCGACCCTGGTCCTGTATCCGGCACTGCGGGAGGGCAAGGAGCTCTACCGTGCCGCAGGATAGGCGTGTGCCCGGATCGGCGGAGGATTGGCTGGCGAGGGCGAAGGGGGATCTGGCGCTGGCGAAGGTTCCGTTGCCACCGGAGGCTTTGTACGAGGATCTGTGCTTCCACGCCCAGCAAGCTGCGGAGAAGGCCATCAAGGCCATCTACCGGCATCGTGCCCTGGCCTTCCGGTACACGCATGACCTGGCGGAACTCCTCGCCGGACTGAAAGAGCACGGAGTCGAGGTCCCGCCCGCGGTGGAGGAGGCGCAGGTGCTGACCACCTACGCCTGGGAAGCACGCTACCCCGGCTTGGGCGAACCTGTCGAGGAGCCGGAATACCGGCGGGCCGTCGAGCTCGCGGAAAGAGTCGTCCGGTGGGCCGAGGAGTTGGTGGTGCGTAGGCCATGATTCCGAAAGCTTGTCGGCGCGTCGCTGAGCTGCACTTTCTGGTCGCCGCTCGGTTCCCCTGGTACGAGGTGAGGCGGGTGGAGCACTACTGGCTGGAGGTGGACGCGCTGAGCCGGCCGACCGAGGTGCGGGAGCCGGAGGAGCCGTACGGAGGGAGCGCAACATGAGCGGCCGGACCGGCGGGGTGCCCAAGGAAGTGCTGGACGACGTCGTCCGCCGGATCGTGGAGGTGGCCGCTCCGGAAAAGATCATTCTTTTCGGGTCCGCGGCGCGGGGTGAGCTGGGCCCCAACAGCGACATCGACCTCCTGGTGATCAAGGGGGGAGAGTATGATCCGGGACGTCTTGCCGAGCAGATCTACTTGCACCTCCGCGGGGCCGGAGCTGCGGTAGACGTGTGGTCACGCCGGAGGAGGTGGAGCGGTACAAGGACAGCTTCTGCCTGGTCATCTACCCCGCGCTGCGGGAGGGCATGGTGGTCTATGCCGCGTGAGCGGTTCGCCCCGAACGATCCGAGGGAGTGGTTCAACCGCGCGCCGCGCGCCTCAGCCGCTTCGCCGTCGAACCCTGCTATACCGGAGCTTCGGGCGTCCGGTCGCTGAGGCGGAGTACCAGGCCCTGTTTGGGCGTGGCGCGGGAAGTCGCCCGCTGGGCGGAGCAGCGGGTGGCGGAGCTACTGAGGTGAGGGGACATTGCGCCGGGGCTGGTGGGAGGCGCTGGATGGGGTTCGCCGAGCCCCGGGGGAGTTTCGTGGAATGCGAACACATGCTCGCCATCTAGACTGCTCCGCGTAGGTGTACTACAATTTGTATGCGCCACAGAATCCTGGAGATCATCTGGGACGAGGACGTGATCCAGAAGCTGTGGCGCAAGCACCGGGTGGTCCCCCGGGAGGTGGAGCAAGTAGTATTCGAGGACGACGGAGCGAGCTTCCGGTGGCACCGCAGCCGACGACACGGACGGCGGCTGCTCGTGCGGGGCCGTACGGCCGGAGGGCGACGCCTGCTGGTCATCCTGCGGCCGGTAGACCCCGAGAGAGGGGTGTGGAGATGCGCAAGCGCGTGGGACGACGACTGAGAGAGCGGGAAGAGGAACAGATGACCAAGGAAGAGGCGCTCCGCCTCTGGGAGGAAGCGCGGCCCGTGGAGGTGGAACGCCGGCGGGCGGAAAGCAGCGTGCTCTCCGTGCGGTTGTCGCACCACGTCTTCGACGAGCTGGTGGAGGAGGCTCGACGGCAGGGTAAAGGCCCCGCCACCCTCGCTCGCGAGCTGATCGAAGAGGGGCTCGCCCGGAGGGAAGACACCTCGCCAGCCCTGCTCCTGGAGACTCTGGCCCGCCTTTTCAGGAACCTCGAGCTGCAGAAGCCGAGAGTGCGGCTCACCGACACGTGGCGCGGCCTCGTGGTGGAATCTCGCCCTAGCGTACTGGAACCAGGACTCTGGGCAGCTTTCGGGCTCGGTCGGCCGGGAGCGTTGCTGCCCAAGGCTTCTACGGGCGCCGCGCGGGCGCCTGGCGAAGTGGAGCTCGAGGGGGCGTAGGTGGAGCCAGCGCGGGCACTCACCGACGAGTGGCGGGTTACCGTCCTGCTCTGCGACTTTGCGCAGGTCGCGGACGGAAAGCTCTACCTGCTGGGAGGAGGCTGGAGCCTGTGCGGACCCGGGCCGTTCCAGCACGGGCTCGCCATCAAGGTTGAGGTCCCGTGGAACGAGGCCAACCGCCCGCACGTGCTGGAAGGCGTGCTCAAGGACGCGGACGAGCGGCCGGTGAAGGTCGGCGACCCTCCGAACGAGTTACGCTTCCGGGTGGAGTTCGAAGTGGGGCGCCCTCCCGGGCTCCCGCCCGGTACGGCGCTGGACGTGCCGCTGGCCGTGAACTTCGGCCCCCTGGAACTGCCTCCGGGGGCCGCCTACTTCTGGTCGGTGAGCATCGACGGGCGAGAAGTGCAGCGGGTGAGGTTTAGGACTAGGGGGCGCTCATGACGCGAGCACGTGTGTCTCGCGACAGGAGCGAGCGGTCGGGGGTGATAGATGATGGCCAAGACAACGCGTGGTGCTCCGGAGGCTAGGCAGGTGAGACTGCTGGAAAACCTGCTGATTGCGCAACTTGCAATGGCGGGTGTCCCTCAAGAGGAAATCAGGAAGATCGTGGGCTGCGACATGAACCGAGTAAGTGCGATTGCCAAGCATGTGCGAATCCGGGGGAGCAACCGCAGGCGAGGGAGGGCCAGAGATGGCAAGAAGGCCAAAGACACGCCCTGACCCGGTAGTGGCGCGGTTAGACGCCATTCTAGAAATCCTACGCGACCTGTTCATCCTGGCGGGCAGAGGCGTGGGCCTGAGTCGGGACCAGGTGAGGGACTTGCTAGGCGTGAATACGCACCGCGTGAGTAGATTATGGCGGCACGTCCCTGGTGACAAGCGAGAGAGGTGATCAAGTGGCACGTGCTCGATTGGATCCGGAGATCCTAGAGAAGCTCGCAAGAAAGACCAACGCTACGGTAAAGTCCGTGCGAGAACGGGTGAGCCGTGAGGCTTCTCGTCGTGGGATTTGCTCGGAGGCGATGTTGCTAGTTCTGGCTGCGGAGCATGGTATCGGCTACCAACGGGCACTGAGGAAGCTCGATTCAAGTTCGCAGGCCCAGGTAAGGAGTGCGTTGGGAGGGCGGGCAGCTGGGGAAGCGAGGAGAGCTGCGGAACGAGTGGAGGGGCAGCAGAGGGGCGCGGACTGGGTTGGTGAGGCTATCGACGCTTTGCTTACGGATCCGGAGCTGCGGAACAGGTGCGCAGATCTGCTGCGGAAGCGGAAGTATCTGGACAGGGCGGTGAGGGAGGCGGCGACGGTGCTCGAAGATCGACTGAGGCAACGCAGCGGGCTCGGCAAGGACAAGGAGCGGACGAGGAGAGGATTGATCGCGCGTGTGCTCAACCCGGACCCGAGCAAGGCGATCATCAAGGTAAGCGACGACCCGGATGAACAAAGAGGAATTTTTGAATTGTGCGCGGGACTGGTGGGAGGCTTCGGAAACGCGTTGCACCATACGTTGAGCGAAGTGGGTCTCGGCGAGGCGTTGGCTCTGTGCGGGGTAGCAAACGTGCTGCTGAGACTTGTTGAGAAAGGGCGCGTCCACGACGAGCGAGTCGAAAAGCGAGAGGAAAGGGAAGGGCGAGCGGCGGTTGGTGGAGTGTGAGTAACTTGCGGCTTGAGTTGCTCCGGGAAACGTTGCCGCGGGGTCGGTGGCAGCGCGACGGAGAGAAGGGTGGCTTTTGAAGGATGATGAGGAACGGCAAGCGTGGGGTTGGTGGGGTGGGCGTCGTCGGGTCTTGAGCGGTCTACCGGGAGCAGCCGGGGGCTGGTTTCCGGAGATGATGCCTAGCGCGAACTCTGTCATGAAGGGAGGTGGGGGCGGGCGGCAGAGATGGCAAAGGGTCGTCGGGTGGCCGGAGGGATTGCTGGGAGAAAGGCCGTGATTCCGAAGGAGTGTCGGCGCCTGGCGGAGGTGGACTTCCCCGTGGCCGAGGTGTCGCGGCAGGCGGCGCGGGAGAAGTCCATCCGGCACGGACATCCGAGCACGCTCCACCTGTGGTGGGCCAGGCGGCCGCTGGCGGCGTGCCGGGCGGTGCTGTTGGGGCTGCTACTGCCGGACCCTTGTGACCCGCTGTGCCCGGAGGAGTTCAAGCAGGAGGCGCGCCGGCTCCTCGCGTGGGTGCGCGGCGTGGGTGAGGGCAACGAGGCCCTGCGCCGGGCGTTGCTCGGCTTCATCGCGGACTTTAGCAACTGGGACAACTCGGCGAACCCGGTGTTTCTGGAGGTGGCAAGGGGCCTCGTGCGGGCCGCGTACCCCGATGGCCCGCCGCTCGTGGTGGACCCGTTCGCGGGCGGTGGTTCGATCCCTCTGGAGGCGCTGCGGGTGGGCTGCGAGGCGTTCGCCAGCGACCTGAACCCGGTGGCGTGCCTGATCCTGAAGGTACTGTTGGAAGATATCCCTCGGCACGGGCCGCGGCTGGCGGAGGAACT
>VAPR01001245.1_pt1 | contig 13199 bp, 21 predicted proteins | sample 3380701 | NCBI WGS metagenome assembly VAPR01 (sample SAMN11536904, study PRJNA540576) | hot springs metagenome | isolation source: hot spring wet sediment | place: Spain: Lobios | collected 2014-01
CTTGAATATATGAGACTTCTAATAATATAGTTTAATCTATTCGTGAGGTTAATTAGAAGAAACTGCATAAAATGTTATCTTGACAATCCCCTTATTATCTAAGGTTTTGTTTATTAATAAGATATTCTTCTTTATATATAATGAAGAGGGCTAAGGTATTTGTAGAAGGTATGGTACAGGGTGTTGGTTATAGATATAATGTTAAACATATTGCCATGAAGTATAGGGTCAAAGGCTTTGTTAAGAATCTCGATGATGATAGGATATAGATAGTTGCTGAGGGAGAAGATGAGAAGATAAGCAAATTTCTAGAAGAGGTAATGATAAGGAAGGAGCCTATATACGTTGAGGATATGCAAGTTACATATGAAGAGCCAACGGAAGAGTTCAAGACCTTCAAGATAATAACTGGTTCTCTAGAGGAAGAGATGACCAAAGGATTCAGTACTGGAGCATTGTACTTCAATGCGATGCTTGCTAAGTAGGATCAGACACTGGAGAAACTTGATGAGGTAATGCATAAGTTGGATGATGCAAAGACAGGCATAATAAATGAGATACAGATCATCAGGAAGGATATAAGGAGCGTGTTGGATGAGAGGCTTGGTAGGATAGAAGAGGATATAGCAAAGATAAAGACTAGGTATGGTATGATAAGAAGTAATCCTATAGAATATAACAAATCCTCTATTTATATACCCCCTTCTACGTAATAATACTGTATATTGAAGGAGTGTGTTGGTGAGCTTAAAGATAAGGTAAGCACGTTAGAAGAGAGGTTTAATGGTCTAGAAGGAGCACTTTTACTATGGATTTGACCAAGTTGGTCGATTTGCTGGTGTAACTCTAGAAGAGCTTGTAAGAGGCATAATGACAAAGAACATGCAAAAGAGTGGAGAGTCCAGATAAGGCTATAACCTCTATTATATTAGATGATGAGATAGACCTCTTCTGTGACGAGCCATTGATAGTTGGTGAAGTTATGCTGATAGTGTTGAGAAGGTTGATAAGCTATTAAAGAAGGTGGACATTGTGAGGAATAAATATGGAAGGGAACCAATGAGGAAGATACTTATAATAAGCTCTGTGAAGAAAGAGATAGCAGATCTTATAACAGATAAGGCTAGGAAGAGTTGTATAGAACTTGGAAGAGAAATGATAACTATGCATAATAATGATGACTATATTAGGAGAAACTTCCATTGAATTCTATTTTAATATATTATGCTGAATACTCTTGCTACATGACGCTCAAGAAAGAACTCTTCGAGACGAGATTTATCAAGATAACGTTCCTCATCTTGAATTCTTTTGTTAGCGTGTTTATACTGTACTCATCTTAATTTCATTCAAATGAATCGGATCATCCTATAAGGATGACTAGGGATGTGATACAAAAGAAGATAACTTTGCAAACACATACTAACATTAGAAGCTCCTAAAACAGATTCAATACTTGAGCCACAAGAAAGAGGATGTAGGTGTGTTAAGAATCTTTGGCTTAGACTATGGGCAAGTAGCTAGAGAATGGTGTAGAGAGGGAGAATGGATTGTATAGATAGAATCTTTATTCTGCAAAGGTGAAGGTTTAAAGAAAGCAGAGATAGCATTATACAGCTTCTTCAGATCTATATAGTCTTCAACACAGAGGTCAGGCTTGACCTGGAACTGTATTATAGAATTTGTTGGCTATAGCGATAAATTACAATATCACTTCATTATTTATATATAGTTAACTTGTGATGATGCTCTCTATCTATACACTATTCTCTTAAAATAAACTCGTCTATGCCAGAGAGGATGAACTCTATGGCTATCCCTGCTATCAGTATAGCCATAACTCTAGATACTATAAGAGAGCCTAGGTTACCAAGCAGTCTATTTATCCTATCCATGAATGAGAATGTTAGCATGGTTAAAGCTAACGCTATTACTACTGAAAGCATGGTTACAGGCATACCATACCTCTCAAGCGAGATTATAGTAGTGGTTATTGCTCCAGGCCCAACTAGCAATGGGAAGGCTAGAGGCACTGCTCCAATACTTATATCGTTACCCTTCAACTCCCAGCCCTTTAGCAGTAACTCGAATGAGAGGAGGAGTAGTAGCAATCCTCCCGCTATACTGAAGCTTGCTAGTGATATACCGAATACATCTAGGATGTAGTGCCCCGCTATAGCAAAAGCAAGTAATAGACCAGATGCTGTATATATGGTGCTTCTAATTACCCTTCTACTCTGCTCTCTGCTTAGATTAGAGGTTAACGATGCTATCAATGGCACTAGCCCTATAGGATCCATGACTATGAAGAGCGATATACTTGCCCTTATCAATTCATCAGCATTTATGTTGAGTTCATTCATACATAACCAGCAAGACATACGTAGTTTAAACCTTGATAGTTGCTAGCTTTAGATATAGCATGTAAATAAATAATAAGCATGTAAAGATAAATCAATCCCTTACATGTGTAAAGAATAAAGAGTTGGTATGTAGGATAGTTTATAGCCTAATATCAGTTAAACTCTTTTATGTAGCCTTACAACTATAATAGCAGTATATACTCTACTCATCTTTCTGCTTCTTCACTAAATATAATAACGTAGCACTGTTGTATATACCCTCTATCTGAGATCGATCAGTCTATAATAGCCCTTAGCATTGAAGTTACAGCATCTGTAACCATCTCGCTAGCATTCTGTAGTATTATCCCAACCATGAGTATTATACCAGCAAGACCTACTCCTATCGCTATGTTACCATTCTTTAACTCCTCGAACTGGTTCAGACCCTTCCTTCTAGTCAGTTCGTTGAATATACCTATTATTACAAACTGTGTGAAGACTGCTATGAGTATGTTAGTTCCTAGTTGTATAACTGCTAGTACTACAGCACTTGCTATCCTTCCAGATAGGAACTCTGTAGTTATTATGGGTATTGCCTTAAGTGTAACAAGTCCTATGATCACTGCAACTGCTGCAAGCGTAACACCAACTGCAACATTCCCCTTCTTGAGTTCAGCAACCTCATCTATATTCCTTGTAAGTTTTGTGAATGCATTGAGTCCTATATATACTGAGATTATGGCTATGAATGCTGATAGTGCTGTGTATACTATGCTTCCAAATAGGTTTATTGCCTCCTCCATATCCTATCCCCTCCATCTACAGGCTCTCCCTACTGAATCCAGCCTGCTCATAACATCATTACAATAAATGCAATATATTAGAGTGGCTAAACTTTAACTCTTATAATTCATGTTAGAATATTATTATTAACTATCCCAGCTTATCTATGCTTCTTATAGTTGATAACAGTCATGTAAGGACAGATTTTTATTATGGATGGTGCAAATAATGGGAAGATGCAGGAGGAGAGATATGCTATAGATGAGAGGCGACAGGTTGTGGATAAGATACTTAACGCATTGGCAGATAAGTACAATAGGCTTATACTAACATCTACAATAGATGAGCCCAAATCAGCATTGCAGATAAGCAAGGAGCATGGTATACCTGCAAGCACTGTATACAGGAAGTTGCATATGCTTGAGAAGGATGGGCTCATAAAGGTTGATGGCTCTGTTATAGATAATGGGAAGAGGTACTATCTCTACAAGAGTAATATAAAGGCTATAAACATAATATTCACAATGAATACACTGAAGGTTGATGTTATACTCAACAAGGATATGAAGAGAAGTGCTTACTGGTAGTAGTAGTTGGTTGTAGCAGTGGTATAGTTGTATCAGGATAATGAATCAGCAGATCTGAGTAAACATAATAATAATGGTCATACGCTCTGGCTTGATTTTAAATGTTATAGATTCTATAATATAAACGCAGTTAGAAAAAGCTACAAAATAGTATCTACTTATTCATTCATTCGTCCCCATCCTTCCAGAACTTACCTCTGTAGAATGCTGTGAATGGGCAACCATAGCATGCTCCTCCATTATCTATGTAGTATTCACATCTATTGCATGGTGCATCGCTACATGGAAGATCATACTGCTTACTCCTTCTCATCTTCTCATCTTCTTCTCCATAATCATCCATGGCTGTTTCATGTGTTATGATGCCTATGCTCTTCTGCAGGTTGGTTATCCTCCTAGCAACTATGCTTGTAATATTGGAAGCCCTCCTTATATGCTTGGTGATGCAGTACTCCAACTGCTTATCCTCTCCAACCATGATCATCTCAACCCTGTTGCTCTCATCTGTAAAACCAAAGATGCTTACAACACATGGACAATGCTTGAACTTCTCAACAACAACATCCGCATGCTCAGTATAAGCATCTACGCTCATCAACTCTAGCCCAAGGTTTGATGGGTTGATTATCATACAGCCTTTGCTTATAATCCCCATCTCTCTCAGCCTGCTAAGCCTTGTAGATATTGCTGCTTGTGTGAGCCCAACCCTCTCTGCAAGTTTCATCTGTGTTATCTGTGGATTCTTGTATATTATGCTCATTATCTTCCTATCTATCTCATCCAGTTTACCAAATCTACCCATAAAGCTAGTTAATAAATTATAATATATAAATCTACAATCAATACTTATAAATTATAAAAATAAGATTAGGTATAGAGAAGCTTTCTTCTACTCAAGAGCGTATCTAAGCAGCATACAACGTTACCAGCAAGACTCTCTATATCATCATCCTTTGCTAATGCATAAACATCATCAAGAGCAAGCATGGGCTCTACCACAAGCCTGCCTTCAGATGCATATATAGTTGGTATATATCCTGTTAGCCTATAGAGGGTATCTGCCTTACTCTTAAGATCAACACCATGCTTGTAGAAGATCTCAACACTCAACTTTGGTCTATGGTCTGGATGGAGCAAGCCATGTATCATCACATCAAGCACAAACCTTAGATCTGTGTGGGGGAAGAGCATCTTGAGTGAGAGTATGAAATCGCTGAACTGATCAACTATGCTATCTAATCTTGCTTCCACTACCATACTGGATAATATGTACAAGGAGTATAAAAATTATCTATTTATGTTTTATATATTATAATAAGGTGTAGTGTGTGATGTTGACTATAAAAATAATGAATTACTATATTCTTAATATTAAAAAACGTATACTTGGTTTATAAGGAAGGTTAGATGTACAATACTCATGAGATATGAGAAGAAGGGATACAGGTTGAGGAGGTATTATGATGTAAAGGATGAGGAGAGGGTTGTTATGGTAACAAATATCATGATAGGAGGTACTGTTGTTGCTCTAGTACTTTCACTACCTACAGTAGCTATACTCTTAACCATATACCATATAAGCAATGATGTTATGCTAGCAGCACTTGCCTCCATTGCAGTACACTATGCTATACTGATATTGTTGGTGGAGAGGATAAGCATGAAGATATACTCCATGCTTAATGGAGATGGTTAAAGGGAAGAGGGAGGGAAGGAGTAGTAAGAGGAAAGGGAGAGAAGGGATGCGTGATGAACTCCTAATAAGGAGAGTATAGGTATAACTTGTATGGGTCTCTAGTTACAGGATCTATGAAGCCCCATCTGTACGTGTTAACACTGAACTCCACAAACCTACTCTGCATATCCTGCTCAAGCATAGCATAAGCATCCTGCCCAACTATCAACTGCCTTGCTCCTGCAATAGATGTTATCTTTGATGCCATGCTTACAGCAGGACCAATTATATCAACATAAGACTCCTCATTACTATTCCCATATATCATGATGAGGTTCTGTCCAAAGTCTATACCTATCTTAGTGTATATGCTTGGATAACCCATCTCTGTTAGTGCTGGGTTTAAAGCATCATTAACTATGCTCATCATGCTTACTGCACACTTCACTGCTGTAGTGCATGCTGCTGTTGGATTATACTCAGCAGGGAAGAATGAGAGTACAGCATCCCCTACATACTTGAGTACATATCCTCCATGACCTATAACCAGTAGGGCCATCTCCTGCGAGAATACCTGTATTATAGTTGCAAGGATCTTGCTTGGGAGTTCAAGGCTCAGCCTAGTTGACTCTGCTATATCTGCTATTAGCACAGCCATCCTTAGCCTCTCATTTATATGCCTCCTTAGGAAGCGCTCTGACAACTTGAATGGTGCCTCTATCTGAGGTCCCAACCTTACTGTACGCATCACTCTAGCCTTTATGTTTGCTATTGCTTCACTCCTAACTGGCATAGGGATATCTGAACTTGTCAATACAATCTATAGAATGAATAAGGTTAATAAATATTATAATGATCTTTGGCTAATAATCTATAACCAGTCCTTACCATATATGGGAATTAACCAAAGTGTTATAACCTTCTTGCTAGTAAATTATATCATGAGCATGTTGATGAAGAGGGTAACTGAGATAATGAGCGAAGGCCCTGTGGATGTTGTTGAGAAGGGGCTTAATGTATTCTATGCAGCAAATGTTATGAGGGAGAGGGCAAGAGGGAGCCTTGTTGTTGTGGATGATGGGAAGCCAGTAGGTATAGTAACAGAGAGAGATATAGTAAGGAGGGTTGTTGCTGAGGGAAGGAGTCCAAGTGCAACAAAGGTTGGGGATATAATGTCTACTCCATTGATAAGCGTTGGGCCAGAGGCTACAGTTGCTGCTGCAGTAAGGATAATGTACGAGAATGGAATAAGAAGATTGCCAGTTGTAGAGAATGATAGAGTTGTAGGGATGCTTACAGTAACTGACCTTGCTAGAGCAATGTATAGGGAGAGGGAGAAGAGGGATGAGATACTTGCTGCAATGGCAAGGTTCAGAGAGTTAGAAGAACTAGCAAAGAAATGAATAATGAAGTGATAAATAAATAAATAAAAATTGTTTATTTCTTGTTATATTATTTACTAGTGCTTAGAACCTCTTCTGTCTCAGTATCCTATAACCTGTCAGTGCTGCTAGTGGTGCAGTAACTGCTGTTATAGCACCTAATATGCTCTCAGGAACAACCATGAATGTTACGCCGAACTCATAGATGAATGTCTTGCCAGGTTGTGTATCTACCACTACTGCCCAATCTCCTACTTTGTTGAATCCTGAGGCTAAACCAAAGTCACCTGCCTGTAAGTATAGACAGTTATTGCCTGCAGATGGTAAGGTTATAGGTAGCGATGGTGAGCCAATGTAGTTATAGAATGTATTATCAGGATCTATAAGCTTGATATCAGTTATCTGCCTTGTTGTTGATACAATACATACATAGATATCGCCCTGAGAACCAAGTGAGTATGGTGTGTTTAATGCAGCTATACCATCTACACTAACCCCTGGAGGTAAAGGAACTAGGGTTGCTGCATAGGCCTTATTTATGTTCTGTGATGTTATTGCTCCTACTACTGCTATTGCCATTACAATATACGCAATCTTCTGCATTGGAGTATTATCTGATATGAAATATTTAATAACGCATGTAATATAAGAGATATAATGGGAGTTATATAATAATTCTAGAAGATAAACCTATCCAGTATATAATCATGTTACCATTAATATGGATGATTTACATGAAGATCTTTGCTACTTAAATTCTAAATGAACCTATCATCCATCTCATATAATCATGTAAATATCATTTATGATTGTGACTCTTATTGCAATTATAGAAAATGATCTATCATTCCAACTATATTATTGGTTATCAATAATAAGAATCGAACTAAAATTTAAATACATGAAACGCTAATAATATAGCGTAGGGTGGTATGGTATGAATGAGGGTATGATGTATACGCAATGGGATTTGAATGCTGCTCCAGTGATAGCAGCGCTGTTATCATCTGTCTCTATGGGAAGTAGGAGGGGTTAACATATGACCTACTTACCTGTTGTTACTATAATAATAGATACAGAAGCAACAGTTACCATACCACCCTACATGGAGAGGGGTGTGTGATGTCAATTGCATCCATATCTGTTAAGGATGTAATGAGTAAGAATGTGAAGAAGATAAACATGCATGCAAGTGTAAAGGATGCGATGATGCTAATGACATCATCATGGATAAGTAGTGTTGTAGTTATAAACAGCAACGATGAGCCTGTAGGTATATTCACTGAGAAGGATGCTATAAGGGTAATAACATGGAATGAGAATGCGTTGAATGCTAGGCTATATACGGTAATGAGTTCGCCAGTGGTAACTGTAGAAAGCACAACCTCGCTTGAGAATGCACTGAATATCATGGTTGAGAGAGGTATAAATCATCTACCAGTTGTACATGAAGGTGAGATGGTTGGAATGATAACAAGCAGGGATATTGTAAGGTTCGTAACGAAGAACAGGTTACTTGCGCCAGAGGTAATAACCGAGGGCAGGGTTGAGATGGGTAGGGTTCATGATATAAGCAAGTATATGAAGGACCTTGGAATAATCAGCAAGGTTAACATATAGTTGATGGGAAGGATTGAGAAAGTGAACCCCTCTCCATTTTTTATTGCTACTGTAAAGAGAACATAAAGGCTCTTATGATGAATAAGACTATATGTTATTAGTTAGTAATTCACTGTATGAGGAAGATACTTGTGGCAATAGATGGCTCGGAGCAGTCATTCAAGGCTGCCAGATATGCTATAGATATGATTAAGAGGATAGGTAGCGATGCATCTATCATACTACTTCACGTTGTAAGCATTCCTCAATTCCCCCACCATCTAGGCTCACTGGATGAGTACTACATGAAGATAACAAGGGAGGTGGATGATTGGTTCAACACAATATCGAGTTGGGATGAGAGCAAGGGTATAAATATAAGTAGGAAGGTTATCCATAGCCATACATCTATAGTAGAGGCTATAGTTGAGTATGCAGAGGAGGAGGGTGTTGATCTGATAGTTATAGGTACAAGGGGTAGATCTAGGTTCATTAGAGCACTACTAGGTAGTGTTGCTCAGGGTGTTGTCACATACGCTAGATGTCCAGTACTCGTTGTTAGATGAGATGGTATTGGTTAATTAAGGTATTCTTCCACAAACTATATATGCTAAGTTATCCCCTAAAGCTCAATGAGGATCATAGCAATAGCAAGCATAATAATGGTACTCTTGTCAGCAACTATAATTGCTATACCCAACTCTTATGCCCAGCAGACTCCTACCACACCTACTACTCCTACACCATTCCAGATACCAGAGTTAAGGGAGGATATAAAGATCCTCACTATTACAGGAAGGGATGCTCAAGGCAATACTGTTAGCATGGAACTTATCCTGAGTAGAGGTACTATGATGATGGCTAGAGCAAGTATGATGATGGATCCAACTATGATGTTTGGTATGCCAATGATGATGCAGATGATGGCACAGATGCAGATGCAGATGGGTATGGGCCAAGGAATGGGTGGTATGGGTATGGGTGGTATGGGTGGTATGGCACAAAATATGGTGCAGATACAGCAGCAGATGAATGCTTGGATGAGGAGCCATTACATAGTGCAAGGAGGTTCAATAACCATAGGAGATAGCACGTATATGATAGAGGCAGGGAATGCAAGGATAAGCGATGATGGTAGGATATTCGTTAATGCAGTTATAGACCAAGGACTGAACAGGAATGGCAAGGTTATAGCATGGGGTATCCTAGGCAGTGATGATGGGCTCAAGGGCAGGATACTCCTCTGGGAGGCTAGGACATTATTGCATAGTGTAAAGTTCACTGCAAAGGGCAGCGTAGAGGATGCATTATAACACATGTATTTCACTCCAACACATATTTATTTTGTTTTTATTTGATTTGATTTGTAAATCAAGAGAATACAAGTATCTTCAGTAGTGTTGCTATTATCATAGCAGGTAAGAGTATCCTTACAAGATCAAGCATCCTTGAGGGTATCCTTATCCTTGAATTCATGTTAACCTGCTCCATTATCTCATCCCTGTTCATGAACCATGCTACTGCTACTGCCATGAGTGTAGCAGATACTGCTAATGCTATAGTACCAAAGATCCAATCAAATACATCAAGCGCTGGCATGCTAGAGATGCTTAGATGCACTGGACTGTAACTCAACGCTGATGGTATACCCAATGCTAGGGAGAGCATTGTTATGACCATTGTTGCTCTAGCCTTACTGAACTTGAAGGTATCCTCAAGTGCAGATACAGGGATTTGTAGCATGGATATGGATGAGGTTATCCCTGCTATGAATAAGAGGAGGAAGAACATTATGCCCAGCAGGTAGCCATACTCCATCCCTGCTATTATCTTAGGCATTGCTATGAATACAAGTGCTGTGCCCTGAACATCATCAAGCCCATTTGCAAAGACCATTGTGAATACCATTAGACCAGAGAGGAATGCTACTACAAGTACAGAGCATACTATGATTAGGGATGTTACAACTACACCTTGCTTCTGCTCCCTAACATAACTTGCATATGTTACAAGCACACCAAGCCCTATAGAGAGGGAGAAGAATGCTTGTCCTATGGCAGATGACCATACGTGAGGATCTAACAGTCTATTGCTCTCTGGCTCAGTGTAGTACTTTAGCCCTAGACCATCCCCATCCATGCTTAAGCCTATGAGTGCTAGAGGTATGAGCATTGCAAAGAGCATTATCACACCATACTTGTTGAACCTCTCAACACCAGCCCTCAACCCACTCCTAACTATGGTATAGTTGATAGCAACTACTGCTAGATAAGATGCTAAAGGGTACCATGTATCTATGAACTCCTCAAACCCTTGATATCTGTTGAGGATACTCATTACAAGGTATGCAAGTATCCATCCAAGCACAACCATGTAGTAACTTAGTACTGCAACTGTAACACCTATCATGAATAAGCCTATGAACCTGAACCTATGCCTTATCATGGATAGTGCTGAGACTATGGATGTTCTGTAACGCATGCCTAGTGCAAACTCAAGTACCATGAATGCTAGACCAAATGTGAAGAGCACTATTATGTATACTAGCAGGAAGGATGCTCCTCCATTTGTACTTACCATGTAGGGGAAGCGCCATATGCTACCTATACCAACTGCAGAGCCTATGGTAGTTAGTATGAATCCTGTGTAAGAGCCCCATGTCTCCCTTTCCCTTCCTACCCTCTCCATATCCCTTACTTCTCTTAATTAATGATCATCTAACCATCTGTCCATCCACTCACCCATCCATCATCTCTCAACATCGATCAATAGATCGCCAATCAATAAATCCATCATCCACATCCATCTATCCATCTATCCATACCACACCCATCATTTAACATTGATTTATGCTACATACTTGCCATATCACTTGCTATCCTCTCACTTGCATCCACAAGCCTCCTTATATCTATGCTATCATGCTCAATACTTATTGCCCCAAGTTTGTTTGGTAGGAAGAAGATATCATACATGCTCAAGAGTGCAAAGTGGTAGAGCCTCTGCATTCTAAGATCACATTGAACAGCATCCCTTGCACTCCTAACATCCTCAACCCCATCCTTAAGGAAGTGTGTTAGGAAGAGTGAGCCCATACCAGTGCTCTTAACCCTTATACCATGATCTACCATTACCCTATCTATACCCCTTCTAACCTCATCCCCAAGCATCTCCAGCCTCTCATAGATATCTCTATTACTTGCTAGATACTCAAGTACAGCAGCACCTGCAGACATGCTCAATGGGTTCTCTGAATACGTGCCTCCTCCAATACTTACCCTATCCCACTTCCCCTTACCTCTAACATCTGCAAGGTTCATAACCTCCTTGAGTCCACATACAACTCCTATAGGAAGCCCTCCCCCTGCTATCTTGCCAAGGGTGAATAGATCTGGCTCTAGGGAGTAGATCTGTTGTGCCCCATGCAGTGATAGCCTGAACCCTGTTACTATCTCATCCAAGATGAATAGTGCACTACTCTTCCTTGCATACTCTTGAAGTACATGAAGATACTCCTTATCAGCAGGGATGCATCCTGCCCCTCCAAGCAATGGTTCAACTATTATACAGGCTAGATCATCCTTAACCTTGTTTAGTATGCTTATTGATGACTCTACATCGTTGAATGGGAGTGCAACTAAATACCTCATCTCCTCCTCAAGCATTCCTTTACCCTCAGGCTCATCGAATGGGTAGTTAACAGAGTGCATCAGATCTGTATTAAAGCCATGCCATCCTCCCTCTATCTTTGCTACTATCCTCTTTCCTGTATATGCCCTTGCTAGCCTAACAGCATACATTGTTGCCTCAGATCCTGTACTTACGAATCTTAGCATCTCTGCCCTTGGCATGAGCCTGTTTATGATCTCTGCAAGCCTTAGTGCATGCTCATTAACAGTACCAAATATGGTACCCTCTACAACCCTCTCCCTCAATACATCAACAACAACCTTTGGTGCATGCCCAAGTATGAGGCTCCAGTGCCCCATCCAGTAGTCTGTGTAAGCATTGCCATCAACATCATATATGTACTTGCCAGATGCCATCCTAGCAAAGAAAGGATAGGGCTCAAAGTACCTTATATTGTGGCTAGTGCCAGATGGGAGCAGGGATGATGCATGCATGAAGAGTTGCCTTGATCTACCAGTCTTAGCCTCATAATGCTTTATGTACTTGCTCATCAACTCATCTGCTTGCTGCTCCTGCACACCTCTACTATGATTGTACAATTAATAACTCTTGTTCTATCTGGAATGTATGCAGTTTAACTAATATATTAGGAGGTAGAAGACCATTGTAAATGACCCATACAGAGCATGGTAAAGGAAGGGAAGAGCATGAGCATGAGGAGCATGAGCATGCACATAAACCCTATGCTGTCTGGCTTGTTATAGCGATACTGATAATATGCACTGTTGTACCTACACTGCTGATACTCATGAGCATACCTAAACTACCATAACCAAACGAGGCCAGTCAGCAAGCAAGAAGCAAGCTAGAAGCAAAGGCATAGATGAGCATGAAACTAAACGTTTATATCTTTTGGTTAGGATATAGGTAATGGCGTAGAGCGGCATCTGTAGGAGGTATGGAGGGTACTCCATCCAATGACCTACAGATCTCCAATTACGCTAACAATATGGGGATCCAACCTAGTTGGATCTGACATGGGTTATGTATCCATGCAGTATTGGGTTATGTATGTAAGTATGTATGATACATGGCCTGTACTCTTCAGGCCGACTCCGGTTGATCCTGCCGGACCCGACTGCTATCGGATTGGGACTAAGCCATGCGAGTCAACTCCGCAAGGGGTGGCGCACGGCTC
>VAPR01001246.1_pt1 | contig 13199 bp, 10 predicted proteins | sample 3380701 | NCBI WGS metagenome assembly VAPR01 (sample SAMN11536904, study PRJNA540576) | hot springs metagenome | isolation source: hot spring wet sediment | place: Spain: Lobios | collected 2014-01
GGTTTGAGCGTTCGCTCGAGCCGTTCGCGCAGCGGCTCGAACCGCGGCGGCAAGCTCAGACGCTCGCCCAACCGGTCGGGTGGCTCGTCGACCGCGAAGCCCGGTCCGAGCGTCGCGATCTCGAACAGCACGCCGCTCGGCTCGCGGAAGTAGATCGAGCGGAAGTAGTGGCGGTCGATGATCGGCGTGACGGCTGCACCTCCCCCCAGAGCGCGCTCGCGCCAGCGGCCGTGATCCTCGGGCCGCGACGCGAACGCGACGTGGTGAACGGTGCCCGCACCGGGCACGGGCGGTGTGTCGGGCGGCTCGTCGTAGGCGTAGAAGCCGGAACGCTCTTCGCCCGCGACGAGCCACTGGTGCGGTCCGCTCGGTTGGAAAGCTAGATGCTCCTCGAGTAGGGGGCGACTGCGTTCGGGATCGGAGGCGTAGGCGCGAACGCCGTGGAAGCCCTGGAGAGCGTGCTCGACGGGGACGTCGGGGGCGCGCGCCACTAGCGGCCGCTCGCCGCCGTCGTAGACGACAAGCTCGTGGCGGAGCCCCTCGGGATCGTGGAACGAGAGAACATCGCCGGAGCGCTCCGCTGTGAACCCCTCGCGCTCCAACCGCTCACCCCAGAAATCGAGCGAACCCGGCGAGCCGACACGCCAGACGACGGTGTGGACCATCCCTTCGCCGGCGCTACCGCGGGGCGTGCCCGGATACTCGAAGAAAGTGATGTCGGCGCCAGCACTGCCCTCCTCGTCGGCGTAGAAGAGGTGGTAAACGGTCGGGTCGTCCTGGTTGACCGTCCGTTTCACCAGCCGCAGCCCGAGCGTGCCGGCGTAGAAGCGGACGTTGCGCGGTGCGTCCGCGCAGATCGCTGTCACGTGATGGATCCCCTCGAGCTTCACCGCTCTCCCTTTCCTGGTCGCGCCCTACCGGAGGGCCTGGCCTGCACGCCCCGGCGCAGACGTCGCCGCCGCGCGCGAGTGCGCCCGGCAGGAGTCGAACCTGCGGCCTCCACCTCCGCAGGGTGGCGCTCTATCCGCTGAGCTACGGGCGCTCGTGCCAGTGATACGAGGCTAGCGATCGCCAGGTGCGCGCCCCGCGGGGCGCTCCGTCGTGTGCACATTTCGATGTAACACCGTCGGATACCCTTGCAGTGTGGAAGCGGCTAACGGCGCACGGAAACGTTCCGGCGATGTAGAGATCGCCGACGAGCGCAGCGAGCTGACGATCGACGAGCTTGCTCGGCGCACCGGCATGACCGTGCGCAACATCCGCGCTTACCAGTCGCGCGGACTGCTACCGCCACCGGAGGTGCGCGGCCGAACCGGCTACTACGGCCCCGATCACGTCGCGCGTATCGAACTGATCAAGGAGCTTCAGGCCGACGGCTTCAAGCTCGACCACATCCGCCGCCTGTTGGACGGAGCCCGTGGTTCGAGCCACGAGGTGTTGCGCTTCACGCGGATGTTGCGGATGCCGTTCGGCGAGGAGCGCACCGAGATCGTCACAGTCGAGGACCTTGCCGAGCGTTGGGGTACACGCGACGCCGCCTTGCTCGAACGCGCAGTCAAGCTCGGACTGCTGCGCCCGCTCGGCGACGACCGCTACGAGGACGCGAGCCCGACGCTCAGCCGGGCTGGCCGCGAGCTGGTTCAGCTCGGCATCCCGATCAGCGAGGCGCTCACGCTCCTCGAGTCGGTCAAGCGCCACGCCGACGCGATCGCACGCAGTTTCGTGAAGCTGTTCCTGGAACACATTTGGCTGCCGTTCGAACGCGAGGGCACACCGGACGAGCGCTGGCCGGAGATCGCCGACGTGCTCGAGCGTCTGCGACCGCTCGCCTTGGAGTCGGTGACGGCGGTCTTCCGTCTGGCCATGACCGAGGCGACGGAGCGCGCGTTTGGCCGCGAAATCCAGCGTTTCCAGCGGCAGCTTCGACAAGAGGAGCGACGGGCGCGCGCCTGAGCGCTGCCGCCCGCCGCTCCTGCCCCCTACGGAAAGCGCTTACGACAAACCCGACAGCGGGCGCCAGCCCTCAGGCGGCTTTCGGGATGTCGAAAAGGCCCTGGACCTGGGCGGCGAACACGAGGTCGCCGCGCACCTGGAGCTTGCCGGACATGAAGAGATCGGGGCCGCTGCGACCGCCGGTGACGAGGCGCAGGAAATCGACCCCATCGAGCTCGATCGCCACCCGCGGTTCGCGGTCGAGCTCACGGCTGACGGTGCACTGGCCGTTCTCCAGGACGACTTGGTACTCGTCGACACCGCCGTCCGGGCGACCCTTGATGCGCCAGTGAATCACCGCTTGCACGCCGCGCACGCGGTCGGCCCGCACGTGCTGCTGCATACGCTTGAAGATCTCGTCGAGGATCAAGCCACGCAGCTCGCTCGACATCGCTTGCGCCAGCTCTTCGTCGCTGGCGCGCGCAACGTTGGCTGCAAACTCGGCCGGATCGACGGACGCCGCATCGATCGCCTGCCCGCCGAGCATCGTCGTTTCGCTGTTGTTCTCCATCGCACTTCCTCCAGGGACGGGGCCTACCGATACATCGTGTGACGCTACATGCGCAAATGTGACATCGAATCATGACGACGTCAAGAGCAGGCTGTAGCGCAGCGCTAGAGAGCCGCTGTTCGCAGCAGAGCTACCTTCGAGGAGCGGTCGCCGCCGGGTGCGCACCGGCGGCGCGGCACGATGCGCGACGTGGTGGGGCGCGCCGCGGCGACGCGCCCCACCCGCTTCCGCCGCTCGCACTTCGCGAACGGTCTGGACCGAGACCGTCAGCGGATGTACGTGCCCGAGATCGCGCGCGCGATCACGAGCCGCTGGATCTCGGAGGTCCCTTCGAAGATCGTGTAGACCTTGGCGTCGCGGTGCATCCGCTCGACGGGGTACTCGCGCGTGTACCCGTTGCCGCCGAGGATCTGCATCGCCCGCTCGGTGACCCAGACGGCCACCTCGCCAGCCTTGAGCTTCGACATCGACCCCTCGGCGTTCTCGAACTCCTTGCCGGTCCGCCCCATCCACGAGGCTCGCCAGACCAGGAGCCGCGCACAGTCGATCTCCATCTTCATGTCGGCGAGCATGAAGGCGATCGCCTGGTTCTCGATGATCGGGCGGCCGAACTGCACGCGCTGCTTGGCGTACTCGAGCGCGTACTCGTAAGCCGCGCGGGCGATGCCGACGGCTTGCGCGCCGACCGTGGGACGGGACAACTCGAAGGTGCGCATCGCTGCCTGCTGCTTGGCGCGCTTGCCCTCGCGCGCACGGGCGAGCCGTTCGTCGAGCTTCTCCTTGCCGCCGAGCAGACAGCGCCCGGGGATGCGACAGTCGTCGAGGAACACCTCAGCCGTGTGGGACGCACGCAGCCCGTGCTTTTTGAGCTTCTGACCAGGCGTGAGCCCCTTGGTGCCGGGCGGGATGATGAAGGCGGCTTGCCCGCGGGCGCCGAGCTCGGGGTCGACCGAGGCGACGACGACGTGAACGTTGGCGATGCCGCCGTTCGTAGCCCAGGCCTTCTGGCCGTTGAGCACCCACTCGTCCTTGGCCTCGTCGTAGCGCGCTCGCGTGCGCATCGACGAGACGTCGGATCCGGCATCGGGCTCGGACACGCAGAAGGCAGCGACCTTCGGATCGTCAGGCGTGCCGTAGCACTGCGGGATCCATTCGGCCATCTGCTCGGGCGTGCCCGAGGCGTAGATGCCAGCGACGGCGAGCGTCGTGCCCATGATCGCCATCGCGATGCCGGCGTCGCCCCAGAACAGCTCCTCGTTGACGATCGGCAGCATCAGGCCCGTCGGATCGGCGTAGAACTGGGCCAGTGCTTCGAACCCGTAGAGGCCGATCTTGGCGGCCTCCTGGATGATCGGCCACGGCGTCTCTTCGCGCTCGTCCCACTCGTGCGCCGCCGGACGAATGACGTTCTCGGCGAAACCGTGGACCCAGTCGCGGATCTCCTTCTGCTCCTCCGACAGCTCCATCGAGAAGGGAGCATCGGGAGCCTGCTTGGGAAGTGCTTGTTCGATAGCGGCGGAAGCGTCCATGCGCTGGATCGTACTACACGCCCTGATGTAACATCAAGCGATGCAACGTGCACCAGCTGACGGTGTACAGCTATGCGTAGAGATCGACCGACCTGTCCAGCCGGTGCGACCAAGAGCCGCAGGCTTGCCTGGTCGGTCGCTGACGGGGGCGAACGAAGAGCGAGCAGGGGGTAGAGAATGGTCGTGAGCAGGAGGACCGCCGGAACGCGCGGCACAGCCGACGGTCGGCGCACCTTCGGAACGCGTCCCGGCGATCGCAGTACAGTGACAGCTCGCCGCTATCGCCGCACGCTGCTCGCCCGCAGCTTCGCCACGCTGATCGGCGCCGCGGCGCTCCTACCGGCGACCGCGTTCGCGCGTGGCGAGCAGGAAGCGGCGCCCTCGGCTGGCGGTGCCGCCCTCGACCAGGTCGCGATCGCCACCGCCGCGGGGCTCTTGGTTACAGGCCTGCTGATCGTGCTTGGCGTGCGCCACCGCACCGGCAAGACGCAACGGTTGGCGACGGTCGCTGCATCGGCAGCGCGCGTTACGGGTATGCCGCCGTTCGTGGCGCTGCCGGCCGCGATCAGCACGATCTCGCTGCTCACCGCGGCGTTCGGGCTGTACTGGGACATCTCCCTGCACATCGACAACGGGCGTGACCCCGGACCGCTCGCGAACCCCTCGCACTACTTCATCCTCGCCGGTCTCTTGGGCGTCTTCGCCGCCGGCTGGATCTCGATGATCCTGCCGCTCGACCGCCCCAGCCCCGCCGCTGTCCGCGTGATCGGAGATTGGTGGGCGCCGCTCGGGGGACTGCTCCTGGCGGCCTGCGGCTCGTTCGCCCTGCTCGGCTTCCCGCTCGACGACTTGTCGCATCGCCTGTTCGGCCAGGACGTGACCCTCTGGGGTCCGACGCACTTGATGATGCTCGCCGGCGCGGCGATGAGCCTCGTCGCGATGCTCGTACTGTTCACCGAGGGCCGGCTCGCGCTGCGCGCGCACACGGTCGAGGAACCGCCACCGGCGCGATTCGGCAGCGTGCGTCTGAGCGCCGAGCAGTTGCGCCGCCTGCGGCTGGTGATGACGACGGGCGGGCTGCTCGTGGGGCTGTCGATCTTCCAGGGCGAGTTCGACTTCGGCGTTCCCCAGTTCAGCCAGCTCTTCCAGCCGGCCTTGATCGCTATCGCTGCCGGCTGGGCGCTCGTCTGCGCACGCATCGTCGGCGGCCGCGGAGCAGCGCTGGCGGCGGTCGGGTTGTACCTCGTGACGCGCTCGTTGCTGAGCGCACTGGTCGGCGGCGTCTTCGGCCAGACCCTGCCGCACTTCCCGCTTTACCTCGCCGAAGCAGCGTTGGTGGAGGTCGCTGCGCTGGTGGTAGGCACGACGCGGCCTTACCGGCTTGCGGCGGTGGCCGGCGTCGCGATCGGAACGCTCGGCACGCTCGCCGAGTTCGCGTGGTCGCACGTCTGGATGCCGCTGCCCTGGCCTAGCGCGATGCTGCCCGAGATCGTCGCCGTCGGACTGATCTGTGGTGTAGCGGGCGCGATCGTCGGCGCCTTCCTCGCTTCGGGTATCCGGCTCGACCCGGTCAACGCCGGTTCCGGACGGGCGCTCGCGCGCCTCGGGGCGGCCGCGGCCGCGGTCGTCGCTCTGTTCGCCTATCTCGGCTCGACGACTACCCCCGACGGTGCGCGTGTGCTGGCGCGCGTCACCACGACGCAGCCGGCACCCGAGCGCTGGGGGATCGTGACGGTGCGCGTAGAGCCCGCTTTGACGGTTCGCGACCCCAACTGGTTCAACATCACGTCGTGGCAAGGCAAGACGAAGCTGCGGCTGACGCGCCTGGTAGCGGTGGCGCCGGGCGTGTGGCGAAGCGAGCGGCCAGTACCGCTCTACGGCTCGTGGAAGTCGATGATCCGCTTCCACCAGGGACGGATCCTGTCGGCCGTGCCCGTCTACATGCCGGCTGACCGGGCAATTCCGACGCCGGAAATTCCCGCGACCGCCACGTTCGCGCGCCCCTTCGTCCCCGATTGGCACGTGCTGCAGCGCGAGCGCAAGCGCGACGTGCCGGGCTGGTTGTGGGGAGTCGCAGGGCTGACGGTGCTCGCACTCTCGAGCGTGCTGCTCGTGGCGCTGGCGGCGGGCCTCGTCCGACTGTCACGGAGCGAGCTCACCCGCACGCGCCGACCGGGCACGGCCCCGGCAACGGCGCCCGCGGCGGCTGCCCCTGCCGGCGGCTGAGAGACAAGGCACGATGCCGCCGCTCGCCGATCACAGCCTCGTCCAGAGCCTGGCGTTCGTTCTTCCCGCGCTGATCCTTCCGCTCGTTCTCGGCGTGCTGGTGATCCGCGACAGGATCCGGAGATCGAAGACGTGAGCGGTTGACACGATGGGAGCGTCGCGCCCCTTCCTCTCGAGCGCCGATCCGCGCTCCGGTCGTGACGGGAGCCACCGTCTGGCGGGCGCGCCCGCTCGCCTCGCGGCTGTCGTTATCGCGCTCGCGATGGCTGTGGGCAGCGTGGGGCTGTGGGTTGCGACGCCGCTCGTCGGACTCTGGGTCGGCTCGCGCGTGCAGGCCGGCACCGGATCGGTGGGCACGGCGCTGCTCGCGGCGTTCGCGTCGGCGATCGCTACCGCCGTGCTGTTGGCGGTGCTTCTGGCACGCCTTGACCGCGCCTACCGTGCTCTGCGCGACGGACGCAGTGCGCTCGAGCGAATGTTGGTGGCATCGGCGGCTATCGCCGTCACCGGGTTCACGATCTGGTTCCTCGGCTTCGCGGGACCCGGTCCGCTGCTCGCCCCGCGCTGAGCTGAGCCGCAGCGCACCCGCTACCTACGCGCTAGATGACAAGTTGACAGCGGAAATGCTTGCGTCAAGCAGCTGCTTGCGGTAACAAGTTGATCAAGAGCAGGGGTGCGGTCGGGCGATCAGAGGGCGCTAGCCGCACACACATCGAGCACACACAGGCGCAAGCGAACCCGGGCCACGGAGGGCAGGACGTGACGTATCCAGCGAGCCGTACAGCGATCGCTAACCGCTGCGGAAGGGCGCGGTCGCGGGTGCGCACCGGTGTCGACAGCCCGACCGCCTGCGCGGAGGCATTCGGTCAGCTCCGGCGCATCCGCCGCTCGCTGACGCTGATGGCGATCTTCGTCTTGGCAGTCGCCGCGACTTCCGCTGCTACGGCGTCGCTGGCGCAAGCCGCTGTCCAGGTGACGTCGCTGACGGTGTCGCCGAACAACCCGACCGCCAACTCGAGCCCGAACCTGACGGTGTCGATGAACTTCGCCTACACGCCGTCCTCGGACGACATCAAGCGGCTCACGATCACCCTGCCGCCCGGGCTCGTTGGCAATCCGAACGCCGTCACCAAGTGCACGACGGCACAGTTCAGCGCCGACAGCTGCCCCTCCGGCAGTGACGTCGGCGACACCACGGTGCGCGTAGTGGTGGACGCGCTCGGCATGAACCTCGACGCGAGCGGCGACGTCTACAACTTGCAACCGCAGAGCGGCGAGCCGGCGCGGTTGGGCGTCATCGTGCGCCCCCCTCTCGCCAACAAGATCTTCCTCACCGTGCCCGTGGCGGTGCGGCCCGACCTCGACTTCGCGCTCGAGAACCGCATCGACAACCTGCCGCGCACAACCTACATCCCGATCTTCTTCTCGAACTTCGACGTGACGATCACCAGCATGTCGCTCACCTTGAACGGCATGGTGGGCGGCCAGCGGTTCTTGACGATGCCCTCGAGCTGCAACACCGCGAACCTCACGGTGACGGCTGGATCGTGGGACTCGACGGCGACCGCCACGCGCTCGGCGCCGATAACGCCGACCGGCTGCGCGTCACTGGCGTTCAACCCGAGCTTCGCCTTCACGACGCAGACGACCCGCGCTGAGACGCCGTCCGGCGCCACCGCAGCCATCACACTGCCGTCGGGCAGCCCGACGCTGAAGCGAGCTGTCGTGACCCTTCCGCCGGGCGTCGCGATAAATCCCGCCGCCGCCGACGGCCTCGCCGCCTGTAGCGACGCACAGTTCGCGGTGAACTCCAACTCAGCGCCGGCGTGTCCGTCCGCTTCGCGCGTCGGCACGGTCGAGTTCGACACACCGCTGCTCGGCCTGCTAACCGGCGACGTGTACTTCGCCCAGCCGACTGATGCGCGACCCTGGGGGCTTTTCGTCTCGATCAGCGGCCCCGGCTTCTTCGCGAAGCTCGCCGGCAACGTCGCGATCGATCAGTCGAACGGGCAAATCACGACGACGTTCGACGACATCCCCCAGGTGCCGTTCACCGCTTTCCGCCTCACCTTCAACGGCGGCAGCAAGGCGCTCCTGGTGACGCCACGAGCGTGCGGCGCAGCACAGGCGCAGGCACAGCTGACGCCGTGGAGCTCCTCGACCCCGGTGGCACGCAACTCCACGGTGACGATCAGCTGGGACGGTGCCGGCGCACCGTGCCCCTCGCCGCGCCCGTTCAACCCGACGCTGGCGCTGACACTGAGCGACAGCTCCGCGGGCGCGAGCCCGGCGATGACGCTCACCGTCACGCGACCCGATCGCGACCAGGAGCTCGGCTCGCTGCGCGTGTCGCTGCCGCCCGGCCTCCTCGGGTACCTGGCAATGGACGGGCTCTCGCTCTGCTCTCCGGCGAGCGCCGCTAGCGGATCGTGCCCGGCAAGCTCGCGCGTCGGTTCGGTCGCGGCGACGAGCGGCCCGGGCACCTCGCCGGTGACGCTGAATGGCGACGTCTACCTCACGAGCGCACCCCGCAGCGGGGCTATCGCAGGGTTGGCGGTGGTGATACCCGCCCGTGTCGGGCCCGTCGACCTCGGGCGCGTGGTAGTCACGAACGCGCTCGTCCTGCGCACGAGCGACTTCGGGCTGGTCGTCGAGAGCGACCGGCTGCCGTCGGCGCTCAAGGGGATTCCGCTCGCGGTCCGCTCGCTCGCGATCAGGCTCGACCGCAGCGGCTTCCTGCGCAACCCGACGCGCTGCGGCACTCTGCAAGCGGCCGCGACGATCGCCGCCAGTGACGGTCGCACCGCCGACCGCAGCGTGCCGCTAGCGATCAGCGGCTGCGACCGTTTGCCTTTCGCTCCGGCGCTCACCGGTTCGGTGGGGGCGCGCGACAACTTCGGCAGCTCGACAGTCGGCGTTCCCTTGACCACTCGAATCACGTTGCCGAGCGGCAACGCGGCGCTCAAGCGCGCGCGGGTGCAGTTGCCGAGCTCGATCCTGCCGAGCCTGGACGCGCTGTCGCGTGCGTGCCCGGTGTCCCAGATCGCTAGCGGCAGCTGCCCGTCGAACGCTCGCGTCGGCACGGCGCGTGTCGTGACACCGCTTTTGCCGATCACGCTCGAGGCGCCGGTGCTGCTGGCCGAGAACGCAGGTGGGCTGCCGCGGCTGGCGATCCCCTTGCTCGGCACCGTGCTGTACGGGGACGTCAGCCTTGCCGGCGGACGGGTGACGACCACCTTCGACAACCTGCCCGACATCCCGCTCGCGAGCTTCGAGCTGGCGATCGACGGTGGCCCCAGCGGCCTGTTGCGGGCGCCGAACACGATCTGCGTACCGAACGACGTCACGACAGTCGCGACGCTCGACGCACACAGCGGCCGCTCGCTGTCGGTGACTAAGGCGCTCGATCGACCGACCTGTACAGCGCCCCGCAACGCTGGCGGGTCGGGCGGTTCTTCCGGTTCCGGCGGCAGTGGCGGGGACGACCGCACTAGCCCGAGCTCGACCCGGCCGTCCGGGCGGGCGAGCGTGGTCGTCCGCCGCGGGCGCGCCACGGTAGTGCTGCGCATCCGTCAGCCGCGTGCTCTCGTTGCCCTGGCGCGTGTGCGGGCGGTACTGCCGCGGTCGCTCACCCCGCGTCGCGGCGTGCGACCGATCGCTCGCACGAGCAAGCGCATCGCCCGCAAGTACGTCCGCCTGCGCGGACGTACAGTCCAGGTGCGGCTCGTGCGTAGCACGCGCAGCGTGCTGGTGCGTATCGCCCAGGTGCGTGTTTCGCGCTCGGTCCAACGAGCGCTCGCCCGGCGCAAGCGTCCGGTCGTGCGGATCGCGGTGACCGTGGTCGATCGCAAGGGCCGCAGCTGGCGAATCACCGTCTCGACGCGGGCACGGCGCGCCTGACCGCACGTCCCCGCTGGGGCGCGTTAGATCCGCGCCCAGCGGGGCAAGAAACAAGTGTGAGGCCATGGCCACAGCGTCTGCGCGTTGTTCCCGGTGCGGTCGCGTTCGCTTCACCGGACCGCGTGCGGCCGCGCGCGACCGCGGTTGCGCTAGCGCCATCGTGCAGCGCGGCAGGGACAGCCGGTCACGGCAAAAGCGATGTGGGTGGTCGCGGAGCGGGTACTCTCGCGGGTAATGGAAGCCGGGTCGGGAACGCTCGACGAAGTCGTCGAGCAGCGCCTACAGGAACTGATCGAAAAGGGTGAGGAAGAGGGCTGCGTGCCGCTGTCCGAAATCAACAAGCTGATCGAAGAGCTCGAGCTCGAAGAGGAACAGGCCGAGCTCATCCAAGAGCGTCTCGCGGCCCTCGGTCTCGAGACCACCGACGATTGCGGGCGCAGCGAGATCGCGCCCGGTCCGGAGTTCGAGAACGGCCAGCTCGCCGACTCCACGAGCGACGCCTTGGCGCTGTTTTTGCGTGACATTCGCCGCTACCCGCTGCTGACCGCCGAGGAAGAGATCGAGCTCGCGAAGCGCATCGAGCAGGGCGACCTCGAGGCGAAGGAGCGGATGATCAACTCCAACCTGCGCCTCGTCGTCTCGATCGCCAAGAAGTACCAGGGCCAGGAGCTCTCGCTGCTCGACCTGATCCAGGAAGGCATCCTCGGTCTCATCCGAGCGGTCGAGAAGTTCGACTGGCGGCGGGGCTACAAGTTCTCTACCTACGCCACCTTCTGGATCCGCCAGGCGATCCAGCGCGGCTTGGCGAACGCCGCACGCACGATTCGCGTGCCCGTGCACATCGGGCAGCGGCAACGCAAGATCGCCCGCGCCGAGCGTGAGCTCCAAGCCCGCCTTGGCCGCGAACCGACCGATCTCGAGCTGGCGCGCGAGACGGGGCTGACGATCGATCAGATCATCGAGACACGCGAGGTTCACCGCTCGGTCACGAGCCTCGAGCGGCCGGTAGGCGAGGACGGAGAAACCGAGCTCGGTGACCTCCTCCCTGCCGACCAGCGCGAGCCCCACGAGGAGGTCGAACTGAGCCTCCGCGACGAGAGCGTGCGCCGCGCGATCGAACAGCTGCCGGAACGCGAGCGGCAGGTGATCAAGATGCGCTTCGGTATTGGCGGGGCCGAGCCGACGCCACTGCGCGAGACGGGGCGGCGCCTCGGCCTGTCGCCGGAGGGCGTACGGAGGATCGAGCGCGAGGCGCTGCGCAAGCTCGCCGAAAAGCGCGAGCTCGCCGCACTCGCCGAGGCTGCGTGACGGTGCTCCCCGCTCGCACCCCTGCGCGCGGCCGCGCGCAGCGGGCGAGCCGGTCACGGTCGTCGGTTCGCTGAGACAGCCGAGCGGCGCCTGGCGAGGGGCGCCAAGAACTCGAGCTGATCGGCGAGAAAGCGCTCGTGCCACTTGGCGTTGTAGGCGTCGAAGTGGCCGCAGTCGTACTCGCGCAGAAGAGCGTTCGGCAACCTCTGCGCCATCCGTCGTGCCGCCGACGCCGGTGTCACACGGTCGTGCCGGGCTACCTGCACGAGAACCGGCGCCGCGACCCGGCGCGCGTGGCGTGTCGGCGAGTAGCGCACGGCTTCCAAGAGCGAGCGCGCCGCGATCCGGTTCTCCCACGGTTCGCCGGCGAACATCGCCGCGTACCCGGGCAAAGCATCGGGCGACGTCATCGCCGCCAGACACCCCGGCGGGGCAACGATCGGGATGTAGAACGGCTCGTGACCGCGCGCAGCTCGCAACAGATCGATGGCGAGGCTGGCGAACTGCCGTAGCGCGGTCCGCGGTGGCACACGTAGCGCGGTCGCGAGCCCGCTGGCATGGGGAACCTGGCTGACTACCGCCGCTGTGCGGTGATCGTGTGACGCGACAGCGATCACGTGCCCGCCGCTGAAAGATGTGCCCCAAAGAACGATGCGTTCGGGATCGACTCTCGCCAACGAACGCGCGTAGGCGACGGCTGCGTGCCAGTCCTCGAGCTGACGGCTGACGTCGACGAGCTGGCGTGGCGAACCGTCGCTGTCGCCGAAGTGGCGGTAGTCGAACATCAGCACCGCGAACCCTGCAGCAGCGAACGCACGTGCGAAGGGGACGAGCCCGCCACGGCGCGTAGCACCGAAGCCGTGCGCCATCACCACGCAAGCGACAGGCCGGGCGTCGCGCACTTCCTGAGCCCCTGCACCACCGTCGGCAGCGGGCGGCCAGACGAGCGAGGCGGCGCACTCCTCTGCCCCGGAGGGGAAGCGGGTCTCCCTCTCTTCTACTCCGCCCCCGATTGCGCCGGGATCGACCTCGCCCCTGCCGCTCTCCCGACCACCTGACATCGGAATCTGTGAGAGTCTCCCACGTGGGCCGGCAGGCTGTGGCACGTCGGCGTGGCGCGAACCCGCGACGCTCGCGGGGCGCGGAGCGCCGCTGCCGCCAGGCGATCCCCTCCGCGGTGTTGCCGCCAGCGAGCGTCGCTTGGAACGACCCGTGTAGCGACCCGCGCACGCCAACGCCGCACGGCTCGCACGCCGCCAAGCGGAGAGGGAGGGATTCGAACCCTCGAAGGAGCTTGCCGCCCCTTACTCGCTTAGCAGGCGAGTGCCTTCAGCCACTCGGCCACCTCTCCGCGAGAATCCCGATTGTATGCGCCGCTGGCAGATGATCGGAGCGATCGCCGCCCTGTTGGCGATCGTCTTCGTGGCCGCGCAGTTCGTGCTGCTGCCGCTAAGCGAACGGAAGATCGCCCAGCGCCTCGAGAAAGGAGGTGGCGAGGCGCAGGTCGACGTTTCCGCCTTCCCCGCGCTGCGCCTTTTGGCAGGGGGCGGCGACGAGCTGTCGGTGCGCGGGCGCGGACTCCGCCTGTCTTTGGAACGCGAGCAGCTTCTGCGTCGCCTCGACCGCTTCGATCGCGTGCGCATCGTCGTCCGCGACAGCACGATCGGACCGTTCACTGTCACACGCCTGGCCCTGCGCAGCGCGGCCGACAAGCCCCGCCGCTGCATACGCGA
>VAPR01001247.1_pt1 | contig 13184 bp, 12 predicted proteins | sample 3380701 | NCBI WGS metagenome assembly VAPR01 (sample SAMN11536904, study PRJNA540576) | hot springs metagenome | isolation source: hot spring wet sediment | place: Spain: Lobios | collected 2014-01
TGGTCTGAAAGGCCGGGCCGTGCTGGCGGGTGGCAATGTTCCCACAGCCGATGAAGGCCACCCGCAGCGGTGTCTCTGCAGACATCGTTCCCCCCTCAACACGCAGCACACGCTGAGTCTTCCCAGAGGCGCGCCCGCAGCGCTCAGGAACCTTGCGGCGCCAGGCGGCCCCAGTGCGGGAAGCGGGTAAGCCGCTCCTCCATCTCACGAAAGGTGCGTCGGGCGCGCTCCAGCTGGGCGTAAAGGTCACCCCCCAGGCCGTACCCCTGCAGGATCACCGGTCCCTGGTAGCCAACTGTGCGGAGCAGGCCGAGGAGGGCAAAAGTATCCAGGTCGCCCTGGTCCAGCGGTTCGACGAGCGTGAGAGTCCGGTCGCCGAGCCGCAGGGTGCGGGAGCCACAGAGGTTGACCGAGCGCAGGGCGGAGGCGGCCCGCGTGAGAAGCGCTGCCAGGTCCTGCCGGTCTGCCGCGTACCAGTGGTAGCTTGAGAAAACCACCCCCACTGTCGGCTGACCAATGGCCTGCCAGAGACGGAGGGCATCATCGGTCCGCTCCAGCCAGTATCCCCGGTGCGGATAGAGGGAGAGCGTCAGTCCCCGCGCAGCCGCCCGCTCGATGAGCGGAGCCAGACGTTCGATGGCCAGCCCGTCGAGGGCCGGATCGGAGGGGCGTATGGCCGGGTCGCTCGCGAGAATGGCGACCTCCAGCGCCGAGCAGCCTGTCAGGGTGTCTACCAGGTGGAGCCGGCGCTGATACGGCGCGGCCGTAAACGACCAGGTCAGGTCCAGGCTGAACCAGACCGCCGCCACTGCGAGGCCGTAGCGGGACGGCACCTGGGCCAAAAGAGGCACCTCTTGCCACGCCGCCTCCGGTCCGAGGACGTGGTAGCCGCCGTCGTAGCCGAGCGTCTGGAGCATCTCCCAGCGGACGGCGAACGGGTACCAGCCGGGGGCCTGCCAGAACCAGGTATCCATCGCGAACAGCCGGTAGCCCATCGCTCAGCCCACCGTCTCTGCCGGTTCAGCGAGGTGGACCCAGCGCCCCTCAGCCGCCGCCTGGTGGGCGGCGAAGGCCAGGCGGAGGGTCCGGAGGTTGTCCTCGGCCGGGACCGGCGGTGGTCCCAGACCGCGGACCGCCGCCACGACTGCGGCGAAGTAGGCGGCGAAGGCGTGCGGGACGTACGGCGGGCCGACCGGCTCCACCGTCTCGGTCGTGCTCCCGGCCGGGCAGAAGGCGATCTCGGCCGGGAGCATCGGCAGGAGGTTGAAGGCCTCGTGGCCCCGCAGGGTGCCTCGCTCGCCCATGAGGCGAAAGCCCCAGCGCAGGGTGGTGCTGGCGGCCATCTCATCCCAGATCTGGGCGGCCAGCACCCCGTCGAAATCCAGCCAGACGGCCAGAAGATACTGGTCGCGGTCGGTCTGCCGCTTGTGCCAGGCCAGGACGCGCCGGGGCTCCTGTCCGGCCCAGAAGCGCAGGAGATCAAAACTGTGGACCGAGTAGTCCAGCCACTGGTCTGGCCCCCGGTTGGGGAAATCGGCCCAGAGCTGAATGGTGCGCAGGGTCCCCAGCCGACCGGTGGCGATCCACGCGCGGGCCCGGGCGAAGGCGGCGGCGTAGCGGGCCTGCTGGTTGATTGAAAGGAGACGCCCGTGCTGCTGGGCCAGCCGGGTCAGGGCGACGGCGGTCGCCAGGTCGCGGGTGAAGGGCTTCTGGCAGGTGACGTGGCAGCCGGCCGCCAGGGCCCGGCGGATCGCCGCCTCTTTGGCCGGTCCGGGGGGAATGGTGATGTCGACCAGGTCGACGGTCACCGTCTCCAGCAGGGGCTCGATATGGGGGAAGGCCCGGATGCGCTCGCCCGTCGGGTCGCCCAGCAGCGCGAGCGCCTGCTGTCGGCGCTCGGGCACCGGCTCGGCCAGAGCGACGATCTCCACCGCCGGGAGCCTCTGCCAGGCGGGGATATGGGCCCGCTGGGCGATCCCGCCGGTGCCGATGAGGGCCAGACGGATTGTGTCGGGCATGCTCTCCCTCCGTGGCGGGGGTTAGCCTTCGGTGACCGCCATACTCTTCATAGTATGGTCACCGTTGGGAATCCTGTTTTTAGGCTATCACGGTGTGAAATTTATAGTCCTGTCGCTATGGCTCATAACTTGACGAAGAAAATATCATAACTCAATAACAGCAATAGCGTAAATATCCAATCTTGGTACATGCACCGATACCCAATCTCCTTCTTGGTCAAATGGGATTTCCAGATTATCTGGTATAAGTAACACTCTTTTTGGGGGTCTACTCACTTTTACTCGCAGCAGAATGTTATATATAGGGGGGATTTCTTCGTTGTTTACTAAGAATCCGGCACGCTTTTGCGCAAAATAGTTAATAACGTGAATAAGTAGACGCTCTCCCTGTTTAGCTAGCATAATTTCAACGTGAAGAGGCTTCTCAACAACAATTTTGCGTTCGACCTTTGGCATAAGAAAATCTATCGCATGCAGAATAAGTTCGCGAAGAAGCCGATGCCCCTCTTGGAAATATAAGGCAAAGGGGTCAACATTAAAATACAGGACGCTGCCTTTTCCGTACTGGTGAACCGTCACGCCAGGCGCAACCGCGGATGCACTCGGTGGCACAGCCCCGAAAACTGTGTAATGCTGCCAGTGGGCGCGGTCGCGAATCCCATTCTTCAACACCTCGGGACGAGGCTCATATAGTGTGCCAATGACTTCCGCTATGCGAGGCTTCATGCCGAAGCCATGCTCCCATCGGCTATGATCCATCAATATTCCAAATGAACCACTCAGAGTGTAGCTTGTGAAGATGGACCGGTGTGTAGACATTCATGTATATAAGAGAACCTTGATTCCTTCTACTTTAAGAGCGTTAGTCATTAAGCCGGTGTAATCGTTCGCAAGATTCGGAGGGTTGACGCCGATGGCTGACGGGAAGAAGGCTTGTCCGTAGTGATCATAAGCAAAATTTCAACCGCTTGAACGCCAGCTTCCTTAAACATCCGAGCAAGACGGGAGGCCTCGTTGTTATCAATAGCTTCGGCCACTCTGGGCATCCACGGGGGCTGGTGGTCATCCAGATGGAGCATACGGTAAAGGCTACTCATCCAATTTCTCAAGACGGCCACTCTTGACCTCCGATTATAAGCGATAGATCCGCTCCGCATTATCGGCAAAGAATTGACGTCGGTTCTCTTCCGAGGCATCCGCGAACAGGGTTACCGCCGCATCGACCCACTGCTCAAGAGTGGCAGAGAGAGTGCAGACCGGCCAGTCACTGCCGAACATAATACGATCCCAACCGAAACAGCGAACCACGTGATTCACGAAGGGACGGAGATCCTCCACTGTCCAGCGTGCCGGGTCAGCATAGGCGACAATCCCCGAAATCTTGCAGACAACGTTCGGGAACTTGGATATTTCCTCAATATATGCCCGCCATGGATCAAAGACTCTTTCCTTTACCTGAGGAATGCCGCAATGATCAAGAATGAACTGGACGCCTGGGCACTGACGTACCAGTTCGATGGCTATTGGCAGCTGCCGTGAGAGAACACACAGATCAAAGGTTAGTCCATACCTCTCTAAAAGCCGAAGATTCTCGCTAAATGTCAATGAACGGGCAAGTCCGTCCGGTTGGGTATGGAGCACGCGGCGGAATCCTTTGAGCTTGGGATGACCAGCGATCTGCTTTAAATAGTCGGGAAAGTCTGTTCTTTCCGGCCGGCATCCTGCCACGACCCCCTCGACTGGCGTATCGTCACGTTCAGCGATCTCTAGAGCCCATCGGGCCTCATCTAAGATATACGGTTCATCGACATCTCCTTCCACATAGACCGTCTTAGTGATGGGCACGTTATGAATTGCTTCGCGGTAGTCATCGAGAAGAAAATTACGGTTCAGCGTCGGAAATCCACGAAGCCATGTGTAAGAAAAACGGCGGATATCCCACAGGTGCTGGTGAGTGTCGACAATCCTCGCCGGTTTCTTAACGTCAACTGCCATACGGTCCCTCCTCTATAACCAACTTATGCTACCGGTGATCACTCTCTCTCCGTCAGGCGCGGCGGAGACCCGCCTGGGTATTCGGCGCGCCAGTCTTCGCCCGTGTCGGGCGCCTCCTCGGGGACCGACAGTCCGGTGCGCGGGTAATGGTACGCGCGTGTTCTCGCCTCATCCTTGTACACGTACCAGGTACACGGGGCGGCCGGGTCCAGTACGTGGTCGAGCGGGCGCAGGGGACGTCCCCGTGTGCGGCCAGGCAGCCATTCCATAGCGATGCAGCAATGGGTGCAGTACCAATGGACACCCACCTTCTGCCATGTCCAGAGATGGGGACGCTGGTTGGTCCCCTGCTTCCGAACGGCATGGGGCCCGTGTCCGCTCTCAGGATCCCCTCGCCGGAGAACGCCGCCGCTCCCGCAAGGGTCCATCACCATTTTGTATCGGTCGCCTTCGTCAGCCAGCGTGACGTCACCGCGCCGCCGGGATCCGCTGAGATGCCCTCCCCGCATGCCTTCGACGGTCAGGGCCAGCCTCTCGTGCGGCGTCAGCTGGTCCCACACCCTATACCGTTCACCCCAGATCTGGTCATGGGTCTGAAGGATGGCTTCGAGCACTGCCTCCTCGCCCCACCGTTCGGCGATAAAGGTCAGGAGGTCCTGGATCCAGGCGACCAGTACGTCGTGGGGAATTTTGAACTCGAGTCGCATACGATCGAGCAACTGGGCGGCTTCCTTGAGGTCTGCGGGGTCAAGAACAGATTTCTGAGCAAGAGTGGTGATAATCATCTTGCAGCGCTCGCGGGTCGCTGCACCAAGAGGGTACATTCGCCAGGTGGCGAGGAGGTGATGGCTGAGGACAACCGGCTCGGCGTTAAAACCCTCACGCGCGATAATATAGCGCGTAATGTCTGTGAGCCATGTCACCAGAATCTCGTGCATGATCCTCATTTCTTGGTAAAAATAGTCCACTAAAGCGAGAGCCTCCGCGTAACGCCCCGCGGAGATAGCCTCCTCGGCCAATGTCTGACTGGAGATTCCGAGCGTATCAAGATCGTCCAACCGAATGACCCGGCCTAGCTTCTCGCTGTAGACCAGCCGCAGCATAACAATCTCCTTACTGGGTCAGAGGTAGCGTTCCTCATATATGGTGAGCGCCCGATCAAGAATTGTGATCAGTTCGTCGATCTCCTGTCGATTGATCGTCAGTGGTGGGGCCAGAAAGAGAACGTTTCCAGGATGTAACGTGAGGGTGATCAGGCCGAGATCACGGCAGATCGTCCGCAGACGGTAGCCGGCGACCTTGGGGTTATCCGGCAGTCGTCGTGTCGCCTTGTCGTGCACGAACTCCAGACCACAGAGGAGACCTAGCCCCCGGGCCTCTCCAAAGCAGGCGTGCCGGCAAAGATGGCGCAGGCTGTCGAGCAGGTACCGCCCCTTCTCCGCCGCCTGCGCCGGCAGGTCTTCGCGAATAATGAGATCGATGTTGGCCAGCGCCACTGCGCAAGCAACCGGATGGCCGCCGAATGTCTGGCCGTGGGAGAGAACACCATTCGGGTGCCCGCTGAAAACGCGCGTGATCTCCTCACGTACGACGACAGCCCCGATGGGCATGTAGCCGCTGCTCAAGCCCTTCGAAAGGGTGAGGAGGTCAGGCTCGATCCCCCAGTGCTCACAGGCGAATAATCGGCCGGTCCGGCCGAAGCCGGTGATCACCTCGTCGATGATGAGAAGGATGCCGTAGCGATCACAGAGGGCACGGACCCGCGGCAGGTAGTCGGGCGGAGGAACTGAGACGGCGCTGGCCGTCCCGCATGGATCCATGAGAACGGCCGAAATCGTCTCCGGCCCCTCGGTTTGAATGAGGCGCTCGAGGTCATCGACACAGGTCAGTGTGCACGCCGGCTCGTGGGCGCAGTGGGGACATCGGTAGTGGTAGGGCGCCGGGGCGATCCGTCCGAAGGGCGGGAGCGGCTCGTATAGCTGAACCTGGGTGCCAAAGTAGCGGCCATCCACCGCCATCGCCCCGAATGTGCAGCCGTGATAAGCCCCCTCACGGGTGATGACCTTGAACCGTCCGGGCTCGCCACGCAGCACGTGGTACTGCCGGGCGATCTTGATCGCGGCCTCCACCGCCTCGCTCCCTCCCGGTGTGAAATGAACGCGCGACAACGAGCCTGGCGTCAGCTCGGCGAGACGAGCGGCCAGCGCGACAGCCGGAGGCGAGGCATAGCGGAAGACGTCCAGGAACTCCAGCTGCAGCAGCTGCTGGTAGGCGACTTCGGCCAGCTCGCGGCGGGCGTGCCCGATCACGCATGCCTCCAGGGCCCCGACCCCATCCAGATAGCGCTTCCCGGCGCTGTCAAACAGCCAGACCCCTTCCCCCCGGACGATAATGGGTGGGCCGCCATCGCTGGCAAATGGCTCGGGAGGCTGATAAGGCATCCACAGGTGCCGCTGCGCCATAGTCTTCAAAAGGGTGGCATCGAACTCCGCGGCCTGCCTCGCCAGCTGCATGGCCCCTCCTCAGTGCATCTCGTAACCGCCATCGACGTTAAGCGCCTGCCCGGTGATGTAGTCGGCGTCTGGGGAGCAGAGAAAGGCCACTGCTCCCGCGATGTCCTCCGGGGTCGCCGCACGCCTGAGCGGCACCATTTCGATGAACGAGGCCATCGCCTCGCCCGGCCTCAGGCCAAAAAGCCGCCCCCGGTCCCGATCGATCTGCTCCCACATGGGCGTGGGGACGATTCCTGGACAGACGGCATTGACGTTGATGTTGTACGGCGCGAGCGCCAGCGCAGCGGACTGGGTGAGGCTGATAACCGCCGCTTTGCTGGCTGCGTAGTGTGCGGCCAGCGGGCGTCCTCGTCGCCCCGCGATGGACGCCAGGTTGACAATCTTACCATAACTGTGGGGCGCTCGCCCTGCCGCCTTGACCTCTTCCGGGACCTGCCGGATCATCTGCGCTGCGACCGCTTGGAGACAGAAGAAAAGCCCGCGGAGATTCACCGCCATTATCCGATCCCAGTCGTCCGGCGTCAGATCCATCAGCGGTTTGGTTTGCATAACGCCGGCATTGTTGATGAGAATGTCGATGCGGCCGAAGCGGTCGACCACCTCCCGAACCATCCGGTGGACCGCGTTCAGGTCGGCCACATCGACCGGGTAGGCCAGCGCCTGGCGCCCGATGGCTTCGATCTCGCGGGCGGTCTGGTGGGCGGTCTCCGGGTTGTACTCCGCCACGACAATATCGGCCCCCTCACGCGCCAGGCGCAGCGCGATTCCTTTCCCAATCCCCTGGCCAGCGCCGGTAACGATGGCGATCTTGCCTGTGAACCGCAGACACACGATCTCCTACCTCTCAGGAACATGGCTTCGCTGGAGCGCTCATACCTGCTCTGCCCCAAACAGGGTCTTCGTCCCCCTGTGCGGGGAAGGCCCCGCACAGGGGGCGTGAGCGCCTCATCGGTAATAGCCCGCCTTGCGCATCAGCTCCTCGGCCTTCCTTGCCGCCTCGTCCAAGCCAGCCTTCGGCTGTTTATCTCCCAGGATAATCGCTTGGAGAATGGGGTAGAAGAGATCGGAGAAGGGGAGCCACTCCGGGATCTGGGGTGGGGTTACGAAGTCTTTCTCGGCCTGCAGGAGGTTCAGTTCAAGGCGCTTCTTGGCAAGAGGATCCTTCGATTGCGCGGCGTCCTTGATGATTTTCTGCCAGACCGTGGCGCGAACAGGGGCGAAGCCCAGCTTGGCCTCCTCGTACATCACCTCCACGCTGGTGAGGAAACGGATAAGGTCGGCGGCGGCCTCTTTGTTTTTGGAGGCCCGGGTGACCGAGAAGCCATGGGCACCGGCCCAACCACCGTGGATACCGGCGTCACCCTTCGGCTGACGCGCCAGGTCGAACTTTCCGGCCACCTTGCTGTTCTTGGGGTCCTGGAAGAAGCTGTACCAGCCGTACCACTCGGTGTACATAGCGATCTGGCCGTTCGCCCAGTTCTTGGCCACGTCCTCCCAGACAAAATTCGTCATTCCAGGCGGCATGGCCTTTTTTTGGTAGAGGTCTCGGAAGAACGTGGCCACCTTTACGCCAGGTTCCTTGTTGAACGCCGGCTTCCAGTTCTCGTCAAAAAGGCGTCCGCCTTCACAGAGAAGGATCTCGTAGAAACGGCCAGTCAGTGCCTCTTCTTTGCCGGCAAACTGGGTCCCGTAAAGATCGGGTGGCTTTGAGATCGCAATAGCGATCTCCTTGAACTGATTCCATGTTTCCGGAACCTTGAGCCCGGTGATATCGGTTCGATAGTGGAGAGCACTAATGTCAAAGTGGCGTGGGATGAGCCACAACCTTCCATCCTTCCGGCAGAAATCTACAATCCGTGGAACGAAGTCGGCCAACTCTTCCTTGGTAAAGAGGTTATCGAGAGGTTCGATCCCACCGGCCTTGACATACTGAGTAAAGAAGCTGGTATGGTCCCAGACGACATCGTAGTCCACGGTTCCGGCAGCGAAATCCTGTTTCAGTTTCTTATCAATCTGAAAGCCGTCTCCTTTATAGACGATCTGAGCTTTGGCGCCTGTTTGCTCCTCCCATCGCGGAATACTCTTGTACATTTCCTCGTAGTTGGCACCGCCGATAAATGCCGCCTTGAGAGTTATCCCCTGGAATCGTTTCACAGCGACGGTCGCCGTCGGAGTTGGAGGCACGATAGGCTGAGGTGCTGGTGTCGGAGTGGCGATCGTCACTCCGCCAGGAGTAGGCGTGGGCGGCGGCTTCGGAGCCGGGGCCGGCGTTGGGGAGGGGGTAGGGGGAGCAGGCTGGGCGCAGGCGCTCACAATCACCCCACTGGCTATCCCGCCAGCCCAAGCCAGAAACCGCCGCCGACTGATCGTGTAGCCGTGCCGTCGCGTGACCATGACCTCCTCCTTAGCACAAGTATAAAAGTAAGGGCCCATCTGCAGATCCTTCGGTAGCAGTCCCACCCCCCTCCTCTTCCGCCCGCACGCCCCTCTGTCCCGTCGCCTTACACAATCGATTGTCTTCCCAGATAATACCCGGCGGGGTGACAGTTGTCAATACCTCCGCGTCCGGGTTTGTGGCTGATCTGTCTTGCTGGAATACCCTCGAGAACTCCCCTTGACACCGTAGGGCGGTCTTGCTAGGATTCTCTCCAGCACAAGTATAACGATTGTCTGAGGAGGCGATTCTGTTGTCCAGGCGTGCAACGCTGCGGGAGGTCGCCGCCGCCGCCGGGGTCGATCTCTCAACGGCCTCCCGCGTCCTTCGCAACGATCCGGCGGTGACTGTCCGTCCGGAGACGCGGGAGCGGATTCTCCGGGCTGCGCGGGCGCTCAATTACTGGCCCAACCTTGCCGCCCGGGCCCTCCGTCTGCGAAAAACGCTGACGCTGGCCCTCTTCATCCCCGACATCACCAACCCTGTCTTCCATGCTGTCATCCGGGGGGCCGAGCAGGCTGCCCGCGCAGAAGGCTACTCTCTCCTTCTCTGTCACATCGATGAGAGGGCGCTCGCCGAGCGCCTCTACCTTCGTCTGGTCTGGGAGCGTCGGGTGGATGGTCTGCTTCTGGCGACAGCCCAGACCAGGGACATCCTGATCGCCGAGGTGAGCCAGAGCGGTGTCCCCTTTGTGCTTATCAACCGGCGGGCTGAGGGGGTGCCACGGTATGTCATCGCCGATGACACAGTCGGGGCGCAGATGGCGGTGAGCTATCTCATTGAGCTGGGGCACCGGTCTATCGCTCATCTGGCCGGCCCCCTGACGACCGATACCGCCCTGCGCCGCCTCCAGGGCTATCGCCAGGCCCTCGAACAGCATGGCCTTCCCTTTGCGAGCGCGCTGGTGGAGGAGTGTGGCTTCTCCCGACCGAGCGGGACTGCTGGCATGCACCGCTTGCTGAGCCGCGCCCGGCCCACCGCCGTCTTTGCGACGAACCTGTTGGTGGCAGTGGGGGCGATGATCGCGCTGCGCGAGGTCGGTCTGCGCGTCCCTGAGGATGTCTCCGTCGTTGGGTTCCACAACGCCGAGCTTGCTGAGCTCGTCAGCCCGCCGCTCACCACGGTCGAGTTCCCGCTCTACCAGATGGGCTATGAGGCGGCGAAGTCCCTGCTGGCGCTCATCCGGGGTGAGCGGGATACGGTGCACCTCGTGTTACCCCCGACCGGTCTGGTCGTCCGCCAGTCGGCGGCTGCACCGCCCGGGTGAGTGATGAACACCGCGGATCTCGAGGAGGGCGGAACAATGGCTGATGTTCTTACCGGCCTTGTGTACCATCCACGGATGCCCCGACGCCGGGATTTGGGCATTGGCATCGTCGGCGCGGGGGGCATTGTCAACTACGCCCATCTCCCAGCCTACCGTAAGGCTGGATTCCGCGTCGTGGGAATTACCGACCGGGTTCGCGAGAAGGCTGAGAAGACCGCGCGGGATCATAACATCCCGCGCGTCTATGAGAGTCTGGACGAGCTGCTCCGTGACCCGGAGGTGGCGATCGTCGACATCGCTGTCTATCCCTGGGAGCAAGTTCGGATCGTCGAATCGGCGGCAGCTGCCCGCAAGCACATGCTGTGTCAGAAGCCTCTGGCCGACCGCTACGCCGATGCGGTACGGATCGTCGGGATGGCCCGCGAGGCCGGCGTGAAGCTGGCCGTCAACCAGCAGATGCGCTGGGATGCGGGCATTCGCTGCGCGAAACTGCTTATTGAGCGAGGATGGCTCGGATCGCCGACCTACGCGACCATTCAAGGGCACTATCTCACTGATTGGAGTCTCTGGCCCTGGATTTACCAGGGCCGACGCATCGAAATTCTCTACCATAGCGTCCATTATATCGACAGCCTGCGCTATCTTTTCGGCGAACCGCAATGGGTCTTCAGTAGCGGTAGCCGGGCTCCGAATGAGGCGACGGAAGGTGAGACCAAGACTGTTACCATCTGGGAATTTCCTTCGGGTCTTCAGGTGCTTATCGATGTGAATCATACAATGTGGGCCGACGACCGTTATGCGATCTACCGCTTTGAAGGCACAGAGGGAGTGATCAAGGGAACAATTGGCCTCCTGTATAACTATCCAACCGGACGTCCGGATACGCTTGAGTTCACCTCCAAGCGTTATTATCCACAGTACTGGTTCTCGGCACGTTTGGAGACAATGTGGATCCCTGACGCGTTCATCGGCCCGATGGCTTCATTAATGTGTGCAATCGAAGAGGGCGCCGAACCAGAAACGAGCGGCGAAGACAATTTGAAGACCCTCCAGATCGTCTTCGCCGCTTACCGTTCGATGGTCGAGAAGAGAGCCGTGTGTCCGGCGGAGATCACCGAATAGAAAGGGCGGCCGATGGAACTCAGTCTGATTTACCGAGAGTTCGTTGGTTTCGAGCGGGCTTTCAGGCGGCAGATCCAGGCGTATCAGCAGGCTCACCCTGAGGTCGCCTTCCGCTTGGAGGCGCACGATGTGCCTTCTCTCTACGCGAAGATGACCGCCCAACGGGGGGCTTTAAGCGGTCAGTACGATCTCTTTCTCGCCGTCACGGACTGGCTGCCAGAGCTTATCCGAGACGGTCTGGTCATCCCGCTCGACGACTACTTGCGCAATGACCCGCCTCCTGACTGGCCTGAGGGCTGGACGGAGAGTATGCGGCGGCTCCAGCGCGATGCCCAGGGCCGGATCTACGGGATCGCCTATCACGATGGCCCTGAGGTTTTTATGTATCGAGTGGACCTCTTCAACGATCCGAAAGAACAAGAGCGCTTTCAGCGCCAGTACGGTCGCGCTCTCGCCGTCCCGCGTACCTGGTCGGCGTTCCTGGACCTGGCCAGATTTTTTACACGGCCCGCTGAGGATCTCTACGGCTGTGTGGTAGCGGCGAAGCCCGATGGGCATAACAATGTCTACGACTTCCTGATCCATCTTTGGAGTCGTGGCGGGCGTTTGCTGGATGAGCGGCTGCGTCCTGCCTTCGACAGCCCTGAGGGAGAGGAGGCCTTACGCTTCTACGTCGACCTCATCTATGAGCACCGTGTGACTCAGCCTACTCCCTGGGAGTATGACAGCGTTGGCTCAGGGCTGTTCTGGGCCAGCGGCCGAGCGGCGATGATGTGGAACTGGTGCGGATTTCAGGCCGTGGCCGATCTGCCGGATCTGAGCAAGATCCCCGGCAGGACCCGTTCGACGATGTTGCCGGGAGGCGACGGGCCGCAAGGGCGACCTGTCTCGCTCAACATCTACTGGGTGATGACGATCCCTGCCGGGAGTCGACAGAGGGATGCGGCCTGGTCGTTCATGCGCCACTTGGCAACTCCCGAGATGGATAAGGTGACCAGTCTGGAGGGGGGGACGGGAACACGTCTGTCGACCTGGCGCGATCCCGAGGTCCGCCGGCGGTTCCAGTACTACGAGGTCATCGAGGAGGTCCACCGATTCGTGGAAAGTCCTCCGCCGCTCCCAGAGTACCCGGCCATCAACGAGGTTCTGAACCAGATGATCGCCCAGGTCGTCATCAACCAGCGCTCCGTTGCCGAGGCTTTGAGAGAGGCGGCGGAGGCGGTCGAAAGCATTCTGGCGACCGCTGGATACTACCGCTGACCTCCCACCGTCGTCTGCATGACGTGGAGGTTCCAGTGCCATCTCATCTGGTCGATTCAGTCATCTTCCGGACCCTGTTTGGCACCGAACAAATGCGGGCGATCTTCTCGGATGAAGCGCTCGTGCAGCGATGGCTCGACGTGGAGGCCGCGCTGGCCCGGGCTGAGGCCCGGCTGGGGATCATTCCTATGGCTGCTGCCGCCGAGATCACCCGTCAGGCGCGGCTGGCCAATATCGACCTCGATCTCCTGCGGCAAGAGACAGAGGTCGTCGGGTATCCGATCCTGCCACTGGTTCGCCAGCTTGCCCAGGCCTGTGCTGGCGATGCCGGCGAGTACGTTCATTGGGGCGCCACCACCCAGGACATCATGGACACTGCCGTGGTGTTGCAGGTGCGCGACGCGCTTCACCTCATCGCCGAACGGCTGGTCCATCTTGAGGCGATGCTCGCGGACCTGGCGACGCGCTACGCCTCGACCCCGATGCCAGGTCGGACCCACGGGCAGCAGGCTTTGCCGATCACGTTTGGGTATAAAGTGGCGGTCTGGCTCGCCGAGGTGCACCGCCACCGCCAG
>VAPR01001248.1_pt1 | contig 13179 bp, 12 predicted proteins | sample 3380701 | NCBI WGS metagenome assembly VAPR01 (sample SAMN11536904, study PRJNA540576) | hot springs metagenome | isolation source: hot spring wet sediment | place: Spain: Lobios | collected 2014-01
AAGAACGTAGACTCCGGAACGACCGTTGAGATCGGAATCGAAGTGGTACTGAGCGGGGTGGGCGGCGGCGAAGAGCTCGAGATCGAGATCCTTGTGGTGGACTGCGACTCGGGCGGAATGTTTTCCCTGGGAGATCTCGTGCCGGGCCTGAACTTACTCACCGGCTTGACCGGCACATGCCGCGGCGAAGAGATCCACGAGATCTCCGGTGACCACGACGCCGCCGGGACGGTCGTCAAGCTCCCTCCCGGCGAGTGGAAGCACGGCGGTGAGCGTGCTTATCGCGTAGGAGGCAGCGGGCTCGATTACACAGCTTACGTACAGCTTCGCGTCCGGGCCCATTGAGGATCACTGGGGCGAGGCACAACGGTGGCTCTCCCGCTGCGGATCTGCTTGGCAATCTTGGCAGATGGGGATGCAGATCGAGTCGTGCGGGGATTCGATGGCCCGCTCCACCGGCGGCGCGCTGAGGCGCTTCCACGTGATGCCGTTCCACGTCGGCTCCTGCTGGAGGAGCGCACCACGGGGATGGCGCCCGCAGCAGTGCGGGAGGTGGCGGACGCCATGCAGGGTGCTCCGGGTGGCGGACCAGGGCCACGTGCTGGAGAAGAGCCAGTGGGGTACCTGTGCTGGGGAAAGCCGTTACCCGAAACCGGAGGCGAGGTGCGCCCACAGGTCCGGCCGGCCCTCGGGGTCGAAGGAGAGGTAGGGGGTGAGGCGGTCCGCAAGCCCGGCGTACCGGGCGAGCAGCGCACGGCGGAGGCCGGCCAGGTCGGAGACCACCGCGAAGGTCTGTACCATCTCCTCCGTGACGAGGCGCGGCGCCTCCTCCCACCGCTGAGCTGCCGCGAGCCGCGACAGCTCCCGCGCCACGTCCTCCCAGCCGTGCAGGGCGAGGACCCCGCGATAGGACGGCGTGGACGCGTAGAAGGCGATCTGAGACCGAACGAACTCCACCTCCGGTTCTGTGGTGGCGACGAAGCAGCTGGCCGACACCAGGACGTCCGACCTTCGGCGTCCTGCCCCGGCGGCGCCTGCCTCCAGGGCGGGCAGGATCACCTTGCGCAGATAGTCCGCGCTGTGCAGGGGGTGGACGTGGAAGCCCTGGGCCACCTGGCCGGCGAGCCGCACGAGCCCCGTGTTCACGCCCGCCAGGTAGATGGGGATGTCTGGATGCTCGATGGGTCCGGGGTTGAAGAAGAAAGACATGAGGTTTAGCCGGTAGTAGCGGCCTTCAAACCGCAACGGTTCTCCGGTCTGCCAGCACCGCCAAAAGGCCCGGATGGCCAGGATCTGCTCCCGCAGCTTGCCCACCACCGACTCGGGCCAGGGCATTCCAAACCGGCGCTCCACGTGGGCCTTGACCTGTGTGCCGAGCCCGAGGATGAACCGCCCGCCGCTTGTCCGCGCCAGATCCCAAGCGGTGTACGCGAGGGTGGCCGGGCTGCGGGCAAAGGCGATGGCCACCGCGGTGCCGAACGTGAGCTTCTGGGTGTGTTCGAAGACGAGGGGCCCGGGCAGAAAGGGGTCGTGCTGGGTCTCGGTGCTCCACAGGCACCGCACCCCGAGCTCCTCCGCGCGGCGGGCCAGCCGCGGGACGTGGCGCAGGGAGCACGGGGGCAACAGCGCGTCAAGGATCACCTGGATATTGTTCGCCTCCACCCCCACGGGCCCCTGCCGCGGTACACTCGGTGGCGTGATGTCGGTGAAGCCTCATCTAGTGCTGGCGTCCACCTCTCCCCAGCGGCGGGCCATCCTGGCCCAGCTGGGGATCCCCTTCGTGATGCTCGCACCCAGCTACCGGGAGGACGACGACCCCTCGGGAGACCCTGTTGCGATGGTGCGCGCGCACGCGCGGGGGAAGGCGCATTCGGTGCGGCCGCAGGCACAGGGACGTCCGGTGCTGGGCGTGGACACCACCGTGGTGCTGGACGGCCGCACGTGGGGGAAGCCGTCCACGGCCGAGGAGGCGGCGGGTGTGCTGCGCGCTCTGTCCGGCCGCACGCACACGGTGATTTCCGGCCTGTGCCTGGTGACCGAGGAGTGGGAAGAGCTCCACCACGAAGAGACCCGGGTCCGGTTCCGCGCCCTGGAGGACCGGGAGATCGACGCCTATGTGCGCAGCGGCGAGTGGCGCGGCCGCGCGGGCGGATACGCGATCCAGGGCAGGGCTTCGGCGTTCGTGAGGGCTGTGGAGGGCGACTTCTGGAACGTGGTGGGCCTGCCGGTCCCCTTGCTGGCGGAGCTGTTGCTGCGCCGCTTGCCCGAGCTGTACCCGGGGGAGGTGAAGTCCGGGTGAGGTGAGTTTCGACGCCCGCGGTACGCTGTTTGATCCCGAGCCTCCTTAGACTGGAGTTCGCCTGCGAGGCGCTGCGCCTCCCGGGCCTGGCCCACGAGCTCCTGGGGGGATACCTGCACCTCCCGGCTTTCCCGACGCCGCGCCAGCCCTCTTTCGGCTCCGGGCGCTGGGGTGCACTCCCGCGCGTTCTCCAACGGCACCCGGGCCATGTTGGAGGCGGCAATCTTCGCAGCAGGCCTGAATCGGCAGGCCTCCGCCTACTCGATTGGGGATCCAGCGCAGGACGTGCTTTTCGTCTCTTCCAACGGGTTTGACGTGGCGGGAGCCGCTCCGTGCGGCTTCCCCACCACTCGGGTGAACCGCAGGGGCCTGCGCGGGGAGCGGCTGCGCGCAAGCCCGCCGGGGATCCCGTTGAGCCCGCCGCCCGCCGGGGTTGAATTCTCATGCAAATCAGTGGATACTGATGCGCATGGGGATCCGCGCGAGCGTGCTGGGGGCCTCGGGGTACACGGGGGGCGAGCTGGTGCGGCTGCTGGCCTCCCACCCCGCGGTGGAGGTGGTGCACCTCACCGCGGCCCAGCACCAGGGCCGGGCCATCGACACGGTATTCCCGAACCTGAGGGCCGTGGTGGCAAAGCCCCTTGAGGCGGTGGACTTCGCGCGGGTGGGCAGAGACTCGGACGTGGTCTTCCTGGCGCTGCCGCACGGCCTGGCCCTGGAGGCGGCCCCCGCGGTGCTGGAGGCGGGAGCCCGCGTGGTGGACCTGGGGCCGGACTTCCGGCTGCGGGATCCCGGGCTGTACGCGCGGTACTACAAGCAGGAGCACACGGCGCAGGACTGGCTCGCGCGCGCGGTGTACGGCCTCACGGAGCTGTACCGGGCTCAGATTCGGACCGCACAGCTCGTGGCCAACCCCGGCTGTTACCCGACCGCCGCGGTCCTGGCCCTGGCCCCCTTGGCGCAGGCGGGCCTGCTGGCGGGGCCGGTGGTGGTGGACGCCAAGTCCGGAGTCTCAGGCGCCGGCCGCAGCCCCTCCCCCGGTACCCACTTTGGAGAGGTGAACGAGAACGTCCGCCCCTACAGCGTGGGTGTGCACCGGCACCAGCCCGAGATCGAGCAGGCGCTGGAGGACGCGGGGGTGCCTGTGCGGGTGTTGTTCGCACCCCACCTGATCCCCATGACGCGGGGGATCCTGGCCACCTGCTACGTCCCCCTCGCCCGGCCCACCTCGCAGGAGGAGGCGCTGGCGGCGTACGAGGAAGCCTACCGCGGGGAGCCGTTCGTGCGGGTGCTGCGCGACGAGCTCCCCCAGACGAAGGCTACGTACGCCTCCAACTTCTGCGACGTGGCGGTGCGGGTGGACCAGGACCGCAGGCTGGCCGTAGCCGTGGCCGCCCTGGACAACCTGGTGAAGGGCGCGGCGGGACAGGCGGTGCAGAACCTGAACGTGATGTTCGGGCGGCCGGAGTCCGAGGGCCTGTGGGCTCCCGCGGTCTTCCCCTAGCCCTGTGTGCGAGGTGGCCGATGATCACCCAAGCGTCCTCGTGGCAGCGCACCTCCGGCGGGGTGACCGCGCCCCGGGGGTACTTGGCGAGTGGTGTGCACTGCGGGATTAAGCAGCGCAAACGCGACCTGGCGCTGGTGGTTTCCGATGGGCCCGCGTCGGTGGCGGGGGTGTTCACCACCAACCGGGTCAAGGCCGCACCGGTGCTGTGGTGCCAGGAGGTGGTGCGCCGGGGTGTGGCGCGGGCCGTGGTGGTGAACAGCGGGAACGCCAACGCGTGCACAGGCGAACGGGGCTGGCGGGATACCCGGGAGATGGCGGAGCGCACCGCCGCCGCCCTGGGGATTGCCCCGGAGGAGGTGCTCGTGGCCTCCACGGGCGTGATCGGCGTGCCGCTCCCCATGGACGCCATCCGGCGCGGAATCCCCTTGGCAGCCGCCGCCCTGTCCCGCTCGGGAGAAGAGGCCGCCGAGGCCATCCTGACCACGGACGCCTTCCCCAAGACCTCTGCGGTCATGACCGCGGTGGGTGGGGTGCCGGTGACGGTGGGCGGGATGGCCAAGGGAGCGGGGATGATCCACCCCCGGCTTGCCACCACCCTGTGTTTTCTGACCACGGACGCGTCGGTTCCCGCGCCCGTGCTGCGGGAAGCGCTCTCGCGCGCGGTGGCTGAATCCTTCAACCGGATCACGGTGGACGGCGACACGAGCACCAACGACACCGTGGTGGTGCTGGCCAACGGCCGCGCGGGCGCTCCCACGGTGGAGGGGGGAGAGGACCTGGAGCGGTTCACGCAGGCGCTCACCGCGGTGGCTCAGGACCTAGCGCGGATGGTGGTGCGGGACGGGGAGGGGGCGCAGCGGCTGGTGGAGGTGGTGGTGGAGGGTGCCGCGGACGAGCGCGACGCGGAACGGGCAGCGTTCGCCATCGCCACCTCTTTGCTGGTGAAGACCATGCTGCACGGCGGGGAGCCCAACTGGGGCCGGGTGGTCGCTGCGGTAGGCTACTCGGGCGCGGAGGTGGACGAGCGGCGGGTGGCGGTGTGGTTTGGAGACGTCCAAGTGGTGCGGGACGGGCTCGGGGTGGAGGGTGTGTTTGACCGGGCCGCGGCGGCGCTGCGGCGCGAGGAGGTGAGGATCCGGGTGCACCTGGGCCTGGGGTCCGGCAGTGCGCGCGTGTGGACGTGTGACCTGGGCGAGGAGTACGTCCGCATCAACGGCAGCTACATCACATGAGGACGGGAGGAGCGGTGAGGATCTTGGCCACGCCGCCTCAGAGCCTGGGCCGTTCGCTGGCGGAAGCTCTCCGGTACGTGGCGGCCTGGAAGGGCCGCACGGTGGTGGTGAAGTTCGGCGGCAGCGTGCTGGAGGCGCCGTCTGTGGGGACGCTGCCGGAGGACCTGGTACTGTTGCAGCGCGCCGGGGTGCGACCCGTGCTCGTCCACGGCGGGGGTCCGGAGATCACCCGGGTCCTGGAGCGGTTAGGTATGCCGACGCGCTTTGTGAACGGCCTGCGGGTCACCGACGAGCAGACCATGGAGGTCGTAGAGATGGTGCTGGCAGGCCGAGTGAACAAGCACCTGGTCACCCTGGTGGAGCGCGCAGGCGGCCGCGCGGTGGGGTTGTGCGGAAAGGATGGGGCGCTGTTGCGGGCCCGCAAGCACTCACCGGGCGTGGACCTGGGGCTGGTGGGGGAGGTCACGCAGGTGGAACCCGAGCTGGTCACGGTCCTCCTGGACGCGGGGTATCTGCCCGTGGTCGCCTCCGTGGGCTATGGCCCGGACGGCATCAGCTACAACCTCAACGCGGACAGCGCGGCCGCGGCGCTGGCGGTGGCCCTGCGGGCGGACAAGCTGATCGTCCTCACGGACGTGGAGGGGATCTACCGGGAGACCGAACACGGCAGCCGGGAGCTGTTGTCCGAGCTGACCCCCGAGGCCGCGCGCACCCTCATCACCGAAGGGGTGGTGTCGCGGGGCATGATCCCCAAGGTGGAGGCGTGCCTGACGGCGCTGGAGGGTGGGGTCCGCAGCGCCCACATCATCGGCGCGGAGACCCCTCACGGGCTGCTGGTGGAGCTGTTCACCGACACTGGGATCGGGACCATGATCCGCCGCCGCAACGGGGAGGCGTGATGGACACCCACACCGTGCTGGAGTGGTCGGACCGCTACCTCATGCCCACGTACCGGCGCCAGCCGGTGGCGTTCGCCCGAGGCCGGGGCGTGCGCCTGTGGGACCTCGAGGGCCGGGAGTACCTGGACTTTGTGGCGGGGATCGCGGTGACGAGCCTCGGCCACGCGCACCCGGCCTGGGTGCGGGCGGTCACCGAGCAGCTGAACCGCTGCGTGCACGTGTCCAACCTGTACCACATCCCGGAACAGGCCCGGGCGGCGAAGCTCCTGGTGGAGCGATCGGGGCTGGACCGCGCCTTCTTCTGCAACAGCGGTGCCGAGGCGAACGAGGCAGCCATCAAGCTGGCCCGCAAGTGGGCGAAGCGCTGCAAGGACCCCGACGCGTACGAGATCGTGGTGGCCCACAACAGCTTCCACGGCCGTACCCTCGCCACCGTGGCGGCCACGGGCAACCCCCGCTACCAGAAGGGGTTTGAACCCCTGCCGGAGGGCTTCCGGTTCGTCCCCTTCAACGACCTGGACGCCGCGGAGCAGGCCGTGGGCCAGAGGACCTGTGCGGTGCTCATGGAGCCGGTGCAGGGCGAGGGCGGGGTCGTGCCCGCCCACCCCGACTACCTGCAGGGCCTAGAGCGCCTGTGCCGCGAGCGGCAGGTTCTGTTCATGCTGGACGAGGTGCAGACGGGCGTGGGCCGCACGGGCCGGTGGTTCGCCTTCCAGAGCTATGGCGTGCGGCCGGACGTGGTCACCCTGGCCAAGGGACTGGGGGGCGGGGTGCCCGTGGGCGCCGTGCTCGCCCGGGAGGAGGTGGCGTGCAGTTTCGAACCCGGAGACCACGGTTCCACCTTCGGTGGCAACCCGCTGGCTGCGACCGCGGCCTGTGCGGTCCTGGAGACTCTGGAGGCCGAGGGCCTCATCGAGCACGCGCGCCGGATGGGGGAGCGGCTGGCGGGGAATCTGCGCCAGCTGGCATCCCGTCACCCGGCGGTGGCTGAAGTGCGGGGGATGGGGCTGCTCGTGGCGGTGGACCTGCGGGCGGACGCCGCGCGGGTTGTGGACGCCTGCCGGGAGCGGGGGTTGTTGGTGAACGCGGTGCGGCCCCAGACGTTACGCCTGGCCCCCCCGCTTGTGGTTTCCGCGGAAGAGGTGGACCGGGCGGTGGAGATCCTCGGGCAGGCCCTGGACGCGGTGGCCGCGGTCCCGGAAGCGAGGTGAGGAAGATGAGCTCCGTGAGGAAGGTGGCGCTGGCGTACTCGGGCGGGCTTGACACCTCCGTCATGGTCCCGTGGCTGCGGGAGCGCTACGGGTGCGAGGTGGTGGCGGTGGTGGCGGACGTGGGCCAGGTGGAGGACTTCGACGCCATCCGCCAGAAGGCGCTAGCGAGCGGGGCTTCCAGCTGCCACGTGGTGCGGGTCAGGGAGGAGTTCGCCCGCGACTACCTGTTCCCCGCCCTCCGGGCGGGAGCGGTGTACGAGGGCCGCTACCTGCTGGGCACCGCCCTGGCTCGCCCCCTCATCGCCCGGGTGCAGGTGGAGGTCGCGCTGCGCACAGGGTGCGACGCCCTGGCCCACGGCTGCACGGGCAAGGGCAACGACCAAGTGCGGTTCGAGCTGGCCTACCAGGCCCTGGCGCCGCAGCTGCGGGTGATCGCGCCCTGGCGGGAGTGGGAACTCCGCAGCCGCGAGGACGAGATCGCTTACGCGCAGCGGCACGGGATCCCGGTGAGCGCCACGCCGGAGAAGCCCTACAGCATCGACCAGAACCTGTGGCACACCTCCTACGAGGGTGGAGTGCTGGAGGACCCGGCCGCGATGCCCCCTGCGGGCATGTTCCAACTCACGGTGGACCCGGAGGATGCGCCGGATGCGCCCCGGTACGTGGAGATCACCTTCGAATCCGGCTTCCCCGTGGCCCTGGATGGGGTCCGCATGACCCCCGCCACCCTGGTGGAGTCGCTGAACGCCATCGCGGGCGCCCACGGCGTCGGTCGGGTGGACGTGGTGGAGAACCGCCTGGTGGGGATGAAGAGCCGGGGGGTGTACGAGACGCCCGCGGGCACCGTACTGCTCGTGGCGTTGCGGGACCTGGAGGCGTTGACGCTGGACCGGGATACCCTGCACTTCAAGGAGCTCATCGGTTCCCGGTACGCGCAGCTGGTGTACTACGGCCAGTGGTATTCTCCCCTGCGCGCGGCTCTGGACGGGTTCCTGGAGGTGTCCCACCGGTACGTCACCGGCACGGTCACCGTCAAGCTGTTCAAGGGTTCGTGTCTAGCGGTGGCGCGTTCCTCGCCGCACTCCCTCTACCGGAGAGACCTGGCCACCTTCGGGGAAGACGCCGCCTACGACCAGCGGCACGCGGAGGGCTTCATCCAGCTGTTCGGGCTCCCGACCCGGGTGTACGCCGCGGTGCACCCCGAGGTGCGGGACCTGAGGGTGGAGGAAGAGGTGGGCCGCTAGCCGGCGCATGGAAGAGGCCCCGCGCAGCGCAAGACTGTGGGGCGGCCGGTTCGGGGAGGAGCTAGATCCCACCCTGCACCGGTTCACAGCATCTTTCCCCTTCGACCGACGGCTGGCGCGCCACGACCTCGTGGGCTCCCTGGCCCACGCCCGAATGCTGGCGGAGTGTGGGGTCCTACCCCGTCCCGACGCGGAGGCGGTGCTCGGTGGCCTTTCCGGGATGCTTCGGGACGTGGAGGAGGGGCGGCTAGTGGTCTCCGGGGAGGACGAGGACGTGCACACCTGGATCGAGCGGGTGCTACGGGAGCGGGTGGGCGAAGCTGCGGGGCGCCTGCACACCGCGCGCAGCCGCAACGACCAGGTGTCCACCGCCCTGCGGCTGTACGTTCGCGACGCGCTGCGGGACCTGGTGGCGCGGGCGGTGGCGTTGCAGGAGGTGTGGCGGGAGCAGGCGGCGGCGTTCCGCGAGGCGTGGATGCCGGGCTACACGCACCTCCAGCGGGCGCAGCCCTCCACCCTGGCCCATCACCTGCTGGCGCACGCCTGGGCTCTCAACGCGGACGTCCGCCGGCTCCAGCACGTCCACCACCAGGCGGGGCTCTGCGTGCTCGGGGCGGGAGCCCTCGCAGGGACCTCCCACCCCATCCGGCCTGACCGCACCGCCTACTGGCTCGGGTTCTCCGTGGTCTTCCCCAACAGCCTGTACGCGGTTTCTGACCGCGACTTCGTGCTGGAGGCCGCCTTCGCCGCCGCCGTGCTGCTGTTGCACCTGTCGCGCTGGGCGGAGGAGGTGGTGTTGTGGACCACTTGGGAGTTCGGGTTCGCCGAGCTCGCGGACTCCGTGGCTAAGGGCAGCAGCTTGATGCCGCAGAAGAAGAACCCAGAGGTGGCCGAGCTGATCCGGTCCAAGGCGGGCCGGGGCGCCGGTGCGGTGGCGTCGCTGCTCGTGGCCCTGAAGGGGCTACCCCTCGCGTACAACAGCGACCTGCAGGAGGACAAAGAGCCTCTGTTTGACTGCCTGGACACCGCCGGCGCGTGCCTGGAAGCGGCGGCGGTGCTGGCGCGCGGCCTCCGGTTCCGCACGGACCGCATGCGGGAAGCTCTCCGGGGCGGGTTCCTCACCGCCACCGACCTCGCCGATTACCTGGTGCGCCGTGGGGTACCCTTCCGCACCGCGCACGAGCAGGCGGGGCGCGCGGTGCGGGAAGCCGAGCGGCGCGGCTGCGAGCTGTGGGAGCTCCCTCTGGACGTGCTGCGCCAGGCGTGCCCTCAAGCAGGGGAGGACGTGTACGAGGTTCTCTCCCCGGAGGGCTCCGTGCGGCAGCGCCGTTCCCCGGGAGGCCCTGCGCCCGAGCGGGTCTGGGAGCAGCTGGAGCGCCTCGCGCAAGAGGTGGAGGCCACACGGGCGTGGCTGGCGGCGACGCTACCTCCTCCCATCTATCGCGCGCACCGGGAGGGTCGCTTGCTCGAGGGGCTATGACGCGGGCGCGGCGCGAGCAGTTGATCCTGGAGATCTGCGCTTCCCAGCCGGTGCACACGCAGGCGGAGCTGGTGGACGCTCTGCGGCGCCGGGGTCTGCGCGTCACCCAGGCCACGGTGTCCCGGGATGTGAAGCGCCTGGGCCTTGTCAAGATTCCCGATCCCCGGGGCGGCTACCGCTACGCGCCCGCGAACCGGGTCGCCGCCGCACCCCTCCCCGGGGCCCGCGCGCAGCTGGAGGCCGCGTTTCGGGAGTACGTCACCGGCGTGGATCGGGGGGACGCCCTCGTGGTGGTGCGCACGCGGTCAGGGCGGGCCAACGCCGTGGCCGCGGCCATCGACGAGGCCCGCATCCCCGAGATCGTCGGAACGGTGGCAGGGGACGACACGATCCTGGTGATCGTGCGGCGAACAGTCGATCGAGTCCGCGTCGTCCGCCAGCTCCAGGAGCTGCTAGAATAGCGGGGCTAGCACCGGGAGGCGGGATGCGCATCCAGCAGAACGCCCGGCGCGGGCTGATCCTCGGCTCCCTGGCGGTGGTCCTTGCCGCGGTGGGGTCGGTCGCGTACCTTCCCTCGGCGACGCCGGTGCGCCCCGGTGTGGTAAGCCCCCACGACGTGACAGCCCCCCGCACCGTAGAGTTCGTGGACTGGCAGCGCACCGAGGCCCTGCGCCAGGAGGTCGCCGCCGCAGTCCCACCCGCGTACCGGGCGGTTTCAGGTGCTTCCGAGCGCGCGGAGCGCCAGGTGCGCCAGCTGGCGGAGTCCATTTTGAGCCTGAGGGCGGACCGCAGTCTCGACGCCGAAGCCCTGCGGGCCAGGCTCGAGCGTCTCGGCCTGCGGGGGGAGGCGCTGCAGGCGTCCGTGGCGCTGGACCGGACGGGCGTGGAAGCCGCCCGGGAGGCCGCGGTGGCTACCCTTGACCGCATCCTAGCCCGACCTCTGCGCGCAGAGGACCTGGTCGGTGCTCGAGCGCAGGTCGTACCCGCGCTCCGAGAGCGGGGACTAAGGGGCCCGACGCTCGCGCTGGCGAGATGGCTTGTGGAGCGGGGCCTGCAGCCCACCCTCGTGGTCGACGAGGTGCAAACGCAGCGCCTGCGAGACGCCGCACGGGCCGGGGTGGAGCCGGTGCGGGTTCGCGTGCTGAAGGACGAGATCGTGATCCGGCGCGGGGAGGTGGTCAGCCCGGAGCAGATGCGGAAGCTGCAGGCGCTGGGCCTGGTCCCCGGGCCCTGGCAGTGGGAGCGCGCCGCGGGAACCGTGGGCCTGGCGGCGGTGCTCGTCGCCCTCCTCGGCGCCTACCTGGCCCGGTTCCAGCCGGACGTGTGGCGCAGCGAGCGCCAGCTGATCCTGTTGGGGCTGCTCGTGGCGCTCACCGCGGTGGGGACGCGGCTTTCGGTGACGCGCTTACACCCCTTCCTTCTCCCCGCGCCCGCGGCCACCATGCTCCTTTCGGTGCTCGTCAACCCGAGGGTGGCTGCATTCGCCGCCACGTTGCTCGCGGTCCTGGCCGGGATGTTCTCGGGGCCGGACGTGCGGCTGGTGGCGGTGGCCTACGTGGGTGCGCTGGTGGGGGTGTTCAGCGTTCGCCGGATCCAGCACCGGACCGACCTGGCCTACGCGGGGATGCTGGTGGGAGCGGCCAGCGCCGCCGCCGCGCTGGCCGCGGACCTGGTCTCCGGATCGCCCGTGGGGGAAGCGTTCCTGAACGCCGGCGTGGGGGTTGTGGGAGGGGTGCTGAGCGGTGTGCTCGCCACCGGCGCGCTGCCGTACCTGGAGGACCTCTTCGGGGTGGTGACACCCATCAAACTCCTCGAGCTCAGCAGCCCCAGCCACCCGTTGCTGCGGCGGCTGCAGTTGGAGGCACCGGGGACGTACCACCACACCCTCATGGTGGCCAACCTCGCCGAGGCGGCGGCGGAAGCGGTGGGTGCAGACCCGCTGCTCACACGGGTGGGCACCTACTACCACGACGTGGGCAAGCTCCGCCGTCCCGCGTTCTTCGTGGAGAACCAGATCGGAGCGCGCAACCCGCACGACCGCCTGGCGCCCAGCCTGAGCGCGCTGGCCGTGGCCGCGCACGTCAAGGACGGCTTGGAGCTGGCGCGGCAGTACAAGCTGCCCCAGGTGGTGGCGGACTTCATCCCGCAGCACCACGGCACGAGCCTCATGCTGTACTTCTACCACCGGGCCCTGGAGCAACAGGATGGCCCTGTGGACCCCGCGGCCTTCCGCTACGACGGCCCCAAGCCGCAGTCCAAGGAGGCAGCCATCGTGATGCTGGCAGATGCGGTCGAGGCCGCGGCGCGCTCGGTGCAGAACCCCACCCCGGAGCGGATCCGCGAGCTCGTGCGGCGGATCGTCCGCGAGCGGTTGGAGGACGGCCAGCTGGACGAGTGCGACCTCACCTTCCGCGACCTGCAGCGGATCGAGGACGCGTTCACGCGCCTGCTGGTGTCCATGTTCCACCCGCGGGTGGAGTACCCGGAGGTGAGCTTTGAGGCGCACCGTCGTCGGAAGGAGCGCCGTGTGGGTGCGCTGCCGGTTCCGCGGCGTCCCCCCCGCGCAGGCCCGTAGGCTGCGGGAGCGGGCGCGCCGGGCGGTGAAGGCGGCGCTGCAGCAGGAGGGTGTCCCCGGCCCCGTGGAAGTGAGCGTGCTGCTGGCGGACGACGCCACCGTGCGAGCGCTGAACCGCACCTACCGGGGCAAGGACCGCCCCACGGACGTGCTGGCCTTCCCCCAGGATGGCTCGGGGCCGGTGCCCGTGCTCGGAGACGTGGTGGTCTCCGTGGAGCGTGCCGCGCGGCAGGCCCGCCGGGCCGGCCACCCGGTGGAGCGGGAGGTGGCGTTGCTCGTCGCGCACGGGACCCTGCACCTGTTGGGCCACGACGATGAGACGCGCGCCGGTGAGCGGGCGATGCGGGCGGCCCAGGATCGGATCCTGAGCCGGATGCGGTTTGCTGGCCGGCGCCGCGCGGGCTCTAGATGAACCGAACCCTCCGCGAGGCTTTCCGCGCCGCGGGCTGCGGGCTTCTCGAGGCACTCGGGACGCAACGCAACCTGCGCCTGCAGTGCGCGATGGGCTCTGCGGTGTTGCTGGCCGGGCTCGCCCTGCGGATCCCTGCCGCAGAGCTCGCGCTCCTCGCCCTCGCGTGCGGGCTCGTGCTCGCCTGCGAGCTGGCCAACACGTCGGTGGAGTGGCTTGTGGACGCGATCTTGCCCTGGCCGTCCGAGGCGGCCCGGCGGGTGAAGGATGCCGCCGCCGCCGCGGTGGTGGCGGCCGCGGCCATCGCCGCGCTGGTGGGCGTC
>VAPR01001251.1_pt1 | contig 13159 bp, 12 predicted proteins | sample 3380701 | NCBI WGS metagenome assembly VAPR01 (sample SAMN11536904, study PRJNA540576) | hot springs metagenome | isolation source: hot spring wet sediment | place: Spain: Lobios | collected 2014-01
GGACGTGCCGCGGATGTTCCGCCTGGTGGCCAACGGCGACATCGGCCACCACGAGCTGGCGCTCGCCACCACCACCCCGGGGCTGGCCCTGTATGCCTTCACCTTCGTCTCCTGCGCCATCCCCGGCTGGGAGATGCGGCTCCAGTAGCCGGTCATGAGCGAAGGGATGGCCGCCCACGTCCTGTCCATGCTGCAGCAGGCGGGGCTGACCCTGGCCGTGGCCGAGGCCTCCACCGGCGGGCTAGTGGGCCACCTGCTGACGGAGGTGCCGGGCAGCTCGGCCGTCTTCCTGGGCGGGGCCATCGCCTACCATAACCGTCTGAAGGAGCGCATCGGCGTGGAGCGAGCGGTGCTGGAGCGTCACGGGGCGGTGAGCGAGGAGGCGGCGGCCGCCCTGGCGCGGGCGGTGCGCGCCTGGGCCGAGGCCGACTTGGGGCTGGCTGTCACGGGCGTCGCCGGCCCGGGCGGCGCCACCCCGGGGAAGCCCGTGGGCCTCACCTACATCGCCCTGGCCGGCCCCGACTGCTGCCTGTGTCGTCGCTTCGTCTGGTCCGGCGACCGTTCCGCCAACAAACGGGAGGCGGCCCTGGCCGCCCTGGAGCTGGTCGCCCACTATCTGCACTATCACCACCGCCAGGAGGAGAAGAGCCCGCCATGAGCGTGGACAAAGACCTGTTCCGACGGGTTATGGGGCAGTTCGCCACCGGCGTCACCATCGTTACCACCCGCCTGGGGGAGCACCTGCACGGCAGCACCGCCAACGCCTTCACTTCCGTCTCGCTGGAGCCGTTGCTGGTGCTGGTCTGCCTGGACAAGAAGGGCGACACCCATGACCTGGTGCGACAGAGCGGCATCTACGCCGTCAACATCCTCAGCGAGGAGCAGGAGGAGCTGTCGCGGCTGTTCGCCCGCAAGGACCCGGAGCACCCCCATCGCCTGGACACCCTCCCCCACCGCTACGCCGCCACCGGCGCGCCCATCCTGGAGGGCTGCCTGGCCTATCTGGACTGCCGGGTGGTGGACGCCCTGGAAGCGGGCGACCACACCATCTTCGTGGGGCGGGTGGAAGAGGCGGCCGTCACCGGCGACGGCCGCCCCCTGCTCTTCTTCCGCGGTCGCTACTGCCGGCTGGCCGACGAGGCGCCCAGCCCGGCGGCGCGGGGCTAGACGCCCCGCTCCACGATCATGGCGATGCCCTGCCCGCCGCCGATGCACAGGGTGGCCAGGCCGCGCCGGGCCTGCCGCCGCCGCATCTCGTAGAGGAGGGTGACCAGGATGCGGGCGCCGCTGGCGCCGATGGGGTGCCCCAGGGCGATGGCGCCGCCGTTGACGTTCACCCGCTCCCAGTCCCAGCCCAGCTCGCGACCCACCGCCAGCGACTGGGCGGCGAAGGCCTCGTTGGCCTCGATGAGGTCAATGTCGCGCAGGTCGAGACCCGCCCGCGCCAGGACGCGGCGCACCGCCGGCACCGGCCCGATGCCCATGATGCGGGGCGGCACACCGGCGCTGGCGTAGGCGCGCACCGCCGCCAGCGGCTCCAACCCCAGCTCCTGCGCCTTGCGCCGGGAGGCCAGAACCACCGCCGCCGCGCCGTCGTTGATGCCCGAGGCGTTGCCGGCGGTGACGCTCCCCCCGTTCTCGAAGGCGGGCCGCAGGCGCGCCAGCCTGTCCAGGGTGGTATCGGGGCGGAAGTGCTCGTCCCGCTCCACCACCGTGGTGCCGGAGCGGGAGGGCACCTCCACCGGCACCACCTCTTCCCGGAAGCGCCCCTCCTCCCAGGCGCGGGCGGCCTTCATGTGGCTCTCGTAGGCGAAGCGGTCCTGGTCGTCGCGCGAGATCTCGAACTCGCGGGCGACGTTCTCGGCCGTGTTGCCCATGTGACACTGCTCCAGGGCGCACCAGAGGCCGTCCTTGATCATGTGGTCCAGCACCTCGCCGTGCCCCATGCGGTAGCCGAAGCGTGCCCTGGGCAGCAGGTAGGGGGCGGCGGACATGTTCTCCATCCCGCCGGCCACCACCAGGTCGGCGTCGCCCAGCATGATGGCCTGGGCGCCCAGGGCCACCGCCTTCAGCCCCGACCCGCAGACCTTGTTGACGGTGGTGGCCGGCACCGAGTCGGGTATGCCGGCGGCCAGGGACGCCTGCCGGGCCGGGTTCATGCCCAGGCCGGCCGAGAGGACGTTGCCCATGATGACCTCGTCCACCTGGTCGGGCCGCACGCCCGCCCGCTCCAGGGCGGCAGCGATGGCCGTGGCCGCCAGCCTGGGGGCCGGCACCTCCGTCAGGCTGCCGCCGAAGGTGCCGATGGGTGTGCGGGCCGCGCCGACGATGAATACCTCGTCCATCTTCTCCTCCCTCTACCGTTCTAGAGCCATCATACCGCCTCGGACGCCCGGGCGGGGCCTACGAGGCCCGCGCCAGGGAATAGAGAAAGAGGCCTGCAGCCACCAGCAGGCCCAGGCGCAGCCGTCGCGCTCGGGGCAGCGGCCCCACCCCCGCCATCGCCACCGCCGCTGCCAGCAGCGGCGTCAGGAACAGGCGCAGGGGGTGGTAGGGCGAGAGGCCCGCCGCCCCCAGCGCCGCGTGCAGGCCCACCGCCAGGGCGAAGGCCAGGGCCGCCAGCCCCATCAGCCGCAGCAGGGGGCGGTGGACGGCGGGGGGCGGTGGCGTGCGAGAGGCCCTGGGCCTGGCCATCTCCCTCAGCGCAGATACATGCCGCCGTTGATGTCGAAGGCGGCGCCGGTGATGTAGTCCCCTTCGGCCACCAGGAAGCGGCAGAGACGGGCCACCTCCTCCGGCCGACCGAAGCGGCCCATGGGGATGCGGGCCAGCAGGTTCTTCTGCACCTCCTCGGGCAGGCTGGTCACCATGTCCGTCTCGATGAAGCCGGGGCAGACGGCGTTGACGGTGATGTTGAACCGCGCCAGCTCCAGGGCGGCCGCCTTGGTGAAGCCGACGATGCCTGCCTTGGCAGCGGCGTAGTTGGCCTGGCCGATGTTGCCCATCTCCCCCACGATGGAAGACATGTTCAGGATGCGCCCGCCCCCGCGCTCGATCATGTGGGGCACGGCGTAGTAGGTGCAGTAGAAGACGCTGTCCAGGTCGGTGGCGATGACCTCCCGCCACTCCTCCAGGCTCATGCGCCGCAGGGTGCGGTCGCGGTTGACCCCGGCGTTGTTGACCAGGATGTCCAGCCCGCCGAAGTGCTCGACGGTGCACTGCACCAGGCGCTGCACCTCGTCGGGGTGGGCGACCCCCGCCTGCACCACGATGGCCTCGCAGCCCTGGTCCTGCAGTTCGTGCAGGAGCTGCTCGGCCTGCTCCTTGCTGCGGTAGTAGTTGATGGTGACCCTAGCGCCGTGCAGCGCCAGCTCCCTGGCGATGGCGCGGCCCAGGCCGCGCGAGCTACCGGTGACGATGGCCACCTTTTCCCTGAGACAGCCCATGACGCTCCTCCAGTCCCGATGTTTCGCCGCCAGTTTACGACCGAAGGAGCGTCTCATTCAAGATATAAATGATACCGACGCTTGCCAGAGGAAATGTCTATATCACCTGCGGCGGCCGGTATTCGCCGAAGACGCGGCGCATGACGCCGCAGATCTCGCCCAGGGTGGCGTAGGCCCGCACCGCCTCCATGATGGGCGGCATCAGGTTCTCCGAGTCGCGGCAGACCTCTTCCAGCCGTCGCAGGGCCGCCTGCACCGCCGCCTCGTCCCGCTCGCGCCGCACTCGCTGCAGCCGCTCGATCTGGGCCCGCTCCGCCTCGGGCCGGGGGCGGAAGATCATCTTGGGCTGCTCGCCGGGGGTCTGGTAGCGGTTGACGCCCACCACCACCCGTCGCCCCTCGTCCACCGCCCGCTGCTGGGCGTAGGCCGCCTCCTGGATCTCCCGCTGCATGTAGCCCGACTCGATGGCGGCGATGGCGCCGCCCATGTCCTCGATGCGGTGGATGTATTCCCAGGCCTGGCGCTCCAGTTCGCCCGTGAGCCACTCCACGTAGTAGGAGCCGCCCAGGGGGTCCACCGTGTCCGTCACGCCCGTCTCGTAGGCGATGATCTGCTGGGTGCGCACGGCGATGCGCTGCGCCTCTTCGGTGGGCAGGCAGAGGGCCTCGTCGTAGCACGAGAGGGCGAGGGACTGGACGCCCCCCAGCACCGTGGCCAGGGCCTGGATGGCCGCCCGCACTATGTTCAGCTCCGGTTGCTGGGCGGTGAGGGTGGCCCCGCCCGTCTGCACGTGAGTGCGGAACATCCAAGAGCGGGGGTCCTTGGCCCCGTAGCGCTCGCGCATGATGCGCGCCCACATGCGGCGCAGCGCCCGGTATTTGGCCACCTCCTCGAAGAAGTTGTTCTGGGTGTTGAAGATCCAGGAGATGCGGGGGCCGAAGTCGTCTATGTCCACCCCCCGCTCCAGCACGGCGTCTATGTAGGCCATGGCGTTGGCGAAGGTGAAGGCCATCTCCTGCACGGCCGTGGAACCGGCGTCGCGGATGTGGTAGCCGGAGATGCTGATGGAGTTGAACTTGGGCATCTCCCTGGCGCACCAGGCGATGAGGTCGGCGGCCAGCCGCAGCGATGGCCGCGGGGGGTAGATGTAGGTGCCCCGCGCCACGTATTCCTTGAGGATGTCGTTCTGGACCGTGCCCGAGACCTCCGCCAGGGGCACGCCCTGCTTCTCGGCCACGGCCGCATACATGGCCACCAGCACCGCCGCCGGTGCGTTGATGGTCATGGACGTGCTCACCCTGTCCAGGGGGATGCCGTCGAAGAGGGTCTCCATGTCGGCCAGGGTGTCTATGGCCACCCCCACCTTGCCCACCTCGCCCCGCGCCTGGGGGTCGTCGGAGTCGTAGCCCAACTGGGTGGGCAGGTCGAAGGCCACCGAGAGGCCGGGCTGGCCCTCCTGCAGCAGGAACTTGAAGCGCTTGTTGGTCTCCTCGGCCGTCTCGTAGCCGGCATACTGGCGGAAGGTCCACAGCCGCCCCCGGTAGCCGGTGGGGTGGATGCCACGGGTGTAGGGATATTCGCCCGGGAAGCCGATGTCGCGCATGTAGTCCACGTCGGCGATGTCCAGGGGGGTGTAGAGGCGGCGGGTCTCGGTGGAGCTGGTGCGGAACTCCACCTCGTCCCGCTCGCCGCCCCGCTTCAGCGCGTTGGCGAGGGTGCTCCCTTCCCAGCGCTCCTGCTCCTGCCGTATCCGCTCCAGCTCCCGCGGGTCGAACATGGCTATCCCTCCCTGCTGCCTGCCTCCGTCTTGGGCTCGGGGAAGGTGTGGGGCAGCCCCGCCTCCCGCTTGGGCACCATCACCGACCGGCGATAGCGCATGACCAGCTCGCCGTGCTGGTTGTAGGCGCGGGTCTCCACCGTCACCACGCCCCGGTCGGGCTGGCTGCGGGACTCCCTCTTCTCCAAGACAGTGCTCTCGGAGTAGATGGTGTCGCCGTGGAAGGTGGGGCGCAGGAACTCGACCTTCTCGAAGCCCAGGTTGGCCACCGCCTTGCCGGAGATGTCGCGCACGCTCTGGCCCAGGGCGATGTCCACCACCAGGTTGCCCACCACCACGTTGCGCCCGAACTGGGTCTTCCTGCCGTATTCGGCATCTATGTGCAGGGGGTGGTGGTTCATGGTCAGCATGCAGAAGAGGATGTCGTCGGCCTCGGTGATGGTGCGTCCGGGCCAGTGGCGGTAGGTGGCCCCCACCTCGAAGTCCTCGAAGAAGCGTCCGAAGTCGCCGTGCGCCGACATGTGCCCTTCACTCCTCCTGACGCGATGGTGTGATGCCCCGGAGCGTCGGGGGGCAGGCGCTGGCCAAGGCCAGCGCCGTCGCCGCAAAGAGGTCGGCTTCCCCGCGCCGCCCCATGCTCACTCTCCGAACAGCCTCAGCAGGTTGCGGGCGATGACCAGCCGCTGGATCTCGTTGGTGCCCTCGCCGATGATCATCAACGGCGTGTCGCGGTAGTAGCGCTCCACCCGCATGTCCTTGGTATAGCCCACGCCGCCGTGGATGCGCAGCGCCTCCATGGCCACCTCCTGGGCCACCTCCGAGGCGAAGAGCTTGGCCATGCCGCCCCACAGGTCGGCCCGCTCGCCGGCGTCCTTCTTGGCCGCCGCCGCCCGTGTCAGCAGCCGCGCTGCCTCCACCTTGGTGGCCATGTCGGCCAGCTTGAGCTGGATGGCCTGATGCTCGGCGATGGGCCGCCCGAAGGTGACCCTCTGCTTGGCGTAGCGCATGGCGTCCTCCAGGGCGGCCGTGGCCACCCCCACCGCCCGCGCCGCCACGTTGATGCGCCCCACCTCGATGGTGCTCATGATGTGCAGCCAGCCCCTACCCTCCTCGCCGCTCACCAGGTTGGCCACGGGCACCCGCGCTCCCTCGAAGTAGAAGATGGTGGTGTCAATGCCCTTGTAGCCCAGCTTGTCTATCTTGCCGCCTACCGTCAGGCCGGGGGTCTCGTCCTTCTCCACGATGAAGGTGCTCATGCCGGCATAGGGCGGCTGCGCCTGGGGGTCGGTCTTGGTCAGCACAGCGAAGAGCTTGCCATGGATGCCGTTAGACACGAACATCTTGGTGCCGTTGAGCAGATAGTGGTCGCCGTCGCGGCGGGCCACCGTCTGCAGCGACTGCAGGTCGGAGCCAGCGTTGGGCTCGGTCATGCAGATGCCGCACACCTCGCCGCGGGCGATGCGCCCCAGGAAGCGCTCCTTCTGGTCGCCGGTGCCGTAGGTATTGATCATCCACGAGACCATGACGGCGCCGTTGAGGATGCCGCCCAGGCTCATCCAGCCCCGGCTCAGCTCCTCGACGATGGCGGCGTAGGTGACGAAGGAAAGGCCCAGGCCGCCGTGTTCCGGGGGCACGGCCACGCCGAAGAGCCCCATCTCCTTCATCTTCTGGACGAGGTCGTGGGGGTATTCGTCCCGGTGCTCCAGCTCCGAGGCGACGGGAACCACTTCCCGCTCGACGAAGCGTCGCACCTGGGAGACGATCATCTGCTCCTCTTCGCTGAGGGTGGCCATGGTCGGCAAAGGCATGGCTCTCCTTTGCGTCGGCGAGTTTATAGTCCGTCTATAACTGGCTCCAGTTTACGCCCAGACGGGCCGCCCGTTCAAGGCCGCGGCGAGCCGTGCGCGACCCGCGAGTCCTTCCGCGTCCTCGCCGGAAGCCCTGGGCACCGGGGCCGCCTCCGGCACGTCCGTTGCCCTTGCTCCCTCCGCGCCAGCGCGTATCATGGAGTCGCCAAAAAGTCGGCAGGAGGTGGAGGCCCATGCAGGGGACGATGATGGACTACCCGCTGACCATCAACCACATCCTCTGGCGACTGGAGCGCCTGTTCCCGAAGAAGGCGGTGGTCACCCAGCGGCTGGAGGAGGGGGAGCCCACCCGCTCCACCTACGGCGAACTGGCCAGCCGCGTCCGCCGCCTGGCCAGCGCCCTGGAGCGGGCGGGCATCGGCCCTGGCGACCGCGTGGCCACCTTCGCCTGGAACACCCAGACCCATCTGGAGTGCTACTTCGCCATACCCTGCATGGGCGCCGTCATGCACACCCTCAACATCCGCCTCTTCCCCGCCCAGCTCGAATACATCGTCAACCACGCCGAGGACAAGGCCGTCTTCCTCGACCGCAGCCTGGTCCCCCTCTTCGAGCCCCTCATCGGCAAGGTTCCGACGGTGCGACTGGTGGTGCTGATGAACGAGGGGCCGGAGCCCTCGGCCACCTTCCGCGAGGCCTTCCCGCAGGTGGTGGACTACGACGAGTTCCTGCGCAGCGGCGACGAGCACTACTCCTGGCCGCGCATTGACGAGCGCCAGGCGGCGGCCATGTGCTACACCTCGGGCACCACCGGCAACCCCAAGGGGGTGGTCTACACCCACCGCTCCACCGTGCTGCACTCGCTGGTGGCCACCCTGGCCGACAATATGGGCCTGCAGGAGCGGGACACGGTGATGTATGCCGTGCCCATGTTCCATGCTAACGCCTGGGGGATACCCTACGCCGCCGCCCTGGTGGGCGCCAGCCAGGTCTTCCCCAACCGCTACCTGGACGCCGAGCGCCTGGTGAACCTCATCGAGCGCGAGGGGGTCACCGTCTCGGCCGGGGTGCCCACCATCTGGATCCCCATCCTCGACCTGCTGGAGAAGACGGGGCGCAAGCTGCCCACGCTGAAGCGGGTCATCTGCGGCGGATCGGCGGCGCCGCCGGCCCTCATCGCCGGCCTCGACCGTCACGGCATCCAGCTCGTCCACGCCTGGGGCATGACCGAGACGTCGCCGCTGGGCTCCCTCAGCCGCGTCCGCTCCTGGCTGGAAGACCTGCCCGAGGAGCGGAAGCTGGCCATCAGGGCCAGCCAGGGGACCATCGTGCCCCTGGTGGAGTGCCGCATCGTGGACCTGGACACGGGGCAGGAGCTTCCCTGGGACGGCAAGAGCGTGGGCGAGCTGCAGGTGCGGGGGCCCTACATCACCGGCACCTACTACAACGACCCCACCGCCAGCGAGAAGTTCATGGACGGCTGGCTGCGCACCGGCGACGTGGCCACTATAGACCCCGATGGCTACATCCGCCTGGTGGACCGCACCAAGGACCTGGTCAAGTCGGGCGGCGAGTGGATCTCGTCGGTGGAGCTGGAGAACCACCTCATGGCCCACCCCAAGGTGCTGGAGGCGGCGGTCGTCGGCCTGCCCCACCCACGCTGGCAGGAGCGGCCGGTGGCGGCGGTGGTGCCCAGGCCCGAACACCGCGACAGCATCAGCCCCGAGGAGCTGCGGGAGTTCCTGGCCCAGCGGGTGGCCAAGTGGTGGCTGCCGGACGAGATCGTCTTCGTGCCCGAGGTGCCCAAGACCAGCGTGGGCAAGTTCGACAAGAAGGTCCTGCGCGAGCAGCTGGCCCACGTGGCCCAGCGCTGGGCCCAGTCCTGACCTGCCGTATCCCGTATTCACACCGGCCCATCGCCCACGCCTGGGCCAGCCTGGTCGCTGCAATCTACCGGAGCTGTTTGCGAAGGGGGAAGGGTGAGGAGCGGAGTCGTGGCAAAAAGGGTCGGTCGTAAAAGGGGTGGAACCAATGAACCGGGCGCGTCGGCCCCTGGCCCGCCTCACAGACTCACAGCGATAGCTGGAGCCTTCTGCACTCAGCATCCCAGGCCTCATGTCCGGGGCCGTCCCTAATCTACAGCCAGGGCTAGTGTTAGTCCTTTAGATGCTGGGTCAGCCCGATGACCTCTCCTGAGCAATCTGGAATCCGTCTAGCGTCAGGTTCTCCCTCAGGCGCTCGAACCAGCATCCTGCACTGCCGGGTGAGCCACACGTCCCCACGGCTAGTGGCAAGAGCCGGGCCCCCGCGAGCAGGCCCTGTATCGGGAGGGCTTGGAGCTGCTGGTGGAGGGCAGCAGGGAGGGCTTCGGCCTGACCGGCTGGACTTGCTGACAGCCCGGGCAGCTAAAGCGTCTGCGCTCCCACCTGAAGGGGGTGATGCTCGTAGGGATTGCTGGCGGCGGGTGGATGCTCTTGGGCACTGTGGGAGACGCCTTCTGCCGCCAGGAGCGGTGTCCCCAGTCGAAAGGGGGCACGCGATGGGGAGAGGGCCTGTAGTCTGTCACAAATGCCACTAGATGGTCCCACAGGCGGTATGGGGTACCCTACCCTTCTAGAAATTGACCCTCGTGCTACCGTTTCCCTCGTTCCTTAGCCACTAGCTGGCTGTCCAACACGGCGCTTGAGTCCTTTCTCGAACAGCCGCAGCCACCATTGACTAGCTTCCGCACAAGTGTTCAATATAATGGCTAGACATTCAGGGCAGGATTGAGGAATGTATGCCCACACACCTAACACACTAGGCCAATGGCATGAACTGAACCAACATTTGCGCACGGTCGCAGAAAGTGCGGCTTGCTTCGCGCAGGACTTTGCCGGCGCGGAGGTGGCCTACCTGGCTGGTCTCTGGCATGACCTGGGCAAGTTCGACCCCCGTTTCCAGTCCTACCTTCGGGCCCAAGCCGAAGGTAGAAGACACCCTCATGTGCGCCATGCATACTTGGGCGCCCTTTTGGCTTTCAGCGCTCTCTCCGGTCACAGATGGGAGGAGGTCGTCCTACCCATCGCCGGTCACCACGCTGGCCTGCCTTCGCGCGCTACCCTCGAGCAACAGATGGTTTATCTGCTGGGACAGCAAGATGAGCAGGCTAGGGTGCGACAACTGGCCCAGATCGCTCGAGAGCAAAACCTGCTCCCGGATCGCCCCCTGCGCTGGCCAAACTGTTCTTCCGACACAAGGCGAGAGCTGTTCGTCCGCATGGTCTTCTCAGCCGTCGTGGACGCGGACTATCTGGACACGGAAGCGCACTTTCAGCCCGCGTTACGGGATCTGCGCAGACAGTGGCCGTCGCTTCAAGACCTATGGGAGCGTCTACGCCAGGACCAGGAACGGCTGATGGCCGCCTCTACATCCTCCATGCTCAACAGCATACGGCGCGAGGTCTACGAGGCCTGCCTGACCGCGGCTGAGCTTCCGCCCGGCGTGTTCCGTTTGACCGTGCCGACGGGAGGAGGCAAGACTCGCAGCGCTCTAGCTTTTGCCCTTCGGCACGCTCTGGCCCACGGGCTTCGCCGGGTCGTGGTAGCTATCCCATACACAAGCATCATAGACCAGACCGCCGAAGTGTACCGCCAGGCCCTGGATGAGGAGGCTGTGCTGGAGCATCACAGCCAGGTGGAGCCTGCAGCCGACGAGGATGAGAACCAAGACCCCAACGTCGTTCGGTTTCGCCTCGCCAGCGAGAACTGGGACGCGCCCGTCGTCGTCACCACAACTGTCCAGCTCTTCGAATCGTTGTTGTCCAACCGGCCCAGTCGCGCACGCCGGCTACACAACCTAGCGAAGAGCATCATCGTCCTCGACGAGGTCCAGACCCTGCCTCCCGAGATCCTTCGCCCCACTGTTGACGTGCTCCGGGCCCTAGTGGAGGACTACGCCGCATCAGTGGTACTCTCTACCGCCACCCAGCCGGCGCTGGCGGAGAGCCCATACCTCGGCGAATGGGCGGGCGTGGAGGTGCGTGAGATAGTCCCCGACCCCGGTCGCTATTTCCAGACCCTTCGTCGCGTCGAGTACGAACGCCGCGATTCTCCCCTTAGCTGGAGAGATCTCGCGAGGGAGTTAGCGTCTCAGCACCAGGCCATGGTGGTGCTCAACACGCGCCGCGACGCCTTGGCGTTGATCGACGAACTTGATGAGTTGGGCGTGGGTGACGACTCGTTCCACCTTTCGACCCTCCTGTGCGGTGCTCACCGCCGAGCGGTTTTGACCGAGGTGCGCAGGCGCCTGGGCGCTGGCCAGCGGGTCCTCCTCATATCTACTCAGGTAGTAGAGGCAGGCGTAGACTTGGACTTCCCGCTGGTCTATCGAGCAGTCGGCCCTCTGGACCGGATAGTGCAGGCGGCTGGCCGGTGCAACCGTGAAGGTCGGCTGGAGGCAGGGCGGGTAGTGATATTCGAGCCAGCGGAAGGCGGTGTGCCAGGAGGCCCCTACAAAGCCGGAATGGAGGTAGCTCGGGTGCTCCTCTTCCGCCATCCGGCTGATGCTCTGAACGACCCAGCCATCTACCGGGAATACTTCGCCCGGCTGTTCGCAGACCTCGATCTGGACAAGCATAAAGTGCAAGAAGAGCGGGCGGCGCTCAACTACCCCGAGGTCGCTAAGCGCTATCGTCTCATCGCCGACGACACGGTGCCCGTTGCGGTCCCTTACGGGGATGCCGAGGCCAGGCTAGCGGCCTGGCTGCGGGAGCCAACGCGTTATACCTGGCAGCGGCTTCAGCCATACCTGGTGTCCATCTTCCGCCGTGATGTGGCGAGATTGCAACGGTCAGGCCTGCTCCAGGCAGAGACGGAAAGGCTTTTCCGCTGGCTCGGAAGCTACCATCCGAGGCTGGGCCTGCAAGAAGTGCTGGCTGATCCCAGCGACCTGATCGTGTGAGGAGGTGCGCTGTGATGACGAGTCGCCAGGCAACGGTCGAGGTGAAGGTCTGGGGCGAATATGCCCTGTTCACCAGACCCGACTTCTCAGTGGAACGAGTGAGCTACCTGGTGATGACTCCGAGCGCGGCCCGCGGAGTGCTGGAGGCGATCTTCGAGAGCCCCGTGATGCGCCCGTCCTTGCTCGGGATATAGGCGACGTGGGCCCTCCCCACCCAGGGGAGGAGGTGGTGTTCGCAGACGCTGTACAGGGGGATGTCCTTCACCATGATCATCTCGTCGTGCTCCGCCCCACGCACGACGGTGATCAGCTCCTCGGGATCGCGGCCGATCCCGGCGAAGATCTCCTCGTACATCTCGGCCACGCGCGCCGGCGTGTCCTGCACGCCCTCGCGCTCGGGGTCGTCCCCGATGGCCTCGATGATCATCCGCACCGCCCGCTCGATCTTCGCCCGGTCCACGGTCAGGGCTCCACCACTCGGTCCAGGACGTCCGGGAGGTCCGACAGGTCCGGCAGCTCGGCCACCCGGGGCAACTCGCTCACCTCGCCGAGGCGGTTGATCCACACCGCCCGCAGGCCGAGCTTGGCGCAGGGCTCGATGTCGTGGAAGAGCGAGGCCGCGACGTGCACGTGCCGCTCGCGGGCCGCGCCCGAGCGCTCGAAGAACCGCTCCCAGTGGCCGGGCGCGGGCTTGTAGGAACCGGCCTCCGCCGCCGTGATCCGCAGGTCGACCGGGACCCCGATGGCCTCCAGGGAGGCGTCGAGCAGGTCCGGGTCGGTGTTCGAGAGGATCGCGACGCGCCATCCGCGCGCCCGCAGCTCGGCCAGGGCCCCGGGGACCTCCGGGAACGGGGGCCAGGAGGGCAGGGACTCGGCCAGGGCCTCGCGGTCATCCTCGGCGAGCTCGAGCCCCTCACGGTGGGCGACCCGCTCCAGGGACTCGGCGAGCACCTGCCGGTAGGGAACCGCCCGCCCGCGCTGCACCTCCGGCTCGACCTCGTGGTACGCGGCGAGGAGGAGGTCCGCGTCGTGCTCCGGCCACAGCTCGGCGAGGGTCGTCCGGATCCCGCCCATCCAGTCGATGAGCGTGCCGTAGCAGTCGAAGGTCGCCCAGCGCTCGGCCATCGCGCGTGAGCCTACCGGACGGGGCCCGGCGGGGCCGAACCCTGCGGCGGGGTCGGCGGCGG
>VAPR01001253.1_pt1 | contig 13145 bp, 11 predicted proteins | sample 3380701 | NCBI WGS metagenome assembly VAPR01 (sample SAMN11536904, study PRJNA540576) | hot springs metagenome | isolation source: hot spring wet sediment | place: Spain: Lobios | collected 2014-01
ACATGGGGGTGCGGTTTGTGGACGGGATCGAGGCTCCCCAGGAGGCCGCTGCCTGATGCGAAATTACACACCTCTTGACGAGACCTCCGCACACGCTCACCACTCGGGCCTCGCCCTCTGGCTGCGGAGGACCGGCCCCGGCAGATTCGTAGTCGCAAGGAGTCACTATGAGGCCCGGCATGGGAAGCCGGCGCGATCCCGGGGCAGACCTTCGCCTTCCTTGTCCATGAGTCTGGAGCTGTCCGCGGCCAGGTCCCCGCCGCCTGGTCTACGTGCTGCTGTTGCTGCTGGTGGCCGTACGTCACCTGTTCGACACGGGGGTGCAAAAGCCCACGCGCAGTGCCCGGAAGCCTTAAGCGCGCGTTAAGCGTGCCTTAACTGCAGCTCCCTAGACTAGTAGGCAGACTTCTCGTGACCACGGGTGAGGCGCGGGCCGCGTGTCGCGTTGGCACGCTGCCGCGTCGGCCGGACGTCAAACTCGCTTCTTGAGATTCTTGGAAGGAGGGGGACAGTGCGTTTGCGAACGTTGCACAAAGGTCTTTTCGTTGCCCTCGTACTTCTGTTATCCGGATGCGGTGGTGTCCGCAGCGTTTCCAACGTTCCCCTACCGTTGCCGTTCGGCGGTGGACCGCAGGTCACTCCCGGCATCCCGTTTATCATCCTTAGCGCTGATTCCGACGAGGGGCTTATCAACATCTTCCAGAGCTCGGTACCGTTTTCTGTACCTTCTGCCGGATGGGCACCGGCTGCTCAGCCCGTCGTGCTGACCGGCGACTACATCCAGCTGGGTATCCTCCGCGGAGGAGCCTTCGTATTCCCGGGACCAGACACACAGCCAGCTCCGTTTCTGCCCGTTGGAATACATCCGCGGGGTACGAACAGCCTCGGCTTCGCACAACGTGACAATCCCGGAGATCCTGCCGCCTACGACACGCTGATCCCGGGATGCTCCTGTGACGGATGGAGTGTGCGGTTCGACGCAGGTGGCAGTAGCTACTGGGGTGGTGTGGATGCCAATCTTAATAGCGATCCTGGGGTGTTCAACAACGGCGCAGGGAGTGCGAGCTTGGTTTCCTTTGAGACCTACAGCAGCGGCGGCGACATGGCCACGCGCTCGGTGGTGGATATCGGGCCGTTACGGGTCACTGTTGTGGTCGCGTTGCGGCGCGGTGACCGCTACGCGAGCTTTCACATTACCTTAACGAATACCGGGGCGGTGCCAATTACGAATCTACGCTTTGCACGTTCTCTCGACTTCGACATTGACGCGGCCGCTGGTGGTAGCTTCACGACAGATCGGTGGGACGTCTTGCAGGTCGGGGGCGTCAATGCGATCGTTCGCGGAAGGGGGACGGTGCGTAATCTACGCTACTACGCAGTTGCGACGCGGTCGCCCTGGCTCGCGGTTACGGACAGCCGGACGTTCTACGACACGGATCCCGATGCGTTTGGGAACAACGATCTGAACGACGCGGCTGGCGACAATTCCAGTACGTTCGTGTTCCGCGTGCCACGGATCGACCCGGGGCAGTCTGTGACCCTGTAGGAGGTGGGCGGCGATGAAGAGGATGGGATGCCTGGTGCTTTTGTGGCTTGTCGCGACAGCCGTAGCATGCCCCGGCTCGGGGTACGCGCAGGGAGCCGCGGAAACAGCGCCTGGGCCAAGGCTGCGGTTGAGTGTGGGGCATTGGCTCGGTACGGGACGCTGGACGTTTGGGGGGCCAACAGAGGCGAAAGCGGACAATGGTCTATGGGTGGTTGAGTTAAGGTACCGGTTCGCGGAGCGAGCGGTCCTCAGCTTGGATTACAGTTGGGGTAGCTGGCGTGGGATCGTGTTCAACGGGACGCCCGCACCGCCGACTGTTGGGGGGGACGTTAGAGTGTGGGGCGTGAATGTTGGAACCGACGTGGGGTCGGAGCGACTCCCTGTGGAGTTGTTGGTAGGCTGGCAGGGGTATCGTGCAAAGGCCTGGGACAGCGCGATGCCGATCACGGACGTCGCGGAGGCTGGTGGGATCCGGCTGGGCCTGGGCGCTGAGCTCCGTTTGGGTGGCCCGTGGACGTTGCGGGCGGCGTTGGCGGTGGCGCCGATGCTCTCCGTGACGGAGACGGTGACCAACGGCAGTAGCTCTGTGGCGCAATACCCGGGAACCATGTGGGATGGCCGAGTCGCGGTGACGTACCGTGCGAGCCCGACCGTTCACATGGAGGTGGGGTGGAGGGGGCAACGGCTGGAGCTACGACGACCGGCCGATGTGGTGGAGCACACTTTAGAGGGAGTCTACGTACTCGTACGCGCTGCCCTACGCTAGCGAGGAGGCGTGGGTGACACTCCCGGAGCAGGTGAGTCATGCGGTCTTGGCCAGGCGAAATGCAAATTCGCTGGGTTCCTTGGAGGCCGATGTCGAAGAAGTCGGGCGGCACGTGTGAGAGTCGGCCCTGTTCGCTTCTGCGGTTGTCACGGCTTGTGGTGCACATTCTGTTGGGATTCACGGTCACGATCATGGATGTGCTGGTACCGAGGGCGCATCGGCGAGGGCAGGGTCGGTTGAGCCGAGGCCATCGCTGGCCCGCCGACTTCGGATGGTGGCGCCTCAGCAGGAGGTGAGCTCCTCTAGCCGCTCCGAGTAGGCTGCCACGCGTTCCGGATCGCGGCGGGCCGCCCGACGGAGCAAGGAGACGACACGGCTGCGCAGTTGCCACCGGAAGTCGTCGACCGCGGGCAGGTCCACGCCCGGCGCGAAGGGCTCCCGGTAGAGGGCCAGGACCGCGGCAGCGTCCTCCCGCTCCAAAGCCTCCTGCAGCTCCCACAGGTCGACCCGTGCCCGGCGCAGCCCTTCGGGACCCAGGAAGGTTGGAGCGCGCCATGGCTCCAGCAGCCGCCGCAGGTGGTGTAGGTGTACGTTCAGCCGGTTCCGGACCTTTGCCGGGGAGGAGTCGGGCCAGAGGGCCTCGCACACGGACTCGCGATCCAGTCGCATGGCCAGCAGCGTGAGCAAGGCTCGAAGCGTTTCGGGAAGCCGCAAGAGCTGGCCGGCGTGTCGCACCTCGAAGCAGCCGAGCAGCCGGATCTCAAGCGGCGGGACCTCATCGAGACGCGCCAGGATGAGGGTGCGCCGTCCCGACCGGACGACCTCCTCGATGGGGTACCAGCGAGCGAGGTCGCGGTCCGGGGGGAGCTCGTCCAGTGGGATCAGGGCGGGCAGGACGCGGGCCCCGGCGGTGGTGAGCCGCACGATCGCCTGCAGGTCGGCCCGACGCCGCAGGACCCGGTAGCGGGCGGCATGCCAGTACAGCCGCTCCTCGCGCATGGCGGGAGCAGGGGGCAGGGCCGTCTTCGCTCGCTGTCGCCAGCCCAGCGCCGCGAAGGCCAGGGCGCGCTCCACGGACGCCCAGAAGCCAGGGTTCCGGCCCAGCACGTCAAGTGCCCCCCGGGCCCTCCCCGACTCCCTCAATGTTCGCGCCCACAACCCGCGGACCGAGTCCAGGAGAGCGGGATCCTGTGAGCTCTCCGACAGGCTCAGCAGGCCAGGAAAAGCGTCGAGGTTCCGTGTCGCGTACGCATGCCAGGCGGCAGCCAGGGTGCCCGCCCAGAAGTTCACGGAACGGCTCTCGGCAGCCCGTCGGAAGCAGTCGATGGCCTCCTCACGCTGACCGAGGAGCCACAGGCACCGGCCGAGGTCGAAGTAGGACAGCGGTACGTTGCTGGGCCGGTAGCGGCGGGCGAGGTCTACGGACTCGCGGTAGCGCCGAGTCAGCTCCTCCAGGTCTCCCTCCAGCTCGAACCCGATGACGGCGCGGTTCAACCGGAGGGGGTAGATCACCAGCGGGTCGCCCGGTGGCAACAGAGACATCGCACGGTCCAAGCACTCCTTGGCTGTCTGGTGGTCCCCGGCCACCGTGTACGCCCAGGCCACGCGGTTGTAGAAGCGTGCAGCGTGCTCGGGTGACACCCTCTTGAGGAGGGCCTTGCCCCGCTCCGCGGCCGCGAGGGCGCGGCGGAGGTCCACGGACGCTCCGTGGTAGGCGACGTTTCCCAGGGCTTTTAAAGCCACCTCTGGGTGGGTGCTGGCCACCGCGCTGGCCAGAGTCTCCAAGGCCGCCAGTCCCTCCGCCAGGCGTCCGATGTGGCACAGGGCTAGGGCGACCGTGAGACGCCGCCAGGGCCCTGCGGGGGGTCCAAGGAGCTCGTCCCAACGCAAGACCGCGTCCGGTTGTTGGTAGGCTAGGTCAACGGACTCCGGGCGGTCCAGGAGCGAGTCGAGGTTGGACAGCATGCCAGTCCGCAGGTAGGCCTCCCCTCGTAGCCATGCAGGCAGCTCCTGTGCACGGGATTGGACGACCCGGCGCACGGCCTTCCCCGCGGCGCGTCGGAGGGCTTCCGCCACCAGGTCGTGGAGTCGGTAGCCCCCGCCCTCAAGCTCTGTGGCGAATCCCGCGTCCGCCAACGCCTTCACGTGCTCGTCCGCCAGTTCCTGCGGGAGCTGCGGAAGGCTGGCCAGGAAGAGGGCTGCCCGCCAAGCCTTCGCGCCCAGGCTCTGCCGAATCCCGGCGACCAGCGCCGCTTCCACCGTGTGCTCGCCCGTTAGGGAGGACAGGTGCAGGGCCAGGGGCCAACCCCGGGTGGCTCGCCAGGCCTCCTCGGCCCGCCGGGCGTCCCCGACCAGCCGGAGCGCCTCGGCCTGGGTGAAGGCCAGTTGCTGTGCCCGGAGGACCACAAGCCTGCCCTGCAATTGCAGCTTGGGCAGGGCTGGCCACGGCAACGCCCTGCGGCTGGCGAGCCCGACCACCGCCGGGACGTGCTCCAAGGGCAGGGACTCGTCGAAGCCGTCGGCCTCGTCGAGCGCCAGGAGGGTGGGGTGGTCCCGTAGCGCTCGCAGCACGAAGTCCCACGGCGCCCTCTGCGCGAGGCCCAACGCTTGAGCCAGCGCAGGCCGGAGCCGCGGCTGCGTGCGGCTGTCCAACCAGACCACGCGCCAGCCTTGATGCCGAAGAGATTCCGCCCACTGGCTCAGCAGGACCGTCTTGCCGTAGCCGTAGGGTGCGTGCAACCACCCCACGTGGCCGAGCCTCGCCGGGAGCAGACGCGTAAGACGGGGACGCTCCAGGTAGCCAGCAGGAGGGAAGGGCCGACCGGCGGTAGCCTCCGGCTCCAGCTGTGGTGCCGCGAATTCAGACGCTGCTGACATGGCCACCTCTGCGGACGTTTTTCCGCCGAAGCCCAGCTGGTAGGCTCGACCAGCGACCCGATCACTCATCAAAATTTGCCCCGGTCCACGAGATCGTAGACCTGGCAAGATGGTTCGGCAGGTCCTCGCTACGGCCCGGACCGATCAGCCTGACCCTCCCCCAGGGCGTCCAGGGCAACCAGGGCGTGGGCGTACGCGGCTCCCGCCCGCATCTCTGCCGCTACCCAGATGGCCTCCATGATCTCCTGCGGGGTGGCACCGTGCTGCCGAGCCAGCCTGGTGTGGCTGCGGATGCAATAGGGGCACTGGGTGACGTGGGCCACCGCCACCGCGATGAGCTGCTTGGTCTTGGAAGGCAGGGCTCCGTCCGCGAACACCCGCTGGGAGAACTGACGGAAGGCCTCCAGGACCTCCGGCGCGAGCTCCCGGCGCTTCCCTGCCAGCTCTCGGGTGGCCTGCGGGTAAAGGGGGTCTGCCATGGTGTGCACCTCCGGCGTCGGGGCGCAGCAGGCGCCCCGGCGTTTTCACCGCCGACGATACCGGCCTGGGACAGGCCCCGCAAGGTGGCGGGGCAAGGAGGTCGGCGCCGGGGCTGCGAATCCAGCCCCCGTGGCTTTGGTGGAGGCTTGGGACCTGGTAAAACGGTTCGGCCGCCTGGTGGCCGTGGACGGCATCTCCTTCCAGGTGCGAGAGGCGGAGTGCTACGGCTTCCTGGGCCCCAACGGAGCGGGCAAGACCACCACCATGCGCATGGTCTGCTGCACCGCGCGGCCCACCGCGGGCAGCCTGCGGGTGTTCGGGCTGGACGTGCGACGCCATGCCCGGGAGATCAAGCGGCGGCTGGGCGTGGTGCACCAGGCTGTGACCTTGGACGACGCCCTTACGGTTCGGGAGAACCTGGTGGTCTACGCCCGGTACTTCGACCTCAGCTGGGCGGAAGCACGGCGGCGCGCGGACGAGCTGCTGGCCTTCGCGGAGCTGGAGGCTAGGGCGGAGGACCGGGTGTCCAGGCTCTCAGGCGGCATGCAGCGTCGGCTGATGATCGCCCGCGCCCTGGTGGCCAGCCCACGGTTGCTGGTGCTGGACGAGCCCACCACGGGGTTGGACCCCCAGGCCCGCCACGCGGTGTGGGAGAAGTTGCGTCAGCTGAAGCGCGCGGGGGTGACGCAGGTCCTCACCACCCACTACATGGAGGAGGCGGAGCAGCTGTGCGACCGGGTGGCCATCATCGACCACGGGCGGATCGTGGCGGAAGGGCCTCCCCGGGAGCTGGTGGAGCGCTACGTGGGACGGGAGGTGGTGGAGCTGCAGGTGGACGGGGACAGCACCGCGGGAAGGGTCGCCGAGCGCGTGGCACCCCTGGCGGAAGGATGTGAGGTGGCGGGTGGCCGGGTGTTCCTGCACACCCGGGACGGGGAAGAGCTGGTGCACCGGGTACGGGCCCTGCAGCTCCCGGTGGAGGCGGTGGTCCTGCGCCGGGCAACCCTGGAGGACGTGTTCCTCCGGCTCACGGGCAGGAGGCTCAGGGAGTGATGGACTTCTCGCCGGTGGGCGCCCTGCGCTTCTGGCAGCGGAACCTGCTCATCTTCCGGAAGGTGTTCCCCTTCACGGTCCCCGAGAACTTCCTCGAGCCGGTGCTGTACCTCCTGGCCCTGGGGCTCGGGCTGGGAGCGTACCTGCGGGAGATCCAGGGGATGCCCTACGTGGCATTCGTGGCCACGGGGCTGGCGGCTTCTGCGGCCATGTTCGGCGCGACCTTCGAGTGCACGTACAACGCGTACGTGCAGTTCTACTACGACCGATCCTACGACGCCATCGTCACCACGCCCCTTTCCGCGGAGGACGTGGCCGTGGGGGAGGTGTTGTGGGGCGCCACCCGCAGCGCCCTGTTCGGCAGCGCGTTCCTGCTGGTGGCGGCCCTGTTCGGGGTGGTCCGGTCACCGTGGGCGTTGGCCTTGCCGGCGGTATTCTTCGTGGGCGGCCTGGTTTTCTCCGCCACCGCCCTGGCGTTCACCGCGGTGACGCCGTCCATCGACCTGTTCACGTACTACTTTTCCCTCTGGGTCACGCCCATGTTCATGTTCAGCGGGATCTTCTTCCCCCTGGACGCGCTCCCCGGCTGGGTGCAGACCGCCGCGTGGTTTACGCCCCTGTACCACCTCGTGCGCGCCACCCGGGCCTTCGCCCTCGGGGCTCCGGCGGCGGCTGGAGACCTGCTCTGGCTGGCGGTGGTGGCGGTGGTCCTGTTGCCGTTGCCGGCGGTGTTGTTGAGACGGAGGCTGCTGCAGTAGCCTTCTCAGACCTCCAGCTGAAGTCGGACCTTTTCTACCAGGTGGTCCACCAGGCGGTCCAATACCGCGGCGCCGATCTGAGGGGACGAGCCGCGGGGGTCTCCCAGCACGCCGTTGGGCGTGATGGCCCGCAGCCCTTTGCGGAACAGGGTGTCCAGGTCCAGCCGTCCGGTAAACCCGGGCGCCAGGCGGTCGGCACGCACGAGCTCGGGGCGCAGGTGCAGGACGATGGACGTCTCGCAGGCGTCCGCGTGGATGGCGTCCACGTCCTGAGGTGCGCCCAGGCGAGCGGCCTCCTCCACCATCGCCCTCATCATGTCCACCAGGGCAGCGTCCCCGGCTACGGCCACCACCCGCACCCCGCGGGGGCCGAACTCCGCCTGCAGCCGCTGCGCGGCGGTCTGCAGGGGCCGGAAGTTCCCGCCGTGGGACGAAAGCAGGACGAAGGTGCTGAAGCCGTGGGGTGCCAGGGACCGTACGTAGCTGGCCAGGAGTTCCACCAGCAGTTCCTCTGAAATCGAAAGGCTACCGGGGAACGCCAGGTGGTGGTCGGAGCAACCGGGCCGGACCACCGGGGCCAGCAGCCCTCCCAGGCGCCTGGCCACCCGCTCGCCCACAGCCTCCGCGATGAGTTCGTCGGTGCTCAGGGGCAGGTGAGGGCCGTGCTGCTCGGTGGAGGCTGCGACCACCACCGCGGTCCGCACGCCTCGGTGGAGGGCCGCCTGCACCTCGGGCCACGTCATCTCCTGCAGCTTCACGGTGTCCTGCACGCGGGGCCTCCTTCCGTCAGGTCAGTTTCATGCGCGGGTCCAGGGCGTCCCGCAGGCCGTCGCCCAGCAGGTTGAACGCCAGCACGGCCAGGAAGATGGCGAGGCCCGGGAACGTGGCCATGTACCACGAGGAGAACAGGTAGGTCTGCCCCTCTCCCAGCATGGTCCCCCACTCCGGGGTGGGCGGCTTGACCCCGAGTCCGAGAAACCCCAGGCCCGCGGCGGTGAGGATGGCGGTCCCCAGCTGCAGGGTGGACTGCACGATCACGGGCGCGGTGCAGTTGGGGAGCACGTGGCGGAACAGGATGCGCCGGTCCGAAGCCCCGAGGGCCCTGGCGGCTTCCACGAACGTCTGGTTACGCACGGACAGGACCACGCCTCGCACCAGGCGGACGTAGACGGGAGCGGTCGCAAGGCCGACGGCCACCACCACGTTGGTGACCCCCACCCCCAGCACCGCCACCAGGGTCAGCGCCAGCAAAAAGCCCGGGAAGGCCAACAGCAGGTCCACCAGCCGCTGGACCAGCAGGTCGAACGTCCCCCCGTAGTACCCGGAGACCAGGCCCACGGGGACGCCCACCGCCGCGCTGAAGCTCACCGCCAGCACCCCGATGAAGAACGAAACCCGCCCACCGTAGGCGACCCGAGTCAGCAGGTCGCGGCCCAGGTTGTCCGTGCCCAGGGGGTGCTCCCAGGACGGCGGGCGGAGGACGCGTTCGAACCGGGGCTCGGTAGGGTCTTCCGGGAACAAGACAGGCGCTGCCGCGGAGGTGAGCAGCAGACCGACCAGGACCAGCAGGCCCGCCACCGCGGTGCGGTGACGGCGCAGCCGCCGCCACACGGTGGGAGGGGTGCGCGGCACCTCCCGGGGGCCGACCCAGCTAGCCGTAGTGGATGCGCGGGTCCACATACGCGTACAGGACGTCCACCGCCAGGTTCACCAGGGTGAACAGGGCCGCGAACACCAGCACCGCCCCCTGCACCACGGGGTAGTCGCGGGCCACGATGGCCCCCACCAGCAGGCGCCCCATGCCGGGCCACGCGAACACCGTCTCTGTCAGGATGGCTCCGCCCAGCAGCCCTCCGAACTGCAGGCCGATCACCGTCACCACGGGGATGAGGGCGTTCTTCAGGGCGTGCCGGAGGACCACCGCGCGGCTGCTGAGTCCCTTGGCCCACGCGGTCCGCACGTAGTCCTGGTGCAGGACCTCCAGCAGGCTGCTCCGGGTCATGCGGGCGATGATGGCCACCGAGAACGCGGCCAGGGTCACCGTAGGCAGCACCAGGTGCGCGGGTGTCCCGTACCCGCCCGCGGGCAGCCAGCGGAGGTGGACGCTGAACAGCAGCATCAGCATCAGGCCCAGCCAGAACACCGGCAGGGAGATCCCCGCGAGGGCCACCGTCATCACCAGGTAGTCCAGCCACGAGTACTGGCGGGTGGCGGACACCACCCCAGCTGCAACCCCCACCGCGGTGGCCACCAGGGTGCTGGCCACCGCCAGCTGCACGGTGGCGGGAAGGCGGGCGGCGATCTCCCGTGCCACCGGCTCCCCGGTCACCACCGACCGCCCCAGGTCGCCCTGCAGCAGGCGGCCGAGGAAGCGCACGTACTGCACCGGCAGCGGCTGGTCCAGGCCCAGCTGGACCCTCAACCGCTGGACCTCCTCCTCGGAGGCCTGTAGCCCCAGGACGAGACGGGCCGGGTCGCCCGGCACCAGCCGGATCAGGGCGAACACCACTACTGTGACCCCGACCAGGGTCGGGACTGCCAGGGCCAGGCGGCGCAGGACGTACGCGCCCAACGCGGGCGGCCGGTCACCTCCAGTTCACGCAGTGGTGGCCCACCGCGGGCTCCTGGGGCTCGCACAGGGCCGTCCACTTCTCGATGGGGTGGATCAGGACGCCGTCGAGGTTGCGGTTGGTCACCACGTACCACTTCTGGCTCCACAGCCAGATCCACGGCGCGTCGTTCCAGATCAACTCCTGCGCTTCCCTCAGGAGGGCCTTGCGACGCTCTACGTTGGGCTCCTGGCGCTGCTGCTCCAACAGCTGGTCCACCCGGGGGTTGCTGTAGAAGGCCGGCCCCAGCCCGCGGGGCGGGTGGCTGGAGGTGTGGAACTGGCCGTACAGGACGCCGTCGCAGTCCAGGACAGGCCACGCCCAGCCCAGCACCAGCATCTGGATCCGGGTCCGCTCCAGGGGCGTCTGGATCATGGCCACGTAGCTGGGCCAGTCCATGGTGGTGACGTTGGCGCGGATGCCCACGTTGCGGAGCTGGCCCGCGATGGCCTGCGCGAACTGGAAGTCCTGGATGTACCGGCCCGTGGGGGTGAAGAAGTCCACCTGGAAGCCGTCCCGGTAGCCCGCCTGGGCCAGTAGCTCCTTGGCCCGGGTGGGGCTGAAGGGCCAGCCGCCCTCCCGCACCCTGTGGTAGCCGAACATCATGGGCGGACACGGCGAGTCAGCCACCGTCCCCAGGTCGAACAGCACGCTGGCCAGGATGGCCTTCTTGTTCACCGCGTAGTTCATGGCCTGGCGCACCCGCACGTCCTTGAAGGGCCCCCACTGCGTGTTCATGGCCACGAAGATCACGCGGTCGCTGGCCGCCTCCACCACCTTCACCTGCGGGTTGCGGCGCAGGCCCTTCACGTCGGGAGCCGGGGGCAGCATGGCCTGGTGCACGTCGCCGGCCAGCACCTGAGTCAGCCGCGTGCCCGCGTCCGGGACCACGCGGAACAGGATCTCGTCGAACAGGGGCTTCTTGCCCCAGTAGTTGGGGTTGCGCTCCAGCAGGATGGAGTCCCCGCGCCGCCACTCCTTGAACATGTACGGCCCGGTGCCTCCCCCCACGGGGGCCGACCGCCACCGGTCACCCGCCCGCTGCACCGCGGCGGGGGACACGATGGCGAACTGGGTGGTGGACAGGTCGGACAGGAAGGTGGGCGTGACCCGGTTCAGCCGGATGCGCACGGTGTCCTCCCCCACCGCCTCCACGGACTGCACGGGCTGCACCAGGAACCGCAGGGCCATGGCCACCTTGGGGTCCTTCAGCCGCTCCAGGCTGAACTTGACCGCCTCCGCGTTGAGGGGAGTGCCGTCGTGGAACCGCACCCCGCGCCGCAGGGTGAAGGTGTAGGTGAGCCCGTCCCTGGAGATCTGCCACCGGGTGGCCAGCCGGGGGACCACCTGGAGCTTGGTGGGGTGCAGGTCCACCAGGGTCTCGAACATGTAGTCCACGATGTTCGCGATGGTGGTCGTGGTCTGTTCCGCCGGGTCCAGCCGGTCCGCGTCGATCCCGATGGCGATCCGCAGCTGCCTCGGTACCGCCTGGGCTCCCACGGGACCTCCCGCGCCTGCCACCAGGGCCGCCGCCAGCGCGGCCAGCACCAACAGGGGAAGTCCGTAGCGCCTCATGCCTCGCCTCCTCGCCCCCGTTTTGCGAACGGTCCGTGACGGTGATGATGGTACCACGCAGGCCTGCGGGTTCCCTGCAGGGTGTGGCGAAGGGAGGGACGGCACGTGGAAGGCGGAAAGGACACCGGGCGCAGCGGGCTGTACGGGGACCTGGCCCGGCGGGCAGGGGAAGGCCGGCCGGTCCGGGTGGGGCTGGTGGGCGCGGGCAAGTTCGGCGCCATGTTCCTGGCTCAGGCGTTCAACACCCCCGGGCTACATGTGCTGGGCGTGTGCGACCTGTCCGCGGAACGGGCCAGGGAGAGTCTCAGGCGCGCGGGGTGGCCCGAGGAACGCTTTGGCGCCCCAGACGCCCAAGCGGCCCTGCGGCACGGCACCACGTGGGTGACGGACGACCCCCTGGAGCTCGTGCGGGCGGAGGGCCTGGACGTGGTGGTGGAGGCCACGGGCTCTCCTCTTGCGGCGGCCTCCCACGCCCTGGAGGCGATCCGGTGGGGCCGGCAGGTGATGGTGACGGTGGAGGCGGACGTGCTGGTCGGCCCCCTGCTGGCCCGCAGGGCCCGGGAGCAGGGCGTGGTGTACACCCTGGCATACGGGGATCAGCCGGCGTTGGTGTGCGAGCTGGTGGACTGGGCGTGGGTGTGCGGGTTTCCCGTGGTGTGTGCGGGCAAGGGCACCCGGTACCTTCCCGGCTACCACTTCGTCACCCCCGACGAGGTGTGGGAGCACTACGGCTTCACGCAGGAGATGGTGGCCAGCGGCGACTACAACGCGCGCATGTTCACCTCGTTTCTGGACGGGACCAAGTCCGCCATCGAGATGGCCGCGGTGGCCAACGCCACGGGCCTGGTGCCCCAGCGCCACGGCCTGAGCTTCCCGCCGGCCGGCGTGGACACCCTGGCGGAGGTGTGCCGGCCACGCCACGCGGGTGGGGTCCTCGAGCACGCGGGCACCGTGGAGGTGGTGTCCAGCCTCGACCGGGAGGGACGTCCCGTGCCCGGGGACCTGCGGTGGGGCGTGTTCGTGGTGGTGGAAGCACCGTCGGAGTACGTGGCCCGGTGCTTTCGGGAGTACGGCATTCCCACCGACGCCACCGGCAGGTACGCGGCCCTGCACCGCCCCACCCACTGGGTCGGGCTGGAGGTCGGGGTGAGTGTGGCCAGGGCGGCCCTGCGCGGGGAGGCCACGGGCCAGCCGCTCGCCCGGGTGGCGGAGGTGGCCGCCACGGCCAAGCGGGACCTGCAGGCGGGGGAGGTGCTGGACGGAGAAGGAGGGTACACGGTGTTCGGCACGCTGCTTCCGGCTTCCGAGGCGGACCGTTTGGGAGTCCTGCCCGTGGGGCTGAGTTCCGGGGCACGGCTGCGGGTGCCCGTCCGCAGGGGCTGCCTGGTGCGGCTGGACGACGTGGAGCTGGAGGAGCACGAGCTCGTGCGCCTGTGGAGGCAGGTCCGGCGGCTGCCCGCCGGCTGACCGGGCGTCCGTAT
>VAPR01001254.1_pt1 | contig 13140 bp, 14 predicted proteins | sample 3380701 | NCBI WGS metagenome assembly VAPR01 (sample SAMN11536904, study PRJNA540576) | hot springs metagenome | isolation source: hot spring wet sediment | place: Spain: Lobios | collected 2014-01
GGGATCGTCTACAACACCCGCCTGGTTCGGCCCGCAGACGCTCCCCGGAGCCTTACGGACCTTCTGGACCCGCGGTGGAAGGGACGCGTGGTGATGGCGGACCCGACGCTGCACACCACCACGGCCCAGTGGCTCATGGAACTGCGCGGGGTGCTCGGCGCGCAGTGGGGGGCGTTTCTAGAGGGGCTCGCAGGTCAGGTGGGCGCCTACGTGGAATCCCTCCTCCCGGTGGCGGACCGCTTGGTGCGCGGCGAGTTCCCCGTGGGGCTCACGTACATCCGCTACGTGTACCAGTTCGGGAAAGAGGGCGCTCCTTTGGACTACGTGCGGCTGCCGGTGTTTCTGGCGGACGGACATCGGATTGCCTTGGGCGCCCGCGCGGCACACCCGAACGCCGGCAAGTTGTATATCGAAACCCTGTTGTCCCGGGCTGGCCTGCTGGCGCTGGCCCAGGACGGCGACTTCGTCTCGCTGCCGGGAGTTCTGCCACCACTCCCAGACGCGGACAAGCTCCGGATCCTAACCATGCGGGATTACGACGAAGCAGCGCTGGCCCATGCCCGGGAAGAGCTGGGAAGGATCTTTCGCCGGCGGTGACGGCACCTATGACGCAGTGGGGGAACGTCGCCGCCCGGCGGCCTCCTCCAGTTCTGAGTATCCAAGCCGCGAGGAGACCTCTCGGCAGGCGGAGACGATGGCGCGGCGTAGCTCGTCCTTCTGGCGGTGGAAGCGGTAGGCGGGTACGGAGAGGCTCATGGCCGCGACCACCTGTCCCAGGTGATCTCGGATGGGGGCTGCGACGCAACAGAGCTCCAGTACCGCCTCCTCGATGTCGAAGGCATAGCCTCGCTGTCGCACGAGCTCCAGCTCTTCCCGCAGCCGCCCCAGGTCGGTGATGGTGTTCGGGGTTAGGGCGGGTAGCCCTTTTTGGACGGCCATGGCCTCCACCTCCTCCCACGGCCGGAAAGCCAGCAGCACCTTGCCCACCGCGCTGCAGTGGGCAGGGAGTTCCACTCCGACACCCGTCACCGACACCTGCACCGCGCGCGTGCCCTGTAGCTTGTCCACGTAGAGGACTCGTCCGGACTCCAGGCTCGCCAGGTGCACCGTCTCCCCGAACCGCGCCACCAGGTCCTCCATGACCGGCCTCGCCTCAGCGCGGTACTGCGTCGTGGCCAGCAGGGTGCTGGACAGAGCGAGGATCCGCCAGCCGAGCCGGTAGCGACGCTCCGCGGTGCGCCGCAGCAAGCCGATCTCGCACATGGTGCACAGGAGGGCGTGGGCCGTGGACTTGGGGATCCCCAACAAGGCAGCAACTTCGCTGACGCTGCGTTCGGGATGGTCCCCCCCGAACAGCTCCAGCACTTGCCCCACCCGCAGGACTGTGCTAAGCATCCCACAGGATTTTAGACGCCCATGTCCCGAACAGGAAGGTCTTCGTTCCGGAATACCGAACCATGGTTCCAGATAGACGAATTCCCGCCTTGTCCCAAGGAACTCCCCGTCAGATCCTAGTACCGGGCGGACACCGTTCCGCGCTTGATCTGCACCGTGGCGGCGCTGGGCGCGGCGGCGGCCCGGCCCACCGTCCACCCGAAAAGATCAGGGAGGGAGAGCATGACCGACCCGTTGCCCGAACCCCGGATGAGCGGGGAGGAACTGGAGCGGCTGCGGAGCGTGTACGTGGACCTAGTGGGCTTCGTGCCGCCACGCATCCAGGCGCGCACCGACCTCCTGGGCCGCCTGGACCCCGAAGGCCTGCGGCTTCAGGAGGAGATGCGCCGACACTTCATGTACCCCAAGTGCTTCGACACCAAGACGGCTCAGCTGATGCTGTTCGGCATGCTCCTGATGAATCTGCAGGATGCCGCGAAGCTGCACGCCATCGCCGCCCGGCGTGCCGGGGCCACCTGGGAAGAGCTGAGCGCGGTGGTGGGGCTGGCGTTTCTGTTTCGGGGACTGTCCGCGGCCAACTACGGGTCCCAGATCCTGCAGGAGATCGCCCAAGCGGAATCGAATCCCGTGCAGGCGCCCGAAAGGGGGTGAGGGGATGAGCGAACCCGCGGTGGTGCAGCTGGCCCACGTGGAGCTCATCAGCTCCAAGCCCGAGGAAACCCTGTGGTTCTTCCACGACCTGCTGGGCTTGGAGGAGAGCGCGCGACAGGGCCAATCCGTGTACCTGAGAGGCTACGAGGACTGGTATCACCACACCCTGAAGATTACGGAGGGATCGGAAACCGCTCTCGGCCACGTGGCCTGGCGGGCCGCTTCCGAGGAAGCCCTGGAGGCCCTGGCACGCCGCCTGGAGCAGGCGGGCCTCGGCCGGGGATGGCATGAGGGGGATCTCGGCCACGGCCGAGCGTACCGGTTCGTCACTCCCGACGGGCATCCCATGGAGGTGCTGTGGGAGGTGGAGTACTACCACCCTCCCGAGACCATGCGGACAGCCCTGCGGAACCGGCCGCAGAAGCGGCCGCTGCGGGGCATCCCGGTGCGGCGCATCGACCACGTGAACCTGATGGTGCGGGAGGTGGCGCCCGTGCGGGACTTCTTTATGGAGTATCTGGGATTCCGGCTACGGGAGCAGAAGATCGGGCAAGAGGGTCAGATCGTGGGTGCCTGGCTCAGCGTGAGTCCTCTCGTGCACGAAGTGGCGGTGATGCGGGACGCCACCGGTGCCCGCGGCCGCTTCCACCACGTGGCGTACTGGTACGGCTACCCGCAGCACCTCATGGATGCCGCGGACGCCCTGGTGGACTACGGCGTACGCATCGAGGCGGGCCCCGGCAAGCACGGCACCACGCAGGCGTACTTCATGTACGTGTTCGAGCCGGGAGGCGTCCGGGTGGAGCTGTTCGGGGACACCGGGTACCTGATCTTCGACCCCACGTGGAAGACCGTGGTGTGGGACGTATCGAACGAGAGCGACCTGGAGCGGAGCAGCATCTGGTTCGGGGGTCGCCTGCCGGAGACCTTCTACACGTACGGGGTGCCCTCCATGGCATGGGAGACCGCTAGGGCCCGCTAGCGGCGGAGGTCGGGATGCCCCGCACCCAGGTGGCCATCGTGGGCGCGGGTCCCGCGGGCCTGCTCCTGAGCCACCTCCTGCATCAGGTGGGGATCCACAGCGTGGTGCTGGAGTCCCGCAGCCGCGCGTACGTGGAGCAGCGGGTCCGGGCAGGCGTCTTGGAGGACGGGACGAGGCAGATCCTGCTGCGATGCGGAGTGGGCGAGCGCATGGCGCGCCAGGGGCTGGTGCACGAGGGCGTCAACTTTGCCTTCCAGGGCTCCCTGCTGCACTTCGACTTCCCGGCCCTGACGGGCGGGCACACCATCACGGTGTACGGGCAGCAGGAGGTGGTGAAGGACCTGATCCGCGCTCGCCTGGAAGCCGGGGGCGAGGTGTGGTTTGAGTGCGAAGCCGTAGACGTGCAGGGTCTGGAAGAACGCCCCCGGGTCAGGTACCGGGCTCCGGACGGCTCCCTGGAGACTCTGGAGGCAGACTTCGTGGCGGGCTGCGACGGATCCCACGGCATCACGCGGTCCGCCCTGCCGACCTCGGTGCGAAGGATGTACGAGCGGGCCTACCCGTTCGCGTGGCTGGGTATCCTGGCGGAGGCCCCGCCCGCGTCCCACGAGCTCATCTACGTGAGGCATCCGAGGGGTTTCGCGCTGTTCAGCATGCGCTCGCCCACCCTGTCCCGGAACTACCTGCAGGTGAGGGGCGACGAGTCCCTGGACGCCTGGCCGGACGACCGCATCTGGGAGGAGCTGGCGCGGCGGCTGGACCGCACCGCCTCCCTGACCCCCGGGCCCGTGCGGGAGAAGGGCCTGACCCCTCTGCGCAGCCTGGTGGTGGAGCCCATGCAGTACGGGCGCCTATTCCTGGCGGGGGACGCCGCGCACGTGGTTCCCCCGACGGGTGCCAAGGGGCTGAACCTGGCGGTGTGCGATGTGGTGGTGCTCGCCCGCGCGCTCAGGGAGTACTACCGGTCCGCAGACGAGACGGGGCTGCGCACGTACACGGAACGCTGCCTGGAGCACGTGTGGCAGGCGGAGTACTTCTCGTGGTGGATGACGAACCTGCTGCACAGGCTGGAGGACCCCTTCGAGGAAGGGATGCAGCAGGCTCAGCTCCGGGTGCTTCGCCGGAGCGAGGCCGCCCGCCGCTATCTGGCGGAGAACTACACCGGCGTCCACACCAGCTTGCGCTACGTGGACTGGGCGCCCCTGGCCTGACCTACCCTTCGCGCTCCACCGCCACCGCCACCGCCTCGCCCCCGCCCAGGCAGATGGCGGCCACACCCCGCCGGGCGTCGTGTCGCTCCAGGGCGTACAGCAAGGTGGTGAGGATGCGGGCCCCCGAGGCGCCGATGGGATGACCCAACGCCACCGCACCCCCGTGCACGTTCACCGGTTCCAACGGAAGCCCCAGCTTGCGGCACACGCCCAGCACCACCGCCGCGAAGGCTTCGTTGACCTCGTACAGGTCCACGTCCGTCTTGCGCCATCCAACCCGGTCCAACAGCCGCTCGATGGCTGCAGCGGGCGCGATGGTGAACCACTCCGGAGCGGTAGCCGCCTGGGCGTAGCCCACGATCCGGGCCAGGGGGCGGCGACCCAGGCGCTCGGCCACCGGCCGGGTAGCCACCACCACCGCGGCCGCGCCGTCGCTGATGCTGCTCGCGTTGGCGGCGGTGACCGTCCCCTCGGGCTCGAAGGCGGGCTTGAGCGTGGGGATCCGGTCGAACCGCACCCGCCGCGGCTCTTCGTCTTCTTCCACGCGGCCGCCGTCCACCGCCACGGGGACCGTCTCCGGTCGGAACCACCCGCGGTCCAGCGCCTCCAGGGCCCGGCGGTAGGACCGCTCCGCGTACGCGTCCTGATCCTCGCGGGAGATGCGGTACTCCGCGGCCAACAGCTCCGCGCACGAGCCCATGTGGCAGTCCCGGTACGGGTCCCACAGTCCGTCGAGGATCATGGAGTCCCAGATCTCGCCATGGCCCAGCCGGTAGCCCGTGCGGGCCCGGGGCAGGAGGTACGGCGCGCGGCTCATGTTCTCCATGCCCCCGGCCACGTACACCTGACCGTCACCGGCGCGGATCGCCTGTGCCGCCATGACCACGGCCTTCAGGCCCGAGCCGCACATCTTGTTCACCGTGACGGCGCCCACGGAGTCCGGGAGTCCCGCGTAGCGCGCCGCCTGCCTTGCGGGGGCCTGGCCGAGCCCCGCCGAGAGGATGTTGCCGAGGATCACCTCGTCCACCTCCTCCGGCTGAACCCCTGACCGTTCCACCGCCTCCCGGATCACCACAGCGCCCAGCTTCGGCGCGGGCACCTCCGCCAGCCCGCCTAAGAACCGCCCGATGGGCGTCCTCACCGCGCTCAGCACCACCGGCTCCGCCATGGCGCACCTCCCACGCCCATTGTACGCCGGCTGGGGCTGGTTTTCGGCCGCCGGGCCGGTTTGTTATCCTGGCGGCGGCCACGGCCGGGAGGTGAAGTGTGCGCGACGAGTACCCACGCGGTGCGAACGGGCACCTGCTCGTGGGGGGCTGTGACACGCTGGAGCTGGCGCGGCGCTTCGGCACGCCGCTGCACGTGCTGGATGGAAGCCGCCTGCGGGCGAACCTGCGTGCCTACCGGGAAGCCTTCCAGCGGCACGCACCCTCCGGCCAACCGGTGTTCGCCTCCAAGGCGCTGTGCGTGCTGGCCACCTGCCAGCTGGCCTGCGAAGCCGGGTTCTGGCTGGACGTGGCGTCTGCGGGCGAGCTCCACACCGCGCTGCGGGCCGGGGTTCCCCCAGATCGGCTGGTGTTGCACGGGAACTACAAGACAACGGAGGAGCTGCACCGGGCGGTAGAGGTCGGGGTGGGTCGCGTGGCGGTGGACAACGCCCACGAACTGGAAGAGCTGAACCGGATCGCCCGGGCGGCGGGGCGGGCGGTGGACGTGTGGCTGCGCGTGACGCCGGGGATCGAGCCGCACACCCACCGCGCCATCCAGACTGGAGGCGTTGACACCAAGTTCGGGTTTGGGATCCGTGACGGTGCCGCGGCCGCCGGGGTGCGAAGAGCGCTCGAGCTTTCGGGCCTGCGCCTGCGGGGTTTCCACAGCCACATCGGTTCCCAGATCCTGGAGCTCGAACCCTTCGAGGAGAACGCGCGGGCGGTCCTGGCCTTTGCGGCACAGGTACGGGCGGAGACGGGCTTCGTGGCGGAGGAGGTGAACCTGGGCGGTGGGCTTGGCATTCGCTACACCAGCGCCGACCGGCCCCCGTCCATCGAAGCGTACGTGGCCGCGGTGGCCCGGGCCGTGCAGGACGCCTGCGCGCGGCTCGACTACCCGATCCCGAGGTTGTTCCTGGAACCTGGCCGGTCCGTGGTGGGTCCCGCCGGGGTGACTCTGTACACCGCAGGCCCCGTCAAGCGCATCCCGGGCGTGCGGACGTACGTGGCCGTAGACGGCGGCATGTACGAGAACCCCAGACCTGCTCTGTACGGCGCGCGCTACGAAGCTGTGCTGGCGGCGCGTCCCGACGACCCGCCGGCGGAGGTGGTGGCCCTCGCGGGGCGGTGCTGCGAGTCCGGGGATGTGCTGATCTGGGAAGCGCACCTTCCGGAAGTACGGCCGGGCGATGTGGTGGCGGTGTTCGCTACCGGCGCCTATACGTACTCCATGGCCAGCAACTACAACCGGTTCCCGCGGCCCGCGGTGGTCCTCGTGGAGGACGGCCAGGCGGCGGTGGTGGTTCGTCGGGAGACGGTCGAAGACCTGCTGCGGCTCGACGTGCCCTTGACCGACGCGGCCCGGGTGTGAGCGTGTTGGGCCTGGAACCACTTTTGCTCCTGTACACCGCGGCGAGCCTGGTGGTGGCCGCCACGGTGCACGAGTACGCACACGCCTACGCTGCGGTGCAGCTGGGTGATCCCACGCCCCGGTGGCTGGGGCGGCTCACACTCAACCCGTTGGCGCACCTGGATCCCCTGGGCTCGCTGTTGCTGCTGCTGGCGGGCTTCGGCTGGGCCAAACCCGTCCCCGTGAACCCCAGGCACTTCCGCGACCCGCGCCAGGGGATGCTGTTGGTCGCGCTTGCGGGCCCGCTGGCCAACGTGACCCTGCTGGCTGTGCTGGGCCTGGTGTACCGGCTGGGCCTGCTGCCCGCGGAGGGGTGGGCCGCGGAGCTGTGGTTCCGCATGCTGTATGTGAACGCGGTGTTGGCAGTGTTCAACCTCCTCCCCATCCCGCCCCTGGATGGCTCGCGGATTCTCGGGGCGCTGCTGCGGGGCGAAGCCGAGGCGGTGTTCCACAGGGCGCAGTCCTACGGCGCCCTCCTGCTCCTCGTGCTGGTGGCGGCCGGCTGGCTCGGCCCGCTCCTGCGACCTCCGGTCTTCTGGCTCATCCGGTGGGCGGTGGGCGCGTGAGGTCTCGTCCTGGGGAGGGTGTGGGGTGACGGAGCGCCGAGGTCCTGTGGTGCAGGTGGCGGGGTTCGAAGGCCCGATCGGCGAGCTCGTGCGGAAAGCGCAGGCGGGTGAGGTAGACCTGAGGGAGGTGCATCTGGCGGAGATGGTCCAGGGGTACCTGAAGACGCTGCGCCAGCCCCTGGATCTGGAGGAGGTCACGGAGTTCCTGTGGGCCGCCTCCGCCCTCGCGGAGATCAAGAGCAAGGCGCTGCTCCCGCCGACACCGCAGCCCAAGGAGACCGCGGCCCCAGAAGACGAGGAGGATCTGGCGCGGCGGCTTGAGGCACAGCTGGAGGCGTACCGGTCCTTCCGCGAGGCCGCCGAGGCCCTGGCGGCTCTCGAAGCGGTGCAGCGCCGGGTGTTCACGCGGCCTGCGGATCAGGCGTCTGCGGGTGAGCTGCCCCTGGTGGGCGTCACGGTGGAAGACCTGTTCAGTGCCTTCCGCCGCGTCCTGGAGCGCTCGGAGCAGAAGGTGGAGGAGATCCCGGCGGAGGGGATCACCGTGGCCGACCGGATGCGCTTTATCCTCCGGGCCTTGCGGGCGGCCCCGGAGGGCCTGGAGTTCGAGGCCCTGTTCGAGCCGGGGAGCTCGCGACTGGTGGTCATCGTCACGTTCCTGGCGCTGCTGGAGCTCGTGCGGCACAGGCAGGTGCGCGTGGCGCAGGCGGAGCCCTGCGGCCCCATCCGCCTGTACGCAGCACGTCTGGACCCGTGAGCGGGCCTGCGGCGGACCACACCCTGCGCTGCGCGTTGGAGTGCCTGCTGCTCGCGAGCGGCGGGCCGGTGCCGGTGCGCCGGCTGGCGGAGGTCCTGGGGGTGAGCGAGCCGGAGGCGGAGCGGTTAGCCGGGGAGCTGGCGCAGTCCTACGAGGGCCGCGGGCTCATGGTCCAGCAGGTGGCGGGGGGTTACCAGCTGTGCACACGACCGGAGTACGCGGAGTTCGTCACGCGCCTCGTCTCCGCCCAGGCCGAACCCCTCTCGCGGGCCACCCTGGAGACGCTGGCGGTGGTCGCCTACCGGCAGCCCGTGACGCGTGCCGAGGTGGAGGCGATCCGGGGTGCCCGGAGCGACCATCACCTCCGCAAACTGGTGGAACGCCACCTGGTGCGCGAGGTGGGCCGCAGGCCGGGTCCCGGCAGCCCCATCCTGTACGGGACCACCGACCTGTTCCTGCGGCATTTCGGCCTGCGCGACCTGAAGGACCTGCCGCCCCTGGGCGGGCGGAGAGTGCAGGACGCCCTGGCGCACCCCTCGCCGGTGCCGGGCGGTGCGGACCCGCACGGGGGCGGACGGTGATCCGGATCCCACTTCTCGTGGCGCTAGTGGCCCTCGCGGGCACGGTGGCCGCGGCTCCGGACCTGCGGGCGCGCGCGTTTGTCTTAGTGGACGCCAGGACGGGCAACGTCCTGGCGGAGCGCAACGCCCGCCTGCCCTGGGCTCCCGCGAGCACCACGAAGATCGTCACCGCGCTCTTGGTGGTGGAGTCGCTGGACCTCTCCAGCGAAGTGGTGGTGAGCCGGAGGGCCGCGGCGCACCGCGAGGGCGCGGCGATCGGCCTCCGCAGCGGGGAGCGGCGGACGGTGGAGGAGCTGCTGTACGCGATGCTCCTGTACTCCGCGAACGACGCCGCGGTGGCGCTGGCAGAGGCCGCCGCGGGGAGCGTGGAGGCCTTCGTGGCGCAGATGAACCGCAGGGCGCGGGAGCTCGGCGCGCGCCACACGCACTTCGCGAACCCCCACGGGCTCGACCACCCCCGGCACCGCTCCACCGCCTACGACCTTGCACTCCTGGCGCGGGCCGCGCTGGACAATCCCACGGTGGCTCGGATCGTGCGCACCCGGAGGTACGCATACCGGACCCCGGGCGGTGTGCAGCTGCTGGAGAACCGCAACCGCCTGCTGGCCACCTACCCGGGCGCCAACGGGGTCAAGACAGGCTGGACGGCTCACTCCGGGCCGTCCGTGGTGGCCTCGGCCGAGCGCGGCGGCCGGATGTTGGTGGCCGTGGTCCTGGGCTCTCCGGACGTGTTTGGGGAGGCGGCGCGGCTACTGGACTTCGGGTTCCACGCGTACGGTCTTCGCAGCCGGTCCCAGCCCGCGGGCCCACGCCCGCCGGAGCCCTCTGTGCGGGGGTCCAGGGACTTCCCGTGGTGAGCCGCGCCGCTTGGGTTCTCCTCGCCCTGCCCCTCCTGGCCGCACCCCGGCCCCTTGAGGTCACCGACGCCACGGGTGCGCGCGTGGTCATCCGGCGGCCGCCCCAGCGGCTGGTGTCGCTGGCGCCCAGCGTGACGGAGGTCCTGTGGGCGGTGGGCGCGGGGCGACAGGTGGTGGGCGTGTCCTCTGCGGACGACTATCCTCCGGAGGTCCGCACCCGTCCGAAGGTGGGAGGGGTCCAGGTGGACGAGGAGCAGCTGGTGAAGCTGCAGCCAGACCTCGTCGTGGGCCTGAGGAGCCTGCAGGAGCGAGTGTTGAGGCGCCTGCGGGAGCGCGGGTTCCCCGTCCTGGCCGTGGACGCTGCGTCCTTAGAAGAAACCTACCGCGTGGTCCTCCTCCTCGGGCAGGTGACCGGCCACCCGTCGCGGGCGGGGCAGGTGGTGAGGGCGATGCGGGACCGCGCGCGGGCGGTGGAAGCTCAGGTTGCGGGCCGGCCTTTCGTCCGCGTATTCGTTCAGGTCTGGGACCAACCGTTTCTCACCGCCGGCCGCAGGACGCTTCCGGACGACCTCGTGCGAAGGGCAGGGGGCCGCAACGTGTTCGAGGACCTGACCGGCTGGCCGCAGGTATCGGAAGAGGAAGTGCTGATTCGGAACCCGGAGTGCGTGCTCGTGCTCGGCAAGGGCCGGGACCGCGTCCTCGCCCGCGCGGCGTGGAGGAGGACCGCGGCGGTGCGCAGGGGATGCGTGGCGGAGGTAGACCCCGCCTGGGTTGTGAGACCCGGCCCGCGCCTGGTGCTCGGCCTGGAGCAGGTGGCGAAAGTCCTGCACCCGGGGGCGGGTCGATGAGGCTGGAAGCCAAGGAGATCGGGGTACGGTTCGGGGCGAGGCCGGTGCTTCAAGAGGTGGACCTGGTGGTGGAGGGCGGGGAGCTCGTGGCTGTGTGCGGTCCCAACGGTGCGGGTAAGAGCACGCTCCTGCGCTGCCTTGCAGGCCTCATGAGGCCCTCCTCGGGCTCGGTGAGGCTGGACGGGGTGGAGGTCAGCTCGCTGACTCCGCGACAGCGCGCACGACGGGTCGCTTACCTCCCCCAGGACCCAGCGACGCCGACCGGATTCCGCTGTCTCGAGGTGGTGCGGATGGGGCGCTACGCCGCGGGAGGAGGGTTTTCGTGGCGGTCGGAGGAGGACCGTGAGGCTTGGGAGGTTATGCGGCGGACAGGTACCGATCACCTGGCGGGCCGCCGGGTTGAGGAGACGAGTGGAGGGGAACGGCAGCGGGTGTTGCTGGGCAGGGTGCTGGCCCAAGGGGCCGGCGTGCTGCTGCTGGATGAGCCCACCGCCCATCTGGACCTGGGAGCACAGGCTCAGGTGGTGGAGCTCCTCCGCAGGCTTCGGGAGGCGGGCTATGCGGTGGTGGCCGCCACCCACGACCTGAACGTGGCCTCGCTGTTCTTCGACAGGGTGGTGCTGCTGTGCGGCGGCCGCGTGCTGCGGGACGGTCCACCCGAGGCGGTGCTGGTCCCCGAGGCGGTTGCGGCCGCGTACGGGGAGGCGGCCTTGCTGTGGCGGCACCCGCAGCTGCACCGGCCGGTGGTGCTCCCGAGGGTGGAGGGGGGGTGAGCCGCAGGCCGGTGGTCGCCATCGACGGCCCCATGGGCTCCGGCAAGGGAACCGTAGCCCGGCTGGTGGCCCGCGCGCTGGGCTTCCGTCACGTGGACACCGGCGCCATGTACCGCGCGGTGGCCTGGAAGGCCCTGCGGGAGGGGGTTCCCTTGGACGACGCTCCGGCCGTGGCCGAGCTGGCGCGGCGCACCCGGGTGGACCTTGACACAGATCCCGAGGGAAGGCGGGTGTGGTGCGACGGCGAGGACGTGACGGACGCCATCCGGTCCGTGGAGGTGAACGTCGCGGTGCGGCGGGTGGCCAGTAACCCCACCGTGCGGTCGGTGCTCACCGAGCAACAGCGGACCCTCGCCCGCCAGGGCGGGGTGGTGGTGGAGGGGCGGGACATCGGAACCGTGGTGCTCCCCGACGCCGACGTGAAGGTGTACCTGGTCGCTTCCCTGGAGGAGCGCGCGCGGCGCCGCTGGCAGGAGCTCGTGGCCCGGGGCGAGGATGTCTCCCTGGAGGCCGTGCGGGACCTCGTGCGGGAGGATGACGAGGCGGCGCAGACCCGGGCCGTGGCCCCCCTGCGGCGCGCGGAGGACGCGGTGGTCGTGGACAGCACGTCCCGCACACCGGAGGAGGTGGCGGAGGAGATCGTCCGGCTGGTGCGGGAACGGATCACAGAGCGGGGGTGAGGAGTGCAGGTCGGTGACGCCGTCTACCTGGCAAGCAAACTCGTGATCGCAGCCATCCTGAAGGGCTTTTTCCGCCTGGAGGTCCAGGGACGCGAGCACGAGCCGGCCCGAGGACCGTTTCTCGCGGTCTCCAACCACTGGAGCGCCTTCGACCCGCCGGTCCTGGGCGTGGCCCTGCGCCACAAGGTCCACTTCATGGCGAAGGAAGAGCTCTTCCGCATTCCCCTCCTGCGCTCGTGGATGCTGTGCATCGGCACGTTCCCCGTGCGGCGCGGGGAGCCCGACCGACAGGCCATCCGCACCGCCCTGGACGTTTTGGCCCGCGGGGGGGTCGTGGGCATGTTCCCGGAGGGGACCCGCAACCCCCGCGGGTACCTGTTGCCCGCGGAGCCCGGCGCCGCGTTCCTCGCGTTGCGGGCGGGCGTGCCGATCCTGCCCGTGGGGATCCTGGGAACGTTGGAGGTCCTCCCCAAGGGCGCCTACCTCCCACGGCTCCGCAAGATCCGGGCGCGGATCGGCCCGCCGTTTCAGTTGGACGACCTGCCGAGGGGGCCGGAGCGGATCGCCCTGGCGAGCGACCGGATCATGCGGGCGATCGCGGACCTCCTGGGTGTTCCCCCGCCGCACCACGAAGCGTCTCGGGGTCGCGTGGGCGTCCGCGGCGTGTGATATGCTGGGCCCGAGCCATGCGGGTGCTCGTCGCAAGGCACATGGGGTTCTGCGGTGGGGTCCGCCGCGCGGTGGACATGGCCCTGCAGGCCGCCCGCAACGGGCCCGGAGGGGCCGCCACCTGGGGCCCGCTCATCCACAATCCCCAGGAGGTCGCCCGCCTCGAGCGGGAAGGCGTGCGAGTCGCACAGCGTCCCGAGGATCTCGCGGGCGGGGTGTTTGTGGTCTCCGCGTACGGGGTGGAGTCCGCGGTGCTGGAGGCTGCGCGGCGGCGTGGCATGGAGGTGGTGGACGCCACCTGTCCGGTGGTCACCCGCGCCCACGAACTCGCAGAGCGGCTGGCGCAGGAGGGCTACTTCGTGGTGGCGGTGGGGGACCACGGACACCCGGAGATGGTCACCCTGAAGGAGAAGCTCGGCGACCGCGTGGCGGTGGTGCACACGCCCGAGGAAGCCGCGCAGCTTCGCCTGCGGGGCAGGATCGGCGTGCTGTCCCAGACCACCCAGTCCCTGGAGAACTTCCGCCGGATCGTGGCCGACATCGTCACCCGGGTC
>VAPR01001256.1_pt1 | contig 13132 bp, 12 predicted proteins | sample 3380701 | NCBI WGS metagenome assembly VAPR01 (sample SAMN11536904, study PRJNA540576) | hot springs metagenome | isolation source: hot spring wet sediment | place: Spain: Lobios | collected 2014-01
CATCGTCGCCGCTCCGGAGTACAGCCCGTACGTGGAGGCGCCATGCGTGGTCCAATGTCTCAATGGTGCGCCGCTCAAAGGGATGGCGACCAGCGCCAATGATGAGCGGGGCAATGAAGACATGGAGCTCATCCAACAGGTGCTGCTGCAAGAACGCTGAGAGCACTGTTGCCCCGCCTTCAACGAGCAGCGAGCTAATCTGGAAGCGCTCCGAAAGCAGACGCAACAGCGCCGGCAACTGCAGCCGCCCATCCTCATCGGTTGGCACCTCCAGGAGACGTACGCCGCTTTCGCGGAAGGTCTCCGCCTTGCGAGTCCGTGCTGCCTGAGGAGAGCAGCAGAGAATGGTCAGCTCCCGGTGCTCATCCGTAAAGACAAAGCTCATCAGCGGGAGCTGCAGGTTTGTATCCAGCACCACACGCCAGGGTTGCCGTCCGGGCACTGCGCGCACGGTCAAGCGCGGGTTATCCCGGAAGACCGTGTTCTTGCCTACCAAAACGGCATCAATCTCTGCGCGCAGGGCATGGACACGGCGGCGGCTCTCTTCGCTGGTAATCCAGCGCGACTCTCCATTAGGCAGAGCAATGCAACCATCGAGGGATTGCGCGACCTTTCCAACAACGTACGGTATGCCCGTGACGATGTGTTTCGCAAAGAAGCGGTTCACCCAGAAGCACTCCCGTTCTAACACGCCCACCCGCACGTCCACGCCTGCCTGGCGAAGCTGTTCAATGCCTTTACCCGCCACTAATGGGTTAGGGTCCACCATCCCCACCACCACCCGTGCGATACCGGCTTCGAGAATCCGCGGCACACACGGCGGAGTCTTCCCTTGGTGAATACACGGCTCCAGCGTGACTACCAGCGTTGCCCCACGAACGTCTTCGGTGGCGTTCTCCAAAGCCATGATTTCAGCGTGAGGGGCTCCGTATGCCGCATGCCAGCCCTCTGCAATAATGCGCCCGTCTTTGAGGATGACACAGCCAACACGGGGGTTCGGGCTGACGCGCCCGGTGCCGCGGAGCGCTAACTCCAGCGCTCGCTGCATTGCCTGTTCGTCGGTCATGGCTTCCCTGTCCACCGCAGTGGTACCGTCACTGCGTACTCATAAGGGCGAGCTGGCAAACTCAGCCGCAGGGTGTACTTCCCCGCCGGGAGGCGCTCGCCCGAAGGCAACCGTCCATCCCAGCGGTACTCGTAGGTGCTTTCTGTCCCGATTTCGGTGGGCTCTACCGGTCCGATAACCTGCAGAAACGCCATTCCATCGGCAGAACTCCAGATGCGCCGAGCACCTGCAAAGAGCTCAAGGCGCAGCCGCTCCGAGCTGGGAAAGTACTCCCCCGGAACGGCGCGCACTCGGCGCACCCGAAGACGGCAGAGCAGTGCGCTGTCGCTATGCTCCACCATCGGCATCAAGAGGAGAGCCCCAGCCGAATGCTGCCGCTGCAGGAGTGCCTCGCCGCGAAGCTCCCCGAACGGGGTCTGCGCAGAGTACTCAGCTACAACGACTGCCGGGATATCGGCTGCGCTGCGCTGCAGGCGCGCCTCAGCCTGCAAGAGGAGCGAGCTACGCTCGCCCGACGGCGTGGATGTGCCCCCGAACGTTGGGTAGAGCAGCACCCGCTCTACGGTATCTCCGCTCGGGTCGCGCAGCACGATGTCAAAGCGCTGAATAGCCCGCAGCCACTGCTGTTCGTGCGCGTTCGTTGCCCCTCCGCGCACCCGCAGCACTCCACCAGTATCCGAAGTCTCCAGCACCCATTCCCAGGCAAACTGTGGTGTCTCCATCCGTGTACTCCGGCAATGGCTACAGAGAAGGGCACTGAGGCATGCACCTGCCAGCAGGAAGCTCGCCCTCATCGTGTGCTCCCGAGATTCCGTAGCTGCTGCTCAATCGCCTGCACAACACGGAGTGTCTCCAGTGCTTGCTCAATGCCTGTCTGCTCCTCCCCCTGGATTGCTCGCAAGAAGGCGCGCTGCTCCTCCCGGAGCGCATCTTCTGCAGGCAGCCGGAGCAGACGACGCGTAATGGAGCGCCGTATCCCGTCGTCCGCAATCCAGTCCACTACGAGCTCCTCGTCCTCACCGAGTGCGCTGGGGGCTGTCAGCAGGCGGAGCTCCTCCACCGTGTGCTCAGCGAAGTCTAAGGCAATGTAGCTGAAGGGCTGGAACAGGCGCATTTTGCGGAGGAACTTTGCCGAAACGCGGGATGCCGTCACGTTCGCCACACAGCCGTTTGCAAAAACTACGCGTGCATTCGCAATGTCAGGCGTCGCCGTGAGCACGGCCACACCATGCGCTTCCACGCGCTGGACCGGACAGCCCAACAGGACAACGAGCAGGTCCAGGTCGTGAATCATCACATCCAGCACCACCGAGACATCCACGGCGCGCGGGCGAAATGGGTGCAGGCGGTGGACCTCCACGAAACGGGGTTGAACCCTCTGCTGACGAACCCAGACAAACGCTGGATTGAAGCGCTCAATATGCCCCGCCATGAGCACCAGGGAGCGCTCCCGTGCCATCTGTACCAGTTGCTGGGCATCCTCCAGGCTGCTTGCCAAGGGCTTTTCCACAAGACAATGGCATCCCGCCTCCAACGCTTGGCGGGTCACTTCGGCATGCGTGTAGCTGGGTGTGGCAATCGTAACGGCATCAGCAGCGGCGCAGGCTTCCTCTACGCTCTGAAAGGCCCGTACACCGTACATCTGGGCAGCCTGCTGGAGCCGAGCGGCATCGCTATCGTAGATGCCCACGAGCTGCACCCCTGGCTGCTGACACCATTTCTGCACGTGTAGGCTGCCCATGTATCCTACACCAATGACTGCTACGCGAATCACGGCTCCTCCTCCGCCCGAGGATGGGCTTGCCGATAAACCCGCTGGAGGTGCTCTACAGAGACGTGCGTATACTTCTGCGTCGTTGCCAATGACTCGTGCCCCAGAAGCTGACTGACAGCTCTGAGCTCCGCTCCGCGTTCCAGCAGGTGCGTGGCAAACGTATGGCGCAGCACGTGAGGTCCTCGTTGGTGCCCGACAACGAACTCACCGATGAGTGCCCGTACCCAGCGGTAGACCACCGTCTGGCTCAGCTGCCCTCCACGAACTCCAACGAACAGCCAATCGCCTCGCGGGGAAAAGCTGGAGCGGACTTCCAGGTACTGCCGAAGGGCTTCCGCAGCTTTGCTCCCAAAGGGCACATAGCGCTCCCGCTTTCCTTTGCCGTGAACGCGTAGCTGCCCGCGCTCCCAGAAAACATCGTGGAGCTGGAGGGTAACGAGCTCGCCTACTCGCACTCCGCAGCCGTAGAGGAGCTCCAGAACCGCTCTCCGGAGCCGCTCCACCGGTGTCTCCCGTGGGAGAGCATCCAGCAGCTCGCGCAGCGTCTCCTGCGGCACAATACTGACCAGAGTGGCTTCCGCCCGCGGCAGAGGCACAAAACGGGCAGGGTTCTGCCGGATCCAGCCCTGCCGCCAGCAGAAGCGGAAAAATGCTTTCACCGCTGCCACTTTGAGCTGGAGAGAACGCCGCCGAAGCCCTCGGTCGTGCAACCAGCCTAAAAACTGCCGAATGTGGCTCAGCGTGAGCGCTGCCACGGGCGGCTCCTCGTGCCAGACTTCGCGCACGTACGACCGGAACTGCTCCAGCGCAGTCCTGTACGCGCGCACGGTCTGCTTGCTAAAGCCCTGGAGCCGGAGCGACTGCAAAAACTGCTCAATGCTGCCGGCAAGCTCCTCCATACGCCCTCGCTACTCCGCAACAACAGGCAAAAATACAGGCTCCTATCGCTGCCACCGAGCCCGCTCCTCGTATCCGAGCCGGTAGACGGCAAGGCAACCGTAGAAGCCGCGCGGCAGCCGCTCCGGCGCCCACGCCCGCAGACGCTCAAACCGGATCCCCGCCCGCACCACCACGGAATCGCTCGACTCCAGCACATCGCGCAAGAGGCTCGCCCGTAGAAACGGACGCCGCCAGACTGCGCTGTTCGCTACCCAGTAGCGCGGGCGATACCGCCATAGAAATTCCGCCACCGCACCAGTGACCAGATACGGCGCAACTTTCCCATCCGTAATCCCATCCAGGCTGAGCACGCTAAGGTCCGGACGCAACCAGTATCGGATCTGCACCTCGTACGCCAGGACAACAGCGTTCGGCTCAGCAACGGCATTGAGAAACTCCGCGCACTCCCGCTCTGTGACCAGCTCAAAGCTATATCCCCGGCGCCGGTCATCCCAGGCTCGTGCACCGAGGGTAAGGAAAAGAAGTGCCGTAAGTCCCACCAGAACCCATCGCCGCCAACGCAGGCGTGGGACAAGCCACCGGATCCCTTCCCTCGCCGCCCAACTCATCGCAAAGGCTATCGGCGCACAGTAGCGCACCGTGTTGATAGGCGCCACAGTGGTGAAGAACAGCCCGTAGCTGATAGCACACCCTGCGCAGAAGAGCCACCAGCCCTGATGCCACCGGTTCCGCTGTCCCCACAGCCCAACGGCAGCAGCGATTCCCAACAAGCCAAGTCCACTCCAGGCCAGCTCCCTTAGCAGCGGTGGATGGAAGGCTATCCCCAACACCACCACAGCCGTCTCCCGCAGCGCAAAGGAACGGCAGTAACTGGAGGCAGAAAAACTGCCCGTTGCAGCGTGCACCGCCGCGTAGTATGCCGTCGCTACCAGGCTTCCCCCAATCAACCATACCAATTCCGACCAACGGCGTGCCACAACCGCTCTTCCGGCATAGGCTGCTGAGAGCAGAGCCATATCCGGGCGGACAAGCGGCGTCAGGGCAGCCAGCAGCGCAATGCGCCACCCCTGCTGAGAAGCCGCGACCGCCTGCGACATCCACGCTACCCCTACCAACGCCGCCAGCGGTGTTTCGTACCCCAGAAATCCCGCCGGCGCTGAACAGTATGCCACGGCAGCAGCGCTCATCAATGCCTCCCGCTCGCTCATCCCCAGACGCTTTCCTACTCCATACGCTGCCCCAACTGCAAGTGCTACCATCACGGCTCCCGCCAGCTTGAAGCCCGTCAGCCCGAGCGTTGCCCACCACGGAAGCAGCCATAGCACCCACAACGGGCTCGTTGCCCCCGAGGATATCTCACCGGGATTGAACTCCAACCATCGCCCTCGCTCAGCAAGCGCTCGAACGTACGGCAAGTAAATCGCAGCATCACCGTGCCACACAGGCGCGTAGAACACACCACCCACCACCACAACAGCCGCAAGGACAAGAGCACCCCGCATACCCATTTACGCCCGTCCGCCGCTGCGCACAAAATCTGCAGCTCTAAATTAGGGTCCCGGCATCGGGCGCTCCCTGCAGCACACCCCTCTTGGACAAGCACGCGCTATTTTTGCCCCCGCACCGCTGTCTCCAGCAACAGGAGAGGACCGTACCAATGTGCGGCATTGTCGGCTACATCGGACACCGGAAAGCGCTCCCGCTCTTGCTCAACGGGCTCAAGCGGCTGGAGTATCGGGGCTACGACTCCGCAGGGATAGCCGTGCCCGACAACGGACAGCTCTTCATCGCCAAGCGCGCGGGAACCGTCGCCCAACTGGCAGCAGAACTGACCGGGCTGGACCTCCCTGCTACCATCGGCATTGGTCACACCCGCTGGGCAACGCACGGAGAACCTATAGACCGCAACGCCCACCCCCATACTGATGCCTCCGGCCGGATTGCCATCGTCCACAACGGCATCATTGAGAACTACGCCACGCTCAAAGCGATGCTGCAGGAGGATGGCTATACCTTCCGCTCCGACACCGATACAGAAGTGCTTGCTGTCTTCATTGGCGCCCTCTACAGAGAGTACGGCGACTTAGAGCTTGCCGTTCGCACCGCGCTCTCCGAAGTCCAAGGCACGTTCGGCTTGGTTGTGCTCTCTTGCGACCATCCTGATATGCTCATCGCCGCCCGCCGCGGCAGCCCTATCGTCATCGGCATCGGCAATGGGGAGTACATCGTTGCCTCCGACGCTACCGCCATCGTGGAGTATACCCGCTCGGTGGTCTATCTGACCGACGATGAGCTGGCAATCTTGACCCGCTCTGGCTTCCACACCAAAACCATTGACGATGTCCCGACAACAGCGCAGCTCCTGGAGCTGGAGTTTGACCTGGAGCGCATCGAAAAGGGTGGCTTCCCGCACTTCATGCTGAAGGAAATCTACGAACAGCCGGAGACCTTCCGCGATGCCTGTCGCGGTCGGCTCTTGCCACAAGAAGGCAACGTCAAGCTGGGAGGGCTCCGGAGCGTCGAACAACAGCTCCGCTCTGCCCGGCGCTTGATTCTGACAGGGTGCGGGACCTCGTGGCATGCCGCCTTGGTTGGGGAGTACTGGATTGAGGAGCTCGCGCGCTTGCCCGTCGAGGTAGAATACGCCTCGGAGTTCCGCTACCGCAACCCCATCCTCTATCCCGACGACGTCGTCATAGCTATCTCCCAAAGCGGGGAGACCGCCGACACACTGGCTGCAGTTCGGGAAGCGAAGCTGCGCGGAGCAACCGTGCTGGGTATCGTCAACGTTGTCGGAAGCTCAATCGCCCGCGAAACGCACGCTGGCGTCTACATCCATGCCGGTCCCGAGATCGGGGTCGCCTCAACGAAGGCTTTCACGTCACAGCTTGCCGTGCTCATGTTGTTGGCTCTCTACCTGGGAAGGATGCGGCACCTCTCGGCAGCCGAGGCGCAAACCATTGCGTACGAGCTGGCCCAACTGCCGGAGAAAATCCGCACCATCCTCAGCCGCGCCGACTCAATCCGCGATATCGCCCACCAGTATGCCCACGCTCAAAACTTCCTGTACCTGGGGCGCGGGGTCAACTTCCCCATTGCGCTGGAAGGGGCTTTGAAGATGAAGGAAATCGCCTACATCCACGCAGAAGGATACCCCGCCGCTGAGATGAAACACGGTCCCATTGCGCTCATTGATGAAAACATGCCCGTGGTCGTAATTGCCCCCCGCGACGAGCTCTACGAAAAGGTGCTCTCCAACATCGAAGAAATCCGTGCCCGGAGAGGTCGCATCATTGCCATTGCGAACGAACATGACACCGACATCGCCGCGGTCGTCAACCACGTCATTCCCATTCCGGAAACTCTGCCACTCCTGACCCCTGTGTTGAGCGTGATTCCGTTGCAACTGCTGGCATACTACACGGCTGTTGAGCGTGGATGCAACGTGGACATGCCGCGCAACTTAGCCAAAAGCGTCACCGTGGAGTAAGCTCCCAGCGACAGGCAAGCTCAATCCCTCCACTCCCCGGACGGACCCAGAAGCTGAGACGCTCGCTGACGTCAAAACCAGCAAGATGCGCTTCAACGTACGCATCAACGGCAGCGAGGATGTAGGCAGCAACCCAAGCGGCCAATGCTAAGTCCCGCCGTTGAACGTAGGCATCGCGGTACGCCTGCAGGGTAGCAAGATCCCATGTCGGAACTCCCTGCGCCCGGGCTGCTTCTACTTCGCGCTGGTAGCGCACGTACTGCCGATGGTTCACAATGGTCAAGTACCCAGCAACGGCGTTGCCGAGGAGAAAGATCGGCGCCTTCCAGTACGCACCCACATACCACTGCCCCCATCCCGGAAGGACCGCTGAGCGCAGCACAGCCCCCAAAGGTGATTTCGGAGACGGCTTGGGCACCGTATCAGAAGCCGCTACCTGCTGCGCCTTGCCGAGCGTACCCGTAGTAGCGAAACCAAGTACCAGCAAGACCCACCACACGCGTGGGAATGAAAAACGGCGCTGCCCACGCACGCAGCGCCACTGTGCCCGGCGCAGGACTCGAACCTGCACGCCCTTGCGGGCACTACACCCTGAATGTAGCGCGTCTGCCAATTCCGCCAGCCGGGCAGTTGCGGAGAGGGTGGGATTCGAACCCACGGTGCCCCGTGAAGGGCACAACGGTTTTCGAGACCGCCCCGTTCAACCACTCCGGCACCTCTCCGGGGCGGCGCGAAATTACAGCTTCTCGGCTATGCGCAGGCTCAATGGTGATGCTCGTGTGGCGGCATCGGTCGTGGTGGCATCTCCCTGCGCGGCGGCCGCTCCACAGGACAGGCAATCTCTTGCCACCCTGCGACAGCAAACCGAAGCCGTAACCGTAGCGTATCACCTGGTCGCAGCGCCTGCTGCAAATCGTACAGCATGATGTGAAGCCCACCTGGACGGAGCCTCACGGAATCTCCCGGCGGAATCACCAGCCGCTCCAGCTTGCGCATCTGCATTCGCCCCGACGTATCCCGAACGGTCTCGTGCAGCTCCACACGCCCTGCCTGAGGCGATGCAGCTTCCAGCACGGTATCGGGGCGCGCGCCCGTGTTGACAATGACCCCGTAGGCAGCGCTGGGAATAGACTTACCCGCCGGACGCGCCCAGAAATCCTTCAGCTGCACCGATACTGCCATCGCAACCCCGCCGATGGCTGTCACCACTGGGAGCCCAAGCACTCCGAAGTACCTCATCGCTGCTGCCGCAGTTGTTCAACATCCCGCACAACACTTTCCACTGGGGCATCTGTCCCGGAGTACCGCTTGCGGATTCGCCCGTCTGCATCCACAAGGAAGAGCACATCGGAATGGGCAAAGAAGTAGCTCACCGTCCCGCCCTCCCCAAATTCTGTCGGGGTTTTCTGCACCGTCACCCCGAAGAGCTGCGTCAACCCTTCCACCACTTCCGGTCTCCCACTGGCAAGCACGAAGCCCGGCTGCGGGAGGGCATGGGCTTCGGCAAAGTCGCGCAACCGCTCCGGCGTATCGCGCTGAGGATCGAACGAAATCAGCAGCGCCTGTACGCCCGCCGTGTCTGGAAGTGCCTGCCAAATCTGGTGCATCCGCTGGGCAATCATCGGGCAAATATCCGGGCACTGGACGTAGAAGAACGCCACGAGGAGGACCTTCCCGCGGAAGTCGCGCGGGAACTCCACCATCGTCCCCTCGTGCGTCCACAGAGGATAGCGCCCTGAGATGACCTCGTGGTTACCCGAACAGCCAATCAAGCCGACGAGCACCACCCCGAGGGCATACCGCCGCAGCCGGGACACAAATGCCATCAGCACTGGCTGCACCCCTTCCCGGCTGCTATTCTTGCGAAAGCTCTTTGAGCTGCTTCTCCGGCACATTGTACTCTGGCACGTACGCCGGCGCTGGCTTGAAGCTACTTCGGATGACATCGTACAGCACCGGCGTATAGGACACTACAATCAGCACCACTGCTGTGACCACCCACGGCGTTAGACGATTGAGCGCCCGAACCGGTTCATCGTGGTACGCCTCAGCAACGGGGAGCTCAAGCGCTGCCTCCTGGGTCTGCCGGGCAAAGAGGGTCGCGAAGAAGGCGATGAAGTAGAGCAGCATCGCCACGAACATAATAATGCCGCCTACCATGGCAATGTCCGCATAGGGCGCCCACTCTGCCCGATAAAATGGGGTCCCCTGCATATCCGGGCTCAAAGCGCCAGCGCCCAAGTACGTCCGCCGCGGCATTCCCAACAGTCCACCCCGCATCATCCCCCAGGAGAAGATGAGCACTCCAACTAACCAGAGATACGGTGCGGCAACGACCAAGCTCTTCAAGCGCACCGGCTTCCCACTGAGCTGGGCATAGAGGTAGAGGCTCATGCCCAGAATCGCTAGTAGCACTGGGCTCCCGACCGTAAGGTGGAAGTGCCCTGGAACCCAGGAGGTGTTGTGGACCGCCAGGTTCAGATTGTACGACGCATTCACAATGCCGGAAATCCCACCGAAGATGAAGATGATAAGCCCCGCAATCCAGTAGCTGAACAGCCACCGTTCACGGTCAAAGTACGGCAAGCGGAACATCCATCCGAACAGCCCACGCCCACCACGCTGCCGTCCGGCATACTCTAAGGAAGCAGCAAGCGTAAAGGCAGTAATCAAGCTGGGTAATGCCACCGCATAAGTCAACACCGTATGCAAGAGCTTCCACTGCGTGCCGATGCCGGGATCGGCAAACTGGTGGTGCGCCCCGACGGGGATAGAGAAGAGGATGAACAGCATAAACACCAAGCGCCCAGCAGCATCGCTGAAGAGCTTTCCGCCAGCGACTGCCGGCAGCATGGTGTAGTACATCACGTACGCTGGCAGCAGCCAGAAGTATACCAGCGGATGCCCGAAGAACCAGAAGAGCGCCCGTGCCAACGGCACATCTACCGTCTCGGTCCATCCCAGAGACCATGGCAACAACAGGAAGAGCACCTCCACGGCAACAGAGAGCGTGGCGATAAACCAGATGATAAAGGTTGCAAACATCCCGACAACTGCCAGCGGTACCTTCTCCCCGGGATGTTCCCGGCGCCAGCGCCGATACAGTGGAATCCAGTTCGCTGCACCAATCCATGACCCAACAATGAGCAGTGCTGCCCCGAGGTAGAACATCGGGTGCGCCTTCAGTGGAGGATAGAAGGTGTACAACACCGACGCCTGCCCTGTGAACATAGCGTAGGCCGCCAAGGCAACACCGACAAGCATCACAATAGCCGACAGCCACCCAACCCGCGTATTGAGCGGCAGCTTCAGGAAGTACGGCACGACGACGTTCCCAAATGCCACCGCGAAGAAAGTCGTCAGCACAATAGCGTTGATGACCCCGTGCAACGTCAAGCCCCAGTAGTACATGATGGAGCTCTGCCAATCGATATTCTTGAGCGCCTCTATCCCCAGCAGGGTGCCTACCGTGTCAATCAGTAAGCGGAGGAGCGGGTCGTAGTGCAGCACCCCTGCGCGGAAGAGGACTTGCATGAGCCCACCGTAGATGCCGATCACCAGCAGCACGATTGGGAACACAAGTTCCGTGCGGATGAGGTTCCGATACGAGCGCGTTAGCTCCATAGCCCCTCCTCTCGGCTATTGCACAATGCGGATGATACCAACCATTTGCTGGTGCCCAACGCCACAGTACTCGTGGCACACGATGGGGTAATCGCCGGGCTCTGAGAAGCGAACCCGTGCATAGGTCACCGTGCCTGGCACTGCCATCAGGTTCACGTTTGTCCGGTCAATGTGGAAACCGTGTACAACATCCCCTGCCGTCAAGTAAATGTCCAAAACCGAGCCCACAGGGAGCTCCACCGGCGGCATCTGGTAGGCCCACATGCGGGCAATCACGTGGAGCTCGTAGCGCTTCTCGCTCGTCTGAAAGAGTGTGTCCCGCTCAAAGGGCTTCATCTCCGTGACACAGCCGGGCACATCCACCCCGAATCCGGTTGCCAGCACGAGGATCGCAGCAAAGAATAGCGCCATCACGGCCGCGCTGAGCCCGAAAACCACGCGTTCGCTCCGCACCATGGCTTACCTCCGCGCTAACACTTGTACGTACACCGAAAGCCACGCTGCCGCGTAGAACAGCAGCATGAGCACGAAGAAGGCAAGTGCCCCACGCGGCTTGAAGGACTCCTGCTGCGCCATCGCATCCCCCTGGGTTGGACAACAGAACTACCGCACGCCAAAAATACACTTCTTGCAGTCTCGCCACCTTCTGCGCTCCCTCACGCGGCTGGATGACTTTTGTCATTGTTGGGAGTCATTCCACGGGCATCGAGCCATCGTGCGTCATATCTTTTGCTGGTGCGACGAAGTAGGGGGAACGCATGTTCATCCCGGCAGAAATCCTGCGTAAAAAACGGGATGGTGCCGAGCTCAGCGCCGATGAAATCCGTTGGTTTGTCGAGCAGAGCGTGCAGGGTCACTTGACAGAGGCGCAGATTGCTGCCTTCCTCATGGCAGCGTGTATCCGGGGGCTCAGCCTGCAGGAAACCGCTGCGCTGACCCTGGCGATGCGGGATTCGGGCACCCGTTTCTCCTGGCACCACCTGGGGAAGCCAGTCGTAGATAAACACTCCACCGGTGGGGTTGGCGATAAGCTCTCACTCCTACTGGTTCCGCTGGTTGCCTCCTGCGACGTGCTCGTGCCGATGATCTCCGGGCGCGCACTCGGCCACACCGGCGGTACGCTGGACAAATGGGAATCTGTCCGCGGAGTGCGCACAACCTTTACGTCCGAACGCCTGGAAGAGCTGCTCCGGAGCGTCGGCTGCTTTATCATAGGTCAATCGGCTGACATCGTGCCAGCGGACCGCATCTTCTACCACCTGCGGGACGTCACCGGTACGGTGGAGTCCATCGGGCTCATCACTGCTTCCATTCTCAGCAAAAAGCTCGTCGAGGACCTGGATGGTCTCGTTATGGATATCAAGGTCGGCAGCGGAGCATTCCTCCCGACGCTGGATGCTGCTGAGGAGCTGGCGAGAACAATGCACGCCGTTGCTGCCTCCGTAGGGTTGCCCATGCGTGTTGTCTTCTCCCGCATGGATACGCCGCTGGGGTACGCCGTCGGGAACTGGTGGGAGGTTGCCGAAGCCGAGCGCGCACTACGGGATTACGCGGCAGCTCCACAAGACCTTCGGGAGCTCACAGAACAGCTCGCCGCTGCAATGTTACTGCTCGCCCACCAAGCTCGAACCCACGAGGAGGCAAGAGACCGGGTTCGTGCTGTCTGGCACAGTGGGGCAGCGTGGCAGCGCTTTCACGCTCTCATCCGCGCACAAGGCGGCTGCTGGGAAGAGTCGGTGGAAACGTACTCTCGGCTCCAGCCACTGCCGCTGACCGCGTGGGAAGACGGTTTCATCACCAGTCTTGATGCCCGTACCGTTGGGCTGGCTGCCCTCGTGCTGGGCGCCGGACGGCGCACGCAGCACGACGCTGTTGATCCAGCTGCCGGTATTGTGCTCCACAAAAAACCCGGTGATACCGTCGTTGCTGGTGACCTCTTAGCTGAGCTCTACAGCAGCACCCCCGATACCCTGCCCGCAGCCTCCGACCTGCTCCGCCGCGCCTACCACATCGGGCAGGCTCCTCCGACGCCTCCGCCACTCATTCTCGGCACCTCGTGATTCCGGCGCAGCACACGTCCCAACCAGTACAGGACTACGCCGAAGGTGTCCCTTCCTCCAGGTGGCGGCGTATCACCTCCACAGCCGCTGCTGAGAGAAGTGCAGAGGCAACCCGCTTGTCGTCCCACTCCTGCTTCCGCTTCCCGCCTTCTTTCTGTCTCCGCCGGAACAGCTTCAGTGCCACAACGCCAGATGTCCGGCACCGCGGACAGTACCAC
>VAPR01001257.1_pt1 | contig 13131 bp, 14 predicted proteins | sample 3380701 | NCBI WGS metagenome assembly VAPR01 (sample SAMN11536904, study PRJNA540576) | hot springs metagenome | isolation source: hot spring wet sediment | place: Spain: Lobios | collected 2014-01
GAGGGAATCGAACCCCCGACCAGAGGCTTAGGAGTCCCCTGCTCTATCCACTGAGCTACGGGCGCGTCCGGCAGGATTTTACCACGGCCGGCCTCAGGACCCGGGTTCAGCGGGAACCGGGGTCCACTGCCCGCGTGTCTTCGCCACCCCTCGCAGCAGCATCCAGACCGGCACTGCCACACTGGCCACCAGCACCGCGGCCACCCCCGCAAGCCCCAGCCGGCCCGCTACCACGCTTCCCAGCACGGGGTAGCCCAGGACCGCGCCGCGCGCCACGAACTCCGCCACCCCGAACCTCCGGCCGCGCTCGGCCACCGACGACAGGTCCGAGATCAGGGCCGTGGAAGCCACCACGCCCGCGGACCACCCGACCCCCACCAGGAACAGGAAGGCGGTGGCCACCCAGAAGGCGGGGAAGGCCACGGACCCGTAGGTGGAAAGCCCCGTGAGGAGGAGCGAGGCCACCATCAGCGGCACCCGGCCCACCCGGTCCGCCAGCGCCCCCAGGGGGATGGAGAAGGCGAACATCCCGATGCTGTGGATGGCGATGGCCCACACGATGTCCGACACCGCGTGTCCGTGCGCCCGCATGGCCACCGGGGCCAGGGCCATGGACAGGGTCATCAGGCCCCAGTTGGCCGCGTACGTGGCCACCGCGGCGGGCAGCAGCCACGGCCCGGGTTGCTCCTCCCTCCCCCCAGCCCCCGGGTGTTGGTCGGCCCTCACCAGCTTCCCCAGCTCCACCGGGTCCGGCCGCAGGGCCCGCATCAACGGCACGATGGCCACCTGCAGCAGGGCCGCCACGGACCACGTCCACACCACCGCCACCATCTCGGAGCCGGCGAGCCTGGAGCTCACGGAGGTGACCACCGGGGAGATCACAGCACCCACCGCGCTCCCGAAGAACAGGAACCCCACCGCCCGGCCGCGCAGCTCCGGCGGGTGCATGTCCGCCGCGGCCACGGACAGCTGCCGCAGGGGAGCCGCCACCGCGCTGAGGAGCAGGATGGACGAGGCCACGCCCCACGTGCGGTGCAGGTGGAAGGTCCACGCCACCGCCGCGGCCGCCACCGCGGCCAGGGCCGCGCTTCCCGCGAACACCGGCCCCCGGCCGTACCGGTCCATCAGCCGGCCCCCCGGGTACGCGGTCAGGACCTGCCCCAGCCCGCTCAGGCTCAGGGCCAGCCCGGTCAGGGCCACGTCTCCCGTGAGGTGCAGGAACATGATCCCGCCCAGGGCCGGGATCAGCTGGAACGTCGCGGTGGACAGGGCTTGAGCGCCGGCCAGCAACCGCATGTGCCGCCGGACCGTGGACTGCAGCGGGTGGGGGCTGGGCTGCGTCAACACCAGAAGTCTAGCACGGGCCGTAGGGGAGCCGGCCGCGCCGGCGAAAGCTGTTCCTGTGCCCTTCTTGGTGGTCTCCGTGCACGACGTGGCCCCGCCCCTCCTGCCAGGGCTCCGCGCCTTGCTGCGGGAGCTGGACCGGCTCCAGGCCTGGCCCCGGGTGCTCAAGGTGGTCCCCAACTTGGCGGGCCACTTCCCCCTGCACCGGAGCCCGGAGCTCGTGGACCTGCTGCGGGCAGAGGTGGCCGCGGGCTCCGAGGTCGTCCTGCACGGGTACACCCACCGGACCGCGGGCGACCTGGGGGACGGGTGGACCGTCCGTCTGCGGGCCGCCGTCTTCGCGCCGGACGACGCGGAGTTCGTGAGCGTCGGGCCAGCCGAAGCGCTCAGACGTCTCCAGGCCGGCCTGGAGGAGCTCGACAGGTGCGGGCTGCGGGCCTGTGGGTTCTGCGCCCCGGGATGGCTGGAGCCGCGCTGGCTTGCGGAGCTGCTGCGCGCGTCGGGCTTCCGCTACCACGTGACCATGGGCTGCCTGTGCGACCTCGCGCACGGCCGGCGGGTGTGGACCCCGTGGTTCGGGTCGGTGGGGGCCGGGGGCCTGCACGAGCTGCTGGTCCACGTGGGCGGAGCCGCGGGGGTGTGGGCCAGCAGGACCCCGTGGGGCGTGGTGAAGGCCTTCTTCCACCCGCAGCGGCCGCCCACGTGGGCCCCGCAGCTGGCGCGGCTGCGGCGGGCCCTGCGGCACCGGCGGCCGGTGACCTACGGCGCGTTGCTGGATGACTGAGCCGCTGGTGTCGCTCGTCATTCCCGCCCGCAACGAGGCAGGTTACGTGGCGCGGGCTTTGGCCTCCGTGGCGGCGCAGGACTGGCCTCTGCACGGGCTGGAGGCGGTGGTGGTGGACAACGGGTCGTCGGACGGCACCTCGCAGGCGGTGGAGGAGTTCGCCCGGGCCAACCCCGAGCTGGCCGTACGCCTGGTCCGCGAGCCCGTGCGGGGGCGGGGACGGGCCAAGAACGCCGGGGCCCGGGCGGCGGCGGGGACCTGGCTGGTGTTCCTGGACGCGGACTCCGTCGCAAGCCCGGGCCTGGTGCGGGCCGTCCTCACCCGCGCGAAGGCCGGTTACCCCGCGGGCAGCATCCGGGTGGTGGCGGACTCCCGGGACCTGCTGGACCGCGGGTTCTTCGCGCTTCTGGAGTTCGGCAAGCAGCTGTTCGGGATCCGCGCGCAGATGTTTTACTGCCGCCGCGACCTGTTCCTCGAGCTGGGCGGGTTCCGGGAGGACCTGGAGATCGCGGAGGATCTGGAGTTCCTGCGCAGGGTCCAGGGGGCGGGCGTGCCCACCTGCCACGTCACCGAAGCGCACATCGCCACCTCCCCGCGCCGCCTGCGGGCCCTGCCCCTGCGCCTGGGCATGCTGGTCACCTTCTGCCGGTGGGCCCTGGCCCACGTGGGGATCGGCCGGCGCTGGCCGTACTGACCGTGCGGCTGTGGCAACGTGCCCTGGGCTTCCACCGCAGCGGGCGCGGCCGGGCGGCGGGGGCCCTGCGGGTGTGGCTGTGGTGGGAGCGGCTCACCACCTGGTGGTGGCGCCTGCGGCCGGTCCGGCCCGGAGGACTGCTGCTGTACTCCGTGGGGCGCTGGAAGGGGCCCACGGTGCGGCTCCGGGACGGGACCGTGGTGCGCCGTGGCGACCGGATCCTCGAGCTGCACCTGCACAACGCCCTCTTCCCCCGACGGGCCACCGACTCCCCGTGGCCGTACCTGGCCGTGCTGCGCGCGGACCTCGCGGCCCTCCGCCACCAGATGGCGCAGGACCACGCGGTGGCCGCCCACGGGGTCACGGTGTTCGCAGAACCAGCCCGCCGGCTTGGATTCGAGGTCCGGCCCCTGCCCCGCAGCCCCTGGTGGCGTCTGGTGCGGTTTTTCCTGTGGGGGCTGCGGGCCGTCTACCACCCCCGGGGCCGGGGGCACACGCCACCCCCGTGGCCCGCGGAGGTGTGGCTGCCCGCAGATACTATACTCGGTAGGGTAAACGCCCGATGACCCTGTCGGGCACAGGCCGGATGGTGCACGGCACGCAACTCCCGTTACGCTGCAGTCGGAAAGGAGGCGACGGCCATGCACCGCGTGGTGATCCTGGGAGGCGGGAGCGGAGGGGCCATCGCGGCCAAGCGGCTGGGGGAGTGGTCCCGGCCCGGGGAGGTGGAGGTGGTGTTGGTGGACCGCAGCCCGTGGCACGAGTACCGGCCCAGCTACCTGTGGGTGATGACGGGCAAGCGGGAGCCCGACCAGGTCCGCCGGCCGCTGAAGTTGCTGGAAGCCCGCTACGGAACCCGTGTGGTGCAGGCCACGGTGACCCGGATCGACCCGGACGCCCGCCGGGTGGACACCGACGCGGGCTCGCTGGAGTACGACTTCCTGGTGGTGGCCCTGGGGGCGGTCCTGAGGCCAGATGCCCGCACGGACGGTTTCGAAGGGCCGTGGGAGCTGGAGCACGCCCTGCGCCTGCGGGAGCGGCTGCGGGAGTTCCGTGGCGGTCACGTGGTGGTGGGGCCGGTGGAGTGGCCGTACCGTTGCCCGCCGGCCCCCTTCGAGGTCGCCTTCATGCTGCGGTACCTGGCAGACCAGCGGCACCTGTCGGACCGTACCCGCATCACCGTGTTCCACCCCTGGCAGCAGCCCATGGAAACCTTCGGCCCCCTCATGGTGGAAGGCTTCCGGGCGTTCCTGCAGCAGTTCCGCGTGGACTTCCAGGGCGGGTTCCAGCTGGCCAGCCACGACCGCGACCGGCGCGTGCTGCGGGCCGCGGACGGTAGGACCCTGGAGTACGACCTGGCCGTGTTGATCCCGCCCCACGCACCCCCGGAAGCGGTAAGGAACTCGCCCCTGGCAGCCCCCGGGGGGTACATGGACGTGACGTTGCCCAGCATGGCCTCCCCGCGCTATCCGGAGGTGTACGGAGTCGGCGACGTGGTGGCGCCCACCATCGGGTTGGGGATGGCGGGCGTGTTTGCCCACTTCCAGGCGGACCACGTGGTGACGCAGATCCTGGACCGCGTGCGGGGCGCGTACCTGGGGGAGCTGTACAACATGGTGGGCGTCTGCGTCATGGACACCGGCTACATGGGTGCCGCGGTGTGGTGCGACTTCACGGACAAGCTGTACGGACGGTCGCCCTACCCGGACTGCAGGCTGCTGGGCGGCATGCGGCTGTTCCGTTCCGTGAAGGTGGGGTTCGAGCGGCTGTGGTTTGCCAGCCTGTTCGGTCGGTGAGGGAGGGGACGCCATGGCAGAGGTGAGCGCACGGCAAGTCGACCGCGAGGCGGTGGACCGGCTCGTGGCCAAGCTGGCCGAGCACGCGGACGCCGTGGAGCAGCTGTTGGACGTCCTGGGCCGGCTCCAGGCCAGCGGGCTCCTGGCGGCCGCGGAGGGGGTGCTGGAGGAGTTCGACGAGCAGTTCAGCGCCGCCACCCGGCCAGAGCTGATGACCCTGGTGGCCAACCTGATGATGGTGCTGGGCGCGCTGGGCCAGGTGCGGTACGAGCCCCTGTTCCGCCTGGCCCTGTACGCGGCCCGGGCGGCCAACGAGAAGCTGGCGCAGCCCCGCACCCGGCCGCTGAGCCTGGGGGAGGCGTGGCGGATGCTCCGCAGCCCCGAGGTGGCGCAGCTCCTGGAGGTGGTGCTGGCCGCCCTGAGGGCCATGCGGGCACCCCAGCCGGGCGGCTGAGGCCAACCGCCACGGCGCGGCGCCGGCTCCCTACCGGGGCAGGATCTGCCCGCGGATCTCTCCGCCCGGGTATGCGACGGTGTGCACGTTCACGTACGTCTCCCCGACCCGCATGCGCTCCAGCAAAACGGACAAAGGCTGCCGGGCCAGGGGGCCGGCCAGGTTGGCCGCGGTGATCACCCCAGAGGCGAGCTCGCCGTCGAACCGGCCGGGCTTGAGTTGGGGCGGCGGTGCGGAGGGGTACAGCCACACCACCACGGGCCCGTTCTGCCCCGGGGGAGCCACGTGGATGTGGGCCATCTGCACGTCCACGATCCGCGACACCTCCAGGCGGTAGCGGATGGTGGCACCGTCCCCGGCCACCTCGAACGTGGCCACCCCCAGAGCCCGCGTGGCCACCGCGGGCACCTGCTCCCGGCCCCACAGGTGGGCCACGAACACCACGGGCGCCTGAGCGTGTCCCGGACCGACAGCCCAAGCCAGCGCCGCTACAGCCACCACCCACGCCACCGTTCTGATCATCTCGTCCCTCCCACGGGTCGTTCCACCATGGTGGTGGTGGCGCTTCACGAATCTGTCACGACCCCGCCGCACCCCGACAGACCCTCGGGGTTGTACGGCCGGCGGCCTCACAGACGCGGGCAGTCCGCGGCGGGCTGCACCCGGCGGCGATGGTTGCCATCCGCGGACCCGTCGGCCTATGCTTCGCGTGACGTGGCGTCAGACGTCCCTGTGGGCGTCGTCCTGCAAGGCTTTTCGAAAGTCCCGGACCGCCTTGCCCAGGGAGGAACCGATCTCCGCCAGCCGAGAGGGCCCAAAGATGAGGAGGGCGACGACCAGGATGACGACCAGCTCCGGCGCTCCGACCCCGCCGAACCCCATGGCGTTCAGACCTCCTTCATGGATCCAAACGGCCGCATGCCTCCTTGGGTTCCCGCTGTTGGTGGTGCTGGCCGTCCCGCGCCCGTGTCCCGCCGGCGGGTACCCCCGCCTGAGCGGCGCCCTTCCCGCGGTAGAACAGCGCGTGGCGGACGCCCTGCGGCGGGCGGGCCTGGGCGGACGGGTATTGAGGGTCGCTGTGGACTCCAACGGCTTCCTCACCGTGGGCGCCCTCGTACTGACCTACCCCACGGCAGCTCCGCAGGCGCGCGCGGGGCTGGAGTCTTTCGTAGGGTTCGCGCTGCGCGCGGTGTTCGAGGCGGTCCCCTCCCTGGACGAGCTGGACGTCACCGTGCTCCGAAGCGGGCCCCGCGCCGCCGGCCGGGCCGGGCGGGAGCCGGTTTTCACGGCTGCCGTTTCCCGGCGCGAGTACATCTCCGTGAGTTCAGCCCTGCCTGGGGAGTGGGTACGTCTCCTGCCCCGCGTGTGGGCCGCGGACCCGGCTTCCCACTCCACGCGGTACCCGGCCCCGCCCGTGGAGACTCCCGAGTCCGACTCTTCCCCGCCCCCGCTACTCGCCTTGGCGGAGCGGGCCCGCGAGTTGCCCGAACGGGTGCGGGGCTTCGTCATCGGCGGCGTGGTCGGGGGCGTCCTGTACCGCGGGTCGCCCCGCCGCCGCGCGGTGGCCCTTACGTTTGACGACGGTCCCGAGCCCCTGTACACCCCCCTGCTCCTGGACACCCTGGGCCGGCTCGGCGTGCGGGCCACGTTCTTCCTGGTGGGGCGGCGCGCCGACCAGTACCCGTACCTGGCCCGGGCGGTGGCCTCGGCCGGCCACGAGGTGGGGAACCACGGCTACTGGCACACTTCGCTACCTGGCCTGTCCGACTCCGGCGTGCGGGAGGAGCTGCAACGGGCGCAGGGGGCCATCGAGCACAGTACAGGGCAGAGGCCCGCCTACCTGAGGCCCCCGGGCGGCCGGTACGATCGCCGCGTGGTCAGGGCGGCCTCGCAACTGGGCCTGGTGACGGTGCTGTGGACCGACGACCCGGGAGACTACACCGGCCTGGACCCGCAGCACCTGAAGGTCCGCCTCCTGTCCAGGGTGTACGCGGGCGGGATCCTGCTCCTGCACCAGGGGACCCCGAACACTCTCAAGGTGCTGCCGGAGGTCGTGGCCGTCCTGCGTCGTCTGGGTTACGAGGTGACCACCGTTTCCGGGCTGCTCGGACGGTAGAGGGTCGATTTTGCGGGAACTTCCGGCTCTAAAGCGTCGCTAGTAGGGGCGAACGCCAAAACCAGGAGGTGGTCTCGATGAAGCGGTGGATCGCTGTTGCGGCGGCTGGTCTCCTCGTGGTCGGCGCTGTGGCCCCGGGGATCGCCGCCGCACCCAGGAAAGCCACCCCGCCTGCCGCGTCCTTTGATGTGCAGGGGACCGTGGCAACTGCGTCCAAGGGCTGGTTCGACCTGTCCGTGGACCGCGTGTTCCGGGGCCAGCTGGCCCGCGGCGCCAAGATCCGCGTCACGGAGGTCCGCTCCACCCGGTACCTCAAGGGCGGCAAGCCTGCCACGGCCACCGAAATCAAGAGCGGCGCCCGTGTTCGAGTCGTGGGCACCATCCGGGGTTCGGGCAAGCAGGTCACCTACGCCGCCACCACGGTCACCGTCCTCCAGTGAGGTCATGGAGTCCGAGGCCGGCGCCCTCCCCCTTTCCGGCTCCGCCACGGAAGACGCCCGCGCAGAGTTCGCGCGGCTGGTGGAAGCCCACTGGCGCACGGCGTACCGGTTCGCGTACCGGCTGACGGGGAACGCCGCGGAGGCCGAGGACTTGGTCCAGGAGGCGGCCGAGGAGGCCTTCCGGGCGTTCCACCGTTTCCGGCGGGGCAGCCGGTTCGACCGCTGGTGGCTCCGGATTCTCTACCATTCGTTCGTAGACCGCGCACGTCGGGAGCGGCGGCGCTTTTGCTCACCCCTGGGCGACGCCGTCCACTCGCCGTCACCGGCGCGGTGGGCGGACCCTGAGTCGGTCCTGGACGGCCAGCTGGACGGACCGGTGCAGCGTGCCCTGGATGCCCTCCCGCCTGATTTCAAGGCCACCGTCATCCTGGTGGACCTGGAGGGATTTTCTTACCAAGAAGCCGCCCAGTTGCTCCGGTGTCCCGTGGGTACGGTCCGTTCGCGCCTGCACAGGGCCCGGCTCGCGTTGCGGCAGTGGCTGCGGGAGTATGTGGACGCTGTGCAACGAGGAGAGTTGTGATGAGGCACCCGGACGATCTGTTGAGTGCCTACGTGGACGGCGCTCTCCAACCCCGCACCGCCACGGAGGTGGCAGCGCACCTGGCGCAGTGCTACAGCTGTCGGCAGGTGGTGACGGACCTTCAGGCGCTCCGGCGGTTACTGGCAGCAACCCGGGTCCCCGATCCTCCTCCGGAGCTCCTCGCTGAGCTCCTCCGCACCGACGGTCGGGTTTCCCGATCCAGGCACCGGCGCACCTGGCTCCCGGTCGCCGTCGCACTGGCGGCGGTGGCCACACTGGTTTTGGGGGGGGTTCCGCGGCTCCCCGCCTCCGACCAGTTCGTGGAGGAGCTGCGGGACCACGCCCGCCTCGCCGCACGGATGCCTCTCGGCGACCCGGCCGCCGCCTTCGTGCTCGCCGCCCTCCTAGAACAGAGTGCCCGGCAGGAGCCATGAGGTGGCTGGTCGTTCCGGCGCTGTTTGTGCTGCTCGCGGTGCCAGCGCCGGCAGCCGTCCCGGACCCGCTCCTGCGGGCGGCAACCGCCCGTGACCGGGTCGCTTACTCTGGCGAGCAGCTCCTCGCGACTTGGGACGCACGCGGTGCCCACGTGGCATGGGTCCACGTGCAGCACGACCCCGCCACGGGGACCCGCCTCGTTTACCGCGTCGACGCGGAGGCAAACCGCCGACGGGTGGTGTGGCACCTGCCGCAACGCACGGTGGAGTACGAGCTGCGCACTCGGTCAGGCCGGTGGTACCGCGCCGACCAGCCCGAGGTCTCCGCTCAGACCCAGCTCAGCTGGCTACTCCAGAACTACGAGGTGGCCACGAGCCCTTCCCAGGCGTTGGGGCGTCCGGCCCTTCGCCTGCGGATCCTGCCCAGACACCCGGGCCGGCCCCGTGCGGACCTGAGGGTGGACGCTGGTACGGGAGTCGTGTTGCGGTCCGAGCGCGTCTCACCGGACGGACGGACCCGGGAACTGGTAGCCTTTGTGAACTTCAACCCGCGTCCCGTCGGGTGGATGCGCTCGTGGAGGCTCCCCGCGGACTTGACCCTTCGGCAAGAACCCTCACCACAGCCGGCTACCGTTCAGCAGATCACTGAACGGCTTGGCCGCCGTCCCCCCGACCTTCAGCTCCCACCGGGGTTCTTCCCACTTACCGGTTACCTGTTGGAGCCCGCGAGCCCCACGGTTCGTCGCCTGTACTCCGACGGCCTGAGCTCCCTGGTCCTGTCCCTGCGACCGGCTCTCTCCGCCGCCCCACCGGCGGGAAGCCGGCGGCTGGACCGTGCGCGGGGGCCCGCTTGGCTGCACTCCATGGGGATGCGCCACGCGCTGTACTGGGCAAGTCAGGGCTGGTCGTTCACCCTGGCCGGCGACCTGAGCCCGGAGGTTCTCCTCCAGGTGGCCGACACTACCGGCGTCCAACCTCCTCCTTCCCCCCTGGACGGTGTCCTGCAGTGGCTCCGCCGCCTCCTGGGAGCCGACGCGGACGCTTGGTCCTCCTCCCTCCGCCTCCGTCGCGTTGCAGGCCGTTGGCTACAGGAGACCCCCTCACCTCGTGAGGAGTAAAAGCGGGTCACGAGGCGATGCGCGCTTGGCGGTGCAGTCATGGCCGACGCACCTGCCAGTTTTACCTGCCTGGCTTGTGAGGCTGTCCCGCACAACCCGGTGTCTCGGGAGTTCGCTGTTATCCTGGTAGATGTGCGGTGGGCGTTGCCCGTGTTGGGAGCCTTCCTGGTGGCCTGCTCTGGGCCACAGGCGGCCCCCTCCCCGCCCGGCGTGCGGAAGCCGGAGGGTACGCAGGCTCGCACGGCGCAGCGCGGGCCGGTTCGGGTGTATGTGCCGAACAGCCTGTCCGACACGGTGACCGTGATCGACCCGGCCGCCCGCCGCGTCCTGTCCACCTTCCCCGTGGGGAAGAGCCCCCAGCACGTGGTGCCCTCCTACGACCTCCAGACCCTGTGGGTGAACAACAACGGCGGCGACAGCCTCACACCCATCGACCCCCAGACGGGGCGACCGGGACGGCCGGTCCGGGTGGAAGACCCCTACAACCTGTACTTCACCCCGGACGGCCGGTCCGCGGTGGTGGTGGCGGAGCGGTTCCGGCGGCTGGACTTCCGCGACCCGCACACCTTCCGGAAGACAGACAGTGTCCCCCTGCCGTGCCGGGGGCCCAACCACCTCGACTTCTCCGCGGACGGGACCTACTTCCTGGTGAGCTGCGAGTTCGACGGCCGGCTGGTGAAGGTGGCCACCGCGCCGCACCGGGTGGTGGGTGTCCTGCAGCTGGGCGCCATGCCGCAGGACGTTCGCCTCGCTCCGGACGGTCGCCACTTCCTGGTGGCTGACATGCTGCGCGACGGGGTCCACGTGGTGGACGGGGAAGCCCTGCGCGCGGTGGGGTTCGTGACCACGGGGGTGGGCGCCCACGGCGTGTACCCCGACGCGGAAGGCCGCCGGGTGTACGTGGCGAACCGCGGGTGGCACACCGTGTACGGCGGCCGGCGGGGGCCCGGCAGCGTGGCGGTGCTGGACGGCCGGACCCTACGGGTGCTGGCGCGCTGGCCGGTGCCCGGGGGCGGCAGCCCCGACATGGGCAACTTCACCCCGGACGGCAGGGAGTTGTGGCTGGGCGGCCGTTACGACGACGAAGTGTACGCGTTCGACACCCGCACCGGCCAGTTGGTGGCCCGGATTCCCACCGGCCGCGGGCCCCACGGCCTCACGGTGTGGCCGCAGGGGGGCCGTTACTCCCTCGGACACACGGGCAACATGCGCTGAGAGCTCGACGGCCCTACCCCCTTGCGCGGCCCTCACGGATGGCCCGCCACACCCGCTCAGGCCGCAGGGGGGTGTCCAGGTGCAGCACGCCGAACGGCCGCAGGGCGTCCAGCACCGCGTTGGCGAACGCGGGCGTGGCGCCGATGGTGCCCGCCTCGCCCACGCCCTTCGCACCGAGGGGGTTGGTGGGGGAAGGTGTGACCGTCCGGTGCATCTCCACCGCGGGCGCGTGCACCGCGCGGGGAACCGGGTAGTCCGCCAGCGTTGCGGTGAGGGGTTGTCCCGCCGGGTCGTACACCACCTCCTCCAGCAGGGCCTGGCCCATGGCCTGCACCACGCCTCCCTGGATCTGGCCTTCCACCAAAAGCGGGTTGACCACCACCCCGCAGTCGTCCACGCCGACGTACCGCAGCACGTGCACCTCGCCCGTCTCCGGGTCTACCTCCACCACGCACAGGTGGGCGCCGAACGGTGCGGTGGCCTGCTCCACCACGAACGTGCCCTCCTCCTCCAGGCCCGGAGTCAGCCCCTCCGGCAGCCGGTTGGCCTGGTAGGCGGCCTCCGCCACCTCCGCCACGGTGACCGCCCGGTCCGAGCCCCGCACCGCGAAAACCCCGTCCCGGAGCTCCACATCCCTCACAGACGCCTCCAGCAGGTGGGCGGCGATGCGCTGCATCTTCCGGCGGACCCTGTCCGCGGCGCGCAGCACCGCGGAACCGCCCACCACCAGGGTGCGGCTGCCCGCGGTCCCCATGCCGGAGGCCACGGCCAGGGTGTCCCCGTGCACCACCTGGACGCGGTCGGGCGGGATTCCCAGTCGATCCGCCGCCACCTGTGCGAGCCCCGTGGCTCCTCCCTGGCCGTGCGGAGACGTCCCGGTGAACACCACCGCGCTGCCGTCCGGCGCCACGCGCACCCGGGCCGTCTCCCACCCGAAGGTGCACACCTCCACGTAGCAGGAGAGCCCGATCCCCAGGTAGCGGCCCTGGGCCCTCGCCCGCACCTGCTCGCGCCGCAACTCCCGGTAGCCCGCGCGGTCCAGCAGCACCCGCAGTGCCTTGCGGTAGTCGCCGCTGTCGTACCGCGCCCCGGTGGGCGACCGGTAGGGGAACGCGCTCTTCGGCAGCAGGTTGCGGCGGCGCACCACCGCCGGGTCCAGGTTGAGCTCCGCGGCCACCAGGTCCACCAGCCGCTCCAGGTAAAACGTGGCCTCAGGCCGCCCGGCGCCGCGGTACGCGCCGGTGGGCGTCTTGTGGGTGTAAACCTCCACCACCTCCGCCTGTACGTGGTCCACCGCGTAGGGTCCGGTGAGCACCCGGACGGTGAGGGCAGGCACGTCCACCGTGGTGGACAGGGTGTACGCGCCGATGTCCGCCACCAGCCTCGCCCGGATAGCCAGGATCCGGCCCCGCGGGTCGCAGGCCACCTCGAACTCGCCCGCCTGGGAACGGCCCTGCGCGGTGGCCACCAGGTTCTCCCGCCGGCTTTCCACCCACTTCACCGGTCGCCCCAACCTGCGGCTGAGCTCCGCCACCAGGACCTCCTCCGGGTAGGTGTTCAGCTTCGCGCCGAACCCGCCGCCCACGTCCGGCGCCACCACCCGGATCCGGTTGGCCTCAAGCCCCAACGCGTCTGCCAGGGCGTCCCGCAGGTCGTGCGGCACCTGGGTGGACGACCACACCGTCAGCAGCCCCAGAGCCCCGTCCCACGAGGCCAGGACCCCGCGTGTCTCCATGGGGACAGCGGCCACCCGCTGCTGGCGGATGGTTGCCCGCACCACCCGGTGCGCCTGTGCGAAGGCGCCGTCAGGGTCCCCGGCCCGGACCTGGCGGCGGTACGCCACGTTGGTCCGCAGCTCCGGGTGCACCAGGACCCTGTCCTGCAACGCGTCCACCGGGTCGGTAACAGCTACGAGCGGCTCGTACGCTACCTCCACCAGGGCCGCCGCGTCCTCCGCCTGCGCGCGGCTGGCGGCCACCACCGCCGCCACCGGTTCCCCCACGTACCGCACCACCTCTCGCGCCAGCACCGGGTGGGGCGCCAGCTTTGCCCCGCGCAGCCCTTCCGCGGGTACGGGCGGCAGGTCGAGGTCCTCCGCGGTGACCACCGCCACCACGCCAGGTGCACCGCGCGCCCGGGCCGTCTGCACCCGGACG
>VAPR01001258.1_pt1 | contig 13126 bp, 8 predicted proteins | sample 3380701 | NCBI WGS metagenome assembly VAPR01 (sample SAMN11536904, study PRJNA540576) | hot springs metagenome | isolation source: hot spring wet sediment | place: Spain: Lobios | collected 2014-01
GGATTGTATTTCCTAGGGCTGCCGTGGCAGACATCCCGTGGTTCCGGTCTTGTCGGATGGGTTGGCCGCGATGCCAAGTTCATTAGCGAACAGGTGATCTCATCACAGTATTGGACCGCGTCGCAAGATCTTGCTGGAGTCCCACAATCGATGTAGGAATGAAAAGGGGAAAAGCCACCATATGCGGTGGCTTTTTCTTCATACAGAACGGAATTAATATTAATTCCTATCTGCACAAGTGCAACGAAGACTCCGCCAAAAGGCTTGGTTGAGCCAAGTTTTCTAGTCCAGCACGTACTCATCCAATACGTGATTCCGGTAAATATGAGGCAGGATCTGCTCGATGGCGAAGATCAACTCCTGCTTGTTTTCTTCATCGAGGCGCTTCATCGGAAGCATGTGTGTAAGCTGATGAATCAGTCTGCACAGCGAAGAGGGATCTCGTATCTCCGCGGCGACCGGTTCCACGTCCTCGCCAACCAGGACGAGGTGCCAGTCGTCTTTTCCTTCGTTCTCCAAGTACACATCGGTTACTTGAATCGTCGCAGTTGTCGTCATGTGCGGGCCTCCCCATTTGATACCTGTCATGTCCATTTCCTAGTATGAGACAAGTGAACCGACTTTACCCATCAAAAAGGCCTCTTTACCAGTTCCAGACCACTACCGGAACAGACATAATCCGGGGTACCATATCCCGGCTACCATATCCCGGCTACCATAAAAAATGGCTCCTGTCCATGACAGGAACCATATCTTTCTTGCTGCTTACATTTCTTCCGGAGCCTGCAGGCCGAGGAGGCGCAAGCCCTCTTTCAGCACCACTACTACGGCAGCCACCAGCTGGAGGCGGGAAGTTTTGACTGCGTCCTCTTCAGCGAGGATGCGCACATTGGCATAGAACTTGTTGAACTGTTGAGCCAGATCAATGATGTATTTGCCAATCTGGGAAGGATCGAAGTTCTCGCGCGCACGATCGATCACTTCCGGGAAGCTGTTGAGGAGCGTAATCACTGCCCACGCTTCCTTGCTGTCCAGCGCACCTGCGGCCAGTTTTACCTCGCCAGGCTGGTAGCCCCCCTTGCGCAGGAGCGAGCAGGCGCGTGCGTGGGTGTACTGCACGTACGGACCGGTTTCACCTTCAAAGGTAAGCATTTCCTCCCAGGAGAAGTTGATATCGTTGAGACGGAAGTTTTTCAGATCGTGGAAAATGACTGCTCCGACACCTACCTGGCGAGCGACCGCTTCCTTGTTTTCCAAAGTCGGGTTCTTTTCCTCAATGACCTTGCGGACGTCCTCGATGGCTTGAGCCAGCACTTCCTCGAGCAGAACGACTTTTCCTTTCCGAGTGGACATTTTTTTGCCGTCTTTCAACATCATGCCGAATGGGATGTGATACATTTCCTTTGCCCATTCAAAGCCCATCTTTTCCAGAACCTTATAGAGCTGCTGGAAGTGCAGGCGTTGTTCGCCGCCCACTACATAGAGAGCTTTGGCGAAATCATAGGTTTCGTGGCGGTACAGAGCAGCAGCGAGGTCGCGCGTTGCATACAGCGTTGCGCCGTCCGATTTTTTGATCAGGCACGGCGGCATGTCGTATTCGTCAAGGGTTACCACAAGTGCGCCCTCGGATTCCACCAGAAGACCTTTTTCCTCAAGCATGGCGACGACGCGGTCCATCTTGTCATTGTAGAAGGCTTCGCCATGGAAGGAATCGAAGCGCACTCCCATCAGGTCGTAAATCTTCATGAACTCTTTCAGGGATTCATCGCGGAACCACTGCCACAAACGCTGCGCTTCCGCATCGCCGTCTTCCAGCTTTTTAAACCATTCGCGGCCATGGTCTTCCAGGGTTGGATCGTTTTCCGCCTCTTCGTGGAAGCGGATGTACAACTGCAGCAGTTCCTTGATTGGTTCTGCCTTCACTTTTTCCTCATCGCCCCACTTCTTGTAAGCGACAATCAGCTTCCCGAACTGGGTGCCCCAGTCGCCAAGGTGGTTGATGCGAACCGGCTGGTAGCCGTGTTTTTCCAGGATGTTGGCGATGGCGTTGCCGATCACCGTGGAGCGCAAGTGTCCCATGGAAAAAGGCTTGGCGATGTTGGGGGAGGAGAGGTCGATCGGCACGTTGCGGCCCTGACCCACGTTGCGGTCGCCATACTCGCTTCCTTGCGAAAGAACCGTGCTGACCACTTCCTGTCCCACATGCTGCTGGTCCAGAAAGAGGTTCACGTATGGTCCGACGGCCTGAACCTGGCTCAGCGGAGCGCCGGAAATGTGTCCGGCCAGTTCTCCGGCGATCATCGGAGGTGCTTTGCGCAGCGCTTTTGCAAGCTGGAAGCACGGAAAAGCGATATCCCCCATGGCGGGGTTCGGCGGTGTCTCCAGCATGTCGCGAACCTTGTCTGTTGAAAAATCCTCGACTCCCAGTTGGGAGAGAGCCGCTGCAATCTTTTCGGCCACTTGGTGTTTGTAACTCATGTTTGTCCATACATCCTTTCACTTGACTACTTGTAGGAAAAATAAGAAAAACCCCTGCGTCTCTTTATGAAAAGAAGAGACGAGAGGTTGTTGCTCCCGCGGTGCCACTCTTGTTGCTTCTGCCAGCGCTTTTGGCAAGGCAGAAACCGCTCCACTGCTGTAACGGGCAGTCCCGACAAACCCTACGCAGTTTCGGCGGTTGCCAAAACGTTCAGGCCGTATCTCCGGGGTGCGCTTCGTCATCCGCTCTGCGCCGGGCTCCCACCATTCCCCGGCTCGCTTGGGCTTATGCGCATGAGTACTCTCCCCATCAGCGACGTGCGACAGTTGTATATGCTTGCAATTATACGGACAGTTTCAGGATGATGCAACTGTTAGTCTTCCTTTTTTTTCATCAGGTCATCCAGTTCCCGAAACAGCTCCCGGGTCAAGCGCTCCTTGTCTTCTGCTGATGTCCATTCCTGCTTGTACTGCAGCAGCTTCTCCAGCATGGCCCGTTCCGCCTCCGCGGCTTCTTCCAGGTCATGATTTTCGCTAGGATCAAAGGGCATCAGGCGGTCGTCGGTGCCAGTACGCAGGTAGGCGCTCCGCCAGTGATCGGGAAAGTGGTACGGCTGCTCGCCGAACATAAGTCCCAGCACGTCGTCCGATTCCAGGGGAAGGAAGTGGTCGTACTCGTCCCGTCGTCCGCCCTCGGACAGATTGATATGCAGAAAGGAGTATTGCAGATAGTGTTGCCCTGTTTCGCGGTCTTTTACGATGCGATAGGTCTCAAAATCGGTTTGTTCCAGTTCTTTAATGGTTTCAAGTCGTGAGGTAAATTCACGTTTGCTCGAAGGAATGAAAATATCCACGTTCGTTCGCTTCCCTTCTTTAAGTGGAAACAGATGGTTGCGTAAGACATGATAACAGAAGGGGCTGGAGAAGACAATAAAACGAAACGCAAAAAAGAGCCTGGCGATACCAGGCTCTTTTGCTCCCGAGGCGATTAATCGCAGTCCGAACACCCAACGATCACCAACAGGATAAACAGAACGAGCACCAAGGCGAAGTTGTCACCGAAAAAGTCATTTCCGCAGTAAGATGTACTCATGTTTGTTTCCCCTCCTTTCCGTTATGCTATAGTCTATACGCGTATGTAGCGATTGGTTTGGGCATGAACCCAAGCCAGGCAAAATAGGCTGTTGGATGACAAGTCACTTATCCGTTGACGAACCCTACCTGCGGTGATAAGATACTTTCAAACATTACTGAAGATTTGTGAACATGCATCACCACAACTTGATACCGTACCACTCTTATCCAGAGAGGCAGAGGGACTGGCCCGATGAAGCCTCGGCAACCGATATTCAGGTGCCAATTCCAGCAAAGCGAGAGCGCTTTGAAAGATAAGAGGATGCGTTAGTCGTGTATTCACGAACAAATCCTCTTCTCTACCGGAAGAGGATTTTTTACATTACCAGAGGCGATTTCTTGCCGCGAGACAAAGGAGACTTGGGGATGAAGCCAACCTTAAAGGAACAGCTGTCACGAAAAATTTTAATCCTGGACGGAGCGATGGGGACGATGCTCCAGCAGGCCAACCTGACCCCGGAAGATTTTGGCGGGGAAGAGTTCGATGGCTGCAACGAGCTTTTGAACCTGACCAGACCGGACGTGATCCGCTCCATTCATGAAACGTACCTGGAAGCAGGGGCGGATATCATCGAGACCAACACCTTCGGGGCGACTACTGTCGTGTTGGCGGAGTACGATATTTCGCACAAAGACGAGGAAATCAACATGTCGGCGGCACGGCTGGCGCGGGAGGCAGCAGACGCTTATTCCACCCCGGAATGGCCGCGGTTCGTGGCAGGTGCGATGGGTCCAACCACCAAAACCTTGTCGCTCACGGGTGGCGTAACCTTCGAAGAGCTGGTGCATGCGTATTACCGGCAGGCGAAGGCCTTGATCATCGGCGGCGTAGATGTGCTTCTGCTGGAAACAGCGCAGGACACGCTGAACGTGAAGGCAGGAGGCATCGGTATCCGCCAGGCGTTTACGGAACTGGGGGTAGAGCTTCCGGTGATGATTTCCGGCACGATCGAGCCGATGGGTACGACCTTGGCAGGGCAGAACATCGAGTCCTTTTACGTCTCCCTGGAGCATTTGAACCCCATCACAGTGGGATTGAACTGTGCGACTGGACCGGAATTTATGCGCGACCACCTGCGAACGCTGTCCCAGTTGGCACAGTGCGGGGTCAGTGTTTACCCGAACGCAGGACTTCCGGATGAAAACGGCCACTACCATGAGTCGCCGCAGGCACTGGCGACAAAATTGCGCGGCTTCGCCGAGCAGGGCTGGCTCAACATCGCCGGTGGCTGCTGTGGCACCACCCCGGATCACATCCGTGCGCTGGCGGAGGCGTTGAAAGACTGTACGCCGCGAGCCGCCTCTGTTCCTCGCATAAGCGCCGTGTCCGGTATCGACGTCGTCTACGTGGAACAGGACAACCGGCCGCTGCTGGTCGGAGAACGTACGAACGTGATTGGTTCGAAAAAGTTTCGTGATTTGATCGCCGCCGGACAGTACGAAGAGGCTTCCGATATCGCGCGGGCGCAGGTGAAGCGGGGAGCGCACGTCATCGACATCTGCCTGGCTGATCCCGACCGTGACGAGTATGGCGACATGGAGCAGTTCCTGCAATACGTCACGAAAAAAGTAAAGGCTCCCCTGATGATCGACTCGACGGATGCGAAAGTGATCGAGCTGGGATTGAAACACTCGCAGGGAAAGGCCATCATCAACTCGATCAACCTGGAGGATGGGCTGGAGCGCTTTGAAGAAGTGGTTCCGTTGATCCACAAGTACGGAGCGGCCGTCGTTGTCGGCACGATCGACGAAACGGGGATGGCCGTCAGTCGCGGGCGGAAACTGGAAGTAGCGAAGCGATCCTACGACCTTTTAGTCAACACGTACGGGATCAAGCCGGAAGACATCATTTTCGACCCGCTCGTGTTCCCTGTGGGAACCGGCGATGAACAATACATCGGATCGGCGCTGGAAACGGTGGAGGGCATTCGCCTGATCAAGGAAGCGATGCCTGCGTGCAAAACGATTCTCGGCATCAGCAACGTCTCGTTCGGCCTGCCGCCTGCGGGAAGGGAAGTGTTGAACGCCGTCTTCCTCTATCACACGACGGTTGCCGGACTTGACTATGCTATCGTCAACACGGAGAAGCTGGAACGCTACGCGTCCATTCCGGAAGACGAGCGCAAGCTGGCGGAGGCGCTGCTATTCCAGACCAATGATGAGACGTTGGCAGCATTTACCGAGTTCTACCGGCAGAAGAAAAAAGAGGCGCGGGTAGAAGCATCATCGCTTACCTTGGAAGAACGGCTCGCGCGGTACGTAGTGGAAGGCTCGAAGGACGGCTTGATCGATGACCTCAAGCTCGCTTTGGAAAAGTACGCGCCCCTTGAGATCATCAACGGGCCGCTGATGGCAGGGATGGAAGAAGTCGGCCGGTTGTTCAACGGCAACCAGCTGATTGTGGCAGAAGTTCTGCAGAGCGCGGAGGTAATGAAGGCGTCCGTTTCCTTCCTGGAGCCGTTCATGGAGAAGACGGAATCAGCGGCGAAAGGAAAAATCATTCTGGCGACGGTCAAAGGGGACGTGCATGACATCGGAAAAAACCTGGTGGAAATCATCCTGGCGAACAACGGCTATGAGGTCGTGAATCTAGGGATCAAGGTGCCGCCGGAACAGTTGATTGCCGCCTGCCGCGAGCAGAAACCGGATGCGATCGGACTCTCAGGATTGCTGGTGAAATCGGCCCAGCAGATGGTCATCACGGCACAGGACCTGCGTGCGGCCGGAATCGATGTCCCGCTGTTGGTTGGCGGTGCCGCATTGACCCGCAAATTCACCTCCAATCGGATCGCTCCCGAGTACCAGGGAATCGTTCTCTATGCAAAAGACGCCATGGACGGATTGGATTTGGTCAACAAGCTTCAGGACCCAGCCGAACGGGAAAAGATCCAGTCAGAACAACTGACAGCATCAGAGGACGCAGTTGCAGTACAGCCCGTGCAAGCGAATGATTCGACACTGCGCCCCAAGCGGTCTGCCATCAGCCGCAGCGTCCCTGTATACCTGCCGCCTGACACGGAGCGTCACGTGCTGCGCAACTATCCGATCAGTCATCTGCAGCCCTATCTGAACCTGCGGATGCTCTTGGGCAAGCATCTGGGCGTGCGCGGCAACGTGGAGAAGCTGTTGGTACAGGGAGACGAAAAAGTGACAGAACTCTACGGCGTCGTGGAGGAACTGCTGAAAGAAGCGATGCATGACGGGACGATACAGGCGCACGGGATGTATCAGTTTTTCCCGGCCCAGGCGGATGGCGATGACATCATCGTCTATGATCCGCGCAACCGCAGCCAGGTCCTGGAGCGTTTTACCTTCCCGCGTCAGACGGAGGATCCGTACCTGTGCCTGTCAGACTTCTTGCGGCCAGTGGAGAGCGGTGAGATGGACTACGTCGGGTTTTTGGCAGTAACGGCCGGACACGGGATTCGGGAGCGTTCCACGCAGTGGAAGGAGAGCGGAGATTATCTGCGGTCACACGTCCTGCAGGCGCTTGCGTTGGAGTTGGCAGAGGCGTTTGCCGAGCGAATCCACCATGTCATGCGTGATACGTGGGGATTCCCGGATCCAGCCGAAATGACCATGCTGGAGCGCTTCGGCGCACGTTATCAGGGCATCCGCGTCTCCTTTGGCTATCCGGCCTGCCCCAATCTGGAAGATCAGGAAAAATTGTTCCGTCTGCTAAAACCGGAGGATATCGCGATTCAACTGACCGATGGATTCATGATGGACCCTGAAGCATCCGTTTCCGCCATGGTCTTTGCTCATCCGGAGGCGCGATACTTCAATGCAGGCCCGTCTGCTTTTGACCTGTAACAGATAGAAGAGAAAAGCAAGCGATTTATGTGGAGAGAGAAGGGATTGATTTGAACAGTCGGCCAGATTTACGTGAATACCTGCAGAATCAGATGCTGATCGGGGACGGTGCGATGGCCACCCAGCTCTATCAGCTGGGCGTGCCGGTAGGGGTCAGCTTTGAGGAGTTGTGTCTGTCCAACCCCAAGCTGGTGCATCAGGTTCACGCCGCCTACTACCAGGCAGGTGCGCGTCTGCTGGAAACCAATACGTTTGCGGCCAACCGCGACAGTTTGTCCCGGTACGGCCTGGAGCATAAGGTAACCCGAATCAACCGGGCTGCTGTCACCATTGCCCGGGAAGCGGCACAAGGAGACGCATTCGTTGTCGGCAGCGTGGGCTCGATCGTTGCCGGGCGGGTGCGGAGCAAGGCGATGGACGAATTTCGCGACCAGTTTGAAGAGCAGGCAATCGCCCTTTTGCACGCAGGAGTGGACGGCATCTTGCTGGAGACGTTCCTCGATTTGGATGAACTGCTGCTAGCCATTGAGGTGATCCGCCCGCTGACGAAGCTGCCGATCATCGCCCAACTGGCGACTCTGGAGGTAGGTCGGACGCGGGACGGACACACGCTGACGGAAGCATTTCCGCAGCTGTTGTCGGCAGGTGCAGACATCGTCGGCTTGAACTGCCGGTTGGGCCCGGCGGAAATATTGCGTTCGTTTGAATCCGTCAGCGTACCGGAGAATACCCTGCTCTCTGCGTTTCCCAATGCAGGCCGGCTTGGGTTGAATGACGGCGAGTACGCCTACAAATCGTCGCCGGAATACTTTGGAGAAAGCGCCCTTCGGCTGCGTGAACAGGGCGTGCGATTGCTGGGAGGCTGCTGCGGGACGACCCCAGAACACGTTCGCGCCATGGCAGACGCGCTTGACGGGATGGCACCTCTCCCGCGCGTAAACCCCCAGCCATCGGAGACGGAGCGTCCGTCGCTCTCCGTTCACAGTGTCAAGGAGCGGCATACGCCAAGCATCGTCGAGCGAGTCAAGCACTCAACCACGATTATCGTAGAGTTTGACCCGCCAAAAGACCTGGATACGGAAGACTTTTTGACAGGCTGCTGTGAGCTGCACAAAGCGGGGGCGGACGCCATCACCCTCGCGGACAACTCACTCGCTAACGTGCGCATGAGCAACATGGCCCTCGGCGCCATCATGAAAAACACGTACGGCATCGATCCGCTCGTTCACATCGCCTGTCGCGACCGCAATCTTATCGGGCAGCAATCGCACTTGATGGGGTTGCACGCACTCGGCATCGACCAGATTCTCGTGGTGACGGGAGACCCGTCCCGCTTCGGCGATCTGCCGGGAGCAAGCTCCGTGTTTGACGTCACGTCGTTTGACTTGATCCGCATGGTAAAGCAGCTGAATGAAGGCATCTCCTTCTCAGGCCGTCCGTTGAAACAAAAGGCGCAATTTATCGTCGGCGCCGCATTCAACCCGCATGTGCGCCAGATAGAAGCCGCCGTGCAGCGTCTGGAGAAAAAGGTGGAGGCAGGCGCTGACTTCATCATGACGCAGCCCGTCTACGATGTGGAGACGATCAAGCTGATTCATGATGCGACCAAGCACATTGGAATCCCGGTCTTCATCGGCATTATGCCGCTCACCAGCTCCCGCAATGCGGAATTTTTGCACAATGAGGTGCCGGGCATCAAGCTGTCGCAGGAAGCGCTGCAGCGGATGAAGCAGGTACAGGGGCAGGCCGCCAGAGAAGAGGGCATCAAGATGGCCAAGGAACTGATCGATGCCGCGATCCCTTACTATAAGGGCATCTATCTCATTACGCCGTTCAACTATTACCAGATGAGCGTCGATTTAATTCAATACGTGCGACAGAGGACCAGCCTGCAGAAGGCTGCTGTCAAGCAGTAAAATGCCACACCCGGAGGAGCGATCGCTCTTGCCGGGTGTTTTTTTTGCTGTGGGCTAAAGCGAAGTGTGGAGTGGATGCCATCCTTTTTCCCGTAAAAAATCACTAAGCTGCCGAAACATGGACAACCGTTCGGCACGGGAGAAGGATGCGTTGGCCCCGCTGGTCGACGGAATGACAAACAGGCGGCATCCCGGCCAGTCTTCTGTTGAAAAGAAAAGCTCCGGTTGCAAACCGAGCGATACAGGTTCCTTGCGTCTACCCGTCGCATGGCGATAGGCCGTTATGCCGTTGAAGCATATGACGCGCGGCCGATAGGTTTGCACCATATGCCGGAACTGTTCCGCTCCTGTGGCGAAATCCCGTTCCGTCAAGTCGCTGGAGGAACGAGTGGGTCGGGTGACCAGGTCGGTGATGCCATAGCCGTACTCCAGCAGTTTTGCAGTCTCTTGCGGTCGCAGCTGATAAGGTGTTAGCCCGCCTTCGTACAGCCCCCTCCAAAACAAATTCGCAGGATTGGCATAGTGGTAGCCCGCCGTCGCAGATACGCGCCCCGGATTAATCCCGCAAAACAGCACGGTTACGTCACGCTGTATGTAGGTGGGAAGCCATTTTTCGGTGAAGTCAACCATCTGGGATTCTCCTTTCCCTGCATGAATCTGATTGCCAGTAAAAACTATAGCATCAATTCCTGCGAAGTCATTCCCTCACGATGATGCTGTTGATCGGCTACATCATATTCCTTGGATTCGAAGTGCTGGCACGAACATCGGAGGTTTTTTCCGAACGGGAAGCCGTGCAGCTCAAACGTGCCGGACTGCGAACCAAAAACTTCCTAAGAGAGGTCAAATAGGGAAAAAAGCGCCCCGGTAAGGAGCGCTTTTCGTATGTCTCTGCCGTTTACAAATTGTAAATCTCCGAATACTTCTTCTCCAGATACTCCATGAGATAAGTTGCGTTGGTTTGCTCTCCGGTGATGTCCTGTACCAGTTCGTTCGGGCTTTTCAGCTTGCCGTACTGGTGGATGTTTTCCTTCAGCCAGGCGCGAATCGGTTCAAACTCGCCGTTTTTGATCAACTCGTCGTAGCCGCTGATCTGGTTTTTCATCACGTTGGCAAATTGTGCGGCATACACGTTGCCGAGGGAATAGGTAGGGAAGTAGCCGAAGCTTCCGCCGGACCAGTGAACGTCCTGCAGCACGCCTTCCTTGTCGTTCTCCGGTACGATCCCGAGATATTCCTTCATCTTGTCATTCCAGATGCTTGGCAGATCGCCTACTTCCATCGTCTGGTTGATGAGGCCTTTTTCGATCTCGTAACGGATCATAATGTGCAGGTTGTAGGTCAGTTCGTCTGCTTCCACGCGGATGAACGATGGAGTCACCTGGTTGATTGCACGGTAGAACTGCTCGACGCTCACACCTTCGAATTGGGTTGGGAACGCTTTTAACAGGTCACCGTAGAAGTGATTCCAGAACGGCAGGCTGCGGCCAACCATGTTCTCCCAGTAGCGGGATTGGGACTCGTGGATACCCATGGACGTACCGTCACACAGCGGGGTTCCCAACAGCTCCGGATTGACGTTCTGCTCGTAGATCGCGTGACCCGCTTCGTGGATGCAGCCGAACAATGCCATGTTGAAGAAATGAGGATCGAAGCGCGTCGTAATGCGAACGTCACCAGGAGCAAACGACGTGCAGAACGGATGGACGCTTCGGTCCAGGCGGCCAGCTTTGAAATCGTAGCCGATTTTCTCCAGGATGTGACGGCTGAATGCTTCCTGATCACTTTCCGGAAAATGCTTGGTGAGGAAGCCGGTATCCGGTTTGTTTGGCGACTCGGCAATGGCGGAAACGAGCTTTACGGTCTTTTCTCGCAGGGTGGCAAACATCGCATCCAGTTGGTTCACGGTCATGCCCGGTTCGTACATGTCCAGGAGGGTGTCGTACTTGTTGCCGTTATGGCCCCAGTAGTCGACGAATTCCAACTGCAGCTTTACGATTTTTTCGAGATACGGACGGAACATGGCGAAGTCGTTGTTGGCGCGTGCGTCTTCCCATACCGTTTCTGCCTGCGAAGTGAGTATTACGAATTCCTGAAATTTTTCCGGCGGTAGCTTTTTGCTGCGGTCAAATTCCTTTTTGGTTTCCAATACGGTACCGCGGGTGATCGGATCGAGGGATTCCAGTACGGCTGGCTCGCTCAACGCCTCCAGATGCTCTTCCAGTTCTTGGGAAGTGGCCAGTTTAAACTGCTCGGCAGACAGGACACCAATCAGTTCGGAACGTGCGTCCATCCCTTTGCGCGGCGCTTTCACGCGCATATCCCAGTGCAGGATGGACAGTGCCTGGTTGAAACTAACCATCTTTTTCACGTATTCGCGGAATGCGGACACGCGTTTTTCTTGTGCAGTGGTCGTCATACAGGGCCCCCTTATGTACTTTAATCAAAAATTTTTTATTAATTAGATTATATAACGGTATGGGCAATAAATGCCAGATCGGACTTGCGCTATTCCAGCCGATTTTTCCTTTCACTCTGCTTCATTAGTCTGTATAATCGTACTGAATAGCATGCGACAGGAGAATGAATATGAGTCAAAACAACCCGACATGGGAAAAAGAAATCGCCAAACGGCGAACTTTTGCAATCATCTCCCACCCGGACGCCGGAAAGACGACGATGACAGAGAAGCTCTTGTACTACGGCGGAGCGATCCGTGAAGCTGGGATGGTAAAGGGGCGCAAAAACTCCAAACACGCCACCTCGGACTGGATGGAGATTGAGAAGAAGCGCGGAATTTCCGTCACCTCCAGCGCCATGGATTTTGAATATAAGGGACACCACATCAACATTTTGGATACGCCGGGTCACCAAGACTTCAGTGAAGATACCTACCGTACGCTGACCGCAGCCGACGCCGCTGTGATGATCATCGACGTGGCCAAAGGGGTGGAGGCGCAGACGATCAAGCTGTTCAAAGTATGCCGGATGCGAGGCATTCCGATCTTTACGTTTGTCAACAAGCTGGACCGACACGGCAAGGATCCGTTTGAACTTTTGGAAGAGATCGAGCGGGTTCTGGGTATCCGCTCCTATCCCATGAACTGGCCAATCGGGATGGGAAGCCATTTCAACGGCGTATTCGACCGCTTGAAATCCCGCGTCGAACTGTACGAGAACGGTTCTGTCCACGAAGAAATCAAATTCTTCGAAGTCAGCGGAGCGGATGACCCGCTGATTGGTGAGCGCGTCGGTGAGGACCTGTGGCAGCAGCTTCAGGATGAGGTCTCCCTCTTGGACGTGGCAGGCGACCAGTTTGACATGGAGCTGATCAGCAAAGGGGAGCTGACCCCGGTCTTTTTCGGAAGTGCGATCAACAACTTCGGGGTGCAAACGTTCCTGGACAACTTCCTCCAGATGGCTCCGGCACCCTCGCCGAAGAAAAGCAACATCGGCCTGATTGATCCATACACCAACGCCTTCTCCGGTTTTATCTTTAAAATTCAGGCCAACATGAACCCGGCGCACCGCGACCGTGTGGCATTCTTGCGCATCTGCTCCGGTCGATTCGAGCGAGGCATGTCGGTGAAGCACGTTCGTCTTGGCAAGGATATCAAACTGGCGCAGCCGGTACAGTTCATGGCACAGGACAGGGAGATCGTGGAGGAGTCATACGCTGGCGACGTCATCGGTCTGTTTGACCCGGGTATTTTCCAGATTGGCGATACCCTCTGTGTCGGCCAGCCGTTCGAGTACGAAGAGATGCCTCACTTCTCGCCGGAGTT
>VAPR01001259.1_pt1 | contig 13122 bp, 12 predicted proteins | sample 3380701 | NCBI WGS metagenome assembly VAPR01 (sample SAMN11536904, study PRJNA540576) | hot springs metagenome | isolation source: hot spring wet sediment | place: Spain: Lobios | collected 2014-01
CTCACCCTGTTCCTCTCCCGTGTGGTAGTCAGAGGACTGGAGAAGAGATATTCACCCAAATAAGGGTATATTTGACTTTTCTTCAATACAGGTGATATATTCGAATTATGGGACGCCTATCTCAAGTTTGTGAATAGAAAGGGATGTATGGTAGATGCAGGGAAAAGTAAAATGGTTTAACGCAGAAAAAGGATACGGCTTCATCGAGCGCGAAGATGGCGGCGACGTATTCGTACACTACTCCGCAATCAAAGCAGAAGGCTTCAAGTCTCTCGACGAAGGTCAAGCTGTTGAATTCGACATCGTGGATGGCGATCGCGGTCCTCAAGCAGCTAACGTAGTAAAACTGTAAACGTTACCAACCAACGAAACAAACACCCCCCTGCTACTGAAAAGCAGGGGGTTTTTTTGTTTAGCCGATCATTTTTTCAATGGAGAGGGTACGGTCCCTGCGCAAATCCAGATACAGGTCTCCCATCCGAACCAGCGGCCGCATGGGCTCGTCAGTGTGGACCATGATCACTTTCACATGTTCACCGGTGTTCAGCAAAGCATGGGAACCTACATAGAGTGTGGCGATGTAATGCGTGAAGCGGGTGACGATATCCGCGTTCAGTTTCCCTTCCCAGGCCAGCTGCCACAGAACCTGTGCCGCTTCAAACGGGGAGGTTCCTTTCTTGTAAATGCGATCGGTGCAGATGGCATCGAACACATCTGCCACACTCACAATTTGGGACAGCCGCGGAATCATCTCTCCCGTCCTTCCTTCTGGGTAACCGCTGCCGTCCAGGCGCTCGTGGTGAAGATGAGCACAGTGAGATATAGGATCGTTGCCTCCGTCCATTGCTGTTAGCAGTTCGGCACCCAGCGTGGTATGGCGTTTCATTTGCTCGTATTCCCAGTCGGTGAGCCGTGCCGGTTTCAGCAGGATTTCCGCCGGGATCAGCATTTTGCCCACATCGTGCAGCAGACCTGCTTGTCCAAGCAGCACGATCTCGTCCCGCGAGCAGTTTATCAGTTTGCCGATCAGGGCGGAGAGAATTCCGACGTTGATGGAGTGGCGGTAGGTGTATTTCTCCGAGCCCTCTTTGAGATAAAAGAACTGGAGCAATCCGCTTTGTCTCAGCGCTTGGTTTAACAGCGGAAAAAAGGCTTCGTTAAACTGCTGCAGAGGCGGGATGGAGGACTCGGTGATCCGTTCAAACAGCGATTTGGTTTGTTCGAGGGTTACCAGGTACTGGCGGGCGGCTTCCCGCAGACTGCCATGCACGAGGGAGGGGGGCAGGGACGTGGATGAATCGATTCGTTCCGACGTATGTACGTACTCAATCCGGTGAGCACGCAGCAGCTGAATTTCCGCGGAATGGAGTACCGTTCCGGCCGGAAGCAAGAGCAGACCATACCGGTTGTGAACGTCCTGCTCAAGCGTTTTGCCGATGAGAGAAAAGGTAGGATTCCTTTTTGCCATCTGCATTCCTCCCCTGCGATTGGAAAATCGCGACTGAATGCGCATTTTGGCACCATTATACCACATAAAATTCTAAAAATTTTGGAATCTATCGTCGGATTATGTTGAAATGTAAAGAATATGCAAATATTTTTTGAAGATTCGGGAAGGATTTTTTACACAAAAGCGGAATAGGTATAGCATAGACGGAAGGAGGTTGTGATCCATGAAGTTCAACATTCGTGGTGAAAACATTCATGTTACTGCAGCGCTTCGCGAGTATGTGGAGAAAAAAGTAGGCCGTCTTGAAAAATATTTCGACACTCCTCAACAAACCGACGTTCATGTGACGATGCGGGTTCTGCGGGGAGAAGGAACGATTGAGGTGACGATCCCGTTAACCGGTGTGATTATCCGGGCGGAAGAGACACACGAAGACATGTATGCAGCAATCGATCTCGTTGTCGAAAAGGTAGAGCGTCAAATCCGCAAGCATAAAACCAAACTGATGCGCCAACTTCGCATCGAAACGAATGGCCGGACGCTGGTTCGCGAGGCTGAACCGGTTGCCGTTCTTACCGAAGAAGAGGATATTGATATCAACATCGTGCGTACCAAACGCTTTGATTTAAAACCGATGGATGCGGAGGAAGCGGTACTACAGATGGATATGCTGGGCCACAGCTTCTTCGTCTTCCAAAATAGCGAGACCAACGACGTAAACGTGGTGTATCGCAGAAACGACGGACGATATGGTTTGATTGAGCCGAAATAAACGGTAACCGCTTATTGTAAGGGAGTTGTCTTCTTCTGGCAACTCCCTTTACTTGTGTTTATTTATATTCATTTGTTAAAATAGTTTTTTAGAGAATGAGATAGTGAAAAAAGGTCTTTTACCAGGATAGATGGAAGTTCTTCTACAGGAGAAAAACGGAGTAGCGCTCGCCACTAGGAAGCCCCCCTACGGGGACCTGGATGTGGCTCCACAGAGGAGAAGAAGCGAGGTAGCGCTCGCCACTAGGAAGCCCCCTACGGGGACCTGGATGTGGCTCCACAGAGGAGAAGAAAGCGAGGTAGCGCTCGCCACTAGGAAGGGGTGTCCTTATGTTAGGACTCGTAAAAAAGATATTTGGTGACAGCAATGAACGCGAAGTAAAAAAGATGTTTAAACGCGTGGAAAAAATCAACGCGCTGGAACCCGAAATTTCTGCGCTCTCTGATGAGCAGTTGAAACAGAAGACGGAAGAGTTCAAGTCCCGTCTCGCCAAGGGAGAAACGCTGGACGATATTTTGAACGAAGCTTTTGCCGTTGTTCGTGAAGCGTCGAAGCGGGTACTGGGCATGCGCCATTTTGACGTGCAGCTGATCGGTGGTATGGTCCTGCAGGAAGGCCGTATTGCCGAGATGAAAACCGGTGAAGGTAAAACCCTGGTCGCTACGCTGGCTACCTACCTGAACGCCTTGCAGGGCAAGGGTGTACACGTCGTAACGGTGAACGAATACCTGGCGGAGCGCGACTCTACCATCATGGGCAAGCTGTACAACTTCCTGGGGCTGACCGTTGGACTGAACAAGAACGGTCTCAGTGCCGAGGAAAAGCGCGCTGCCTACCATTGCGACATTACGTATGGTACGAACAACGAGTTTGGCTTCGACTATCTGCGCGACAACATGGTGCTGTACAAGGAGCAGATGGTTCAACGTCCTCTTTTTTATGCGATTATCGACGAGGTGGACAGCATCCTGATCGACGAAGCGCGTACACCGCTTATCATCTCAGGGGCTGCCAACCGTTCTACCGAGCTCTATTATATCTGTGCCCATTTCGTGAAACGCCTGGAAGCGGAAAAAGACTACACCGTCGACGAGAAGCTGAAAATCGTCACGCTGACTGACGAGGGTGTCGTCAAGGTGGAAAAGGCGTTTAACATCGACAACCTGTACGATACTGCGCACATGACGCTGAACCACCACATCAATGCTGCGTTGAAGGCGCAGGTGCTGTTCAACCGCGACGTGGACTACGTCGTGCAGGACGGCGAAGTGGTGATCGTCGATGAATTTACCGGTCGTCTGATGGTGGGCCGCCGTTACAGCGAAGGTCTTCACCAGGCGATTGAGGCAAAAGAAGGCCTCCGCGTGCAAAGCGAGAGCATGACGCTGGCTACCATTACTCTGCAAAACTACTTCCGTATGTACCAGAAGCTTGCCGGGATGACGGGTACTGCGAAAACAGAGGAAGAAGAGTTCAAAAAAATCTACGGTCTGGACGTCGTGGTGATTCCGACCAACCGTCCTGTCATCCGTAAAGACCTGCCGGATCTGATCTTTAAAACCGAAGCGGCGAAGTACCGTGCCGTGGTGAACGACATTGTCGAGCGCCACAAAAAAGGGCAGCCGGTGCTGGTTGGTACCATTTCCATCGAAAACTCCGAGCGCCTGTCCCACATGCTGAAGCAAAAGGGAGTGCCGCATAACGTACTGAATGCGAAGCAGCACGCTCGAGAAGCGGAGATCGTCGCGCGCGCCGGTCAATACGGGGCCGTTACCATCGCTACCAACATGGCTGGTCGCGGTACAGACATCCAGCTGGGCGAGGGCGTAGCGGAAGTGGGTGGCTTGCACATCCTGGGTACCGAGCGCCATGAGAGCCGTCGAATCGACAACCAGCTGCGCGGTCGTGCCGGTCGTCAGGGAGACCCGGGTTCCTCCCAGTTCTTCCTCTCCCTGCAGGATGAGCTGATGCGTCGTTTTGGCGCAGACAACATCATGAACATGATGGATCGTCTGGGTATGGAAGAAGACATGCCGATTGAAAGCGGCCTTGTTACCCGAGCGGTAGAGTCCGCACAAAAACGGGTGGAGGGCTCCAACTTTGACGCCCGTAAAGTGGTTCTGCAGTACGACGACGTCATGAACCAGCAGCGCGAAGTGATCTACAAACAGCGCCGCGATATTCTTGAGAAAGACGACCTGCGTGATGTTGTGTTGGGCATGCTGTTTAGCGTGATTGAGCGCAATGTGGAAGCGCATTGCCCGAAAGAAGAGGTTCCGGAAGAGTGGAACCTGCAAGGTCTCCTGGAAGTGGCCAACAACACCTTCCTACACGAAGAGACGCTTACTGTGAAAGACCTGAAGGGCAAGGAAGCCGAAGAAATTCTGGAGCTGTTGAAAAACGAAGTGGAGAAGCAGTATGCGAAGCGCGAGGAAGAAATCGGCGACATGATCCGCGAGTTCGAAAAAGTGGTTGTCCTGCGTGCCGTAGACAGCAAATGGATGGATCACATCGACGCGATGGAGCAGCTGCGCCAGGGTATCCACCTGCGTGCGTACGGTCAGAACGATCCGCTGCGTGAGTACCAGTTTGAAGGCTTCGAGATGTTCCAGGCGATGGTTGCCTCGATTGAGGAAGAAGTGGCGATGTATGTGATGAAGGCGGAAGTCAGTCAGAACCTGGAGCGCCAAGAGGTGATTCGCGGCCAGGCTGCCGATCAGTCGCAGCTGCAGACCTCCGGACCGTCCGAGCGTCCAAACAGCGCTACGTCGGGTGATGCTGACCCGAAAAACCGCGCCCAGCGCAGAGCAGAAGAACAGGAGCGCAAACGCCAACTGAAGCGCACCTAGTGATCGAACAGAGAGTATCGAATAAACCATCCGCAAACCTTTGCAGGCAAGCGGATGGTTTTTTTTCGGACAACTTTCTGTCCGCTTCAACAAGGTTCGCCGAATCTGGCATCTGTTCTTGGTAGATTGCGATCGTACGTGTCTAACCCTATCATTTTGTCACGAACGGTTTTGATAGAAAACATTTTTCAATCCGCTAGAATCGGTAGTAGAAGTTATTCCTGATACTACTTGATACGGGGGATTGAACATGAAAAAATCACTTACGTTGATGGGTATAAGCACTTCCTTGGTATTGACGATGATGGCTGGGGTCCTTTCCGGCGTTCAGGCGCCGTCTGCATTTGCAAAAGGTAAAGAGATTTCCTATCTGATCGCTTTCAAGGGAGATGATCTTCCAAACGATTATGAACAGGTGATAGAAGAAGCAGGCGGAGAAGTAGAACGGGCGATTGAAGAAGTAGGGATCGTCTCCGCCACTTCCGATGATCCCGAATTTCTGGAGAATATTCGGGACAGCTCAGAGGTACAGGCGGCTGAAGAAGAACTGGAAATCTATCTCGAAGAAGATCCGGAGGGAGCGGACGGCAAGCCGATTACGGATGTTCCACAGCCAGACTGGGACGACCCGAATCAGAACTATCATGACCTGCAGTGGGACGTCAAGCGAATCACCAACGACTTCAAATCCCACGAAATCAGCAAGGGAGACCATGATACGATCGTCGGGGTGATCGACACGGGCCTGGATTTCGACCATCCTGATCTGAAAGACAATGCGGATGAAGCGGGCAGCAGGACGTTCGTACCCGGAACCACGGACGCCTGGGATCAAAACGGTCACGGGACCCACGTCGCCGGTTCCATCGCCGCAAACGGGAAGGTGCTCGGCGTCGGTCCGAACCTGAAAGTGCGTGCATACCGTGTGTTTGGCGCCACCGGCGGCGCTCAGCAGTCCTGGATTACGGACGCGCTGGTAGCAGCGGCAAACGACGGTGTGGACGTAGTCAACATGAGCCTGGGCGGCTGGCGCTGGATGGCGCACAACTACGGCGAAAAGGGAGAGTCTGCATCGATGGTGGCGTATCACCGGGCTGTGCAGTATGCCGTGAAAAAAGGCGTAACCGTGGTGGTCTCCGCCGGCAACGACTCGAAGAATCTGGGAAGTTTGCATGATATGCAGGAGTATTGGATGGAGAGGTATGGCCTGGAGATCAAAGGACCATCCCGTGTCGTTCCTGCCCAGATTCCAGGAGTGATCACCGTATCGTCTTCCAATGAATGGTCGGATGAACGGATTGCCTTCTACTCCAACTACGGCAATCCGATTGACGTGGCGGCACCCGGTGGAGACAACGGTCCGGTATACGATGCGCTCTATCGTGAAGACCCGAAAGGCAACTATCTGGATAAACGGGACTTCAAGTACCGTACGCTGTCCACCTGGCCGACTTATCTGCCGCCATATTTCACCTCCAACCTCACGGGCTATGCATGGCTCCACGGCACGTCCATGGCCGCTCCGAAAGTGGCTGGCATTGCTGGGGTGATCAAATCCGTACATCCCGAGTACAGTCCGTCCCAAGTGGCGGCACTGATCAAGAAAACTGCTGAAGATCTCGGGAAAAACGGGCAGGACAAGCTGTTCGGTGACGGCGAGGCCAACATCTACAACGCACTGAACGATTAAAGAATGCCAGACCCCCTGTGCCTTGAAAGGGCCAGGGGGTCTTTCACAGGTTGCGCGATATGCCAGTTTTGCTACAATGAAACATAGCACAAGACACAATGAGAAAGGTGATTGGCTCATGGCTTTGATTGATATTGCGGACATCAAGCAAGAGATGTCCAGTATGGCTAAAAGATTAGCGGATATCAGGGGGTCTCTTTGACCTGCCTGTGAAACAGGAGCGGATTGGCGAACTGGAAGAGCGCATGATGGCGCCTGACTTCTGGGACGACAACGATGCTGCCCAAAAGACGATCAGCGAATTGAATGCACTAAAATCGCTGGTGGAAACCATGTCCAAACTGGACGCGCAGTACGAAGACCTGCAGGTCATGCTTGAACTGATCATCGAAGAGGGCGACCAGTCCATGATTTCCGACCTCTACGACAGCACGCAGGAGTTGAAAAAGGAGTTCGAAAACTTCGAGCTGCAACTCCTGTTAAGCGATCAATACGACAAAAACAACGCGATTCTGGAGCTCCACCCGGGTGCCGGCGGTACGGAGTCGCAGGATTGGGCAGCGATGCTTCTGCGGATGTATACCCGGTGGGCGGATGCAAAAGGCTTCAAAGTGGAGACGCTTGATTATCTCCCAGGCGACGAGGCCGGTGTGAAGAGCGTGACGCTTTTAATCAAAGGCCACAATGCCTACGGCTATCTGAAGTCGGAAAAAGGGGTTCACCGTCTGGTCCGGATCTCGCCGTTCGACGCTTCGGGACGACGTCACACGTCATTTGTATCCTGCAACGTTCTTCCAGAGATCGAAGACGATACCGATGTGGAAATTCGCACCGAAGATTTGAAAATCGACACCTACCGTTCCAGCGGGGCCGGCGGTCAGCATATCAACACCACCGACTCGGCTGTTCGGATTACACACCTGCCGACAGGGATCGTTGTGACGTGCCAAACCGAGCGTTCCCAGATCAAAAACCGCGAGCGCGCGATGAAAATGCTTGCGGCACGTTTGTTTGAACGGAAAAGAGAAGAGCAGGAAAAGACGCTGGCCGCCATCCAGGGCGAGCAGAAGGATATTGCCTGGGGCAGCCAGATTCGTTCTTACGTTTTCCACCCGTACAGCCTGGTAAAAGACCACCGCACCAATGTGGAAGTAGGCAACGTGCAGGCAGTCATGGACGGAGAGATTGACGTCTTTATTGACGGGTATCTGCGTTCTCAGATCAAGCGATAACGAGTAAAAATAAGTTCGAGGAACGTCCGCAGCATACAGGCGTTTTCTCGAACTGTTTTTTTGGCAGGAGGGTTTGATATGAATCCATTTCCGCTTGTGTTAGGACACCGCGGCGCGTCAGCTGACGCCCCGGAAAATACGTTGGCCGCTTTTCGGCTCGCCATGGAGCAGGGAGCGGACGGCATAGAACTGGACGTGCACCTCACGGCAGATGGACGCCTCTGCGTGATTCACGATCACAGCCTGGCACGAACGACGAACGGGGCTGGCCTGGTGGGGGAGAAGAGTGCCTCCGAACTCGCCTCCCTGAGTGCAGGAGGCTGGTTTTCACCTGTTTACGCAAATGAAAAAGTGCCGGAACTGCTGGAAGTATTGGAGCAGCTTCCAAACGATACGGTAGTCAATGTGGAAATCAAGAACGGACCGGTATTCTATCCCGGCATCGGCAAGGCTGCAGCGGAACTGCTGCGTCCCTGGAATCAAAAGCTGAAACTGCTGGTCTCATCGTTTGACCACGAAGTGTTGCACGAGGTTCACCAACATGCGCCCGAATTGCCTCTGGGCCTGTTGTATGAAGCAAAACTGTACGATCCGCTCGCGTATGTGAAAAGTCTGCCATACCCGGTGCGTTCCCTGCATCTGTGGCATCAGCTGGTGACGGAAGAAACAGTAAACATCGCGCATGAAGCGGGCATGATGGTTCTCGTCTATACGGTTGACCGACAAGAGGATGTGGAGCGTATGATAGCTTGCGGCGTAGACGGTATCATTACCAACAAGCCAGGGAAGTTGCTGGCAAACAAGCGCCTGCCTTACAGATAGCGAAAATTGATTGTGCTATACTTACCGTGATATCCATTGCGAAAACGGAGGAGAAACGAATGCTGTACGTAGCAAATCTGCCAATTGTTGATCAAGAGCTCAATGCAAAGATTCGTCCGGCTCATCTGGAGTACATCAACAAGCTGTTTCAAGAGGGCAAAGTAATGATGGCTGGTCCCTTCACCGACAAGCAGGGAGGAATGGTGATCTACAAGGCAGACTCCCTCGAAGAAGCAAAGCAGTTGGCCGAAGCTGATCCGGCTGTGACAGAAGGGGCGCGCACACTCCAGCTCCGCGAGTGGAATCCGCTGTCCCTGCCGCTCGAGTAATAACCGTTTGGCCAGATGGCAAATGGAAGAATGATCGCTGCCAGTTGGAGGCATACTTAACGAAGAATATCCAATCAAAGGAGGAAACAGCATGAAGCGTTTCCCACTGTCAATCATGGCAGTTGCTCTTGTACTCTTCGTTAGTGGCTGTCTAAATGCGGACGGTGATGAGCCGCAAGCGCAACCACCTGCCGAGCAACCTGCAGCGGAACAGCCAGCAGGACAAGCGGGCGCCTACGATGCGGAGGCAGCCGCAGCTGCTTTTAAAAACAGCTGTGCGGGCTGCCACGGACAAAATCTGGAAGGAATCGCCGGGCCTAACCTGCAAAAGGTGGGGGGCAAATACAGCAAGGATCAGATTTTGCAGATTGTGGCGAACGGAAAAGGCGGCATGCCCGGCGGACTGGTTAAAGGTACCGATGCGGAAAACATCGCGGCCTGGCTGGCGGATAAAAAATAAGGGTTCAAATAAGAAATATTTCTCAGAAAGAGAGTCGATTTTCTGCTTTAGGAAAATCGGCTCTTTTGTTTGGACATTCCCGTACCGTACCAAATAAATCTAGCTGAACAACCATTAAATTCTTTAAAATATTACCATTAAATGGTTTTGGGGGGAATCGTAATGGGAACCAAAATACCCATTCTCTTGATCATCCTGATTGCCGGAGGAATGGCATTTCTCTATTTTACTGGAATATTTGCGAGCACTGCGACAGTCCGAGATGAGCCGATGGTGAAAGATGATGAAATTTTGGCAACTGTAATGAAAATAAAAAACGATTTGAAAATAGGCATGACGAAAAATGATGTCATCGAGGTGTTTGGTCAGAACTATATTTTAGTTGATGATAATGGAGACCTTGAAAATGGGTTAGATGAGCATTGGAAATACCCCTTTTTTCAAGAGAAAGAATATCACCCGTCTGTTCCCGATTATGTCGTTGACGAAGAGGGGCTACGCAGCAGAAAAATTGGAGTTAGTTTGTTTATAGGTTGGAAAAATGAACAAGTATCCTTATATTCAATCACTTACGTTATGGGACAAAATAACGAGATTTATATGTACGTAAATCAGAATGGAACAACGGAAGAAGTGATCTTGAATCCAGACGGAAGCCATAAACAGATCGGTTCATAAAATCGGAATAAACTGACACGTGAATCCGTGCAGGCTGTCGATATACTCGATAGCCATTTCTTTTTTATTTCCAAGGGTTGTTTTTTGAATGAATTTTTATTATTATTCATGTATAAAAATACAAAAAAGGGTTTACAGAGGGAGAGAACCATGATTCGGGTCGGAATAGTTGGAGCCTCAGGCTACGGCGGTGTAGAGCTAATACGCTTGCTCGCGTCGCACCCCCACGTGCAGGTGGCAAACGTATACTCCAGTTCCACAGAAGGGGAATGGATGGCGAACGTGTTCCCCCATCTGCAAGGACATGAGCTGCCTGCACTGGAAGCCATCGAGGCAAAAAAAATGAGTGGAGATAACGATGTGGTATTTCTGGCAACACCGGCTGGCGTAAGTGCTTCGCTTTCCCCCCAACTCCTGGAGCACGGGGTGAAGGTAATTGACTTATCGGGTGATTTCCGTCTTGAGTCGGCAGACGTGTACCGTCAGTGGTATAAGCACGAGCCGGCTCCGGAAGACCTGCTGTCGCAAGCAGTGTACGGACTGGCCGAGTGGAATGGGGAGCAGGTTGCGAGTGCACGTCTGGTTGCCAATCCCGGCTGTTACCCAACGGCAACGCTGCTGGCGCTGTTGCCGTTGGTGAAATCAGGGTGGGTTAACCCGCACAGCTGGATCGTGGACGCCAAGTCAGGTGTCTCGGGAGCGGGCAGAGGCGTATCCCTCGGGGTGCACTACAGCGAAGTGAACGAGAGCATCCATGCTTACAAGGTGGGCCAACACCAGCATACGCCGGAAATCGAGCAGGAACTGTTCAGACAGAGCGGGACGAATGTGCTGGTGCAGTTTACCCCCCATCTGGTACCGATGACACGAGGCATTTTGATTACGGCATACGGACAGCTTGAAGCGGATGTCACGCAAAACGACCTGCAGGAACTGTATCTGTCCGCCTACGAAGGAAAGCCGTTCGTCCGCGTGCGGAAGCCGGGATCGCATCCGCGTACCAAAGAGGTGTACGGTTCCAACTATTGCGACATCGCTCTGCATCTCGATGAGCGTACCGGCAGGGTGATTATCCTCTCTGTGATTGACAACATGGTAAAGGGAGCTGCCGGCCAGGCCGTGCAAAACCTGAACATCATGTTTGGATGGGCGGAAACGGCGGGGCTGCCGATGGTTCCGCTTTATCCATAATCGGGGAGGCGTACGGATGAAGGGGATTACTGTGATCAAATGCGGGGGAAGTACGATGGAACAGCTTCCCTTCGCTTTTTTTCAAACAATCGCGGAACTGCAGCGGGACGGGAAGCAGCTCGTGATCGTACACGGCGGCGGTCCGGCGATCAACGCCATGCTTCAGAAGCTGAACATCTCGCCTCAATTTGTGGACGGACTTCGTGTGACATGTGAAGAGACGATAGGTGTTGTGGAAATGGTTTTGGGAGGAACGATCAACAAGCAGCTGGTGCGCAGGTTGTCCCAGGCGGGAGCGAAAGCGTGGGGAGTGAGCGGAATCGACGGCGGCATGCTTACTGCGAAGCGGACGGAAAAGCCGCTCGGTTTGGTTGGCGAGATCGTGCGAGTCAACTCCACCTTGCCGCTTGGTATCCTGGAAAACGGCTATGTTCCTGTAATCGCACCGCTAGCCGTAACAGAAGACAGCGAGCAGACGCTTAACGTGAATGCCGACGTCGCGGCAGGGGCGATCGCGGCTGCGCTGGGAGCAGACCGGCTGGTGATGGTGACGGATGTGCCGGGGATTCTTCAGCCAGGTCCTGACGGAGAGAAGACGCTGGTGACCGAAACAAATGCCGCGCAGATTGAAGAGTTGATCAGTGCAGGCGTAATTTACGGAGGGATGATTCCCAAAGTGCAATCCGCGCTGGACGCGCTTGCGCAGGGTGTTCAAAACGTTGTGATTTGCCGGGGAACCGCCGCCGACTTGATCAGCGTCTGCAATGGCGAACCTGAAGGCACCACGATAAAAGGAGGGGGAGCATGAGTACCGAAACTGCGGTCATGCATGTGATGAATAACTATTCAAAGTGGCCAGTCCGTCTGGTGAAAGGGCAGGGCAACCGGGTTTGGGACGATCAGGGAAAGATGTACCTCGATTTTACCTCCGGCATTGCCGTCACTTCGCTGGGACATGTGCCGCCGCGTGTTACGAAGAAATTGCACGAACAGATCGACACGTTGTGGCACTGCTCCAATCTGTTCCACATTCCACAGCAGGAGGAGCTGGCAGGCAAGCTCAGCCGCTTGTCGGGCCTGGATCGCGTGTTCTTTTGCAACAGCGGGGCGGAAGCAAACGAAGCCCTGATCAAAATCGCCAGACGATATGCACAGAAAATCAAGGGCACAGATCGCTATGAAATCGTCACGTTCCAGCAGTCGTTCCACGGTCGTACCCTGGCTACACTGACGGCCACCGGACAGATCAAGGTAAAAGACGGCTTTGCGCCACTGCCGGTGGGTTTCAACACGGTTCCTTACAACGACAGCGAAGCGTTGAAAGCAGCCATCTCCGACAAAACGTGTGCCATTCTGCTTGAATTGGTGCAGGGAGAGGGCGGCGTGCACCCGGCGGACCAGGCCTGGGTACAAGAACTGCGAGATCTGTGCGACGAAAAAGGTCTGCTGCTGCTCGTGGATGAAATCCAGACGGGCATCGGTCGTACGGGAAGCTGGTTTGCCTTCCAGCAGTACGGTGTGAAGCCGGACGCGTTTTCGCTGGCAAAAGGTCTTGGCAGCGGCTTTCCCATCGGGGCGATTGTCGCCAGTGAGGAGGTCGCAGAAGCGTTTGCACCCGGCACACACGGGACCACGTTCGGCGGAAATCC
>VAPR01001260.1_pt1 | contig 13122 bp, 16 predicted proteins | sample 3380701 | NCBI WGS metagenome assembly VAPR01 (sample SAMN11536904, study PRJNA540576) | hot springs metagenome | isolation source: hot spring wet sediment | place: Spain: Lobios | collected 2014-01
GGTGCTCGATCCAGGTCATGGGGCGGTCCTCGCGCGCCACACCCCTCACCCCGCGGGCGCCGCGGCCGTCCTGCGGTTGAAACGCTCCATGGCTGCAGAAGCTCCCTCCAGGAGGAGGGTCTCCACCGCGTCTGCGGCGCGCTCCACCGCTTCCTCGACCCTGGGCTCCTCCTCCGGCTCGAAGCGGGACAGCACGTGGTCCACCGCGTCGCTCTGCGGCCGCCCGATGCCGACCCGGACGCGGGCCACCTCGGCCGTGCCCAAGGCTTCGATCACCGACGCCATGCCGTGGTGTCCACCCGCACTCCCCCGGACGCGCACGCGCACGCTCCCCACCGGCAGGTCCATGTCATCGTACACCACCACCACGTCGGACGGCGAAAGCCGCCACCGGGACGCGATCTCCCCTACGGCGTCCCCGCTGCGGTTCATGTACGTGAGGGGCTTGGCCAGCAGCACGGGTGCACCGGCAAACCGCGCCTCCGCCACCTCCGCGAGGCCGTCCGCACGGAAGCGGGCACCCCAACGCCGCGCCAGACGCTCCACGACCTCAAACCCCACGTTGTGGCGGGTGCCCCGGTAGCGACGCCCGGGGTTGCCCAATCCGACCACGAGCCTCATCGGCTCCAGTGTACGCCAGGGACGGGGGTCGTGGCCGGCGGGGCGCTGCGCAGAGCAGCTACGCTTCTTCCGCCGCCTTGCCCTTGCCCACCACTTCCGGCTGGGCGGGCGCTGCCTCCGGCGCCGGCACTCCCTCCTCCGGAGCCACCGCGGGGGCCAGCACCGTGACCAGCGTCTCGTCCGCGGGCGTGAGCAGGTTTACCCCTTCCGGGATCCGGAGGTCGCGCACGTGCAAGGAGTGCCCCAGCCCGAGGTTCGAGACGTCCAGCTCCAGGTGTTCGGGCAAGTCGGTGGGCAGCCCGCTCACCTCCACCTCGTGTCGGAGGACCTCCAGGATCCCGCCCTCGCGGACGCCAGGCGCTTCTCCCCGCAGCACCACGGGGACCCGCGCGTGCACCCGCTCCGTCAGGCTCACCCGGTGGAGGTCCACGTGGATCACGCGACGGGACAGCACGTCCCGTTGCAAGTCTTGGAGCATGGCGAGCTCGTTGCGCACCTGGCCGTCGTCGCGGAGCACCACCTCCAGAAGGATGTTGGCCCCCGCTGCGGCCTGGAGCACCCCCTCCAGGGCGCGGGCATCCACCGCGACAGGCACCGGCTCGATCCCCCGGCCGTACAGCACGCCGGGCACGCGCCCGGCCTGGCGCAGCTTTCGCGCTGCACCCTTTCCCGTCTGTCGCCGCACCTCCACCTCCAGCGTGACCCGTTGCATCCCTCGCCTCCTCCCGGACCTCCGGACGCCGATTATAACAGCTCTGGGGCCCTGTCCCCCTGGAGGTGCCGGAGGAGGCTCCGCACCCGCTCCTCCAGCTCGTCCCGCGTCTTCCGGAAGGCCTCCAGGACCTCCTCCTCCGTCCCGTGTACTTCCGCCGGGTCCGGAAGGTCCCAGTGGAGCGTCCTCGCGTGCGGGAACACGGGGCAGCTCTGGCGGGCGCGGTCGCAGGTGGTCACCACCCAGTCGAACCGCTGGCCCTCCAGCTCGGAGAGGTCCTTGGATCGATGGCCCTCCAGGCTGATGCCCCGTTCTGCCATGACCCGCACCGCCACCGGGTGGAGCCCCTTCGGCGACGTCCCCGCGCTCTGCGCCTCCACCTCTCCCTGCGACAGGTGCCGCAGCCAGGCCTCCGCCATCTGGGACCGGGCGGAGTTCCCCGTGCACACGAACAGAACCCGCATGGCTACACGTTCAGTTCCCGTAGCTCGCCGGTCACCATGTAGATGATGCGCTCCGCCACGTTCGTCACGTGGTCTGCGGCGCGCTCCAGATGCTGCGCCACCAGGATCAGGTCCAGGGCCCGCGAGATGGTGCGGGGATCTTCCACCATGTAGGTGATCAGCTCCCGAAAGACCTGGCTCCGCAGCGCGTCCACGGTGTCGTCCTTGCGTGCCAGGGCTTCGGCCAGCGCTGCGTCGCGCTGCACGAAGGCCTGGAGGGCGTCCTGGAGCATCTCCTGCACCAGCCGCTCCATGTACGGGATGTCCACCAGCGGCTTGAGGAGCGGTTCCCGGCTCAGCCGCCGGGTCGCTTTGGCGATCCCCTCCGCGTGGTCCGCCATGCGCTCCAGGTCCATGGAGATGGCGAACACGGACATGAGCACCCGGAGGTCGCCTGCCATCGGCTGCTGGGTGGCCAAGAGCTTGGCCACCCGCTCCTCCAGGTCCAGGTGCAGCCGATCCACCGTGTCGTCCTCCGCGATGACCGCCTCCGCGGCCTGCACATCCTGCCGCTTGAGTGCGTCCACGGCCCGTCGGATCAGGTCCCCGGCCAAGCTCCCCATGCGCACCACGTCTTCCTCCAGGGCGCGCAACGCCTCCTCGTACGCCTCCCGGATGTGCCGCCCGGACACGGTCCCACCCCCTTCAGCCGAACCGACCCGTGATGTAGTCCTCCGTCCGGCGGTCCTTGGGTCGGGTGAAGAGCTCCTCCGTCGGCCCGAACTCCACCAGTTCGCCATCCAGCAAGAACGCGGTAAAGTCCGAGACCCGCGCCGCCTGTTGCATGTTGTGGGTCACGATGACCAGGGTGTAGGTCCGCCGCAGATCCTCCATGAGGGCTTCGATGCGGGCGGTGGAGACGGGGTCCAGCGCAGAGCACGGCTCGTCCAACAGCAGCACCTCCGGCTCGATGGCCAGGGCCCGGGCGATGCACAGCCGCTGCTGCTGACCGCCTGAGAGTTCCAGGCCACTCTTGCGATGCAGGTCGTCCTTCACCTCGTCCCACAGGGCCGCCTGGCGCAGGGCTCGTTCCACCCGCTCGTCCAGCTCCCGCCGGCTCAGGCGGCGGTGCAGTCGCAAGCCAAACGCCACGTTCTCATAAATGGATTTGGGGAACGGATTGGGCTTCTGGAACACCATCCCGATCCGCACCCGCACCTCCACGGGGTCCACGTCCGGGTCGTACAGGTTCTGGCCGCGAAACCACACCCGGCCTTCGGTCCGGACCCCGGGGATCAGCTCGTTCATCCGGTTGATGGCCCGCACCAGGGTGCTCTTGCCGCAGCCCGAAGGGCCGATGACGGCGGTAATGCGGCGCTCAGGGACGTCCAGGCTGATCCCTCGCAGGGCCGGACGGGCACCGTACCACACCCGCAGCTCCTCCACCCGGAGGGCCACCGCCTGAACCGAGACACCTCGGTGGGCCACCTCCGGCTTCAGGCGAGCTTGCACCGCTGCGTCCATTCCTTCCTCCTCACCACCGGATCCCGGACCGGTTGCGCAGCCAGATGGCGGTGGCGTTCAAGCAGAGCAGCACGGCCAGCAACAGCAGGATGCCTGCGGCCGCCAACCGTTGGAACTCCGGATTGGGCAGCGAGACATAATTGAAGATCTGGATGGGCAGCACCGTGAAGTAGTCCCATGGGCTGCTGGGCAAGAACGGCACGTACTGCAGCGCCCCAAGCATGATCAGGGGAGCGGTCTCGCCCACCGCGCGGGAGAGGGCCAGGATGATCCCGGTGAGGATCCCTGGCGCGGCGTAGGGGAGCACGTGGTGTCGGATCACCTGCCAGCGAGTCGCCCCCAGTGCATAGGCGGCCTCCCGCATGGAGAAGGGGACCGCGCGCAGCGCTTCCCGGGTGGCGAGGATGGTCAGGGGAAGGACCAGCAGCGCCAGGGTCAGGCCGCCCGCCAGCAGGCTCTTCCCCATCCGCAGCGCCTCCACGAACACGCCCAGGCCCAGCAAGCCGTACAGCACCGACGGCACCGCGGCCAGGTTGGCCACGTTCACCTCGAGCAGCCGCGTGAGCGGACCTGGCTTTGCGTACTCCTCCAGATATACCGCCGCCAGCACCCCCAGGGGGAAGGCTACGCTGGCTAGGATGACCGTGACGGCCAGAGTCCCCACGAGCGCGCTCGCGTAGCCGGCTTGGTGCGGGAACCGGGAGGGGAAGTTGGTGACCAGCTCGGGTCGGAGGTACGGCGCGCCGTCCCGGGCCACGTCCACCAACAGGATCCCCAAGAACACCAGGGAGAGCAGGGTGGCTGCTTGGCAGGCGGCCACGAACACGACCCCGGCGCGCTCGCGCCGGCCCAGCCGCTCGCGCCACCCGGCTTCCGCCACCGACCGCACGCTCACAGGTACCGCTCCCGGAACCGCTGGACCACGCGCACGCTCGCCACGTTCATCAACAGGGTCATGCAGAACAAGACCATGCCCACCGCGAACAGCGTGCGGTACTCCACGGAGCCGTATGGCGTATCGCCGAGGCTGACCTGGACGATGAAGGCGGTGACCGTCTCCACCGTCTCCAGGGGGTTCAGGGTCCAGTTGGGGGTCTGGCCTGCGGCGAGGGTCACGATCATGGTCTCCCCCACCGCCCGGGAGAGCGCGAGCACGCACGCGGCGGCGATCCCCGACAGGGCCGCGGGGAATACGACCCGGAGGGCCACTTCCATACGGGTGGCGCCCAGAGCGTAGCCGCCCTGACGTAGTTCGGCGGGAACGGCCCGCATCACGTCCTCACTCAGAGAAGAGACCAGCGGTAGGATCATGACCCCCATCACAAGGCCCGCAGAGAGGGCATTCTGGCCAGCCAGGGCCTGGCCGAAGACGTAGTCCTGCAGGAGCGGCGTCACGAAGGTGAGCGCGAAGTAGCCGTATACGATGGTGGGCACGCCGGCGAGCAGCTCCAAGGCGGGTTTCACGCGTGCCCGCAGGCCTTCGGGCGCGAACTCGCTGAGGTAGATGGCGGCGAGCAACCCCAGGGGAACCGCTACCGCCAGTGCGATCACGCTGGTGAGCAGGGTGCCCGCCAAGAGGGGCAACACCCCGAACCGCTTGGTGCTGAACAGGGGGCTCCAGGTGGTGTCCGTGAAGAACTCCCCCACCAGCCGCCAGGGACGGCCGACTAGGTCCGGCCGCGCTTCTACGAATCGCTCAAGGTCCGCCCGCCGCGCCACGAGCTCCGGGTTGGCGGCGTCCACGGGTAGCCGGAAGAACTGCACCGTTTCATACGCCAGAACGGCCACCATCGCCGCAACCACGGCCACCGAAAGCCAGCCGGCGCACGCCAGGGCCAGCTCGAGCCACCGTTCCGCGCGCCGTGGCCTCCTGGGGATCCTCATGGCTACCCTCATAGGCTTTGCGCTTCCCGTTAAGCCACGATTAAGGGACCGCGAGGGGGCCCGTGGCGCGGGGCTTGGCTGCGGGGGGCGGGCCTTGCTTCCCTTTCGTCCCGCCCCCCTTACCGTCGGGCTCACCTGCAGTGCGCGACGTACTCCTTGTTGACCTTCTCCAGGGTCGCGTGGCCCGCGGCCTTGCCACCCTCACGGAAGGCGGTCCCCGGCTTCAAGTTGGCCACGCACCGGCGGGCCGCTGCGTACACCGGCTGCGGGAACTCCACGTAGCCCACCGTGCGCACCAGGTTGGTCTTCTTCCCCCTCTGCCGAGGGTCCTCCACCTGCAGGTTGACGCCGCTGTTCTGCCCCACGTACCAAGTGGCGAACAGCCGAACTTCCGGCTTGCTCAAGGCGCTTGCGCGGTTCAGGTAGATGAAGATCGGCCGCGTGAGCGGGTACCGCCCCGCCTTGGTGTTGTCGAACGTGGGCTCGATCCCCCGACACTGGTCGTTGGACGCGAGGTCCACTCGGTCGCTGGGATCCACCGCCACGCCCTTAACCCGGCCGAGGTTCTCCTCCAGGTAGGCAAGCCCGAAGTACCCGACCGCACCCTCGTCCCGCTGGACGAACTGCACGGTCACGTTGTCGTCCTCGGTGGCCAGGTAGTCCCCGCGGCTCGCCTTTGCCTTCCCCACCACCATCTCTGTGAAGGAGTCGAAGGTCCCCGAGTCCGCGCCCGCACCCGCCAGGCGCAGTGGCCGGTCGGGGAAGGTCGGGCGAATCTGCCGCCAGCTGGTGATCTTCCGCTCCGCGGCCGGCTCCCACATGCGCTTGAGCTCTCCCAGGGTCAGACAGGTGGCCCACGTGTTGCGCGGGTGCACCACCACACTCAGCCCGTCGATGGCCACGGGGACTTCCACGTAGCTCACCTGGTTACGGGCGCACGCTTCGTCCTCTTCCGGACGGATGGGCCGGGAGGCGTCCTGGATGTCGGTGCGCGACGCGGGACTGTCGGCGCAGAACTTCTTGAACCCACCTCCGGTGCCGCTGATCCCTACGGTGATCCGAACCGCGCGACCCTGAGGCGTCTTGCGGAACTCCTCCGCCACCGCGCTGGTGAGCGGCGCCACGGTGCTGGACCCATCCACCACGATGGTCCCGGGCGGGCTGACCGTTCCCCCTGCCCGCTGCTGCGCAGCTCCTGGTCCCACAGGCACGGTCCCCAAAAGCGTTCCCAGGGCCAGAAGTGCCAACCATCTGTGCATCTCGGTTCACCTCCTCCTGGTTCCTTCCGCTTTGCATGTTTGGATGGGGACGTGAAGGGACAAGTAAAGACAGGTTAAGCTTCCGTTAACGGCTTCGCGGTCACAGGATCCGGCGCGTGCCGTGTTGTTCGAACCCGATCTCGCAGGGGGGGCCTTGCTTGGTGGGTCCCACCCGGGGGCGTTCCCGAGCTCTCCGTTTTAGCCGAGACCGCCTAGCGGTTGCAGAGATTTAAGACCTGACCGAACAGTCGCCCGGAGGTGCCCACAGCGTAGAATTGAGGAGCTTGTGGTCGCCACCGGGCTTCGCCTGAGGTGGGAGTAGCGAAGACGGGAGGTGGCAACCCGGTGCAGCGCAGCGTCGTGGTCGTGGCGGGCGTGAGCCTAGCGATCGTGGCGCTCGTCGCTGCGGGTGCGGTGGGCGCCGCCGTGGGCTTCGCGCTCGGGTCCCGGATCCCCGCCCCGACAGCTCGCGGCGAGCGTTGGGTTGCGGGTGAAGGCCCCGACAAGATCGCGCTCGTCCGCCTCTTGGGCCCCATCAGCCAGGAAGGTGGGGGGCTACTGCCCTTCGGCCCGGCGGTCTCGGCGCGGCGCGTCGTTGAGCTGCTGGAGCGGGCCCGGCGGGACGCGGCCGTAAAGGCGGTGATCCTGGAACTGAACACACCAGGGGGTTCTGTGGTGGGTAGCGCCCGCATCCACGGGGAGGTCCTGCGGCTCCGCCGGGCGGGCAAGCCCGTGGTCGTGCTCATGACCGAAGTGGCGGCTTCTGGCGGATACTACGTCGCTACAGCCGCGGACCGCATCGTGGCCGACCCCTCCACCCTTACGGGCAGCATCGGCGTCCTCGTGGTGCTACCCAACCTGCAGGAGTTCAACCGGCGCATCGGCGTGCGCACCGTGGTGTTCAAGAGCGGGCGGTTCAAGGACATGGGGAACCCCGACCGGCCCGTGACGCCGGAGGAAGAAGCCATCTTCCGCGCGCTTGTTCGCGAGGCCTACGAGCGGTTCGTGGGGGTCGTGGCCCAGGGCCGGCGCATGGACCGCGCCCGGGTCCTCCAGCTCGCGGACGGCCGCATCTACACCGGTACTCAGGCGCACCGCCTTGGCCTGGTGGACGCCCTGGGTTCGCTGGACGATGCGGTGGCCCTCGCCCGGGAGCTCGCCCGCCTGCCGCGGGCCCGGTTGGTCGAGTACACCGGCGGGGGATGGCTCGAGGCGCTGGCGAGCTTGCGGTTTCCCTGGCCCGGGGGCCAGGTACCCTCCGTAGACCAGCCCTTCAGTCTGCAGTACCTGATGGTCCCCTAGCGATCCGGTGAAGTCCCTGCCGTTGACACAGGTGTACGATCGCCGTACCGGACCCCGAGGTCCCGGGCTCCCTCACCGCCCCGCAGCCGCGCGCGCTTCCAGCCGGAACAGCCGCCGGGCGTTCTTGCCCATCACCAGTGCCCGCTCCTCTTCTGAAAGCCCCAGGCGCTCCAGGATCTCCAGTTGCTCCTGGAGGATCTGCCCCCGGTAGGGACCGACGGCGGTGTCCGTTCCAAACACCACCCGGTGCGGCCCGAAGACCCGCAAGGCATCCGCGAACACCGACTCGAGGGAGGGGTTCCCCGGGCAGTACTGACGCCAGTTGTTCGTGCCGGAGGTGTCCACGAACAGGTTCTCCGTGTGGTAGGCGAGGAGCAAGGTTTCCCGCAGGAATCCCGCCCCGAAGTGCGCGAGCCCGAACGTGACCTCCGGGAACTGCTTGAGCGCCGCCGAGAGATGAAGCGGGTTCGCGTACATGAGGTCGTACACAGGCGCCACCGTGATGCCAAAGTGGAACAGCACCGGGATCCCCAGCTCCGCGGCCTTCTCGTACACGGGGAAGATGGCCCGGTCGCTGGCCGAGAACCGCTGGGTGGGCGGATAAAGCTTCAGGCCCCGCAGCCCCCACTCGGGGAACCGCAACACGGTGCGCGCCGCGTCGGGGTGCAAAGGGTCTCGCAGGCTCCCCCAGCCGAAGAAACGGCTGGGGTTGAGGGCGCAGAACTCCGCCAGCTCCTCATTCGCTTCCCCCACGGCGATGAAGAACGCGGCGGCCACCCCGTGGGCGTCCAGCTGCCGCTCCCACCAGGCCGCGATCTCCTCCAGCGTCTGCCCCGGCAAATCCCGCAACCGACGCCGGCGGGCTTCAGTCGCCGCCTCCAGGGCCCGCGCCCGGATCGGGGTTACAGGGCGCATTGTCCGCTCCACCATCCCGGGCGTCACGAGGTGGACGTGGGCGTCGATGACCTCCACCGGTGGCATCCCCTACAGCTTGTAGCCGAACCTCCGCAAGAGGTCCTTGCGCCACGCCACCTCGGCCTCGTCCTCTACCCCGACCGGTCCGAACCCGTCCATCACGCCCAGGACCGCCCGCCGCTCCCCCTCCTCGGCCACCACCACCGCGAGGGGGTTCGCCGTGGCAGCGAAGATCCTCACCACCTCCGGACACGCCTTCACCGCGTGGAGGACGTTGATCGGGTAGTAGCCTTCGCCCAGCACGATGAGGAAGGTGTGGCCGGCGCCGATGGCCAGGACGTTGCGCACCGCCAGCTCCACCAGCTCCGGGTCCGTTCCGGACCGGCGCACGAGGCGCTTGCCGGAGGCCTCGGAGAACGCGAGCCCGAACTTGATCCCCGGGACCGCACTGACCAGCGCCTCGTGCAGGTCCTCCACGGTCTTGATGAAGTGGGCCTGCCCGAGGATGACGTTGAGAGGCTCGGGCTTCTCTATGGGGACGAGTTTGAGCTCCATAGTTCAGATTGTAACGGACAGCAGGATCGCCTGAACCGGCCGGTCGGGCCGCAACCGGCGGGGTGCTGAAGCCCAGACCCTGGAAGCAGATGGCTTCGGAGCTCCCAGGTCCTCCGCCTCCGTGCCCGAAAGGGTCACAGCCAGGGTTGAGGCGCCACCCTCCCCGTCCGTCCTCGAGCCCTAGCGCACCACCCAGCTGCCCTTCATCCCAGCCTCGTAGTGGCCCGGCAGTTGGCAGGCCATTTCGAAGGTGCCCCGCTTGCTCGGCGTGAACCGCAACGTCACCGACTGTCCGGGCGCCAGGGTGATCATCACCACGTCCCTGCCCATCCGCTCCACTTGTTTCGCCCGGCCCTCCACCTGCATCGCCAGACCCCTGAAGTACGAGCGCGCCTCCAGCTGCTTGTGCATCTTCTCCGAGTGCATCCCCATCGTGCCTTTGGCTTCGTACACCATCCACTCGTGCTCCACCACCCCGCGGTTGCCAAGCCGCACCTCCGCGGGCACTCCGGACTTCAGAGTTACCGTGGAGGGTACGAAGGCGAACTCCTTCATCTGGATCTCCACCCGCTGCCGGGCCGTGGCCGCCCGCACATCTCCCGTGGCTCCAGCCCAAGCCAGAAGCGCCCACAGCAGGATCCACGTCAGCTTCCTCATCCACACACCTCCTCCTCTGTTGGCGTCCCCTCCGAACCTCCCCCGGCGGGTACCCTCGAAGGGTGTCTCGGCATGTAAGGAACGGTACGGTGACCGTCGAGGACAGTCTACGGCGCTGTCGGCCCCCGGTCATCCAGCGGGCGGCAGCGCTGGACAACGTGAGCCAGGCGTGCCGGGGGTTTGGCATCTCGCGGACCCTCTTCCCCGTGGCGGAGCGCTACCTGGTCTACGGGCCGGAGGGCCTCCATCCTTATCGGCAGGGCCCCGCGACCGGCCTCCGTCCCTAAGCGTGCAGGCCGAGCGGGCAATCCCGGCAGCCGCGCTGGCGTGGCCCACGTGGGGCCCGGCTGGCCGCGCAGCTGGCCCGGCCAGCACAGCTCGGGTGGCGCCTGGCCGCGACGACCATCTACCGGCTGCTGCGACGACGCGGCTACTAGACCCGCTGGGAGCGCCCGACAGTCCTGGAGGGGCACAGCGCTCAGGCGGCGGCGTTCCTGACCGAACGAGCGCACTTCCAGGTGGCCCCGCACGCGCAGCACCTCGAGGCGGCGACGCCCGGGAAGGTTCTCTGCCTGGACACGTTCCACATCGGTAAACTCAACGGGGTCAGCCGGACGACCCGCTCGACGTGGTCACAGCCCCTCAGGTGGCCCGCCCCACCATGGGACTGACAAAGGAGAACCTGTTTTGGCCGCCTCATCGGTGTGGTCTGGTGTTCTTCCTCACAACCATTCTCCTCGTGCCTGTGCTGATCCCGCAAGCACGTGCAACGGAGCAGACCTCCGTCGAGAAGGTGTACAAGGTGCCCGGGCTGCACTCCAACGGGTGCGCAACTGTCGTCCAGCGGGCGGTTCGGGGCGTCCCCGGAGTTCGCTCCGTACAGCTGAACCTCGCCATGAAGGAAGCCCGGGTGGTGTTCGAAGAGGGGCTGGCCCATGAGAACAGCTGAAGCGCGCCCTGCAGCAGCTGGGCTATCCCGTCGCAAGCGAGGGTAGCCACCTCTCGCCGGCAAGTAGCGTAGCGACACGAACATTCCGTGCGCAGGGCATGGCCGCGGTAGCGGGAGTAAGTTGGGTCCCGGTGGGGGCCACGGGCTTGCTAGTGGGCGTCGGACACCCCCCTGGTCCTCCTGACAGGCCCGCTACGCTCGGAGCTCCTCACGATCCCACGTGGCCAGTGGGTCCTTGCCGCGGTCTCCGAATCGAAAGCACCACAAGAGGGACACCGGGTCCGACCTGCACGCTACCGAAGCAGCTTTCTGAGCTCCTCGTACTGCTCGGGGGTAATCTCGCCACTGGCCAGGCGCCGTCGGAGCACGTCCAGGGCGCCGTCGGCATTCCCGCGACGGGTCAGGCCGTACACCACAAGGCCAACCCCCGCCGCCAGGAGCAACAAAGCCAGCACGCCCAGAAAGCCCACCCATCCCCAGCCGCCGCCTCCCCAGCCCCAGCGGCCCATCATCCCCGGACCCATCATGCCCGGGCCCATCATCCAACCCCAGCCCGGAAACATCATCACCATCATCCCGAGGACGGGCAGCAGCACCAGGATCCCCAAGACCACCACGACGACCCACAGTCCATCCCGCCCGCTCATCTTTCCCCTCCTACTCAAACTCCCTCTGCCTTAACAGCGCCCCATGCCAGTCGTGATACCAGACCTGGCTCGTGTAGGCGTTCACACTGAGCATCCCAAACGGCTTCCCGCCCCGCTCCACATGAAACGTAAAGTACCCGTAAAACTCCGTCCCGTGACCCGCAGTCGCTCCGGGGGCCGTCTCGTTCAAGAACTCCTGCGCGCGCTCCCGCGCCTGCTCCAAAGAGAGAGGTGCACCCGCTCCCTCCCTCACCATACACCCGCCCATGTGTCCGTACTTGCCGTTCCACATCATGTTCGGCCCCGGCTCCGGGTACGTAAATCCCCAGTGGTCCACCAGGAGCTCCATGGCCCCCTTCCCGGAACTCTTTTCCACCACCTGCACGTAGAAGTGGTTCGTGAACTCCATGACCTCTTTGGGGACGAGGTCGGTATACCCGAGGCGACCCAGTTCCTGCCGCACGATCTCCGCGGCCGCTTCCATCGTCACCGGACCGCGGGTCACCCGAATCCAGGATCCCGCCACGGAGAGGGCTATCCCCGCGGCGAGCATCACAAGGCCCGCACCGATCAGCGCGTAGCTGCGCTGCACGTCCAGCCCCCTCCCCGACCTTGCCTCGGCGTGTTGCCCGCCGCGGGCCAACCTCTTCTGCGGAGGCCGTAGTGCAGGACTTTCTCGGCAGGCTGCGTTTCCATCAGTTGAGAACCCCACACCGTAGATCCACGCTTCCGCTTCCGATCAGGGCCACGGTGAGCACAACCCGCTAGAGCCCCCCGTTCCCCCGCATACTGCGGTTGTCCCGTGCTGTCAACCTTCCGCAAGGTGGCCGTCTCTGTCAACCTCCGGTAGCTGGTCTGCCCGCCGGCCGGTCTCGCTCACCTCGTGCCAGGGGCGAAGGCACGCGCGCCAGCTGCCGCAGGGCCCGTCGCCAGGGCCGATCCGTCCGGGGACCGTACGGCGCCGGCGTGTCTTTCCGTAACCCGTCGCGTCCTCGAGCTCCTCCAGTCCCGGCGCATCCCCCGCCATACGCAGTCCACGGACTCGGCGCCTAAAAGTTCGCCTCACCACCTGTCAAAGGCTCCGCGCACGCATGCCCGCCGCAGCGGCCGGTCCCGATGGGACTTCGCCTCCTTGTGGCTGGTTTCGGTCTACCCGGCTATTGGGAACCAGGGCGGCCGTCCTACCTCTACTCTTAAATTCTTAAATCCGAGCGCCGACTGAGCCCTTGCGGGGACAGGCCGCAGGATGCACCATCCGGGCTGGTTGACTGCACGGCAGATCGCCTCGTACGCTGGAGTCACGCGCTGCGTGGGCGATGGGGCTCGCCCTTGCACACCCGGCGGCAGCCGGGTTGATGGCTCCTACCGGTCATCGGTGGGGTTTTTCATTTTGGGGATGTCCGCCTCGACCTTGAGGCTCGCGGGAGAGGACCTGGCCTATCTGGCCAGGGCCCTGGCCTCGCTGGACTTGTGGCCCCTCGAGGAGGGTTTGGCCTGGCTGGTCCGGCAAGGCGCCCGCGCCTACCTCCGCGATCAACGGGCCTGGGAGGAGTTGAACCGCCGCGGGGCCCCGGATCGGGATCCTGCCCGCCTGGAGCTCCAGCGCCGGGAACTTGCCGCCCACGTCTTCTCCATGCGGGCCCGGGTGCTGCGC
>VAPR01001263.1_pt1 | contig 13116 bp, 12 predicted proteins | sample 3380701 | NCBI WGS metagenome assembly VAPR01 (sample SAMN11536904, study PRJNA540576) | hot springs metagenome | isolation source: hot spring wet sediment | place: Spain: Lobios | collected 2014-01
GACCTGCGCGAACTCCAGGCCCTCGACGGCGGACGGCTGCTGGCCGCTCTCGACCGGGGCGGCACCCTCGGCCTCAACCTGGACGCTGGGGGTTTGCCCATGCCCATCCTAACCGTCACCCTGTTTTTGCCCCTGTTGGGTGCCCTCGTTCTCCTGTTCTTACCCAGGGAGGACGCGGAGCGCATTCGAAGGGTAACCTTTGGCTTCAGCCTTGCCACCTTCGTAGCGTCTTTGGGCATCCTGGCCCGCTTCGAGTTCGGTCGGCCCGGGATGCAGCTCATCGAGCAGGCAGCATGGATCCCCGCGGTGGGGATCCAGTACAAGGTGGGGGTGGACGGGCTGAGCCTGGTGCTCGCCCTTCTTACTACCTTGCTCACCGTGGTGTCGGTGCTGTACTCCTTCCGGGAGAGTCACCGGGTGAAGGAGTACAATCTACTGTTTTTGCTGCTGGCTACTGGAATGCTGGGGGTGTTCTTCGCCCTGGACTTTTTCCTGTTCTACGTGTTCTGGGAGCTCACCCTGGTCCCCATGTACTTCCTCATTGGCATCTGGGGTGGCCCTCGGCGAGAGTATGCGGCCATCAAGTTCTTCCTGTACACCTTGATAGGCTCCCTGGCCATGCTCTTGGGGATTCTGCTCCTGTACTTCCACCTCCCCGCGGGGCAGAGGACCTTCGACGTCCTGCAGATCATTCAACAAAGGCCCTTGGCAGGTACCGGTCTACTGGCCCAGTTGGCCTTCTGGGGCTTCTTCCTGTCCTTCGCCATCAAGGTGCCCATGTGGCCCTTCCATACTTGGTTGCCAGACGCGCACGTGGAGGCCCCCACCGCAGGCAGCGTCATCCTGGCTGCCATCCTGCTGAAGCTGGGCACCTACGGGTTCGTGCGGTTTAGCCTGCCCTTGTTCCCAGAGGTGTTTCAGCAACATGCGCCCCTGATCGCGATCCTGGCGGTGATCGGGGTGATCTACGGTGCCCTGGTGGCCATGGCGCAGACGGATCTGAAAAAGCTGGTGGCGTACTCCTCCGTAAACCACATGGGCTACGTCATGCTGGCCATCGCCGCCGCCGCCTGGGCTCAAGGACGTCCAGAGCTTCGGCAGGCGGCGGCCACGGCGCTGAACGGTGCCACCATGGAGATGCTGGCCCATGGGATCATCACGGGCGCTTTGTTCCTTGTGGTGGGCGTGATCTACGACGACCGAACCCACACCCGTGGAGTGGACGACTTTGGAGGGCTGTGGGCGGTGTTACCCAGGTACGGGGCGGTGTCCATCACCGCTATGTTTGCCTCCTTGGGGTTGCCTGGCCTGATGGGCTTCGTGGCGGAGTTTTTGATCTTTGTGGGATCCTTCAGCATCTTCCCCGTGTTCACGGCTCTGGCCGCCCTTGGGATCGTGATCACCGCCGCCTTCTTTCTGTGGACCATCCAACGGATCTTCCTGGGGCCCACCAATCCGCGCTGGGCCGAGCTGCCGGATCTGGACCGGCGGGAGATGTGGGTTCTTATCCCCTTGGTGGTGCTCATGATCGTATTCGGCGTGTACCCGAAGCCGCTGCTGGACGTGATCAATTTGGCGAGTCTTGACGTGGTAGCGATGTTGCGATGAACTGGTCAGACTTGCGTTGGCTTGTACCAGAGATGGTGGTGGCTACGGGGGGCGTGTTGCTCCTGGTGGTGGATCTGTTCCTCCCCAAGGAGCAAAAGCGGTGGGTGGGCTGGTTGGCTCTGGCAGGCCTTGCCGCCGCCGCCGTGGCCACGGCGGTGCTCCTCCGGGACCTCGGCACGCTGGGTGTGCCGGGTGTGCGCATTTTCGCGGACACCTACACCGTGGACACCTTTGGCCTGTACTTCAAATTCGTGGCGCTGGCGGCCACGGGACTGGTGGTTCTGGTGGGACTGGAGTACTTCCCGCCTCGTACCGCCCACGTGGGCGAAGCCTTCGTGCTGCTCCTGTTGGCCGGACTGGGGTTGATGCTCATGGCCGGCGCCTCGGACTTGATCCTGCTTTTGCTGAGCATCGAGTTCGTGTCTTTGAGCTCGTATTTGTTGGCAGGTTTTCTCAAGGGAGACCCGAAGAGCAACGAGGCAGGGGTCAAGTACTTCCTGTATGGTGCGGCCACCACAGGGGTCATGGCCTACGGCTTTTCCCTCCTGTACGGTCTCGGTGGCAGCACGAGCCTGTACGATATCGGCACACGCCTGGGCCGTGCAGGGGCAGCCGCCTACCTGGCAGTGGGGATGGCGCTAGCGGGGTTCGGGTTTAAGGTGTCCATGGTCCCCTTCCACCAGTGGACACCGGACGTGTACGAAGGTGCACCCACACCTGTGACCGCCTTTTTCTCCGTGGGGCCGAAGGCCGCCGGTTTCGCTGCCCTGGCTCGCACCCTGGCCGTGGCCGTGCCCCCGGAGACGGTGAACTGGCCGCTGGTGTTGGCGGTGTTGAGTGCTGTGACCATGAGCGTGGGCAATTTGATGGCCTTGCTGCAACGCAACCTTAAGCGGATGCTAGCCTACTCCAGCATCGCTCACGCGGGCTACCTCCTCATAGGGCTCGCTGCCTGGAGGTCCCCGTGGGCGCAACAAGGCCTCTTGTACTACCTGTTGGCCTACCTATTCACAAACCTGGGAGCCTTTTTTGTGGCCATGGTGGCCGCGGACATCACGGGGAGTGATGACATCCCGGACTACGCGGGGCTAAGCCAGCGGCTTCCCTGGGTGGCTGCCTCCATGGTGGTGTTCATGCTGTCCCTTACGGGGATTCCACCCACAGCGGGTTTCTTTGGGAAGTTCTACTTGTTCGCGGCTGCGGTGGATGTAGGGCTCCTGTGGCTTGCGGCTCTGGGGGTGATAAACAGTGTGGTGTCCCTGTACTACTACGTGGGTGTTTTGCGAGCTCTGTACCTACTTCCGGCACCCACAGCCACACCTGCCTCCGCTCCCGTGGGGCTTCGGATAGGAGTGGTGGTAGCCCTTGTGGGAACCCTGGCCGCGGGAGTGTATCCGCAGCCTGTGGTGGTATTCGTGGAAACCGCGCGGCGGATGCTTGGCGTATAGGGGACGGTGTAGAGACGCAAGAACCAAGTTGCAGCCGCCTGGGACATCCCAGGGATGGTGCGTTGGTGCAGCGCAAGAGCTCGTATGATATCATGAGTTATCGAGCGGTACCCTACGCCACGCCGGCGGGGAGGGGCCGCTTCTCGTGTGGTTGGAAGGCGGCCGCACGACGCCCCACCGCGCGCGGTTTTCCGATGTGCAAGGAACGAGCACGTTTTGAGGAGGGCCGTAGGATGGTCCACGGGCACGACCGCAAAGACCCCAACGTACTGAAGCTCCTTGCCGACAAGGAGCGGGAGTTGGAGCGGCGGATTGTGCAGGCCCAAGCCGAAGCCGAAGAGATCGTCCGTCAAGCGCAGGCAGAAGCCGCTCGGATCCGTGCACAAGCGGAGGAAGAAGCGCACCGCCTGGAGGAGCAGGCCCGCCTTCAGGCGGAGGCCGAAGCCAAAGCGGTTGAGCAAGAACTCCTCCAGCGCGCCCGGAGGGAGGTAGAGCGACTTCGAGCGCAGGCGGAGCCGAAGTTTGAAGCAGCCGTGCGGCGGGTGGTGGAGGCGGTGCTGGGAGGCGTTACCCGGTGATCGTAGAGATGAGCCGGGTTATCGTGCTGGGCCCCAAGCGGCGGCTCGGAGAGGTGACGGACGCCATCCAGCGCCTGGGGCTCATGCACGTGGATCGGGTGGAGGCAGAAGAACTCCCCCAGGTCCGGCGTCTGGAGCCCGGGACCCAGGAAGAGCAACTGCGCGCCCGAATGGAGGGTCTCCTCACCCGCACCACGGGTCTGCTAAGCCTCCTGCCCCGCACTGGCCCTGCGCCCATCCCCGACCTGTCGGACCGCAGCTTGGACGATTTGGAAGCGCTCCTTGAGCCCATCGAACGAGAAGTTCGCCACCTGGTGCGCCAGCGGCTTGAAGCGGAGGAGGAGCTGGAGCTGATCCGCTCCTACGAAGGGGCGGTTCGGGTACTCTCTCCCCTACTGGAGGCCCTGCGAGGCAGTCGGCACTTCGAGATCTACGGGTTCTTGCTGCGGGGAAAGCCCCAGGCGGCGGTAGTAGCCTTGCACCAGGAGCTCCGGCGGATCACGGGAGGCCGGGTGGAGGTGGTGTCGCACCAGATCGACGAGAAGACCACGGGCGTGGTGGTGGCCTTCCACAAGCAGGACGCGGACACCGTACGGTCGTTCCTGCAGCGGGCGGGGATCACGGAGCTGCGGTTACCCGCACAGTTCGCGGACCGGCCTGCTGCCGAAGCGGTGCAAGAGATGGCTCGGCGGAAGGAGGAGCTGCCGCGGGTGCTGGCTGACACTCAGCAGCGGCTGGAGGCTCTGAGCCGCAGCACGCGGGCCACGTTGCAGGCAATCGAGGCACGGTTGCGGGATGAACTTACGAAGCTGCAGGTGCTACCGAGCTTTGCCCAGTCCCGCTACACCTTTATCGTGCACGGATGGGTTCCCACCCGGTACGTGTCCCGGATCCGAGGGGCACTCCGGCAGCAGTTCGGCGACGAGGTAGTGGTGGTAGACACTCCTGTAGACCCGCATGACGAGCATGAGGCGGCGCGCGTACCCGTGGCCCTAGACAACCCGGCGCCCATTCGACCTTTCCAGCTCCTCCTTGCTCTCTTTCGGCCTCCGCGGTACGGGACGTGGGATCCCAGCCCCTTGTTGGCCGTCACCTTTCCCCTGTTCGTAGGGTTGGTGATTGGTGATGTGGGCTACGGCCTAGTGTTCTTCCTGTTGGGATGGTGGATGCGTAACCGAGCTCGTGGAGGCCAGGCGTTAGAAGTCGGACTGCTGAACCTTCGGCTTACCCCTGAAACCATGGCCGGACTCTCGTGGATCGTGCGGGTGGTGGCCTTTTGGGTGGTGGTTTTCGGGGTCCTGTACGCTGAGGTTTTCGGCAACCTCCCGGAGTTGCTGTTCCACGTCCACCCGGTGTTTGACCGTGTCCGGGCCCACCGGGACCTGTACTTTCAGCTGATCGTGCTTTTGGGAGCGATCATGATCTACGGAGGGCTGGTGGGCCACCTGTGGATGGCCGCATCCCACCGGCACCTCCGAGGTGTGTTCGAAAGCCTCGTCCTCCTGCTGACCTTGACGTGGATGCTGCTCCTGTTGGGTGGGCTGTCCGGTCTTTTGCCCGCAGCGGTGGTTCCCATAAGTTGGTCGTTCCTGTGGGCGGCCCTGGCGGCGTTTGCGGTGGCCCTCGCCCTGCGGGTAGCAAATCCCATGTGGTTTCTGGAATCCGCCACAGCCTTGGGTCATGTGCTGAGCCATGCGCGGCTCATGGCCTTCGGGTTGGCGGCAGCGGCGCTTGCTACCGCCGCCAACGAGTTGGGTCCTACCATGGCGGAGACGTTCGGCCTCGGCGGGTGGGCCCGCGTGTTGATGGCCTTTTTGCTGTCGGCGTTCGCGCAGGTGTTGTTCTTCGTGTTCACCATCGTGGGACACGTGATACAACCCGCGCGTCTTCACTGGGTGGAGTTTTTTACCAAGGTCAAGTACCACGAAGAAACCGGAGATCCGTATCGGCCATTCCAACGAACAGGGAGGTGAGCGTTCCCATGAACAAGGCAGTTCGTGTAGCAGGAGTCGCGCTGGGCCTGGTGATTCTTCTGGGGCTACCAGCGCTTGCCGCGGAGGCCCCGGAGGCGGCGGCGCCCCGGGATGGTCTGCGGGCAGGGTTGCTCGGGATTGCTGCGGCCCTTTCCCTGGCCTTCGGAGCGTTGGGGACCGCCTGGGCCCAGTCCCGGATTGGGGCGGCGGCAGCCGGTGCTATGGCGGAGCGACCTGAGATCGGCGGCTTGATGGTGGTGTTTTTGGCGCTTCCCGAGACCATGATCATCCTTGGGTTCCTTGTCGCCTTCTTCCTCATCGGGCGGATTTGAGGCGTCATGGCGTCCGAGCTCATTGACCTGCTCGAGCGGGAGGCAGAAGCCGAGCGGGAACGGGTGCTGTCGGAGGCACGGGAGCGCGCGGCGCGGATCGTCCGGGAAGCCGAGGCGGAGGCGAAAGAAAAGCTGGAGCAGTATCGGCGAAAGGTGGCGGCCGAACTGGAGGCTGCCCGGGTTCGGGCCCAGAGTGTGGCAAAGGTGCGGGCCAGTTCCTTGCTGCTGGAGGCCAAGGATGAGTTGATGGCACAAGTGTTCCAGCGTGCGGAAGAGGAGCTGGAGCGGATCGCCAACGACCCGGCGCGTTACGCCCCCGTACTGCGGGGATTGCTGCGGGAAGCAACCTCGGGCGTGCACGGCCCTGTGGTGGTAGAGTGTCCGGAGCGGGACATGGCTGCGGTGGAGGTTGCGGTGCGGGAGCTGGGATTGTCGGCGGAGGTGCGGCCAAGCCCGGACGTTCGGGATGGCATTCGGGTGCGCAGCAGGGATGGCCGTTTCACCGTAGAGAACACCCTGCGCTCTCGCCTGCAGCGGGCCCAGCAGGTCCTGGTGTCGGAGGTGGCGGACGTGCTCTGGGGGGACTGATGCCCGCGGACTTTGGCTACATCAACGCGCGGGTAAAGGGCATGCGGGCCCGCTTGCTCCCGCCGGGCCGGCTGGAGGAGCTGCTGGGAGTGCCGAACCTGGAGGGGTTCGTGCAGGCCCTGAGCAACACTCCTTACGGGCCCGAGTTGCAGGAGGCGCTGACCCGGTACCACGGTCTTCGGGCGGTGGACGAAGCCATCATGCAGCACTTCCAGAAGACGGTGCGTCGGGTGTTGTCCTTCGCGGACGGGAAGCCCCGCCAGCTTCTGGATGTGCTGTTAGCGAAATGGGATGTCCACAACCTGCGAATCGTGCTGCGGGCCAAGCACGCGGGCCATCCCCCGGAGGTGGCGGAGCAGAGCCTAGTGCCTGCCGCGCAACTCACGGAGGTACGGTTAAAGGAACTGCTCCGCCAGCCCGATGTGCCCGCGGTGGTATCTACCCTGGCCACGTGGGAGCACCCGTTGGCTGGGGCGCTGGCGGAGGTGGTCGGTGCTTACCAGGAGTCGCGTGAGCTACTGGTCTTGGAGCAGGCCCTCGACCGCGCGTACTACCATTGGGCCCTCCGTGTAACGCAGAGTAGGGGTCACGACAATACTGTCGTTCGCGAGGTGTTGCAAACACAGATCGATCACACCAACATCAAGACCGCCTTCAAACTCCAGCAGCTGCCAAATCTCGCGCCCGAGGAGCGGGAGCGGTTCTTCTTAGAGGGCGGCAGGGTGGTAAGTCGCAAAGTGTTTGCCCACCTGGCGGACCCCGAGACCCGGGAGTTCGGGTTGCGGGAAGTGCGGGCACAGGGGATCCTTGTGGAGGGCAACACGCCCGCGGAGGTGGAACGGTCGCTGGATGAACAGCTGGAACGGCGGATGGCGGACCTGTATCTTGGCGACCCCCTGGGTGTGGACGTGGTGGTGGGCTTTTTGACCATGCTGGCGGCAGAGGTGCGAAACCTTCGCCTCATCGCCCGCAGCAAGGCCCTGGGCCTGCCGCGGGACTTGGTACGGCGGGAGATGGCTCTGGTGTAGCGATGGCGTACCGGGTGGCGGTGATTACCGACCCTGAGACAGCCACGGGATTCCGCCTCGCGGGGGCAGACGTGTTCGAGGCGGACGACCCGGCAAGCGCTATGACAGCCCTTCGAGGGATCTTGAGCCAGGACTACGGCCTGGTGGCGGTGAACGAGGCGCTCTTGTCGGGTGTGGAGCCGGAGGTGGCGCGCGTGCTGCGAGGCCGGGACTTGCCGGTGCTGGTTCCCTTCCCGGCGCCGAAGGCTAAGCTGGAGTCGGGCGAAGAGTACATTGCCCGACTGGTGAAGGAGCACATCGGCTTTTATGTGAAGCTGCGGTAGGGAGGAGGCTTTGCAGGCCATGCAGGGCGAGATCGTGAAGATCGCGGGGCCCGCGGTCATCGCGCGGGGCATGCGGGGCGCTCGGATGTACGACATCGTCCGGGTGGGCAGGGAGCGCCTTGTGGGGGAGATCATCCGGCTGAGCGGGGACACCGCCTTCATCCAGGTGTACGAGGACACGTCCGGGCTGTTCGTGGGCGAGCCTGTGGAGAGCACAGGCCTGCCTCTAGCGGTGGAGCTGGGTCCCGGGCTACTTAGCAACATCTTCGACGGTATCCAGCGGCCACTCCCGGACGTCCGCAGCCAGCAAGGCGACTTTATCCGGCGGGGCGCGGTGGCACCCGCCCTGGACCGCACCCGTCGCTGGGCCTTCCGGCCTACGGTGGCCGTGGGAGATCTAGTAGAGCCTGGGGACGTGGTGGGCGAGGTTCGGGAGTTCGGGTTCGTTCACCGCATCCTGGTGCCCCCGGACGCGAAGCCGTCCCGGGTGGTGGACGTGCGGGAGGGGGAGTTCACCGTCATGGATGTGGTGGCGCGGCTAGAGAACGGCCGCGAACTCAAACTCATGCACACATGGCCCGTACGTGTGGCGCGACCCGAGGCCCGCAGATTGGACCCCCGGGAGCCGCTAGTGACCGGGCAGCGGGTGATCGACGTCCTGTTCCCCGTAGCCATGGGGGGTACCGCGGCCCTTCCGGGCCCCTTCGGAAGCGGCAAGACCGTTATGCAGCAGACTCTGGCCAAGTGGGCGGATGCAGACGTGATCATCTATGTGGGCTGCGGGGAACGCGGCAACGAGATGACTCACGTGCTGGACGAGTTCCCGGAGCTGGAGGACCCGCGGACCGGCCGGCCCCTGATGGAGCGCACCATCATCATCGCGAACACCAGCAACATGCCCGTAGCGGCCCGGGAGGCGTCCGTGTACACGGGCATCACCATGGCGGAGTATTGGCGGGACCAGGGGTACAAGGTGGCCCTCATGGCGGACTCCACCAGCCGTTGGGCGGAAGCCATGCGGGAGATTTCTTCTAGACTGGAGGAGATGCCTGCGGAGGAGGGCTACCCGCCTTATCTATCCAGCCGTCTGGCGGCGTTCTACGAACGGGCCGGTCGGGTGGTCTGCTTGGGGCGCCCGGAGCGGCGAGGAGCCATCACCGTGATCGGGGCCGTCTCCCCACCCGGTGGGGACCTGTCGGAGCCCGTGACCCAAGCCACCTTGCGGATCGTGGGTACCTTCTGGTCTTTGGACGCCGGGCTGGCCAACCGACGCCACTTCCCCTCCGTCCACTGGCTGCGTTCTTACAGCCTGTACACTCCCTTGTTCAAAGATTGGTACCGGCACAACCTGCCGGAAGATTTCGAACACTTGCGGGAGAGGGCCTCCGCTTTGCTGCAGCGGGAAGCAGAACTGCAGGAGATCGTGCAGCTGGTGGGACCCGACGCCCTCCAGGACGACCAGCGTTTGGTGATCGAGGCGGGCAAGATGCTCCGGGAGGACTTCCTGCAGCAGTCCGCGTTCTCCGAGGTGGATGCCTACTGTCCCCTCATCAAGTCCTACGGTATCCTAAAGGCCATCCTGAGTTTCTACGAGGAGGCCAGCGCGGCTTTGCACCGGGGCATGCCCATGGACGATATCCTGAATTTGCCCCAGATCCAGGAGATCGGACGTATGAAGGAAGTCCCTGCGGACCGGTTCCCCGCCTACACGGAGGAGTTCTTGCAGCGGATGGCCGACGCGTTCCGAACACCTGCGGCACGCTGAAAGGAGGCGGCCATGGAATTGGCCACGAAGCGCTACCAGTCCATCTCCTTCATCTCGGGTCCTTTGCTGTTCGTGGAAGGCGCCCAGGATCTTGCCTACGGGGCCATCGTGCGGATCCACCTGCCCGACGGCAGCGCGCGTGGCGGCCAGGTCATCGAGGTGTCCCAACAACACGCGGTGATTCAGGTGTTCGAGGAGACCACGGGGCTAGACGTGGCCCACACGTCCGTGAGCCTACTGGAGGATGTGGCGAGATTCGGTGTGAGCCGCGAGATCGTGGGACGACGGTTCAACGGCCGGGGTGAACCCATCGACGGACTTCCGCCCATCATCCCGGAAAAGCGCCTGCCCATCATTGGCTCTCCCATCAACCCGGTAGCCCGTCAGCGGCCCCAGGAGTTCATCCAGACGGGCATCAGCAGCATCGACGGCCTCAACACCCTGGTGCGGGGGCAGAAGCTCCCCATCTTCTCCGGTGCCGGCCTGCCCCACAACGAGATCGCAGCCCAGATCGCCCGGCAGGCAAAGGTGCTGGGTGAGGAGGAGGAGTTCGCGGTGGTGTTCGCCGCCATGGGGATTACCCAGAGGGAGGCGGCCTTTTTCATCGAGCAGTTCGAGGCCACAGGAGCTCTGGCTCGCAGCGTGGTGTTTTTGAACCTGGCGGACGACCCCACCATCGAGCGCCTCATGACGCCCCGGCTGGCCTTGACCACCGCGGAGTACATGGCCTTCGAGCTGGATATGCAGGTGCTGGTGATCCTCACGGACATGACAAACTACTGCGAAAGCCTTCGAGAGATTGGCGCCGCCCGGGAGGAGATCCCAGGTCGGCGCGGCTACCCCGGGTACATGTATACCGACTTGGCCACCATCTACGAGCGGGCGGGCCGGATCCAAGGGCGCAAGGGTTCCGTAACGCAGCTTCCCATTCTTACCATGCCAGACGACGATATCACCCACCCCATCCCAGACCTCACAGGATACATTACGGAGGGGCAGATCGTCCTGAGCCGGGCTTTGCACCGCCAGGGGATCTATCCGCCTATCAACCCGCTGCCCAGCCTATCCCGCCTCATGAACGACGGTATCGGCCCCGGCCGCACCCGAGAGGATCACGCGGGACTTAAGGACCAGCTGTTCAGCGCCTACGCCAACGGCGTGGACCTGCGGCGTCTGGTGGCCATCATCGGTGAGGAGGCCCTTACCGAGCGAGACCGGCTTTACTTGAAGTTTGCCGAGTCCTTCGAACGGGAGTTCCTGAACCAGGGCAACACCGAACGAACCATCCACCAGACCCTGGACCTGGGTTGGAAGCTGCTCTCTATGTTCCCCAAGGCAGAGCTGAAACGGGTCAAGCAGGACCACGTGGAGAAGTACTACTTCGGGGAAGTCGTAGAGCAGCTGTGGCGGGAAGAGGAGCGGCTGTCCAGGCGCTAGCTGCGGGCGACCCGAAGGGCTAGGAGAGGGAGAGAGGGGATGCCGGAGCTCGTCAGCCCCACCCGCATGAACCTCCTGCAGCGAAAGAACCAGCTGCGGGTGGCACAGCAAGGCGTGGACTTGCTGAAACGCAAGCGGGATGCCCTGGTGGCTGAGTTCTTCCAGGTGGTGCGGCAAGCCTTGGCGGCCCGAGACCGATTGAACCAGATCTCCGAGAAGGCGTATGTGATTTTGAGTCTGGCGAAGGCGGTGGAGGGACGGCAGGCCCTCGAGGCAGCGGCACTAGTAGATCGAAAGCCCGTGTTGGTGGATGTGGAGATCCGGAACATCTGGGGGATCAAGGTCCCCGAGGTCCGTAGCCAACGGGTTCGACGTTCCCTGTTGGAGCGGGGACTGAGTCCTACCGCAATTAGCGTCCGCACCTTGGAGAGTGCGGAGGCTTTTGAGGAGGTCCTGGACGCCATCCTCCAGGTGGCCAGCACGGAACTTCGATTGCGCAAGATCGGCGAGGAGATCAAGAAGACCACCCGGCGCGTGAACGCCCTGGAGCAGATAGTAATCCCGAGGATCCGGGCCGAGATCCGGTACATCAACGACGTACTGGAGCAGAGGGCCCGGGAAGATGTGTTTCGCCTCAAGCGCATCAAGAAGAAGCTGGAGGCGCGGCAAGCCTGAGGCTCAGTCCTATACTAGGAGGTGTGCAGCTTCGGCCCAGGCGACTCCAACTTGTGCTGACCGCCGTCCTTCTGGTGGCCGGATTCCTGGTCACCTGGCAAGTTCGCGTGGAAACGTCCATCCGCAGCAATCTGCGAATTCCCTCGCAGCGTCTTGACGAACTGACGTTCGTCCTCCGCGAGCAGGCCCGGTACCGGGAACGGCTGGAGGCAGAGATCGCCTCGTTGCGGGAGCAGGTGAAGCGGTACGAGGAGGCTGCCACGCGAGGCGAAGGGGCTCAGCGGGAGCTGCGGCGCCGCCTTGAGGGACTGCGCCTGGCGGCGGGCGTGGAAGCTGTGCGCGGCCCTGGGGTGGTGGTGGAGATCCGAGATAGTGCTCGGCCGCTGCAGCCAGGGGAGGATCCCAACCTGGTGTTGGTGCACTACACGGACCTCCAGGCGGTGGTGGCGACCCTGTGGGCCGCGGGAGCGGAGGCGGTGGCGGTGAACGGCGAGCGGGTGGTGTCCACCACAGGGCTGAGCTGTGTAGGGACTACGATCCTTTGTAACGCCAGCCGACTTGCCCCCCCTTACGTGATCTTAGCCATCGGGGATCCTGAAGCGCTCCAGGCAGCGGTTGAGTCCCAAGAAGGGCCGCTTGTGGCCCTACGGGCGTTCCAGTTCCCCGTGCGGGTCACGAAGGCCAGCGAGATCCGGGTGCCCGCTTATCGAGGGGGGTTTGAGTTTCGGTACGCGAAGGCCGAACCCTAGGCGTAAGGATTCCGGGCCGTAGGCCCGTGCCTGAGGATGCGTCGTAAGGAGGAGAGACCATGTGGCTACCGCTCGTGGGGTTGGTGGTGGGTGTTGTCCTCGGTTTGTTGGTGGGTGTGGAAATCCCTCTAGGCTTCGTGAAGTACACTGCCATTGCGGTCCTGGCGGCCCTAGATACCATCCTAGGAGGGCTGCGGGCACAGCTGGAAGGTCGGTTTGACCTCGTGGTGTTTGCCAGCGGGTTCGTGGTGAACACCTGCTTTGCTGCCCTGCTCACCGCCATCGGGGACCTCCTGGGGGTGGATGTGTACCTGGGAGCTGTAATCGTATTCAGCATGCGCATCTTTAACAACGTGAGCTTTATCCGTCGCGATCTCTTGCGGGGCCTGACGAGGGAGCTTGGTTCTAGCCAGCCCGCAGGGGAGTCGTAAACGAAGTGAAGGAGGTGGGTGCCTTGGTCCGGGTAGGGATAAACGGATTTGGAAGGATCGGCCGCCAGGTGGTAAGGGCCATGCTTCAGCGGTGTCGGGGGCAGTTGGAGGTGGTGGCGGTGAACGACCTGGTGGACGCCACCATGAACGCGCACCTGTTCAAATACGATACCAACTACGG
>VAPR01001264.1_pt1 | contig 13110 bp, 15 predicted proteins | sample 3380701 | NCBI WGS metagenome assembly VAPR01 (sample SAMN11536904, study PRJNA540576) | hot springs metagenome | isolation source: hot spring wet sediment | place: Spain: Lobios | collected 2014-01
GTGGTCGTCAACATCCAGACGAAAAAAGACGAAGCAGAAAAAGAAGACCACGAACCGAAAGAATAGGGAGCGCCGCAGGTGCTCCTTTTCTTCTATATAAAAAGGGGAGTGTGACACATGACGTTTTCCCAAGTAAAGTTGGCCGCCTTTGACATGGACGGTACACTGCTGAACGCCGATTCCAAGATGGCGGACATCACCAAGGAAGCGTGCCAAAAACTGCAGGCCAGTGGCTGCAAGCTGGTATTGTCCACCGGACGCACGTATGCATCGGCGCAGATCCCGATTGACCATTTTCCCTTTGACGGATATGTGTGCAGCAATGGAGCGACGATTCTCGAGGCAGATGGGACACTGGTAAAGAGATCACATTTGCCGAGCGAGATGATTCCCGACGTAGTACATAAACTAAGACAGGATCCGATTTACTACGAACTGCACGACAGTACCGGTATGCGCTGGATGGTCAGGGAGGATCGGGAGCGCATTGAATCGCTATTGCAGGAAGATGCGCCGGTGGAAGGCCTGTCGCTGCGCCGCTTCACCTTTAAAATGGCACGGGTTGTCGAACTGCAGGAACTGCTGCAGGAGATATCATCGCGTCACGTGGAAATCGTGAAAATCTTTGTGTGGCATCGTGAACCGGAAAAACTGGTGCGGGTGAGAGAACTCTTTGCACCCTGGTCAGATCTTGCTACGGTGACCTCTTCGGGCAAGAACAACGTGGAGCTGATGCCTAAAGGGGTGTCCAAGTGGGAAGGACTGCGTTACTTCCTGGACAAGTGGGGAATCGGCCCGGAGCAGGCAATGGCTTTTGGCGACGCGGATAACGATCGGGAGGTTTTGACGCATGTCGGATATCCTGTCGTCATGGACAATGCGGAGGCCGACATCAAGCAATTGGCCCGGTTTATCGCCAAGCACCACAATGAGGACGGCGTCGCCCGGTTCATTCTGGAACAGATGCTCGGAAGTGCCTGAATCAAGAACGTTCACCAGCGACTATACATTGACAAGGGAATCCAATGGGATTACAATGACCGTACAAAATGACGATAAGTCTGTTACCTAGGGGGATATATATGGATGCCTTAGCGTTAGAAAAGAAGGCGCAGCGCAACGCTGAGTTACGCGAACGGCTGATGCAGTTGAAGAAAGAACGAAACGCCATTATCCTTGCTCATTACTACCAACGACCTGAAATTCAGGAAGTGGCTGACTATATTGGAGATTCATTCGGTCTGGCACAGAAGGCGAAGGAGACAGATGCCGACGTCATTCTGTTCTGCGGAGTTCACTTCATGGGAGAAAGTGCAAAAATTCTCAATCCCAATAAAAAAGTGATCATCCCGGATGAACGCGCCGGCTGTCCAATGGCCGACATGGTGAACGTCGAAGGGCTGCGGAAGTTGAAGGCGCAGCACCCGAATGCAAAAGTAGTAGCCTACATCAACACATCCGCTGATGTGAAGGCAGAAACCTACATCTGCTGTACCTCGTCCAACGCCAAGCGCGTAATCGAGTCGATCGACAGCGACGAGATCATCTGGGTGCCGGACAAAAACCTGGGTCACTACGTATCCCAGTTTACAGACAAAAAGATGATCATCTGGGAAGGCTACTGCAATACGCATGATCAGCTCTCTGTAGAAGACATCATGAACATGAAGCGGGAGCATCCCAATGCACTGGTCGTCGTCCATCCGGAGTGTCGTCCCGAGGTCGTCGCACTGGCTGATTATGTAGGTTCCACTACCGGAATCCTGAAATTCTGCCGTGAATCCTCCCACAAGGAGTTCATCATCGGCACAGAAGACGGCACTCGCTACATGCTGGAAAAAGACAGCCCTGACAAGACATTTATCTTCGCTTCCAAATACCTGGTATGCCCGAACATGAAGGTAAACAACCTGAAAAAGTGCGTGGAAGCGCTGGAAAACATGAAGCCGGAAATCTATGTTCCAAAAGATGTGGCCGACGCGGCTCGCGCTTCGCTGGAGCGCATGCTGGAAGTTGCGCCTGCGTAAGTGATTGGGAAGCACACAAAAAAGACTACGCTCAAGTGAGTAGCGTAGTCTTTTCGTTTTGGCAACGGTTTTATTACGAAGGCATCGGAGTGGGTGTCGGTGTTGCGTACCCCTCGGAGTAGGCTTTGTCGATAAACTGGCGAATTTCTTTCACCGATTTGCCTTCCTGCTTCAGCTTTGAAGAGACGACAGCGATCTCCATGCAGACGCCGCAGCGGGTGCCGTGGTCATCCCAGACGATGGAGCCGTCCTGTTTTTCTTCTTTGATGAAGCAGTTGCCGTTGTGCATGTGACCGGCACTTTCGCCGCAGCCGCAGTAGCATGGGATCGACTTCAGCAAGTCGCGGTTGGCCGCCGCTATTTTGTACGCTTCGGTAATCCGGGGGTCCAGATTGGTCAAGAAGCTGGGGAGCTTGTCAACCGATGCGGTCAGCTCCTGCAGGTCGCCGTTTGGCGCATGGCTTTGATGCGATTTATGATCTTGATGCTGATCGTGCTGTTGGTTTCCCTCGGAAGAAGCGCAGCCGGACAGCAGGGATGCCGCAAGCAAACCAGCGAACAGTAGGCGTTTTGGTTTCATCGTACAAACCTCCTTTCGGTTATGATATCACAAAACAAGCGAATGAAAATGTGAAGAAAATGTTGTAAATCGGAATAAGTCTTATTTACTTTCTGGGTGCATATCCGTATAATTAGGTACGGTTAGACATGTAAATCGGAATCATTTTGGATTAGAGGGAGAGGGAAGAAGAGAGATGAATGTGAAAAAAGGATTGCTGGCAATGCTAAGTGTAATAACCGCAGCAGCGATTGCCGGATGTGGCACGGATAACGCCGCGCCACAAGCCAACAACCAGACGAGTGCGATAAAAGTATATACCTCCATCTATCCGTTGGAGTTCGTAGCCAAGCGAATTGGCGGAGAGCACATTGAAGTAACCAATATGGTTCCGGCAGGCGTGGAGCCGCACGATTTTGAACCGACGGCGAAAGATATGGTCGCCTTGTCAGGAGCCGATGTGTTCGTGTACAACGGCAGCGGTTTCGAGCTGTGGGTAGAAAAAGCGGTAGAGGGTCTGGACAAGTCAAAAACGGCCGTGATCGATGGGACAGAAGGTCTGGAGCTCCTGAAAGCTGAAGAAGGTGAGCATGGGGAGCATACAGAAGGAACCGAGACCACCCCGACAGAGGGCGAGCACGAACACGAGCACGGCGAGTTTGACCCGCACGTGTGGCTTGATCCGACGCTGTTGAAGGCGCAGGCGGAAAAGGTAAAAGCCGCCCTAGTGCAGAAAGACCAGGCCCACAGCGCTGACTACGAGAAGAACTTCCAGCAGCTGGCCGATGATCTGGATCAGCTCGACAAGGAGTTCAAGGAGATGGTGGCGAAAGCGGGCAGCAAAGAGTTTATGGTCGCCCATAGCGCCTTTGGCTACCTGGCTCACCGATACGGTTTGGAGCAAGTCGCGATTTCCGGCGTTTCGCCGGCTGACGAGCCGTCTCCTGCCGAGATGAAAGAGCTGGTGGAGCATGCGAAAGAGCACAACATCAAGTACGTGCTGTTTGAAACGCTCGTCTCTCCAAAAGTGGCGGAAGTGATCGCACGCGAAGCAGGATTGAAAACCGCGACGCTCAATCCACTGGAAGGTTTGACAGAAGAGGAAGCAAAAGCCGGCAAAGATTACCTGGCGATCATGAGGGAGAACATGGAAACACTTCGCACTGCACTGCAATAACCGATATAGCATGGTCGCTCCCGAGGGAGCGGCTGTTTTGCTTTTGCTCCCTTGTGTTTGTGGGCTGATGTATAGTAGGATGAAGTATGGCCAAATCAGAACGTATCCGATTTAAATAAGGAAGATGATCTGCATGGAACACACACATACGGACGAAGCCGTCGTAAAGCTTTCCTCCGTTTCGTTTCAATATGAAGACAAAGTGGTGCTGGAGAACGTCAGCTTTGGGCTGCACCGGGGCGATTTTGTCGGCATCGTCGGTCCCAACGGTTCCGGCAAGTCCACATTGATGAAGCTGATACTGGGATTGCTCCCGCCTACACAGGGAACCGTGGAGCTGTTTGGACAGCCGCTATCAAAATTCCGCGATTGGACCAAGGTAGGCTACGTAGCCCAGCAAGTGGCGCACGGAGCAGGAGGATTTCCGGCCACCGTTCGGGAAGTAGTCTCCTCCGGCCTGGTCGGCAAAGTGGGCATGTTCCGCCGCCTGAAGTCCCATCACCACGCCAAAGTGCTGGAAGTGGTCGATCGGGTGGGCTTGTCGACAAAACTGAACGATCGCATCGGCAGCCTGTCCGGCGGGCAGCTGCAGCGGGTGTTCATCGCACGTGCGCTGGTAGCTGATCCGGAACTGTTGATTCTGGACGAACCAACAGTGGGCGTCGATCAGGAGTCGATTGAGCAGTTTTATGAGCTGCTGCGTTCGCTAAAAGAGGAAAACGGCATGACGATGATGATCGTCAGTCACGATGTCGGTGTGATGACGCAGTGGGTGAACAAAGTGGCCTGCTTGCAGAAAAACCTGCATTTCCACGGTACCGCCCACGAATTTGCTCACAATCAGGAAATGATCCTGCAGAAAATGTACGGCGATACGGTGAAGCTGTTGGCGCATCACCATTAATGTTTGAAGCGAAGAAAGAAGGAATTTGGCATGGTTGCGGATTGGTGGCAGTATGAGTTTTTGCGTTATACCCTGTTTTCGGGGATATTGATCGGTCTCATTTGTCCCATTCTCGGGACGTTTTTGATTGTGCGCCGCCTGTCGATGATGGCGGACGGCCTTTCTCACGTGACGCTTTCCGGTGTGGCGGCTGGCATGCTCCTGTCCAAGAAAATCGCCTTTTTGCAGGCGGTGAATCCGCTCTTTTTCGGGATGGTCTTTTCCGTGATCGGCTCCCTGTTTATCGAGCGTCTGCGCAAGGTGTACAAAGCGTATCAGGATCTTGCCATCCCGATCATCCTGTCGACGGGGCTCGGATTGTTTACAGTCCTGATCAGCATAGCGGACGGGTTTACCACTGATCTGTACTCCTATCTGTTTGGCAAAATCGTGACGGTGACCAAGGAAGATTTGTATGCGTTGATCGGCGTGGCAGTGGTCGTGGTAGGAACGGTGTTTTTCCTGTACAAGGAGCTGTTTGCCGTATCATTCGATGAGGAGTTTGCCCGCGTGTCCGGCGTAGCGCGCCGCTCCATCAACCTCTGGTTTATGATTCTGGTTGCGCTCACCATCGCGGCCTCCATGCGAATTGTCGGCGTCCTGTTGATCTCGGCGCTGATCACGATTCCGGTCGCGGCCAGTCTGCAAATTGCCGGCAGCTTTCGGCAGACCATTTTGCTCTCGATTTTGTTTGCAGAGACCTCCGTTTTGAGCGGCTTGTACTTTGCCTATCTGTTTGACTGGGCCTCGGGCGGTACGATTGTGCTGATGGCCGTGATCATTTTGCTGGTCGTGCTGGGGGCAAAACGTCTGAAAGCAGCCCGGCGATAACAAGGGAAGGAGAGAAAGGCGATGACAGTAGAAGAAGCGTTGCAGATCCTCAAAGAGCGTGGATTCAAATACACTGGCAAGCGTGAAGAAATCATTCGCATCTGTGCGGCGGAGAAGCGGTACATTTCTGCGAAAGACATCATGGAACGGATGAAGGAAAACTACCCGAACCTGAGCTTCGATACCGTCTATCGCAATATTTCCACCTTTGTCGACCTCGGCATTCTGGAAGAGACGGAGCTGGACGGGGAAGGAAAGTTTCGCCTTGCCTGTTCTACCGACGGGCACCATCACCACCATGTGATCTGCACGGAATGCGGCAAGACTTCTGCGCTCTCCGGCTGTCCTATGAACATCATGTCCGTGATCCCGGAGGAGTTCCAGGTGACCGGTCACAAATTTGAAGTATACGGGACTTGCAAGGAATGTCAGAGTCCAGCCTGAGCAACACTCATTTCGAAAGCCTTCGCATCTGCTGCGGAGGCTTTTTTCCTTGAACAGGGATTTGCTATAATGAGTGGGATACGCAAGTGAAAACGGAAGAGAGAAGGGACACATGGTATGATCCCCCGTTATATTATTGACTTCGATTTGCACTCGTTGCCCCGAACGAAGACGGACGTGGTAGTGATCGGGGCGGGGATTGCCGGATTGTATACGGCGCTGCGGATCAGCGAATACGCCGACGTCATGCTCATCAGCAAAAAGGGGCTCGACGACAGCAACACGCGTTGGGCGCAGGGCGGAATCGCAGCGGTGACGACCAAGTCGGATTCACCGGCGCTCCACCGGCAGGATACGCTGATTGCCGGAGCCGGTCTCTGCTCGTATGAAGCCGTGGAGGTATTGGTCCACGAGGGACCGGAACGGCTGAAAGAGTTGATCGCCTATGGCACGGAGTTTGACAAGGACGCGCAGGGACGGTACGAGCTGACCAAGGAAGGGGCGCACAGCAAGCGGCGCATTTTGCATGCCCACGGAGACGCGACCGGGGCCGAGATCGTGCGCGCACTCTCCAAGCGGACGCTGGAGCAGCCGAATATTACGGTATTGGAAAACCATTTTGCGATCGATGTGGTTACACAGGACGACGAGTGCGTCGGTGTCGTGGTGATGAAGCCGGATGGAGAGATCTTTTTCATTGAGTCGAATGCGACCGTGCTGGCAACCGGGGGAGCGGGACAGCTCTACCGCTACACGACCAACCCGGATATCGCCACGGCAGATGGAATCGCCATTGCGTACCGGGCGGGGGCTCGCATCAAGGACGTGGAGTTCATTCAGTTTCACCCGACGGCCTTGTACTACCCGGGAGCGCCGCGTTTTCTCATCTCGGAAGCGGTGCGCGGCGAGGGTGCCATCCTGCGGAACAGCAACGGCGAGCGTTTCATGGACAAATACCACCCGCAAAAAGAACTGGCTCCGCGCGACATCGTTGCCCGGGCAATTGTGTCCGAGATGGAGAAGACCAATTCACCGTATGTCTACCTGGACATCACGCACGAGTCGGAGGAGCTGATCAAGCATCGTTTCCCGACGATTTACAAGTTCTGCTTGAAATACGGTCTGGACATGGTCACCGACTGGATTCCGGTTGCGCCGGCCTGCCATTACATCATGGGCGGGGTACAGACTGACCTGAACGGAGAGACCTCGACCCGCCGCCTGTTTGCCTGCGGCGAAGTGTCCTGCACCGGTGTACATGGAGCGAACCGACTGGCCAGCAACTCCCTATCCGAGGCAGTCGTATTTGGCCACCGCATTGCGGAGCGCATCAAGCAGCTTTCACCGCATCAGGGCGCCCGACCGTTCTCCGCCCGCGAAGAAAAACGGGCGAGCCGAACGGTCAACACAATGGAGCAGCGGGTGAAGCTGCAGAAGCTGATGCTGCGGCATGTCGGACTGAAACGGCAGGAAAAAGGCCTGGTCAAGGCGATGGATGAGATGGAACGCATGGGACGATATTTTTATTATCACTACCGTGAACGGGAAGCGTTTGAATTCCTGAACCTGCTGACCGGCGCGATGCTCACCACAAAGGCTTCGTTGCTGCGCGAAGAGAGCCGGGGCGGCCATTACCGTATCGATTTTCCGAACAAAGACGATTTGATTTGGCGCAAGCATATCATTCAATCGATTCACGAGGGCGTGCGCGAGGAGAGTGACCTGAGCAATGTGGAATAAACGTGAACTACAACGCAAGATCGAAGAATGGCTGCATGAGGACATCGGTTTTGGCGACATCACGACGATGAGCACGATTCCCGAGGAAGAGCAGGGAACAGGCATCCTATATGCCAAGGAAGCGGGGATTATCGCTGGCCTGCCGATTGCCCAGCTGGTGTTTGAGACGGTCGATCCGTCGATTACGTTTGTCGCCAAAGCAGGTGAAGGAGATCGCGTGGAAATCGGGCAGCAGATCGCGGAGGTCGAAGGCTCCGCCCGCTCCATCCTCACCGGGGAGCGCCTCGCTCTGAACCTGCTGCAGCGACTCTCCGGCATCGCCACTCGCACCAATCAATACGTGCAGGCAATCGCCGGCACAAAAGCACGCGTCGTGGACACGCGCAAAACCACGCCGGGCCTTCGTCTCCTGGAAAAGTACGCCGTGCGCGTCGGGGGCGGCCACAACCATCGTTTTGCGTTGTACGATGCCGTTATGATCAAGGACAACCACATCAAGGGAGCGGGCGGCATCAAAATGGCCGTCGCCGCTGCTCGCGAGGCGATTCCCCACACCATGAAAATTGAAGTGGAAACGGAGTCGATCGAGCAGGTGCGCGAAGCACTGGAAGCCGGCGCGGACATCATCATGCTTGATAATATGGACAACGAGCGAATGAAAGAAGCCGTGCAGCTGATTGCCGGTCGGGCGGTGGTGGAGGCGTCAGGCGGTGTTACGCTGGAGACGATTCGCTCCATCGCAGAAACGGGAGTGGACGTTATTTCCGTGGGGGCGCTGACGCATTCCGTCAAGGCGTTGGACATCAGCCTGGATTTAAATCAACGCAAACGATAAGGGGTAGCGCATATGTTATTGGTGATCGACATCGGCAACACCAACATCGTGCTCGGCCTGTACGAAAAAGAGGAGCTGAAGTTCCACTGGCGGATCGCCACGGACCGGAACAAGACGGAGGACGAATATGGCATGCTGGTGCGAAGCCTGTTCGTCAGCGTAGGCCTGACACTTCAGCATGTGGAAGGGGTCATCGTCTCGTCCGTGGTGCCGCCGTTAAATGTTGTCGTGGAGCGCTTGTGCCACAAATACTTCCACAAAAAGCCGGTGGTGGTAGGGCCCGGTGTCAAGACGGGGCTCAACATCAAGTACGAGTATCCCCGCGAGGTAGGGGCCGACCGCATCGTCAACGCGGTTGCCGCCATCCATTACTACGGCACCCCGCTGGTGGTGGTCGATTTTGGGACGGCCACAACCTTTTGCTACATTGACGAGCAGGGGCAATACTGGGGCGGTGCGATTGCCCCGGGCATCGGCATCTCTACCGAGGCACTGGTCAGCCGTGCCGCCAAGCTGCCGCGAATTGAAATCGCCAAGCCTCCCAGTGTTGTGGGGCGCAACACCATTACGGCCATGCAATCGGGCATCTACTACGGGTTTGTCGGACAGGTGGAGGGCATCGTCAAGCGGATGATCGCGGAGTACAAGACGAAGCCGAAAGTGGTGGCTACCGGAGGACTGGCGCCGTTGATCGCCAACGAGACCGATTGCATTCATGTGGTGGACAACAACCTTACGTTGAAGGGGCTTCGCCTGATTTACGAACGGAATCAATAGCAATCGCAGAAAAAGCCGCAGCACTCAAGACGAATGCTGCGGCTTTTTGCAGTAGATCAGCTCCGGGTCTCCGGGATCGAGGTTGTCGATGATTCCGCTCGGAGTAAATCCGAGCTTTCGGCAAAGCTGCTGCATCCGTCGGTTCGACTGGTTGGTGGAGATAAACAGTTTTTCCGTGGGGCAGATCGATTCCAGATAACGGAGGAGCGCTTCGCCAACGCCTTTGCGCTGATGACGCGGGTGGACCATCAGCAGGGCGACGAGGCTTTGTTGGAAGAAGTTTTGATTCATCACGGCAAAGCCCGTTACTTCCTCGTCCAGCCTGGCAACGTGGCACTGGCTCGTTTCGATCGATTCACGTAACGGTGTACTACGTGAGGTGTTGCCGAGAACCATCGCATCAATTCGAAGAATGGCATCGGCATGGCGACGTGTTGCTTTTTCCAAGGAAAGCATGTTGCACCGCCTTTTTGAAAAATGGGTATGATTCCCACTATTGTATCACTGAAAGGAGTGTGTGGGATGGAAACGCTGCTCAGACGACAAAACGGCCTGCTCCTATTGCGCCGGGACAGCCATGATGCGGGCGGATGGCGGGATGACGCAAGCTACAAGCTACTGGTCTCCACCAGCGGAGAGCTGCGCTTCCGTACCAACCGAGAGAGCATCTCTATCCCGTCGGGGCAGTTCGTCGTCTTAAACCCGCATGAGCGGCATCAACAGCTTGGTTTTGATCGAGAAAAGCTGTTGATCGAGCTGAAGCCCGCCTTTTTGCGGGAAGTGGCTGAATCGATTGGTTTGCAGCCAGGCAGCGACATCCAGTTCGCGCTGCACTTGCAGAAGCATCCGCAGCTCACGCAATGGGTCCGTTTTACCATGGAGTTCCTGCGAATGGCGAGTGGAGAGGAGAGCGGCTATTTCCTGGACCACGGGCTTGCCCAACTGGCGGTACTTTTGCTGAAAGTGGGGGCGGGCAGCCATTCCGATCAGCTTCCAGTGGCCCATCTGCATCAGTCCGTTCTCTTCCGGGCCATTGACGCGATGAAGATGGACTACACCCATCCGTGGACGCTAACGGGGATGGCGGCGGTTGTGGGCATGAACAAGTATCAATTTGCCCACCAGTTCAAAGAGGCGACAGGAATCTCCCCCTACTCCTGGCTGCAGCTCTATCGGCTCCTACGCAGTCAGGAGTTGTTGAAGCAGACTGATCGAAGCATCCTGGACGTTGCGCTTGCCTGCGGCTTTTCGTCCGTCTCCGTGTACAATCAGCTGTTCAGGCGGATGTACGGTGTTTCGCCAGGCGCCTTTCGCAAGCGATACAGGTGACAGCAGCCGGTTGCCGCCATCATGCCGCCGCAGAACAGGAACAGAGACGCCAGCGGGAGATAAAGGGAGATCCATCCGAATACGCCGAGCGAGAGCAGATTGGATAGGTAGAGCAGCATGGCATTGAAGCTGAAACCTCGGCCCATTTTATCCTCGGGAACGTGCTGCTGCAGGAGATAGACACGGGACAGCCCGGCCAGCGGCATGCCGATCCCAGCGATGGCGACGCAGAGGAAGCTGAGGGAGAGATGCGATGCCCCTGCAAGCGAAAAAACTCCCATGCCCCAGACCGCTCCTCCCAGCAGATAGGTGCGCAGGGTTAACCTTTTCCAGAGGAGCGGGATGACGAGATTGGTCAGAATGACGATACCACCAAAAGCTCCCTGCAGCGTGCTGTACCACATCTCCCCGTTGGCGGTGAGCTGCTTGACGGCAAGAAGCAGCCCCACCTCCCACACCCAGGTGTTGAAGAAAACGGTGAGAAAGCTGACGAGAAAAAGTTTGCGTAGTGTCGCTTCGCCCTTTGCCCAGCTGACGAACTCCAGAATGGATGGATAAATGTCGCCCAGTCGGCGCTTCTTTGTCGTGGTGGAGGCTTTTTCGTTGAGCCGCAGCAGGCCTAGGCAGACCGCGCTCACCAAATAGGTCACGGCGTCAAAAACGAAGAACGCAGCGACGCCAGCCGTACCGAGCAGCGCCACAGTAATGGCGGGACTGATCACCTGTACGCCACGATGTGCCGTATCCATCAGACTGTTCGCCGCTGAACGTTCGTCAGATGACGTGATCAGCGGCAGGACGGCCCGATGCGCCGGGTTAAAAAAACAGCCGAGACTCTGGGTGAGAAAGCCGACCAGCAGCAGATAGCCGTAGGAGAGCAAGTCTGCGTGGTGAAGCAGGAAGACGGAACAGACGAGAGGCGCCCTGACGAGATCGATGGAGATCATCAGTTTTTGTTTGGGAAACCAGTCTGCGATTACGCCACCCGCGAGTCCAAACATCAGGTAAGGCGCGATGTTCGCGATCACGACGGCGGTGGTGTGCCAGGTTGATTGTGTGAGATCGTGGGCGAGAAAGAGAAATGCCAGTCCGGAGAGGACATCCCCCAGACGGGAGATGCTGCCGCCGAGGAAGTAGAAGAGAAACGACCGATTACGCAAAATGGTTCGATACATGGAAGCTCACCTCACCATCAGCGTAGCACGGGAAAGCGGGGCTGCTCTTCCATCATGTTGCGCAACGAGAGCGCAAGATTTATTACTGTCTGACTACCAGGTGTTCCGGATGGCTGGGCAATTGTTTCAATGAGGTACGTAGAAAGGCGGGATACAAGGGCAATTCCTCCAGTTCCGTGATGGGTGTCCACTGGTAGATCAGCCTTTCTCCTTCCAGTCCGTGGAAGGAATCTGTGGTAAACAATGAATCCTTGTCGTTGCAAGAAATCAAATAATACAGTCCGATTTCGTGATAATTTCTGCCGGTATACGTGAAGAAGTTTTCTACCGTCCACAGCATCCGTTCCACGTGTACATCAATCCCAAGTTCTTCGTTCATTTCTCTTGTAAGGGTTGTCCGGGAGTCTTCACCCATCGCCACTCTGCCGCCGGGAAGAGACCAATTTGTATCTGTGTGCAAACGATGGAGCAGTACATGACCATTTTTCATCCAGACAGCTGCCACTCATAATTAAAGATTGCTTCATTGATTTGAAATACTACATCCATAGAGATCCTCCAATGCAACTGATCATGTATTAGGTTCGGTGTCCCACTCCGTTAAGGCATCTGCCAGCTTGAACGCTTTTCGCTGATCTCTCAGTAAAATGATTTCCTCGTCCGGATAGTAAGCGACATCTCCGGTCTCTTTCGTGCCGACATCGAGGATTTCCAGCATTTCTTCACCTGTGTTGATGAACTGATGTGCGATGTTTCTGCCGGCTGGCTTGGCGACGAAATCGCCCTTTTTTACGGCATGTTCTTGACCGTTCATCCGAAGAGTTCCGCTGCCGCTGAGGATCAGGAAAAACTCCTCCTGTTTGGAGTGAGCGTGGTACTTGGCACTTTTGGCTCCCGGGGAAATTTTATCGATATTCACGTAAAACTTTTCGCTTCCTGCAGCAGCTCCGAGATAATGCGTGCTTGCTTTACCATCGAGATAGTCATCGACAAACTCGTTGGGCATACAGGATAAATTAATGATGTTGGCCAAAACAAACCACTCTCTTTCCTGACGGATTTAGCAACCATGAAAATATTACCATTAATAAAATTGTAATTTAGCTATTGATTTTTCTATGATAACCTGATAGTATTGGAATTCCGTGAGGGTGTTACAAAAACGATTGAATGACACTCCTTTCGGCAACAGATATATGGCCCGTTGGTGAAGCGGTTTAACACAGCAGCCTTTCACGCTGTCATACAGGGGTTCGAATCCCCTACGGGTCAC
>VAPR01001265.1_pt1 | contig 13085 bp, 11 predicted proteins | sample 3380701 | NCBI WGS metagenome assembly VAPR01 (sample SAMN11536904, study PRJNA540576) | hot springs metagenome | isolation source: hot spring wet sediment | place: Spain: Lobios | collected 2014-01
CCTGCGATGGGTGTCGACTTCCGGGTCCTAAACGGGTACGTCTACATCAGCGGCATTCCCGTCCTCGATCCCCAGAAGATTCAGGAACGCGTGGAACTATTCCAGCGCCGTGCCGGCCATTACTATGAGAACTGGAGCACGATCTACGAGGACTGGAAGCAGCGCGTCATTAATGAGATTGAGGCGCTGAAAGCGATCCCCTTCCCCCACTTGCCGGAGATCGAGCCGGAGGAACTTGTCTTCGCGCATCGCGGCATCGGCACCTCGATGACGGTCTTCGAGAGCTATAACCGAGTAATCGAAAGCCTCTTCCGCATTGCCCAGATCCACTGTGAGATCGTGATGATCGGTTTTGCCGCATACCTTACCTTCTATGATTTCTGCAAGCGCTTCTTCCCGGAGATCCCGGATCAGCAGATCACCCTGATGGTTTCTGGTATCGACGTCAGCATGATGCGCCCCGACAAGGAACTCCGCGTACTCGCTCAGCGGGCTGTGGAACTCGGCCTCGCTGAGAAGTTCAGCGAAGGGCGATCCTGGCGGGAGGTCTTCGCTGATCTCGAGCAGCACGAGAACGGGCGTGCTTGGCTGCAAGAATGGAATGAGCGCGGCGAACCATGGTTCTGGATCAACGCCGGTGACGGCCTACAGCACCAGTTCCGCGCTTGGCGTGACGATCCGAGCCCAATCTTCCCTATCCTCATCGAATACGTGAAGCGAGCCGCACGCGGTGAGTCGATCGAGCGCGACACCTCCCAGGTGCGTGAGGAGCGAGACCGCATCACCGCCGAATATCGCGCCCTCCTCCCAAGTGAGGCCGATCGCCAGGCCTTCGATCAGCTCCTGGCACTCGTACGCCAGGTGTATTACGCGATCGAAGATCACAAGTTCTGGGTCGACCACTGGTTCATGAGCGTCTGGTGGAACAAGCTGCGGGAGCTCGGCGCACTTTTCGTCGAGCATGGCTTCTTCCGTGAAGTCGATGATCTCTTCTACTTGCATTGGACTGAGGTCAGCCAAGCTCTCACTGATCTCCTGCTTGGGTGGTCGATCGGCACCGAGCCTTATGGGCCGAAGCATTGGCCAGCAGTTATCGAACGACGCAAGGCCACCTTGGCCAAGCTTCGCGCGTTTAATCCGCCGCCAGCCCTCGGTGTCGTCCCGGAGCAGATCGCCGATCCAGCCATCGTCATGCTGTGGGGCATTACACCGGAACGCCTGCGCGCCTGGATCACCAAGGACGAAGGCAATATCTTGCGCGGCTTCGCTGCCTCTCCAGGCATCGTCGAGGGGCCGGCCCGCGTTATCTTCGATGTCGCAGAGCTCAAGTCTGTTGAGGACGGCGAGATCCTCGTCTGCTCCGTCACCGAGCCAAGCTGGGCACCGGTCTTCGCCAAGGTACGCGGCATCGTCACCGATATCGGTGGGGTCATGTCCCACGCGGCGATCGTCGCCCGCGAGTACAGCGTCCCCGCCGTTCTAGGCACTGGCGTCGCAACCAAGCGAATTCGAACGGGTCAGCGACTGCGTGTGGATGGAAACGAGGGGACGGTGACCATCCTCGACTGACCAGTGAGAGTGACTCTCTCAGCTCCACCACGGGCCGTCTCATGACGACTCCGTGGTGGTTGTTGGTGCAGTACGCTCGGAGAGGAAACACGGGAGGAGCGCATGGAACTGACACCTGAGGACGTGCAAGAGATTCTTCGGATCCTCGAGCAGTCTTCGTTCGATGAACTCTACCTCGAGACACCACAACTGAAACTAATCGTGCGCCGCGGACAGGGAACCGGCACGGCGGTTCCAGTTCCACCGGCAAATCCGGTGCAGACAGCGGAGACACGCTCCGAGCCTCCACGAGCGACGCCAGTCAGCGAGGCAACTGCCCAGGCGGCGCCACCGACCGCCACGCCAGACAAGCCGGCCCCGGCAACAACAGCGGCGGATCGCCTCATCCCAATCTCAGCACCGCTCAAGGGCATCTTCTATCGCGCGCCGCGCCCTGGCGCTCCACCCTTCGTCGACGTCGGCAGCTCTGTGCAGGAAGACACCGTCGTCGGCATTATCGAAGTGATGAAGCTCATGCACTCGGTCCTCGCTGGAGTCCACGGCGAAATTGTTGAAGTCTGCGCCGAGAACGGCCAGGCAGTCGACCGCGGCCAGCCGCTCTTCCTCGTTCGCCCGAGCGAAGATGCCAGCGTCTCGTCGGCACCGGACGCATCGTGAGGGAGCTCAGTCATGGCACCACGCATCCAGCTTATCGACGTGACACTCCGTGACGGGAATCAGAGTCTCTGGAGCGCGATCGGGATCGATACGCGGACAGTCGTCGACGTCGCCCCTTGGCTTGATCGGGCAGGTTTCAAGTGCATCGACTTCACGACCAGCACCCACATGGCAATCAGCGTGCGCTATCACCGGGAAGATCCCTATGAGAAGATCCGACTTGCCCGCCAGCTTATGCCGAACACTCCTCTCATCTTCATGACCACCGGCATGCGTTTCATCACTTGGGAACCAGCGCCACGCGCCATCATCCGCTTAGCGATGCGCGTCATGGTCCGCCACGGCATTCGCCGCATTCAGATCGTTGAGCCTATGAACAACATGAGTGCGCTCCTGGAGGCTGCCAGGATCGCGCGCGAGGAAGGAGCAGAACAGGTCGTCGCCGGGCTCGTCTACAGCATCAGCCCAGTTCATACGGACGAGTTCTACGTCCGCTGCGCCGAGGAACTCGCTCGAGAACGCCAACTCCTCGATACGGTTTACATCAAAGATCCGTCCGGACTCCTCACGCCAGAGCGGGTTGAGACGATCGTACCGGCGCTACGACGAGCACTGGGTGACGATATGCCGCTCGAGATCCATTCACATTGCACCATGGGTATGGCACCCCTCTGTTATCTGCGGGCAGTGCAGCTGGGTGTCCAGACGGTGCACACGGCCATCCCACCACTCGCCGAAGGCACCTCACTACCATCCATCTACCGAACAGTGGCCAACCTGCGGGAACTCGGCTTTGAGGTCGATATCGACCTCGAACCGCTTGCCTACGTCTCCGAGTATCTCCAGCGTTTGGCACGCCGCAAGAAATTCCCGGTCGGTCGCCCACTGGAATACGATGTCTCCTATTACCGTCACCAGGTTCCTGGCGGGATGATCACGACTCTCCAACGACATCTTAAAGAGGTAGGAGCGGAACACCGTTTCGATGCAGTGCTGGAGGAGATTGTCCGGGTACGAGCGGAGCTCGGCTACCCGATCATGGTCACACCCTACTCGCAGCTCGTCGCCACGCAGGCGCTCCTGAATATCGAATCACGTGAGCGCTATGAAAAGGTGCCAGACGAGGTGATCAAGTATGTCCTTGGCCGCTTCGGCCCGCCTCCTGCACCGATCGACCCTTGGGTGAAGGAACGCGTCCTCTCTCTCCCACGTGCGCGGGAACTCGACGTTCCTATCCCCGAGCCAACTCTTGAAGAACTGCGGCGCACGTTCGGTGCGACCATCTCGGATGAGGAGCTCCTCCTACGGTGGGCCCTCCCGGCCGACCAGGTCGATGCAGCACTGGCCCGCAAGATAGGCCACCCTGCGCCGACCGGGAACAACCTCACGCATCCGATCGCACAGCTCATCGCCGAAGTCGCCCGGAAACCATCGATCAGCTACTTCCACCTCGAGAAGGACGGTATTCGTCTCACGCTAAGCCGGCAGAACGGTCTGCCCCTGAGCGTGCAAGCGTCGACGGAGGGGAGTATCCCGCATGACCGTCACCCAGCGTGACCTACTCCGTGTCCGTGCATTCGTGTTTGATGTCGACGGTACCCTCATCTTATCGGAGAGCCCTGATTGGAGCGGCGCGATCCCCTTACCTGGTGCAGTCGAACTCCTCACCTGGCTCAACCAGCACGGGTATCCGTTCGCACTCTTCACCAGCGGGAGCACTGAACTCCCGGGGACATACGCTGCACGTCTGCGCGCAGCTGGACTTCCGGTGGCGGACTGGCAGGTGGTCACGACCGGAGTCACAGCAGCCGAGATCATCGCGACAGAATATCCGGGCCGCGCCGTTTTCGTCCTCGGGGAAAGAGGAACGCGGGAGCCACTTCTGGCCCGCGGGATCCCGGTCGTCGAGGGAGAGGACGGCAAACACGCTGGCGTTGTCCTGGTTGGATGGAGTCGTTCGCTGACGTATGATCAACTCGACATCGCGTGCCGAGCCGTCTGGAACGGGGCCGATCTTCTGGTCACCTCCGCTGCTCGGGCGTTTGTCTCGAAGCAGGGGCTGCGGCCCGGCTGGTCATGGTCGATCGCAGTCGCGATCGCCGAAACGACGGGGAAAGCGCCGCGTGTCGTCGGCAAACCATCGGTTGAGGCGCTTCGCGCCGTCGCTCGGCTCCTTGGGACCGTTCCAGCCGATGTCGCGGTCGTCGGTGACGATCCGGATCTTGAACTTCGGATGGGCCGGGAAGCCGGCTCAGTGACGATCCAGGTTCGAACCGGACGGGGCAGCGAACCGGTCGAGACTCCAGAGATCGGTGACCTCGTGATACGCGGTGTCGACGAGCTACTTGTGTTGCTCCACGCGATTCGTGCGAAGGAGGATGCCCCGGACGAGTGAGGAGCTGGGCAATGGCCGAGCGACGGTACTGGAATGAGGTGATGGAGACCATTGATCCAGAACGTCTCTGGCAGCTGGAAGACGAGCGGCTCCGCTGGCAGCTCCGTTGGGTGTGGGAACGCTCTCCGTTCTACCGGCAGAAGTTCAGTGAGGCCGGGATTGATCCACTTACGATCGGACGCGACTCGTTACACCTACTTCCATTCACCGTCAAAGATGAAGTGCGACGCACACAGCAAGATTACCCACCGCTTGGCGGACATGCCTGTGTCCCATTGCATGAGGTCGTCCGGATCCATGCGTCCTCGGGGACAACGGGTCAACCAACGCTCGTCGGATTGACTGAGGCGGACGCCAGGGCATGGAATGAGGTCCTCGCCCGATTCTTCTGGACCACCGGCGTGAGACCAGGAACACGTGTTTGGCTTGCGGTCACCCTGGGCTGGTACATCGCCGGGCTGAGCTTCTACGAGGCACTTCGCGCGATCCAGGCTACTGTCTATCCGTCCGGCACGATGGAGGCTACGCGAACCTTCAACGTGATCCAGCGGGCCGGGGTCGACTACATGGTCTCGAGCCCCACCTTCGTCAACTTCCTCACTCATGTTGCCCGCGAGCGGCTCGGGATTGATCCGGCCTCGCTCGGCATCAAAGCGATGGCGTTGGGTGGCGAGCCTGGAGCTGGTGTTCCCCAAATCCGCCAGCAGATCGAGGAAACCTGGGGCTGCAAGGTCTACGACGCGATGGGAACTGCAGACTTCGCACCGATCCTTTGGACGGAGTGCGAAGCACAGGCCGGCATGCACTTCGTCGGACAAGGCTTCGTGATCGCCGAGTTCATCGAACCCGAGACCGGTCGTCCTATCGAGCCGAAGGAAGGGATGCTCGCTGAACTCGTCTACACGGCAATCCAACGCGAGTGTGTCCCACTGATTCGCTTTCGAATCGGTGATCTCGTACGAATTGAGGGAACAGGGCGATGTGAATGCGGCCGTACTGGGATCCGGATCCGCTGCGTCGGTCGTGTCGATGACATGTTTATCGTCCGCGGCGTGAACGTCTTCCCCAGTGCGGTCGCTGACGTCATCGCCTCCTTCCGCCCGCGCGTCACAGGTGAATTCCAGATCCGGTTGCCAGCTCGCGGACTGCCTATCGATCCTCCTGTCCCCATCGTCGTGGAGCTCGGCCCGGAGCCCGGTGACCTGCACAAGCTCAAGCGTGATCTCGAAGAGGCGATCCGTGCCCAGCTCATCTTCCGTGCTACCGTCCAACTCGTTCCCAAAGGGGAACTCACACCAACTGGCACGATGAAGCGTCAGGTTATCGTCCGCGGCGAAGCATAGTCACCGCTTCACACTTCGCTTCGAGGCCAGCACACCCCACTCTTGTCCTCATGCGACGACAGATTTGCCTCAGCTATCTCCAAACGTCTCGCCGAATCCGACAACCTTTCTCCTCCGCTGAGAGCACCTGTTAACGCACGCTCGAGTGGCTAAGAGGTACAGTGTCTGCCAAGGACCTTTTACTTGGTTCGATATATCCTTGTACCGACGCGCTTATGACGTCGCTTGCAGCGACATCGAGACCTCGAGCCGTCTCCCATGCACGCCTCTTGTCCCAACCCACGATGCGTTCGCTCCTCATCCTGCCAGCGCGCGCTTTAGCACCGCCAAGATCTCTGCACTCGCTCTCTGGCTGACCCACGCTGAAGGCGCAAAGGCATCAAAGCCATGAAACGCACCAGCATAGACGTGGAGTTCCGTCGGCACCCCCGCCTGCATTAACCGCTGAGCATAGGCAATGTCCTCGTCGCGAAAGAGGTCGGCAGTCCCAACCATGATGTACGCGGGCGGCAATCCCGCCAGAGTCTCCGCACGGGCTGGTGCCGCATAGGCCGGAACATCGGAGCTCCCTGGCTCACAGCCCAAATAGGCTTGCCAACCGATCTGGTTCCACTCCCGTGTCCAGATCAGCCGTCGGTCGGTGATCTCATGGCTTGACGGAGTCTCATTCCGGTCATCAAGCATTGGGTAGATCAGCAGTTGAAAACGCACCGTGAACTCACCCCGATCGCGAACCAGGAGTGCGAGTGCTGCGGCTAGCCCACCGCCGGCACTCGCCCCAGCGATCGCTATTCGCTGGGGGTCAACGCCCAGTTCCGCTGCCCGCCGAACGAGCCAATGCAGCGCTGCGTAGCAGTCCTCTAGTGGTGCCGGGTATGGATGCTCCGGTGCAAGCCGGTAGTCGACCGAGGCAACCAGAGCGGGCAACGAGTGGGCGAACTCCGCACACTGCAAATCGTTCATCTCCGGCGAGCCCATAACGTAACCGCCACCATGAATCCAGAGGAGCGCCGGGAGCGGTCCGCGCGCCTCTGTCGGACGGTATAGGCGCACACGTACAGCCGTACCGTCCTTGGTATTTGGCGCGAACTCATCTGTGATCGCAACGTCGGACGGCAGTGGCGGAGCGAGTTGGGCAAGCGCCTCGCGCAGGATTGCAAGTCGCCGACGCGCCATAGGAATGTCATGAAGATCAAGCAAGAACTCTTCCGGTACTGCCGCAAGCGCCTCTGCAAGTTCCGGATCGAGCCGGTCCAGGACAGACATCGCCGCACCTCGCTTCGCCTGAACACCACCGACGCCTGGAGCCTACTGCACCACCGGTTCGTCCGCAAGGAGTGCCTAGCTGTGTAGGTCATCCGGCACCGATCACACGAAGCGTGCCAGTCATCACGGGACCATCACGCGTTCCAGTAAATCCGCACGCTTCTTCACCGGTTCGGCGTTCTGGAGTTGCCTATCTCCCATTTCGTGAGAGGTGTCCGAGCCCCTCGTCGGGTTCGCGCCACACTCACCCGCAGCACCTCAGTGGTTCGCGTCTACCTCTTCACCGACTGCCCCCTACGCTCCGTGCGTGGCTCCGGCCACGCTGCAGCGACCAGGAGCATAGGCACATGCGGCCTGACCGTGCCGCCAAATGGAGTCGACGCCTCAAGCGCGCGCCGACTCAATCGGTTCGAATGCCGCGACAATCATGCTGTAGTAGCTCGGTGCCTCGTAGCAGAGCACCTCGCCACGTAGTGGCACTCGTCGCATGACTCCGGCGAGCATCAGTGTCTGCCACAAGCCGTCAATCGCGGCGTTCGTCGCCTGCTCTTCCGGAAGATCGATCAGCCGACCAGGATCGTTGGCCCGGAGCGCTTCAACAACGAGCTGGTCGACCACTGCCGCATCAGGGTGGAAGCCATACGGGCCGTCTGCCCGATGTGTATGGGCCCAATCGCAGCTCGCGATAAAGGCGATCCGTCGCCCGTCACGCTCGGCTGCCAACGCCACCGCCTCGCCGAACGTCACCAGGAGCTCCCGCGGGACACGTCGCGATGGCGTCACTATCACGACAGGCGGGCCGCTGTCCTCTTCGGGCGGCGGCGCAAGGACGTCCCCATACCCAACCAGATTGCGCCCGTGACCGAGAAACCAAAGTGGAGTCATTGTCCCCCAGTCGAGCGGAATCACTGATTGGTCCCAACGATTTCCGGCAAATCCGGCCAGTGCGATCGGTACGCCGAGTTCACGCGCCGCAGCAGCGATCCCCTCGGTGGCCATACGATCCAGTGGCACATTCATCTCAATCTGCCGCCCGTGCCAGCGCAACGTTCCCGCACCGCGCGCTGTGTAGGCCAGGCAAACCATGCCGTCCACGCGGACTCCGTGCGGCGTGGCCACCACCAGGACATCCGGCCGGGCAGCGGCGCAGCGCTCTCCCAGCTGGAACATCGCAGCGCGCGTTTGTAGACCGCCCTCCGCATCCGCGGAGAGTTCCGGGATAATCGGAAAACCGTGCGGGGCGACCGCTCCGAAAACGATTCCCATCGTCCGCTCCTCTCACTCGTCGGACGTAGTATCGACGGCACTACGAAGGAGCGCAACGACTGCCCCACCGCGAAGTGGCGCAAGAGCCCCGTATTTCCACCCACCAGGCGTGGAGGAAGCAAACAGCGCTGTTCTCACTGGGCTGCGAGCTCAGCGAAGAGCGGGTATTCCGTCTAGGCATTCTGGAACTTGGAAACGCCCCCTGACTCCCCAAGCGTCGCCAACCGGTTACTCACCGTTTACATTCACAACCGATACTCGGTCTCGACAAGTGACCGCCCATATGGTGGGGGAAAACGGCAAGGGGGTTTGAGATGAGCAATTCGGTCACCACCGTCCGAGAGGCAAAACCACGGTGGGTGCGGCGCATTGCACTGATTCTTGGTGGCACGTTGGTCACTGTCTTTGTCGTTCTCCAAGGAGTGGCCTTGGCGCTGCCACGGAGTAATCCGCCGGTGATCGCAGAACCCCCGTGGGACAGCCCGCAGACGCGCGAACTTTTCATGCGCGCTTGTGGTGACTGTCACTCGAATCAGACGAACTGGCGTTGGTACACATATGTCGCGCCAGCAGCATTTCTCGCCTACCGCGACGTCACCGAGGGGCGACAGAAATGCAACGTCTCCGAGTGGGGCGTTGGTGGCGAGCAGAAATGTGACGAATCGGCCGAAACGATTCAAAAGGGAACAATGCCGCCCTGGTTCTACTTACCGCTCCATCCAGAAGCACGACTCTCCCCACAAGAGCAACAGCAGCTGATCCAAGGTCTCCTTGCTACTTTCGGTGAAGGCGGAGAAGGCCCTGGTCGCGAGGGCATCCCGGGTGGAGAGAACGAAGAGAATGAAAGCGAAGAAGGCCTTATCCCTCGTGCAATTGCCCTTCGCCTGTCCTGACGATTGGCCAGTGAGCCGCCTAGTGCCTTGGGAGGCACCCTTGCTCGAGACAGTGCACGCGGGACGGGCCGTGGGCCACCAACGATCCGAGCAACCGGGCATCGCCTCGGTCCACAATCGCCCGCCCCGTGTATCACTCCATCCGGGCCAGCCGGGGGAAGCCGCGCACTCATTTTCCCCGGAGAGACAACCCTTTCGGCTGACATTCGGTCAGGGAGGAGTGTGTCGCAATTTCCCTCGGGAAGAGCAGGGTGCTCGCTAAGCGACCAGGGGATGTTACTCAGAGGAGTCTCAGCTTGGGGGCAGGCCCAGACAGGGCATTTCACCGCCGCACGGATCGCTAGCACAGAACACAGAGCGGTGCAGTGCGCCGCCTGCAGGAATCAGCTGCGCCCAAAGGGCTTGACAAACCCTGGACGGCTCTGCTAGGCTTTTGGGCAAAGGCGCGGAAGGGAAGCAGTAGCGCGCCGAATCCGGCCAGCGAGCCGGGGTGTGGTGGAAGCCCGGTCCGGAGTGGCGCGCGAACTCGTCCCGGAGCTGCACTCGCGAACCCAGGGAGTAGTGGGTGCCGGGTTGCGCCCGTTATCGCGCAAAGAGTGGGCGTCGCTGCTCGTTGCAGCGGCGGCCAAGTAGGGTGGTACCACGGGAACGGCCCGTCCCTTCGCGGACGGGCCGTTTGGTGTCAGAGGGATAGCAATGATCCACGGCATTTCGAGCTTGCTCCAACTCTCCCTTAGCCGGCCCCGCAGAGGGGCCATCGGAGACGCGGGACGGCTGTGACGGATGCGACCAAGTGATGAAGCGTCCGGCCTCCCGCCTGGGAGGCCGAATCCTTCTAGAACAGGAGAAGCCGGAGGGAGACGATGAGCGAGCGGTTAATCATCTTCGATACCACGTTGCGCGATGGCGAACAGTCACCAGGCGCAACGATGACGGAGGACGAGAAGGTAGAAGTCGCCCGGCAGCTTGTCAAACTGGGCGTCGATATTATCGAGGCTGGATTTCCCGCTGCCTCACCTGGTGATCTCCGCGCCGTCCAGCGCATCAGTCGAGAAGTGAAGGGGGTCTCTGTCTGCGCGCTGGCCCGTGCTAATCAGCAGGACATCGACGCAGCCTGGGAGGGCGTACGCGACGCAGAGCAGCCGCGCATCCACACCTTCATCGCCACGTCCCCTATCCATATGGAATACAAGCTGCGTAAGACGCCCGAGCAGGTACTGGAAGCGGCTCGCTTCGCGGTTCGTGCCGCCAAGCGCTACGTGAGCGACGTCGAGTTCTCAGCCGAAGATGCGACGCGCTCCGACTGGGACTTCCTCTGTCGAGTCTTCGCCGCCGCGATCGAGGAAGGGGCAACGACGATCAACATCCCTGACACGGTCGGTTACGCTGTCCCCCACGAATTCGCCGAGCTCGTCCGCTACATCATGGAGCACACGCCAGGCATCGAGAAGGTGACGGTGAGCGTCCACTGTCACAACGACTTGGGCCTGGCCACGGCCAACACGTTGGCAGCGATCCGCGTTGGTGCGCGTCAGGCCGAGGTGACAATCAACGGGATCGGCGAACGGGCCGGTAACACCGCGCTGGAAGAGGTCGTGATGGCTCTGCACGTCCGGCGCGATGTGTTCGGGGGGATCCTGCCACGCGTCGTCACTGAGCAAATTGTCCCGACCTCCAAGCTGGTTCAGCGCATCACCGGAATCCATGTCCAACCGAACAAGGCGATCGTCGGAGCCAATGCGTTCGCCCATGAGGCTGGTATCCACCAGGACGGTATGCTCAAGCATCGCCTGACGTATGAGATCATGACGCCACAGTCGGTCGGATGGGAGGCAAGCCGTCTTGTCCTGGGTAAGCACTCCGGACGGGCTGGCTTCACCGCACGTTTGAAGGAACTCGGCTACGGTGATCTCTCGCGGGAACGGATCGAGCAACTCTACCAGCGGTTCATTGATCTCTGCGATCGAAAGAAGACCGTCACGGACGCCGATATCATCGCGATCGTCGAGGACCAGCTGGCCCAAGTACCCCAGCGTTTCGTGCTCAAGGGTTGGCGAGCTCACTCCGGCTCGGATGGCCGCGCCGAAGCGTGGGTCAAGCTGGAGGTCGACGGGATCGAACGCGAGGCGTCCGCGTCCGGGAATGGGCAGATCGATGCCCTGTTTAAGGCGATCGATCGGCTTGTTGGTCGCCATTGTGAACTTGAGGCTTTCCATGTTGACGCGGTCAGCCCAGGAGAGGATGCCCAAGGACAAGTTACAGTACATCTGCGATGCGGAACGCAAGTCTATAATGGCCGTGGCGTCGCGACGGACGTCATCGAGGCAAGCATTCGTGCCTATCTCATGGCCTTGAACCGTGCTGCCCTGACGGCACCCGTTTCGGTAAGTGGAGGTGAGTGACGAGCCATGGGCATGACGATGGCCGAGAAGATCCTGGCCCGGGCGGCCGGTCGCAGCCGCGTGGAGCCGGGAGAGATCGTGGAAGTTGCAGTCGACCTGGTGATGACGAACGACATCACCGCACCTCTGTCGATCGCTGAGTTCAAGAAGCTCGGCGTGGAGCGGGTCTTTGACCCGAAAAAGGTCGTTTTCGTCCCGGACCACTTCGTCCCAGCAAAGGACATCAAAGCAGCCGAGCAATCGAAGATCATGCGCGAGTTCGCTCTCGAGCAAAATGCAATCTACTTTGAGATCGGTCGCGCGGGGATCGAGCATGTCGTCCTTCCAGAGCATGGGCTCACCCGTCCTGGGATGGTCATCATCGGTGCAGACTCCCATACCTGCACCTATGGTGCCTTCAATGCCTTCGCGACCGGCATGGGCTCGACCGACATCGCCGCCGCGATGGCGACCGGTACAACCTGGATGCGCGTGCCACCGACGATCAAGTTCGTTTACACCGGGACGTTGCCCCCGTTCGTGACAGGCAAGGATCTCATCCTCTACACCATCGGGCAGATCGGCGTTGACGGCGCCCTGTATGCCTGCATGGAGTTCACCGGTCCAGTCATCGACGAGCTTCCGATGGACGACCGGATCACGATGGCGAACATGGCCATCGAGGCCGGCGCCAAGACAGGGATCTTCGCCTGTGACGACAAGACTCGCGAGTGGCTGGCCAAGGTCACGACCGAACCCTACGAACCAGTGGACAGTGATCCGGACGCACGCTATGCCCAGGTGATCGAGTTCGATGTCTCCAACTTGCGACCACTCGTTGCGTTGCCGCATCTTCCATCGAACGTGCGGCCGGCCGATGAAGTCCGTGATCTTCCGATCGACCAGGTGGTCATCGGTTCCTGCACGAACGGTCGCCTGAGCGATCTCCGGATTGCGGCCGAGATCTTGAAGGGGCGGCAGGTTCATCCGCGCGTGCGTTGCATCGTGATTCCCGGCAGCCAAGAAGTTGCCAAGCAGGCAACCAAGGAGGGACTGGTCGATATCTTCCTTGAGGCCGGCGCGGTCTTTTCCGTGTCGACGTGCGGTCCCTGCCTGGGCGGCTACATGGGTGTCCTGGCCAAGGGCGAGCGCTGTGTCTCCACAACCAACCGCAACTTCCGCGGCCGCATGGGGCACCGGGAATCGGAGGTCATCCTTGCCAGCCCGGCGGTCGCAGCGGCGAGCGCAGTTCTTGGGCGCGTCGCCTCACCGTTCGAACTGAACTGACAGTCCGCGTGGCGAGGGATCCCTCGCC